>Ga0116149_1004362_pt1 | contig 13954 bp, 14 predicted proteins | sample AD_UKC057_MetaG_FD_89787 | JGI IMG/M metagenome (GOLD analysis project Ga0116149, IMG submission 89787) | Active sludge microbial communities of municipal wastewater-treating anaerobic digesters from USA - AD_UKC057_MetaG | ecosystem: Engineered > Bioreactor > Anaerobic > Digestate | place: USA...
GGTACAACCAACTCAACGTTTAAGAATTTATAAATTATAAAATATAATGGTGGCCATAGTTTAATGGTAGAACAGCGGATTGTGGCTCCGCTAGTCTGGGTTCAATTCCCAGTGGCTACCCTAGAGTATTTGATATAACTAATCTGGTTGATTGGATATTATCTCTAAAGTCTTGACTTTTGGTCGAGACTTTAGAATTTTAAGGAGGATTAATAGTTTATTTACTCATATATTGGTTTGGGCTGTGAGCTTTATATTTTTGTTGACTTATCATTTCAGATATGATACACTAATGTCAAATATATGAAAAGTAAAAAAAATTTATTAGAGCAGTTAAGAAATTTGACCTACTTTTATAAAGACACCGTATATCAACTTGGTAGGCAGCTGGGGCTTAAAGATTCTACGATTGACACATATATCAGCCGGTTTTTGAAATACAAGGATATTTTACAGTTAAAAAATGGACTTTATGTAACTACTGATTTTTTTGAAAAAAATCGATCAGATGTTTCTTATCCTTTTTATCTTGCAAATATCATTCGTACTCCATCGTATGTGAGTTCTTGGGCTGCTTTACAGTACTATAATCTCGTGACCGAAGCCATTTACTCTATCACCTCGGTTACTTTGAGGGTGACAAGAGCGTACCAAACGCAAGCGGGTAATTTTACTTACCAGTCTATTAAAAAAGATTTTTTTTCTGATTTCTTTTTAGTGAAGGGAGAATTTGATTTTTATATTGCCTCCCCCGCTAAAGCATTATTTGACTTACTTTATTTTAGAACTCATCAGTTTAGAGGTATGAATTTACAGGATACTAAAAGGATGATTGATGAGATGAGAATAGACTTTGATGAAATGGATAAGGACGAACAAGAAAAATTTTATTTTTTAATCAATAAAAAATATGAGTAGGCAGATAACAACAATACTACAAAGAAAACTCGATGACTTGTCTGCCTATGGGAATATTAATGCGGAAACTCGCCGTAACGCTCTTAAAGAGGAGTTACAATTTTATGTTTTGAATTTTATTTATCATCATCCCGAATATAGTAAATGGATAATGTACGGCGGTTCTGCGCTCCGTATAATTCACGGCCTTGATCGTATGTCTGTAGATTTAGATTTTGAAGTATCTCAGGCGGTGACTGAAAAATTTTTAGAAGAGTTAAAGGAAGAAATTAAGGGCTATTTTATTAATACTTATGGTGCTGAATTTGATTTTCTTACTATAAAAATTACTATCGGTCGGGGCCTGCTTTTAAAATTTCATGTTGGTCAAGAATTGAGACTTGGCAATTTATCTGACCAGGTGCATGTAAAAATTGATTTAAATAATTTTGTTGCCCCAAAGACTGTAACTGAACGTCGCCCGATCAATCGAGATCAGCTTTCATTTGTTATTTTAACATACAACATGGGGACATTAATGGCTAGTAAATTAGCAGCCATTTTTTTACGAGGTACTCGTGGAGTGGGTGATGCTATTTATGAGGAAAAGGGCAGAGACATATATGACTTATTGTGGTATATGGGCAGAAAAATTATTCCAGATTTTGATTATATGATTGCCAAAGGAATTGATATTAAGGATCCCCGAGCACTATTTGATAAGCTGACATTGCAAATGAATAAAGTTAGCGATGAAAATTTAAAAAACGATCTAATGCCTTTATTTATTGACCAAAACTTTATTGCCAATTGGCTAAAAAATTGGAGAGAAAGTTATTTTAAATTGCTTAATGAGTATAAGATTCACACTATAAAAAGTTTAAAAAAGATTGAAATATCACAAGATCTTCAGGCGGGTGTGTTTTATTTTATATATTGGTTTAATGTGGACGATGATAATTCGTTAAGAATTGTCTGCTGTGTCAGCGATTATTGGATGAATTTTAGTGATGGTGATTTGACTATCAATATAGATAAAAACATTGAAGATAAGACGGAGTTTAATGGTAATGGTTGGAATAGTCGGCCAACTTTTCAGGATAAGTTAAAGCAGTACGCAACACTTTTTTATCAGAAAATTGAGAAATATTTTAAAAAAACAGACAATATAATGCTGGGTGATGCTATCATTACTAAATTAATTAGAATGACAGCCGACAATTTTAATCCAAAAGAGCAAATTGTGCTTAGTAAGTCTGTGTTGCTCTCATGTGAGCTTGATGATCTATTAAAATAAAGATATCTTAGGCCATCGCTAATAAAACCCCGAGAGACACTTATCTATCACTGGCCTGTCCTGGTCAATATATTGTTTTTTTGTCCCATTTTGTTATTATTACTTATAGTCTTAACAAATTTTTATTTATTAATTTATAAAGATTATGCAAACCGCAGTGATCGTAATTATTGTTGGTGCTTTACTGGCCATCTTATATGGTGTTATTTCTATCCGTTCTATTTTAAAATTACCGCGTGGTAATGAAAAAATGGAAGAAATTGCCTCAGCTATTCAGGTAGGGGCTAAAGCGTTTTTGAATCGTCAATATCGGACAGTTGGTCTGGTGGCCATTCCTTTATTTATTATTATTGGTTTAGTGCCCAGCTTGGGTTGGACCACTGCCTTGGCCTTTATTATTGGGGCTATTTTATCGGCTGTAGCTGGTTATGTTGGTATGAATATTTCTGTGCGAGCTAATATTACTACCACTGAAGCAGCTAAATCAGGAATAAAACCGGCTTTAGCAGTAGCGGTTAAGGGTGGCAGTATTACTGGTATGTTAGTTGTTGGTTTGGCTTTATTGGGTACCGCTGGTTTTTATTTTATAACTCATGACCTTCATGCTTTAATTGGTTTTGGGTTCGGTGGTTCGTTAATTTCTATTTTTGCTCGTTTGGGTGGTGGTATTTTTACTAAGGCGGCTGACGTCGGGGCAGATTTAGTGGGTAAAATTGAAGCTGGCATCCCAGAAGATGATCCACGCAATCCAGCAGTTATCGCTGACAATGTTGGCGATAATGTCGGCGATTGCGCTGGCATGGCAGCTGATTTATTTGAGACTTATGCTGTTACTTCCATTGCCGCAATGATGTTGGGTGGGTTAATTTTTGGTAAAGACAATATATTGTTAATTATTTTACCTCTTTTATTAGGGTCAGTGTCTATTGTTGCCTCTATCGTTGGTTTACGTTTTATTCATTTGGGGAAATCTCAAAATATTATGTCCGCCCTGTATAAAGGATTAATTGCTACTGGCATTTTAGCAGCCATTGCTTTCTATCCCCTAATTAATTGGGTTATGAGAGACAACAATGCAATTTCTGTCGTTAATTTATATTTGGCCGCGCTTATTGGCTTAATAGTTACCGGAGCTTTAGTAATGATTACTGAGCATTTTACTTCCACTAAACATTCGCCAGTTAAACAGATTGCTGAAGCTTCTAAAACCGGACATGGTACTAATATTATTACTGGTTTAGCCGTATCGATGAAGTCAACTGCTTGGCCCATTATTGTTATAGCTTTATCTATTTTGGGGGCTTATTCTCTGGCTGGCTTGTATGGCATTGCTATTGCTGCTGTAGCCATGTTATCATTAGCTGGCATTATTATTACTATTGATGCCTATGGGCCTATTACTGATAATGCTGGCGGTATTGCTGAGATGGCAGAATTAGGTGAAGAAGTGCGTAATGTTACCGACCCGCTTGATGCAGTGGGTAACACTACTAAGGCCGTTACTAAGGGCTATGCTATTGGTTCGGCTGCTTTGGCTTCTTTGGTGTTATTTGCAGATTTTTCTCAAAAAGCTCAGGGTAGCCAATTTTTAATAGATAATCCCTATGTCCTTGTTGGTTTATTTATTGGAGGATTATTACCTTATTATTTTGGGGCTTTGGCTATGCAGGCAGTTGGTAAAGCTGCTGGGGCAGTAGTAGAAGATGTACGAGCCCAATTTAAGGAGAAACCAGGCATAATGGCTAACACTGATAAGCCAGATTATGGCCGTACTGTAGATATAGTCACTAAATCTGCTATTAAAGAAATGATTATCCCTTCTCTTATTCCAATATTAGCTCCAATTATTGTGGGTTTTGTATTAGGCATACCGGCATTGGGTGGTTTACTTATTGGGTCTATTGTCACTGGTATTTTTGTGGCCATTTCTATGACTTCAGGTGGTGGAGCTTGGGATAATGCTAAAAAATATATTGAAAGCGGACATTTTGGCGGTAAAGGTTCCGAGGCCCATAAAGCAGCAGTAACCGGAGATACGGTGGGTGATCCTTATAAAGACACAGCTGGTCCAGCAATTAATCCAATGATTAAAATTGTAAATATAGTAGCTTTACTCATTGTTGGACTTTTAGTCTAAAGTTATGTGTGGCATTATTGGTTATTATGGTCAGCGTCCTGCCTTAGAGATTTTAATAGATGGTCTGAAAAAATTAGAGTATCGTGGCTATGATAGCTCAGGTCTGTGTTTGGTGGAAGATAATAAGTTGGTGTGCTACAAACAAGCGGGTCCAGTGGCTTATTTAGAAAAGTCAGTAGCTCATCAAGACTTGAAGGGTCATATTGGTATTGCCCATACTCGTTGGGCCACTCATGGTGCTCCTAACGAAATGAACGCTCATCCTCATTTTGATTGTCATCACCAAATTGCCATAGTGCATAATGGCATTATTGAAAATTATCAGGCGCTAAAGCAGTTATTAAGTAGTGAGGGCCATGTTTTTACTTCAGAAACTGATTCAGAGGTATTGGCTCATTTGATTGAGAAGTTTTATACTGGGTCGTTAGAAGAAGCGGTATCTAAGGCCTTAGCTTTAATTGAGGGCTCTTATGGGCTAGTAGCACTTCATATTAATGAGAACAAACTAGTAGCTGCTAGGCGTAGTTCACCACTTATTATTGGCATTGGCCAGGGCGAAACCTTTATCGCTTCTGATGTACCAGCTATTTTAAATCACACCAAGGATGTTATTTATTTAGAGGATGGTGATTTAGCTATTATTGATGCAGGGGGGTATCAGATTAAAAATTTAGCTGGTGAGTTGTTGGATCGTCGGATAGAGGAGGTAAAATTAAGCATTGATCAGATTGAGAAGAAAGGGTATAAGCATTTTATGCTTAAAGAGATTTTTGAACAGCCGCAGAGCCTGGTTAATGTGCTGGCCGGTAGAATAACTAATAACCAAATTAAACTTTCATTGAACTGGCGTCGTGAAGCTATAAAGCGTATTATTATTGCTGCTTGTGGCACCAGTTGGCATTCAGCTCTAATTGGTAAATATTTATTAGAAGAAATTGTGGGGTTGCCAGTAGAAGTGGATTATGCTTCTGAGTTTCGCTATCGTCACCCCTTAGTAAATAATCATGATTTATTTATTGCTATTTCTCAGTCAGGTGAAACTGCTGATACTTTAGCGGCCTTACGAGAAGCTAAAAGTCACGGGGCTCAATCTTTAGGGATTGTTAATGTAGTCGGGTCAACAGTGGCGAGAGAAGTGGATTCTGGTGTTTATTTACATGCTGGTCCGGAAATTGGGGTGGCCAGTACTAAAGCTTTTACAGCCCAGATTACTGCTTTATTACTTTTAGCTTTTTATTGGCGACAAGAGATGGGCTATAAAATAGATGAGTTAATTTTAAGCGAATTACGACATTTGCCAGCCGTAGCAGAGAAGACATTAAAGGCCAATAGTCAGGTAATTGAGCTAGCTCGGCGGTTTAAGAATTTTGATCATTTTTTATATCTAGGTCGGGGTCTTAATTTTCCTGTAGCTCTAGAAGGTGCTTTAAAGTTAAAAGAAATATCCTATATTCATGCTGAGGGCTACCCGGCTGCTGAAATTAAACACGGACCCATTGCTTTAATTGATGATAATATGCCGGTAGTTGTCCTGGCCACCAAAAACGATTTAAGTGATAAAATTCTTAGCAATATTCAAGAAATTAAAGCGCGTGGTGGGCAGGTTATTGCTATCGTGGATCAAGATTATGAAGTAGTGCAGAAATTAGCGGATTATCTTATCAGTGTTCCACCAGTTCATGTTTGGTTTTCACCCGTTATCAATGTTATTCCCTTGCAACTTTTAGCTTATTATATCGCCGATGCTAAAGGATTAGATGTAGATAAACCCAGGAATCTAGCTAAATCGGTAACTGTTGAGTAATTATTAATCAAGGTTGCAACAAAAATTTTGTCCAATTATTAGAGGTTAATTGCTCTAAAGTTATTGCCTGGTGGACCGAATAGCCATTAATTTTAGTACGTCTTAGTTGATATAAATAGCCACCACAATTTAATGCCTTTCCTATATCACGGGCGATAGCTCTAATATAGGTACCAGTTGAACAGTGGATTTCTAGGTTAATATCTGGCCACCTATAGCTAAGTAGCTTGATATTGTAAATAGTTATTAGACTAGGCTGGCATTGGATAATTTGTCCTTGTCGTGCTAATTCATACAGTTTTTGTCCATGTATTTTTTTAGCACTATACATCGGCGGTATCTGATTTTGTTCACCCTTCAAAGAATCTAAGACTTGTTTTATTTCTTGTCTGGTTGGTTGATGATAATTTTCCAATAACTGGATTTTCCCTAAAGAGTCATCAGTATCACTTATTCCACCTAAACGGATAGTGGCTTTATAAGTTTTGTCTTGTTGGGCCACAACATGAATTTGTTTAGTAGCTGTTCGTCCGATAGCCACAATTAAAAGACCTGAGGCAAGAGGATCTAATGTACCCGAGTGGCCAATTTTTTGAATACCAGTAAGATGACGCAAATAGTCAATAATATCGTGAGATGTTGGTCCACTTGGTTTATCTATTAGTAAGAAACCACTAGAGCAAGGCAGGGATTGGTTGTCAGAAATCATAGACTTATTATAGCAAGTTACAAAAAAATAATAATACCCCCATTATAATAATGGAGGTTGTTTTTTGTACGCCCAGCAGGGTTCGAACCTGCGACCGTTTGCTTAAGAGGCAACTGCTCTGCCAGCTGAGCTAGGGGCGCATTTATTGTAGTGGCGGGGGTGGGGATTGAACCCACGACCTTGGCGTTATGAGTGCCATGCTCTGCCAACTGAGCTACCCAGCCTCGCCATCTGGCGCTCCCGTCAGGATTCGAACCCAAAATACTTGGTCCGAAGCCAAGCGTGATATCCATTTCACCACGGGAGCTTTTCAACAATAGTATACACTATGTTATTGTTAAAGTTAAGTATTATCGTTTGTTTTTAAGGGCATCTTTTAAGGCTTTTCCAGTTCTAAATTTAGCCACTATAATTTCTGGGATATGAATTTTTTGTTTAGGATTTTGAGGATTAACGCCATTTCTAGCATGTCTTTTTTTAGGCATAAAGCTACCGAAACCAACTAAATTGACAGTTTTTCCAGCCTTTAATCCGTCGGTGATATTTTCTAATAGTGAATCTAGAACTTTTTCAATTTGTTTTTTGCTAATATTTACTGTTTCAGAAATTTTATTAATTAAGTCAATTTTATTGATTTTATTTTGCTTCATATGTTTTAATATTTATTAATAATTAGACTAGTTAGTGATAAGGCAAAAAATATTATAGCCAAAACGATAGTGGCTATAAATAAAGTTTTTTCAATTCCTCTTTTTGTCCGATAAATATCACCGCCACCACCAAATAAACCTGACATATCAGCGCCACGATTTTGTAGCAATATAGCGCCTATTAAGAGGAGGGCAGCAATAATTTGTATAATATTAAACCATTTCATGGATTTATTGAATTTGTTCTAATATCTTAGAGAGAATATCGGGATGATTAGCCGCCAAGTCAGCTAAGTTTTTACGATCTAATTTAACATTAGCTTTTTTTAGAAGATTCATCATCTTAGAATAGGATAAATTATGATCTTTAGCAAAAGCACTAATTCGAATTTGCCATAAGGCGCGGGCATTCCTTTTTTTCTTGCGGCGGTCAGTATAAGAATGAGCTCCCGCTTTAGTGGTGGCTGTTGAAGCTAGGCGAATTAAATTTTTACGGCCCCACTTAAATCCTTTAGTTTTTGATAAAATATTGTGGCGTTTTTTAGTGTGGATGATGCCTCTTTTTACTCTAGTCATATTAGTTTAGTTTTAACAGTAGGGCAAAAATTTTTTGATATTTTTGTTGTCAACCTTGGCCACATTAAAGTCGCGACGTTTCATTCGACCCGTCTGGCCATCTTCGCGGGCATTAAAATGATCTTGTCCTGCCTTGCGTCGTCTAATTTTACCAGTTTTAGTAAGTTTTATTCGTTTAGCAACTGGTTGATAAGTCTTTAATTTCGGCATATTTTAGAATAATAAAAAAAGGTTTTTACACCTAATTTCACAAGAAATAATCAGTTATTTTTTATTGATTACTACTATACTAAGACGGTCATTGAGTTTTGTCAAGGGTTCTTCAATAGACAAAGTTTGTCCCATTAGCGTCTCTAATTGTTTTAAATAGCGATTAATTGTTTCTTCAGCTTTTTCGGGATGCTGTTTTTCTCTACCTCTTAAAACAACAGATATTTTTAATTTATCTCCTTTGGATAGAAATTTATAGCCTTGGTCTACCCGCATTTTTAAATCATGTTCGCCAATCCTAATAGATAGTCTTATTTCTTTAGTGTCAATTTTTTTCTGTCGGGATTTTTGCTGTTGCATTTTCTTTTCAATATGATAGCGAAATTGGCCATAATCAATGATTTTTGTTACAGGGGGATTATTATTAGGATTGACTTCTACCAAATCTAATTCGGCGTCTTGGGCTAATTTAATAGCAGCTTCTGTGGCCATTATGCCTAAAGAATTGCCATTTTCGTCAATTACAAAAACTTCCTGGGTGATAATTTGTTCATTAGCTCGGAATTTTTTCTCTTCTTTTGGTTTAGGTTTGCGAAAAGTTCGTCTCATGTAAATTATTAGATGTTTATTAGAATTAGCTGTGAGCGGGTAACGGGAATTGAACCCGTATCTCTACCTTGGCAAGGTAATGTAATAGCCATTATACGATACCCGCATTGTAAAAGTCAGCGTGCCGCGAGAGGGACTCGAACCCTCATGATGTTTTAATATCGTCGGATTTTAAGTCCGATGCGTCTACCAGTTCCGCCATCGCGGCCTTTTAATTATGTGGAGATGAGGGGAGTTGAACCCCTGTATCATAAGAGGCAATCAATCGTTTTACGAATAATAGTCCAATTTTCTACACCTTAAAAAATATAAATTGGACAAAAATTTTTTAAGGGGCCTGATTATAGTCTCGGCCTGGTTTCAAACAGGCAGATTGATTCCAGGTCACAGCCTAACAAGATGACACCGATAGTTGATTATTAGGCATTATCATTATCGATGGTCGCCGTTTTTATTAAGCAGCGACAGGAGCAAAAGCAAATTGATATTTTACTTTAGCTAGGATGTTTTTGGCATCTATTGGTTTTGATTTTTAGGCGTAATCCTCGCCTATTCGCTCGATTGATTATAATATCTTATGAGCGAAGCCCGTCATCCCCTAATTAATAAGTTTTGTTTTGTCAAGGTTCGGCGTTTTTTATCCCACTCACGTTTTTGGATTGCCTGACGTTTATCATACTTCTTTTTGCCTCGCCCCAAACCAATCTCTAGCTTCAATAAACTGCCCTTAGTATATAGTTTGAGCGGTATTACTGTCAAGCCCTCGTTGATAGTTCGTCCAAAGAGATGATGTAATTCTTTTTTCTTTAATAATAGCCGTCGGCTACGGGTTGGGTTATAATCAGTCAAGGCACCAGCTGGCTTATAATGGCCAACATGAGCGTTAATTAAAAAAGCTTGAAGATGGTTACCGCCATGGAAAACTACATAGCTACCTTTTAGGCTTATTTGTCCGGCTCGGATTGCTTTTACTTCTTGGCCAGTTAAAACAATGCCTGCTTCATAGTTTTCCAGGATTTCATAGTCATAATTGGCTCGTTTATTGACTGCTAGAGTAGACATTGATACACAATTATTTATTTATGATGAGCGGTTTTGTCTTGTTTTTTTTACTGGCTGATTTTTCCCCTTGGCGGTTGTTTTAGGCTTAGCTGTGGTTTTTTCTTTATCCTTATCCTTGTTGACGATATTATGGTCTTTTAGAAAGCGGACTGTCTTATTACTAATGATAACATTAGTTAAATATTCTTGGTAGTTGGGTGCATTAAGACGGCTCATTATCTCCTGGTTATCTTTGTAGCGTTCTTTTAGACTATTTAATTCATTATCAACTTCTTCATTAGTGGCAGTAATGCCTTCTAGTTTAGTAATTTCTTTAATAATTAGAGCGGTTTTAACTCGTTTAACCGCCTGTGGTAGTATTTCTAAGAGAAATTCTTCTTTAGTTTTTTTAATGCTAGCCAAATAGTCATTTAAATTGCCACCATTTTGTTCTAAATTATATTGTAATTCATCTAACATTACCTCAGCCTCTTTATTAATTAAAGATTCAGAAATTTTGTCAATCGAGGCTCGATTTATTAATTCTTCAAATATTTTTATCTCCATTTCATTGTCAATTTGTTGCTGTTTTTCTGCCATTAGGCTAGCTTTAATATTTTCTTTTAGGGCCGCTAAGTTTTCAAAGCCAAAATTTTTAGCTAGTTGGTTATTTAATTCTGGTAACTGCCGATGCCAGATTTCATTAATTTTGATCTTAAAGTCAACTAATTTACCGGCTAAAGCTTTTTGATAGTGGTCTTTGGGGTAGGGGATTTGAAATTGTAGTTCTTGTCCCACCGTAGCGCCCAATAATTGTTGATCAAAGCCGGGTACTAAATAATCTTTGCCTAGAACTATATTAACGTTCTGACCTTGGCCGCCCTCTATTGGTACTTTATCTACCGAGATTTGGATATTAGCGACTACTAGATCACCCATTTTAGCTGGTTCTAAACTAGCTATTTTCTGAGCGCCAGACTCACGCAATTGCTCCAGGGTTTTATTTATTTGTTCTTCCGGTACTTTGATTTCTGGCTGTCTAATAGCTAGATTTTTATAGTCTTTAATAATTACCGTTGGCAGTAAATTGACTCGGATTTTATATTCTAGGGGATTATTTGGAGCTAATTTAGTAACATCTACATTGGGTTGCCCGATGGTCGCTCGGTTGGTAGCTCCACGTTTAATAGCTTCGTTAAGAGTGCGATTAATGGCTACACGAGCTGCTTCTTCTAATATAGTCATTTCACCAACTTTAGCTTTTACCACGGCATACGGAGCTTTACCTGGTCTAAAACCTGGCAATTTTATTTCACTAGCAATGCGTCGCGCCCCCTCTAATATATAGGGTTTGAATTCTTCATTGGATAATTTGACAGTAATCTCTAGTTGACCATTATTTTCTTGGGAGTTGATTTCCATATTTTTATTCAAAAATTAGATTATTTTTAGAAGATTAGTCTAGAATAATGTGGACTAATCCAGATAATATTAATAAAATTTAGCTAAGTGTTATTTACTATATTGCTTAATAATAATTTTTTAAAAGGATGTTATTAATTTGCTGTTATAAAATATATTTATTTCTTGCCCTTAAAAGATCCTTAGATATTTAATATTGCTTGATAATAGTTTAACAAACATCTGTCTGCTTGGCAACTCTTTAGTAAGATAAGTCTACATTTATCTTGACTTTTCTTGATTTTTTTGCTATACTTAGCTTTAGTATAGTCTTCAAAATGTATAAAAAGTAATAAAAAATATATGGATGACCCAACCAAATTGTACGCCGCTTATCTGAATTATTACCAATTGATGCAGCATAGAAAGACAGTGGCCAAAAAGCAAGAACACTTTTTAAGTGTAGTTTTTAGCATAGCCGTAGCGGTGTTAGCTGTTCTTTTTTCGGCTCAAATTTTAAATAGTTGGCGTTTCAGAGCCGATGCCAAAGATTTAGTGGGGCGATTATTATTGCCCACCGCCCTAGCGGCTGATTTAAGCGCTACTGTTGAACCCTATACCACCAATCTAGTTATGAATGCCGGGCAAGAAGCCACTATCCAGCTTACTTTTATTAATAATAGCCAAATTACTTGGCCGGCTGGCCAGGTTAGTTTAGAAACCGGCCCATTTTTAAAGACTTTTTCTAAAGTTGAGCATAAAAGTTGGCAGTCTTTTTTTAAGGTAACTACTTTAACTAAAGAAGTTAAACCTAAAGAAAAGATAAGCTTGAGTTTTAAAATTGCCGGACCAGAGGCTAGTATTGTTGGCGTTATTCAAGAAAATTTTCAATTAGTATATAATCAGCAACCAATTAAAGGCAGCCTGGCTCGGGTTTTTATTGACGCTAACCAAAGTCAGCCTACCTTTATTCAAAATTCCAACAATAGCACAGTTAATACTATAAAATCGACCACCACAACCGCTAAAGTAACAGCCCCCAATAAAGCGGTGGAATATATTACCGGCTATAATAAACTGGGCGAGAAAGTACAGGTTGTCAAAGGACAGTATGTGCCGGGTATTTCTTTAACTAGACCATCTAACGCTGCCATAGCTGCCGAACGAGCTCGCTTGGCGGCCACAAAATCTAGTTCTACTAGTGATCAAGCTTTTTGCATCGCCTTATCCGCCTCTGAAAGAGCTAATCAACCACAATGCCAAACTAATAATAGTGAAATCCAAGCTGATCCGGGGATAGTAGACTACTCTCGGAGATTAGCTGAAGAGCCGTTAATTAGGGTTGGCTTATTCTCTAGCGATCAGCTCCAGAGGATTACTAGTGATCAACCTTTTGATATCTATGCCGCTAATAATTTATTAGTTAGCTCAGTGCCGGCCAATACTATTGTGTTGGTTTATTATATTCGTGATACTAAGCAGTACGGCGTTATAGTAAATGATAAGGTTTATCAGACCATGAATTATTTGCGTTTTGTCAGTCAAGCTAATAATGATGGTGTTTTTCAGTTATTAGATTATCGTAACAATCCTAATTGGAATGCTAATTTAAATGATAATAAATTTCGTCGGGTCATGGAATATCGTTATGCCGTAAAGACAGATAAAATATGGTGGATTAATGAGCTACCTATTGATAGTTATTTAAAGGGTTTGGCTGAAACTAGCAATGCTTCTCCTTTAGAATTTCAAAAAGTTTTAGCCACTGCCGCTCGGACGTATGCGCTGTATCACTATTATCGCGGACTAGACTTTGGTTTAACTGAGGCCTCTACCAAGCATGCTGATGAATATTTTCATGTTGATGCCACTTATGATCAGGTTTATCGTGGTTATAATTCAGAAATTCGTATGCCCAGGTTAGCGCAAGCGGTTCAAGAAACCAGGGGCATGATCGTGACCTACAATCATGAATTGGCTATTACTCCATATTTTTCCCGTAGTGATGGCCGCACCCGTAGCTGGAATGAGGTGTGGGGTGGCGGAGAAAAGCCGTGGTTAGTTTCGGTGCCAGTGCCCCAGGATAATGGCAAGACTTTATTTGGCCATGGTGTTGGTATGAGTGCCCAGGGCGCTTTATTGATGGTAGCTGATGAAGGTCAAAATTGGGAGGATGTACTTAAGTATTTTTATACCGGAACTTCTTTAGAGCGGGCTTATTAATTTATTCCTAGCCCCCTAAAGATTAAGATAGTGAGTCTAAACCGGCCCTTAGACATCAAGCAAAAAGACATTGATTTCTCAGGGTCGGTTTTTATATTATTCTATTGTTTTGCCTCTTGACACAGTTAATATAATTGTTTATTATAGAGATACTTATTTAGCATAGACTAAATAAGTTTTTAGTGGACTTTAAAAATTAATAAATAATTTTAGCGCTAACAGGCGCTAATTCCCTTCTATTTTTTCTTTTTAAAGAGTCATTATTCTCTCAATATTTTTATTGAGAGTTTGATCCTGGCTCAGGATGAACGCTGGCGGCGTGTCTAAGGCATGCAAGTCGAATGGTCTGGTTTCCAGGCCATGGCAAACGGGAGAGTAACACATTGGTAATTTACCCCAA
>Ga0116149_1004363_pt1 | contig 13952 bp, 13 predicted proteins | sample AD_UKC057_MetaG_FD_89787 | JGI IMG/M metagenome (GOLD analysis project Ga0116149, IMG submission 89787) | Active sludge microbial communities of municipal wastewater-treating anaerobic digesters from USA - AD_UKC057_MetaG | ecosystem: Engineered > Bioreactor > Anaerobic > Digestate | place: USA...
CACCCCGACTCGTCGGGGTTTATTTTGAACAGAAACGCGAACCTGCGTGTTCGATCCCGATTCCGAATTCCGATTCCGACCAGAAAATTCGCTATCGCTATCGGTGTCGGTATCGAAATCGGGCTTAATCCCAATCGTTTAAGGGCAAACAATTGATTTCCTATCTTACTGAAAGTGTTCGAGTAACGAGTTGCGTTTCTTAGGAGTGAAACGAAGCAATCTAAATAGGTTGTGATAATTGCATGGACCGTCAAAGGGACTTTCCGTACACCCTCTAAGTGAAAGCAAAAACAAAAGCGCAGGCATGGCTTACGCACTCCATAATACCGTCTATGCTACGATTCAATTATTTTTATAACACTTACGAGCCGATGGTCTGCTAGAGGTCGAAAGCACGGGGACGGCCCAAAATTTCATGCAATACAATCGCCTGGGCCAATCCAGACCGGGAACGCAACAACGCGGGCACTCCCTGTTTGTAGGTTGAGTGCCGTGCAAGAGTGACCGCTTCAAACTGCGCATGTGTTTGAACTTTGGCCTGCGCCGTCGCAGGCGTCGTTGGCTGAGGCTGTTTTGCATGCGGTTGTTTTCGGACTTGTTGCGCCTGTCGCGGCCGTTGCTGGACGGCAGGCCTCGTTTGCTGACGGGAACCAGGCCAGGGAGCGGTGTTGACGAATGTTTTCTGTGCAGGGACACGGGCAGGCTGGGCAGCCGTTGGAGGTCGTTCAAAGGCCACCTGCCGAGCCGGGACCGGAGAAGGAGCGGGGGTAACGCTCTCTTCGTATGCCCGGCGCATCTGCGGCGGTTCCTTGGGCTTCGCCACGATTATTTCGCCTTCCGTGTCGCCGAACAGCATTCTGCGCAATGGTTCCGGCAGTTCTTCCACAGTAGCGGGTTTCTGGGGTTCGGTTTCTCGATCCTGGGCCGCTTTTCGGTCAGCCCTCCTTTTGCTGAGGATGCTGAACCCCATGACGGCGATAAACAACAAGAAGCCGATGATCTCATCCATGGCAGAATCTCCGCTATAGCTGCTTACGAGGATTGCTTCGGTTCGTTAGGTTCCGGTTCTATCTTTGAAATGGATTCGCGCATATTCGTGTCGGCGTTGATGTTTTTCATCTTATAGTAATCCATGATGCCGAGATTTCCGTTCCGGAACGCCTCGGCTATGGCGCGAGGCACTTCGGCCTCGGCTTTCACCACCTGGGCGCGCATCTCCTGCACCTGTGCGAGCATTTCCGCCTCGCGGGCACGGGCCATGGCCCGGCGTTCCTCGGCGCGGGCCTGGGCTATTTGCTTGTCGGCTTCCGCCTGCTTGATTTGCAGCTCCGCACCGATGTTCTCGCCCACGTCCACATCCGCGATATCGATGGAAAGAATCTCGAAAGCGGTGCCGGCGTCCAACCCGCGCTGCAACACGGTTTTGGAGATGGAATCGGGGTTTTCAAGCACCTTCTTGTGGGACTGTGAAGAACCAATTGTGGTCACGATCCCTTCGCCGACGCGGGCGACAATCGTCTCTTCCGTGGCGCCGCCCACCAGGCGCCGGATATTGGTGCGTACGGTAACGCGGGCTTTGGCTTTCAGCTGAATGCCGTCCATGGCCACGGCGGCGACGGTAGCGGCGCCTTTGGTCGGATCAGGACAGTCGATTACCTTGGGACGTACCGAAGTCTGCACCGCGTCCAGCACATCGCGTCCGGCCAAATCGATAGCGGTCGCTTGTTGAAAACTTAACTCGATATTCGCCTTGTTTGCCGCGATAAGCGCCTGCACGACCCTGACCACGTTGCCACCGGCCAGGTAATGCGTCTCCAACTCGTTGGTGCTGATGTTCAATCCCGCCTTGACGGCCATGATGCGCGAATCCACGATGATGGCAGGATTCACTTTGCGCAGACTCATGCCCACCAGCTGTAGCCAGCCCACGCTGGCCTGGGACAGCCAGGCGCGTAGCCAGAGGCGAAAGTAGGAGATGATGACCACACCGACAATCAGGCCGAACAAGACCAGGCCCAGCAATACAACACCCATAATAATGCTACCCATACGATGCTTCCTTTCCGGTTGTTTCGCGCTACACGGTTTCCACAGGTTCCACCACAACACGGCTGCCGTGCACTTCCACAATGCGGACCCGTGTGCCTTCTTCTATAAAAATGCCGTTGCTGACGGCGTCAATACGCTTATCTCCTGTGTTAATGGTACCTGAAGGGCGTAATGCGGTCAAAACGACCGCTTCCCGATGCAGGAGGCCGAGGTCGGAGGCGGCGCTGACATAGCCTGATTCGGCAGTCTGGGCATGCCCGAGCCGGAGATAACTTCCCGCCCGTGTGCGTGTGAGTAAAAGAAAACCCAGCACCGCGCAAATACAAACACCGACCAGTTCGCCTATGACAATAAAGACCCCGTATCCGGGATAACTATACACGCCAAGTACCGTGCTGATAATGACCAGCAAGACACCCAATCCGCCCAATATGGCGCCCGGAAGGAAAAATTCGCTGATGATCAGCACCATTCCGGCCACGAGAAAAAGTATCATCCACCCGATCATATGGCCGCCTCTCCCTGAAAACATTCCAGGAATGTAATCAGTTGGGATATTTCCACCCGGATCCCCAGGAGCACCTTGCTTTTGTCGCTTGGATCCTTGGGGTCGTCCGCTTCGATTTCATCAAATGTGTCAAGGAGACCTGTGCTTCCTGGATACAGGTGGCGTGTTTGTCCCAGCAGCTTATTATAGCGCCGGGCAAAGGGAACGCAGGTATAGTACCCTGAACCCTGGGATGAAACGATTTCCATGTCCTTCAACAGTTGACGAAGCATTTGCACTAGCGTTTCGCGCGCATCCATTTGTTTTATGCTTTCTCTTCAATTTCCTGAACCACGTAACGATTGCCTTCCACTTCAATAATCTGGATAGGGCGGCCGGCGTCTATGAACTCGCCCCGGGTCACAACATCATACGATACGTTTCCAAAACGACCCCGTCCGGACGGGCGCAGCATGGTGGCGGCGTTCCCTTGAAGGCCGAGGGCGGCGCGATGGTCCGCATCGTTCTGAACGGTGTATCCGGCTTCCGCGGATTCTGTGTGGGCGAGTATCAAACCCCGGGCCAGGCGGGTTTGCGGGAATACTTTCCATGTAACCATTATCAACAGGATGAATAGCAGCGAAGCGAGCATTACTGTTATACCGGCATCGCGAAGCCGCATAAAATCCCAGGTGTATTCCGGGATGGGAACCCGGGTCAGGGAAAGATAAATACCCGCGGCAAGGCATAGCATGCCGGACACGCCGGCCACGCCGAACCCCGGAATAAGGAAGATTTCGGCCACCAATAGAAGCAGGCCCACAATCACCAGCAGCAGGTCCAGCCATTCCGCCAGGCCGATGACCAGCCGGGAGCCAAAGTAAATCGACAGGCATACGCCCCCCAGGATACCCGGAAGGCCGAATCCGGGCGTTTTAAACTCAATGTAAACGCCGGCTATGCCGCACAGCAGCAGGAGCCCGGAAATCATCGGGCTGGTCAAAAAAGCGAACAAGGCTTCTGACCAGGTCATTTGAATACGGACCCGGGGTACCTCGCCATATCCGAGTGTATCAAGCGCTTGCTCTGGTGTTTCCGAGGAAAGTTGTATCAACCCTATTTCCATTGCTTCGCGCGTGGTCAGGGTGAGCAGTTTTCCGGCGGGCGAAATAAGCCGGGCCGTGTCTGGAAGCCCCTCGATGCTCGCCTGACGTTCGGTGTCCTCCTGGATCTCTTCAGTTGACTCTTCATTACCCTGCGGCGGGGAGGATTCTGTTGGTGCGGAGCTGCCGGTCAGGTTGCGTAGGGCTTCCTGGATGGTGCGCAAGGTTTCGGTCGTGTCGGGCTGGGCAAACTGAATTACCATGTCTCCGGGAAGCGAGTCCGTTTGCGGCGCGATTTTTGGGGCGCAGGCGTAACTTTCCACTACCTTGTTCTTTTCCACTTTGTAAACGCGGTAAGTACCGTCAGTTTCCTTGGATCCGTAGATCTCAATGGACGCATCCACCATCGCTTCGCCAATCAGCGGGTTATGGCCCTTTTCTTCGCCGAGCGCGCGGTATTTCGCGCGAAGAAAGGACATGGATTTCTCATTCATTTCCTCGGTCATTTCCACACCCGGGGAAATGGGGGTGGATGCGCCGATATTGACACCGGGCGCCATGACCATATGGTCGCAGGAGTAAGCGATGAGCGCACCGGCGGATATGGCGCCGCGTCCGGTGATGAAGGCGATTGTTGGAACCGGGGCGCTCAGAATGGCGTTAGCGATATCCATGGCGGAATCCACCCGCCCTCCGTAGGTGTCGATGACAAACATGACAGCCTTGGCGCCTTCCGTCTCTTTATTTACCGTCCTTTCCACAAGCACGCTGATACCGTCGAGAATATCGCCCTCAATGGGGCAGATGGCAACAAACCCGGTTTCTCCGGCGGTCACTTCCGGAAGAAAGTCAAGACTCAACAAAAGGAATAGAAGAAACAGGAAAAGGAATTCTCCGATACTCCTTGTAGACATATACGTTTTCTCACGATTACGGCAGTCTATCTTCATACAAGACTCTTTCAGGAAAATAACAAGTTAAAATCATTGTGACACGGATTATATCTTCATTGTACTCATAAAACATCCCTAAAAGGAAATGCGAAAGGGAAACGAATCCGAACAAAAAAAAACCGCCGCAAAAGCGGCGGAATTGTATTCTCGGCAGAAAAGGTTAACGTTTCGAAAACTGGAAACGTTTGCGCGCGCCGGGACGACCGTATTTCTTGCGTTCCACTTCGCGGGCATCGCGAGTGAGCAACCCCGAAGAGCGGAGTGCCGTGCGCATGTTCTCGTCATTCTCAACGAGGGCGCGGGCAACACCCAGGCACAGGGCGCCCGCCTGACCGGCGAGCCCGCCGCCAGTGCAAATGGCCCGCACATCCATGCTCTGCTTTAACCCCACCGTTTCCAGAGGCTGAACCGCCATCTGAACCAGGGTATCCCGGGCAAGGTATTCGTCCACCGGACGGCCATTGACCGTAAACAGACCGGAACCGGGTTTAATACGAACCCTGGCCGTAGCACGTTTACGACGGCCAAGCGCCACAATTTCGTTTGTTTTTGCGTCTATCACAGTATCTTTTCTCCAGTAGAAAACCAATTATTCGACGGTGAAGGGTACAGGGTTTTGGGCTTCGTGCGGATGGTCCGCAGTCGCATATATACGGAACTGGCGCGCCAACTTGCGTCCAAGACTATTGCCGGGGAGCATGCCTTTAATGGCGATTTCCAGCGCACGCGTGGGATGCTTGCGCATCATGGCATTCAGGCGGATTTCCTTGAGCCCGCCGGGGTACCCCGAATGCCTGTAGTAGGTCTTCTTTTCCATCTTCGTGCCTGTGACACGAACCTTTGCTGCGTTCACAATAATGACGGGATCGCCGCAATCCAGAAAGGGCGTGTATTCGGGCTTATACTTGCCGCGCAGCAATTTGGCTGCCTCCGCGGCAACACGGCCAAGGGACTTGCCTTCAGCGTCGATGATGCGCCATTGCTTCTTGACAGCCCCTTCTGTGGGGACAAATGTTTTCACAACGTTATCCTCCCATGGGAAGTATGTATTCAGGACTAATTGGAAATACAAAGCAGATTACATGTAACGGGGTGTGTAATGATAACAAAAAAGGAAAGGCAATTCAAATTTTCATTGCACAGGTCCGCGATGAACCGCTTAGACTCCGTAGAAAAGGGCCTCCCCCCTCTTCACAAGCCATTATTATGTGATTCTGTTTGGCATCCTGAAACTGCCGAGGAAATAAAAGGCGCCCGTTCTGGCGGGGAGGCTTCGTATAAAAAGCCGCTGCCGCCCTATCGGACCCGGCAACGGCCTGGCATCTTAATTAATGAACCGCCGCCGCCCTCGTAACAAACCCTTGCGGGCATTCTGTTACATCTCCGGAGCGCAACGGTTTTAAGGAACTTAGAACTTAAGTATGGCCATCCAGAAAAGATAGGCGGAGGTGTCATCATCCGTGCCGCCACTAAACTGGGTACCATAAAAATGGAGGAAACTGCCATTGGTAAGGCCATCATCCGGGAAAAGTACATTCCCAAACAGGCCGAAGGTCAAATCCGGCGAATATTTGTACATGACATAGCTAGCGATTTCCCATCCCAGGTCGTCACTGCCTTTGTCGGTCCAGAAACTCAGATTCGGCGCAACATAAACGCGGTTTCCGCCCAGTTTGATGGACTTGGGCGGATTAAAGGGCTCATCCGCCCAGTTCTTGGACACGCGCATGTTGAGAAGCACTTTTTCCGTCAACTGAAGCTCCAAGCCGGCGCTGAGTTGAATAAAATTGGACAGCCAACTGTTGTCGTTGATAGTCCACGAATAATTCCTGTCGCTGAACAAGCGGTTAAAAGACACGCTCGCTTCCGGTTCATAGAAGGGATTCAACCATTCCCAGAAACTGACATCGCGGTTATCCTCTCCCTGGAAATAAACGCCCATGATGAACGGTCGCGGTTTCCAGGTTATATCTTCGAAAGTGTAGCCGAGAATGGCTTCTCCGCCCCAATTGTCGTACTTGGCATCATTATCGCCGTAGAAGATTCCGCCGTTGTTGAACATCGCGCCAATGTGTTCCGCGTCACCAAACTGGTAGGCCGTTTGAAGGCTGTAGTCGAACCCGGCGTGTTTACCTAATAAATGTATGCCAAGCGTATGCAGTTTAGTCGAACCGAAATGCCGCCCGAGCAACGAATTCACCCAGCTGCCAAGGGCCGTAGACTCGCCCGTTTCGATGTCCGTATTGTCATGCACATATAACCAGTACGCGGACATGGAAAGGGGTTTAAAGCCGGTATAGGTGCCCCAGACACCGTAGAGGTTTTTCTGGTCATCAAACAGCTGCATGCTGTCATTATGTTTCGCGGCGAAAGCGTCCACCGTATAATTTGTCCCCGTATACGTGAGTCGTATGGCGTCATGCGACAGGTACTGGGAGGGGGTCAGCATGTTAGACAGCAGCCACCCGTTGCCGAAAAGAAGTTCCTGCCGGCCGACGCGCAAGGTTAATGGGGTGTCACAAATCCGCCGCATTTCGATGTACGCCTGATTCAATTGCACCTTTTCCGGGCCTTCGCCACGGCTATCCGCGCCGGTAAGATAGTCCGACCGGAAGCTCTCGCCGAATACATACCAGTCATAGAATTCGATAAAGGCCGTCACATTGTTTGTGAAATCCGCCTTGACATTGAGCTTTACAGAAGATTCATAACGGGTCCAATCCTTGCCGTCGCTGTCCCATTTGAACAAGGACGTGGTGCCGGTGGATCCGATAGAACGCCAGGGAAGGTAACCGCTGTCGATTCGGTTCACAAGAGGTTTCTGATCTTCCCATGCATTTATATACCAGCGGCCGCGGATACGAATTTCCCCGCCGACCGAGACTTGTGTTAATTCAGCGGAGGCTTCCCAGGCAAGCATGCCTAAAAAAACGCAAAGCACCAACAGACTGTATAGGCGGCGTGACGGCCTGTATTTTGATTCAAACAACATTCCCGCCACTGTTTCAAAACTTGACATGAATACATTCCTCCATCCTGGTTGATATCGCTTTTACAACCTGCAACAGAACGCCTTTTTCGCTCGCAACATAGGGCTGCGCAAACTTTCTTGTGCGCCGCAGAGAGATCGCCCTGTTCCCCGCATACCACCGTTGCCATTCCATTATACCAATATCCGCGCAAATCGGACCGATTATAACATGGATTTTCTCTAATTGCAACACTTGTAATGCTGCATTGGCAATCATTTAATTACGGTGAGAAATTTCTTCAAATCTGGCGGTGATTAATTTTCGTTATCTTAAATTTGGGCCAATTTCGTACCTTTAAAGGGGAGGGCAACCCTGCCCTTCCTGAATTCAACGCGTACTGAAATACCGCACCAGGTAGCCCATAAAAAAACACAGCAGCCCGAACACACTTACCACAAATATTTTCTTGATTTTTTCTTCCTGCTTTCGCACCCATTCGCGCATACGCAGTGTTTTCAGGGTTTTCGGATCCGGATTTAACCATGCCAGTATGACTGTAATATTATCCTTTCCGCCGTTCTTGTTGGCAAGGTCAATTAACTGGTGCACCTTTTCGCGGGTGGTGGCTTTCTGGTTGAGAACCGACGCGATTTCAGTGTTATCCACCATGTTAATAAGGCCGTCCGTGCAGACCAACAGCTGGTCGCCCGGCTCAATCCGCCACCGGTACAGGTCTACCTCAATGGTCTCATGGGTTCCAATACAGCGGGTTACCAGATTCTTGCGGCTATCTTTGTTCGCTTCTTCCCGGGACATCAGTCCTTGCTTCACCTGTTCGTCCACCCAACTGTGGTCTTCCGTCTGCGCCGTGAATTGCCCGTTTCTGAACAGGTATCCCCTGGAATCGCCCACGTTTCCCACATAGGCGTAATGGGGCCGGATCAATACTGTACACAAGGTGGTTCCCATGGGCCGTTTATTCTTGATCAAGTCCCGATTGGTCTGAAAAATGCTGTCATTGGCGCGTTCCATGGCCCTTTTTATCGTGTCTCTATAAAACGTGTCTTCCCGTTCAGAATCGATATCTTCCTCCGGGGGCGGGTCGTCTTTTAAAATGTCTTTCAGCATGGAGACCGCCAGCTTGGATGCGATATCTCCGCCCACATGGCCTCCGAGCCCGTCGGCTACCGCCATCAGCATTCCCTGCCGAAACAGGCGCAGTCCCGGCTCCATATCATCAAAGACGCCGAAACTGTCTTCGTTCTTGTCCTTTTTCCTGCCTATATGCGACAAGGCAGTCACATCGATATACATGTCACAAGTTCTCCACGCCCGACGAATTCGTCAGTTAGTGTAGCCATCGGATGCTGTAAATCTGAAGAGAGCCGCCGTTGTAACCATTACGCATCGGGAAACATGTCCGGGCGAAGGCCGATATTCACAATGCTGCACGCCAGGATGGGCTTCATGCCGAGACGTTCCGCGGCCGCCACCAGTGCGGGGCTTTCCGAACCGGGATTCAGAAAAAACTCCGAAGGATTTTTCGACGCGATGTCCTCAAGCATTGTAATGCCCACCTCAGGAGGGACGTAGAGTGAAATACGGTCCACCGGGCCGGGGATGTCGCCGATGCCGGGGTAGGCCTGCACCCCTTCGATCTCGTTTTCTTTACGGTTCACGGGGTACACCGTCCATCCCCCCCGTATAAATGCCCGTACGGCTTTATTGCCATACTTTGTTCTGTCCTTGGAAGCGCCAACAATTGCAATACTTGGCATGAATAGAGATCCTCATCACGGTTTGCGGAACCATCAATCACGGTCTGCGTATATCATTAAACGGTGCGAATGGCAGGGGTCTGCCGCAACGCATGTTTCCCGGGCGATAGAGGGGGCTTGCGTGCGCAACGCATCAACGGGTCCGGGAAAAACAGGATTTCAATGTCTCCAAATCAAGTTCGGGATATACCGGAAACTGGTCCAGTAGCGTCCGGACCCGGGCTTGCGCTTCCTGCCGTGTCTTGTCATCCAGCACAAACTGTCGCTTGCTGGGTTTACCAGCGTTTTCGCCCGAAGTCAGCAACGCCGCCTTGGTATTGCGCAATACCAGGCCGATAATTGCGGCGATTTCCTTCATTTCGTTTCCACCCATGCCCAACGTTGTTGCCGCGGCCGTGCCCACGCGCAAGCCGCTGGTAATGAGCGGGCCGTTCGGGTCAAAGGGCAGCGAATTAAAGTTCAGGGTGATGCCGCAGTCGCGCACGGCCGAGGCGGCCTGTGCCCCCGTGAGGCCGCAACTTTCCGCCACGTTTATCAGCATCAGGTGATTGTCCGTGCCGCCCGTGGCCAATACAAAATCTTGTTCTTTCAGGGCTTCAGCGAGGGACCGGCTGTTTTCAACAATTTTCTGCGCATAGTCCCGGAAGTCCGGCCTGTTGGCTTCATGAAAGGCCACCGCCTTGGCGGCCAGCATGTGAGGCAGCGGCCCGCCAATCACCAGCGGACACCCCTTGTCTACATAGTCCGCGAATTCTTTGGTGCAGAGGACAAAGCCGCCGCGCGGTCCGCGCAGGGTTTTATGCGTGGTGGAAGTGACCACCTGCGCATGAGGGATGGGATTCTCGTCCCCTTCAAATACGCCGCCCGCCACGAGCCCCGCGAAATGAGCCATATCCACCATCAGCACGGCGCCGGCCTTGTCCGCTATCTCGCGCATGCGCCGGAAATTGACGCGGCGGGGATAGGCGCTGTAGCCGGCCAGCAGGATCAGCGGACGCAGGTCCAGGGCCATGGCTTCAATTTCATCATAATCCAGCAGCCCCGTTTCCCGGTTGACGGCGTAGCTGTAGGCATCGAACATCTTGGCCGACAGGTTGCGCCGGTATCCGTGGGTGAGATGACCGCCGGAGTAATAATCCATGCCCAGCAGCCGCTGGTTGTTCAGCCCTTCCCGAATGCTGTTCCAATCTTCCTGGGACAGTGTCATCGGGTTGGTGGTATTGAATTTTTCAAGGCCCGGCACTTCTACCCGCGCTGTGAGTATGGCCCAGAAAGCGACCATGTTGGCGTCGGCGCCGCTGTGGGGTTGTACGTATGCGTGTTCCGCACCAAACAGGTTGCACGCCTCATCGCGGGCCATGGCCTCCACCGTGTCCACATTGTCGCAGCCTTCATAAAAGCGCTGAAAAGGCACCCCTTCGGCGTACTTGTCCGTCAGCAGGTTGCCCATGGCCAGCTGCGTGGCGGGGGAGCAATAATTCTCACTGGCGATAAGTTTCAGATAGTGCCGCTGGTCCTCCAGTTCCTGCACAATGGCGCCGGCCACTTCGGGCGCCGTTTGGGCGATAACGGACAGGTTCGCCAGGTAGGCCAGAAAGGCGGGATCAATTTCTTTCGCGGTATGATTCTGCAAATAGCTATGAATGGCTGATTCAGACACAGCAGTTCTCCTTGAAGGTGCGTTGTTGCCTCCGTCTCGTACAGTACGGAAACAGACATTGTCGGCAGCCCGAAAACAATGAAAAGACATGATAGCGCGGGTCGGCGCCTGCTAGCCCAAGAAGCAACCGACGGGGTTTCGAGTCTGCATATCATGCCACGATAGTAAGTGCCTGTTCAAAAATGGAGAACAGCGCTCCATTGAATAACACAAATCGGACCAGGTCCAACCCGTTGTTTTCCTGAACAAAGGTTCTAACGGTATGTACGGCGATGGCGGCGGCCTCTTCATGAGGATACCCGTACACGCCGCAGCTGATGGCCGGGAACGCGATGGTTTTAACGCCATTTTCCAGAGCCACCTCCAGACTGCGCCGGTAACAGGACGCCAGCAATTCCGGTTCACCATGATTGCCGTCGCGATACACCGGGCCAACAGTATGAATTACGTATGTCGCGGGCAGCCTGCCCCCGGTCGTGATTTTCGCGTCGCCCGTGTCGCACCCGTTCAAGTTGCGGCACGCCTCCAGAATGGCCGGGCCGCCCGCCCGATGAATGGCGCCGTCCACACCGCCCCCGCCCAGCAGCGTTTTGTTCGCCGCATTGACGATGGCGTCCACCTCCTCGCGCGTGATGTCACCCTGCACCGCTTCCACCTGTGTGCCATGAATTCGTGTAGCCATTGTTCTGCTCCTTATTATCGGAAAGAGACCGTATTCAAAAATACCAACCCGAAAACTCGAAGGCTGGTATGTTGTTCACGCTTCCAGCGTGCTCTTGATTTGAGGACGATTGGTTAACAGGCACGCTGAAAGCGTGAACAACATACGTATCCTTATTGTATCAGCAAAGACGGAACAGGTGAAACGGCCTGTGGATGCTACCTCTGTGCGTTGTCATTTGCTATCGCCGGCGTCCTCGCCGGCACCGATTAAGAAAAAATGGGGACTGTTCCTGCCGCGCAATGGGCATACACTGTAATGAAAGCGTTACTGGATACTACTTTCGGACTGGTCATAACCAGATGGCCCCCGCGGCGGAACTACTCTGAAATTTTGCTGAAGCAGGGACTGACGCAAGCGAGCAAAGCGAGACGGGTCTGTCCCTACTTCAGCATGTACCGCAAAAAAGCGGGGACAGCAACCGGTGCGATTTAAGCCTGTTCCCCATTTCTCCGGACGTATTGCGCACCGGTTACAGTCCCCATTTTTTGCTCAGAGCGTATACAAAAATTGAAGAACATCCCCCGCCTACGGCACCCCCTTCAAAGGGGGATAGAACTTCAGACGTTTCGTGATATCGCTTAAAGGTTAAATTTAATTTTTTGAGAGACCTGGTTTTATTCAGTATTACCTGAGACACGCCCTTTAAATCCCCCTTTGAAGGGGGTGGCGCGTTAGCGCCGGGGGATGTTCTTAGATCGTACGCTGCAATTTGCTATAGTGGTAAACGAGCCTGGTCCTTTTAACACCGGGCTGGAAAGGAAGGTTGTTATGGACGCTGGAAAAGCATCGAAACCGGGTTGTGGCCGATACAGCAATAGCAGGAGGTATGTCTGGCCTCGCATAATTGGTTTTGGGGTCATAACGAACCTATCCGTCCTCGCGATTGTGCTGACCGGACTGGCTTTTCCCCCGACGGTATCGGCAGAGCAATACGCCAAGGCTATTACCGTGGAGCGAACACTGTACGAGCACCACCCCCAACCGGGAATCAGCGTGTGGCGGGGGATGCAGTATGCCGGACCGGGACTGGAACGGGAGGAGACCCGCTCGCTTATGGCTAAAAGCGATACGCCAGAGAAACCGAAACGGCGCTATTCTCCGGATAACGGCCGCACCTGGGGCCCGTGGGAGGAACTGCCCGAAGTGGTGTCCCACGAACAGGGCGTGCGCATATACTGGGGCCGGGGCCCTACCCTGTACGACCCGACTTCCGAACAGACCGTCTCTATATGGCTGCACCAGACCCATTACGACGGGCTTTACCACAACCAGTCTTTCTGCCGTCTGTCGGAGGACCACGGAAAGACCTGGGGCGAAGCGGTTCAATTGCGGTACGAGGACGGCGCGTATCTCGACCGGGACAACCTGACCAACCCGGAATTCATCAACAAGAACCAGGCCTATTTCGGCAACAATATCTGTCGGTTGCGCGATGGCACGCTGGTACACGCCGTGGCGGCGGTCAACGTGCCCTATGAAAACAAGACCGGGAAAAGTTACCACCCCTGGTTCCCGGCTGATGCGAAAAATATTGGGTCGCTTTGTTTTATCGGCACTTGGGACGCTGATACGGAACACTACACCTGGGAAGCCGGGGCGCCCGTGTGGGTTCCTTTTGAGGTATCGTCGCGGGGCCTGCTCGAGCCGGAGACGGCGGAATTATCTGACGGGCGAATACTGGTCATCTGGCGGGGTTCCGATACGCCGGTCACCCCGGGGCGTAAATGGTTCAGCGTGTCGGACGACGGTGGGAAGACCTTAAGCCCGGTGCAGGAACTGAAATACGACGATGGAAGCCGGTTCTATTCCCCGTCCAGCATTCATCGGATGATCCGAAGCCGTATAACGAAGAAACTCTATTGGATTGGCAACATCTGCGAGGACCCGCCCAACGCCAACAGTCCCCGTTACCCGCTGGTCATCGCCGAAGTGGATGAAGGTATCCCGGCGCTGAAGCGCAACTCGGTTACGGTGATTGACGATAAAGGACCGGAAGACAGCCCCAAACTACAACTATCCAACTTTTCCGTGCTTGAAGACCGTGAAACCAACGAAATCGAACTCTACCTGACCCGCCTCGGCGCGTCACCGGACGACTTCTGGGGATCGGATGCGTACAAGTACATGCTGCGCTTTGAATAGTGGCACTATTCACCATAGAGAATGTCAATGAGACGTCATTCAAGACAACGGGGCGATAGGTAGCGGATGCCATCAAGAATATCG
>Ga0116149_1004371_pt1 | contig 13936 bp, 16 predicted proteins | sample AD_UKC057_MetaG_FD_89787 | JGI IMG/M metagenome (GOLD analysis project Ga0116149, IMG submission 89787) | Active sludge microbial communities of municipal wastewater-treating anaerobic digesters from USA - AD_UKC057_MetaG | ecosystem: Engineered > Bioreactor > Anaerobic > Digestate | place: USA...
GGTGCTTTAACCACTGACCCATCGACTCTGCCCCCCAGTACATGTGCTGGTTTAGTTCGCCAATCGTGGTATTAGCATAACCAGCATCAAGGGGACTATGCTTGCGAGAACTCGTGGGCCGCACAGACTGATTCGGCTTCGGCCTTCTAGAACGGTCCCCCGTAATCGGCGAACGGCAGTCTCATGGAGGCAGTGCCCTCATAGACAGAGAGGTACCTACGTGCTGCCTTATCCCATGTGAAGTTGGTCATTACGTGAGGCCTGCCGTTGGACCTGACCTCCTCAAGTCTGACCATGTCATCCATATATAGAAGGCCCATCTTGACCATGGCTCCCGCCAGTTCGCGCGGATTGCGGGGAGGCACGAGCTTTCCAGTGGCGCCTTCCTTGACCTTGTCGACATCCAGTACGGTATCGTTTATGCCGCCGACTTTGGTTCCAATCGGTATGGACCCCATGCACATCGCCTCCAACTGTACCAGCCCAAATGGCTCGAAGTTGGACGGTATCAGGCAGAAGTCGGACGCGCCGTACCACGCGCGTGTTGCTTCCCTGCCCAGATAGCCTATGATGGCCTTTACGTTCTTGGGGTACTTGCGCTCCATATCCCGCGCCATGTCCTCAAGAACAGGGTCGCCTGAACCCAGCACCACCATCCGGAAAAGAGGAGTCAGTCTGTCTGAGCCCGGCAGTCTCCCTTCTAGGACCATCTGGGCGGCTGCGAACATGTGGTCTACGCCCTTCTGTTCCATATCGAAGCGTCCCACGTAGAAGTATAGGATGCCGTCGTCTAGTCCGTGTTCGCGCAGGATGGCGGCACGTCGCTCGTCCCTGGGTTTGTCGGCGTCTGTCAACCGTGAAGGATCCCAGAAGGCGAAGTCCATGCCGTTCCATACATAGGTTGCCTTGCCCGCGTATTCTCCGAAGAGAGTCTTCCATTCCTCGTTCAGGTAAGTGTAGCTGACCGTTGTCAGATAGTCACATTCGCGGCACCCGAATGTCTCGAGGTTGAACATGATACCTTCCTTGCTCACTTCGATGCACTCAGGGTCAATGAACTCCCTCAAGCCGGCCCGCTCCATTTCATCCACTGCGATCTTCTCGCGGCATATGCGATGGATCGTATATACCATTGGTATCCGAAGGTACTTCTTCGCGACCGCGCCCCCAAGGACACAGTGCCAGTCATTGATGTGAGCCACATCGGGTTTCTTGCCTTCTTTGCCCATGATCAGGTTTATTGCAGCCGGAAACGCGTGAGCGAAGTGAACCAGCTTGGCCGTGAGCGTCTCGCGAGGGGAGTATACATCGGGGTGATCCATGACATCGTCGCTCAGCAGGAGAACTCGAACGCCGTTGCGGTTCATCTCGTACACGGTGACTTCGAACGGGCTGGGTCCGGCCGTGATCTTGAATTTGCCGTATTTCTTCACCCTGAAGTCCTTCTCGGTCTTGTGAATGCCGTGGGACGGCATGAAGACCATCACTTCATTGTCTCGCGCGAGCGACTCGCCTATCGAGGTCGCGGCCTCGGCCAGTCCTCCCACTCGTTTGGGAAGGTGTTCGAAAGTTGCCAGGCTGATTATCATGCTACCTAGCGGCACACGCCCCGGTGTGCACCTGAGGCATGAAGCCGCCGCTCGCCTCCTTTCATGCGCTGCTCTGCCCGACCCGCCGGAATCAAGAGTCAACACCACATAGTGTGCCGCTGTTGACGGCCAAAACTCGTGCATCGTCGGACATCAATTGCAGGATACCAAAGGGTGGGCAGGCGGGCAAGGTCTTTCCTGGTTCAATGACACTATATGTCATTTGCGCGGCTCGGAATGGCCTGCGCGCGGGATGCGCGTCGCGAGAGATAGCTGTCACCCGGCAGCCAACGGCAATATAATGGAGTGCCGCCGTACGGCTGCATTCCGGACACGAGGGGGGATATCAGATGTGGCGATTCCTAGAGATTGCGATCAGCCCGTTTTTCAGGTGGCGCCGCCGAACCTGCATCCTCATAGTACGGACTACGAGAAGATGATGGCCCCCAAAAGACCGGATACGGCCAACACCACTATGGGGTCGAGCTTCACCTTGAATAGCAACAAGGCAGCCACCGCAGCCATCATCATCGACTTCAGGTCCACAAGGGCTACGCGCGCCACGGTCAGCGCCGCCGCCGCGATCAGACCGACAACGGCCGGTCGCATGCCCGATTTCACGCGCGCCAGCCCGGCGCTGTTCTCGAACCTTTTGGCGAGCATAGCTAGGGCCAAGACGATGACAACTGATGGCGTCACCACTCCGAGCGTAGCCACGATTCCTCCTAACACCCCGGCAAGCCGATAGCCAACGAAAGTCGCACTGTTGACGGCGATTGGCCCCGGGGTCACTTCTGCAATGGCTACGATATCAGTGAACTCTCGAACGGTAAGCCACCCACGCCCATGGATTATCTCGCTCTCTATCAGCGGCAACATGGCATAGCCGCCCCCGAACGTGAACAGCCCAACTTTGGCGAAACTTAGGTAGAGGTTGAGCAGGATCATGCGTCTTTTCCCCCATTGTCTGCGGTACTACGCGCGAGGAGACCGTAGGCAGCAGCAGCCGTCACAACCAGCGCCGGACTGACGCGGACGAATGCGACCAAAACCATGGCTGCGGCGGCCAAGGCCAGTTCCACTCGGGAACGCACAACTGGCCGGCCTATCTTGATTGCTGCAGACACGATCAAGACCACAACAGCCGGCCGAATTCCCGCAAATGCGGCCTGGACGTAATTGGAGGAGGATATCTGGTCGAATAGCGCCGCTACTACCAGGATGATGATGATTGACGGAAGAATGCAGCCTGCCGCGGATGCCATGGCGCCCCGAATCCCGCGAAGCATGTACCCAACGTACACCGCGGTGTTCACAGCCAGTGGTCCCGGCGCCGTCTGCGCAATTGCGAGGACATCCACGAAGCTGTCTTTGTCGATCCAACCTCGACGTTCCACGATGTCACGCTGGATCAGCGGCACCATTACGTATCCCCCGCCGATGGTAAACGCGCCTATCCTAAAGAAGGTCCAGAACAGAGCAGCAACTGACGCCTTCGGCGGCACGCCCGTCTCGGGTACGCGGCCTTCACCGGACTCGCAGTCCGTAGCGAATCGGGAATCCATTGATCCATCTCCTTCAGCGATGATGCTGCGGGGTTAGCGCTTCTTCCTGTTCCTGCGATCCCTTGCCGAAAGCTCGCTCACTGCCCGATTGACGCTGAGCGCGCCACCAACCAGGCCGATTACGAATCCCGCCAGTGCCCCCCAGGGTCTTGTCCCATACTTGGAGTCGGCGTAGGCGCCAACGACAAAGCCCATGGCTATGAAACTCGCAAACTCCACCGCCATCCATACATAGCCCACATGGACTCAGCTCCCCACAGTTCTCGAATCAGCCAGACACTATGGGACGACCACAGCCTGCGGTGATGGCCCCGCTTTCACTATCACCGGCTGAGGCTTGTACCTGTCACGCGAAATCAGCTCCCGCCTGATCTCCACGCCTCCCGATTTCACCACACGCCACACAGCCACCAGATAACCGGACGCGCCGGTCTGGACCGTCGTCCGCGAACCAGGCGGTGATTTCGCATCCACCTGCTCGATCACCCCGGGTTCGATCTTCTCGAGCACCTGGGTCTCGATACCTATAGCCATGTCCCGCGGAAGGTCGCCGAAGACTTTGAACGTTAAGGTATCCTTGTCGACTCGGGCCTTCAGGAGCACATGATGGTCCGTGTTGTTCCTGATCTTGAGGTCAATGGCGCCGTACGACACCGTCGCGTCCCTTCCCAAAGGCACGTAACTGATGGGAAGCGAGTGATTAACCCTTGATACGATCTCCAAGTCCGACAGCAGAGCCGCGTTGTAGAGAGTCGTGGAAACCTGGCATATTCCCCCGCCTATCCCCGGCACGAGTTCGGCGTTGAGAATGATGTCAGCTTCTAGAAAGCCTCTCTCAGGGGTTCGCGGGCCTACCACTTCATTGAAAGAGAAGACGTCGCCCGGCGCGATGATCGTTCCATCAATCATCGCCGCCCCTAGCCGGATGTTCTCCGACCGCTTAAAATTGCTCGCCTTGAACTTCGTGGTGTACTCGCCGAGCAGACGTAAGATGCCTCTGGATTCCAGCTCCGATGTGACCACACCGGGCGATGCGGTTTCGACGGGAAGATCGATCTCGCGCGCTCCCCGCTCCAGCGTCGTACTTCTCAGCCTGGAGACTAACTCATCCACATTGAGCCGGCGTCCCTCAGACGATGGCTCGATAATGACTTCATCGTCGTCTGATATGACAATCCTGGCGTCAACCGGCTGGACCTGCACCACGCTGGCGAGAGCGAAGACCAGATCACGCAGGCGCTGCTCGTCGACGGAGACCACTAAAGGTATGTCGATGCCCTCGCGTGTAGCCTGACGGCGCTGGAGCAACCTGGTGTACAGTCGACCGCTGCGGCCTATGCTGTATGCAGCTCTCAGAGCTGCCTCCACGTCAATAACGGTGCCGATCTCTTCCGGACTTACTCGCCAGGTGTCATCGCCCAGCCTTAGAGAGATGGGCGCTGTTTCGCATCTGCTCATCTGAGCCTGCAAGCGCATCCTGGCCTCGGACACGGTCATTCCGCCCACGTCGTAGCCTCCCACAGTGACGCCACGCGAGATCCGGTTGCTCTCCAGCACACCGGGAGCAAGGATCCCTGTGCTCCATAGTGCGCCAATTACGAGGCATGCGACTACGCCCGCGGCCATGACTGCCGTGCGGAACTTGAGGTTACTGATTTCTCCCATATGCAGCAGACTACCTCCGCAATATCCATAGCACAAAGGTTACGCATACTATGACTGCCGCCAAACAGTAGCCTACCACGCGTACTCCTCGCGGAAAGAAGCGATAGTCAGCGCGCGGCGTCCGAAACACTCGCTGAACTCGTGCGTGTGTCACACGACCGCCGGTTCCGCGATCACCCACGGCCGCGCCTGTCACATGCAGTCCCGAGGTTCTGTTCCGCTCTCGAAGTGTTGAGATGAGGTTCAGCCGGGCATCGAGGCGTTCAGGCTCGATTTCCAACACCCTGTCGTACGATGCTACGGCGCCGTCCAGGTCTCCCAGTTGCCTCAGGACGTTGCCCAGGTTACAGTGGGCGTCGGCCAACCTAGGATCGATCGAGATCGCGGTCTCAAACTCGCGCCGGGCCTCTGCGTGGTCGCCTAGACGAGCATAGCACATTCCTGTGCGGTTGTGCGAACTCGCTGTCTGGCTCCTCGCTTCTTGGTCGGTCATCTGGCTGGCCCCCTCCTGGTTGAGCATGATCGCCCTGGGCCCACATAGAAGAGCGTGCGTGCTCATATACTTCAACTAGCACGTCCGGCGGATGCCGCCGACGTTTCATAGTCATAGGAGGTCGCTCGTGGAAAGCAAGCCTGATGCTACCTATGAGAGCCGCCCCGCCATCCTCAGGAGTGCTTCCTCTGGACCCACCCGGGCTCATGTCGACAGCCCCAACTTCAGCGCCTGGCTTGCGCGCGAGATCGCCGCCAGTCTCAGCGATCCGCTCGGAGCGCGCTGCCGGCCGCTCACTGTGGTGTGCATCGGCACTGAACGGTCCACAGGCGATGCGCTTGGACCGCTGGTCGGCACCAGGCTGTTTGAATGGCGATCGGTGCGCGATCGTATCCGTGTAGTCGGCACGCTTGACGAGCCGGTTCATGCCGGCAATCTGCGTAGCGCCATCGAGGCACTTGGGCTCGCCAAGCCTGGAGCGGGACGTGTACTTGCTGTCGACGCCTGCCTGGGCCGGGTGGGCAGCATCGGCTACATCACCGTGGGCGAAGGGCCGCTCAAGCCCGGCGCCGGCGTCAACAAGGAGTTGCCCCCGATCGGAGATGCGTACGTCACTGGAGTAGTCAACGTTGGCGGATTTGTGGAGTATCTCGTGCTTCAGAATACCCGCCTATCGTTGGTGATCAAGATGGCGGATGCTATTGCCCGCGGAGTCGTCACATATGCGTCCGATCCGACCTAGGGCTGCGCCCGGATACCGCATGGCAGGCAATCGCGAGGCACGCCTAGTTCTCGCTCACCCGCCACCTCGATAGAATCTCGATGACTTCAGCATCTGACACCTGGGTGAAGTCCGCATAGAACTGGCCCACCGCGGCGAAGTCCTCCGGAGACGTCAGGCTCACTACCATGTCGACCTCCTGCTGAAGCCATTCAAGTGTGTCCGGAGGGCATACCGGCGTTGCGACTACCAGCCGGCGCGGAAGGCTAGGGCGAAGGCTACGCAACGCGGCCATCATGGTGTAGCCGGTCGCGATTCCGTCGTCCACAACGACTACATCCCTGCCCGTAACCTGTGGAAACGGTCGTACCCCGCGGTACGCCGATTCCCGCCTGTGGATTTCTTCCAGCTCAAGACGGCTTGCGTTCTCGATATACTCGATGTCAACTCTCACCCGGCGGATGAGTTGCTGGTCCAAGACCACGTTGCCGTCGGGCCCAACTGCGCCTATGCCCATTTCCGGGTTGAAAGGCGAACCTATCTTCCTGGATACGATCACGTCCAGCTGCGCACCGATGGCGAGGGCCACGTACTCGGCAACCGGAACTCCGCCCCTGGGCAGCGCGAGCACCAGCGGGTCGGTCCATACGCCGTCGGCCATTTGTTTGCCCAGAGCTCGCCCGGCCTCGACCCGGTTGCGGAAACGCATCGTAATTCCTCCAACAAGCAGTTGAAATCAGGAAAACGACGAGGGACGGCGCCCTACGTTACAACACGGCCGTCCCCCGGTTCGGCAAACTGGGTTCGTCAGTCATTCGTGCCCGGCGGCTGGCTCTCCTCGGGCTCAGGCTGCGCACTGGGATAGCGCGCATCGTTCTTCAGCATCTCGCACTTGCCGAGGAACGCGGCCCCTTCCTCAACGACAAACGATGCGATGGCTACGTCCCCAAGGACCTTGCCTGTGCGGGCGATCTCAAGCCGTCCAGAGGCCTTAACGTTGCCCCTCAGCTCGCCGGCGACAGTCACATTCGCAGCTGTGACTGATGCGGTTACCAGACCACCCTGACCGACTACTACGTCCTTCTCCGCCTCGACAACCCCATCCACGAAACCATCCACACGCACAGTGCCGGATACGCTCACTGTGCCCTGGACTCTGGCGCCCTTGCCTATGTAAGTATCGACCTTCGTATCCCCCGAAGACAGCTGCCTGTCTTTTCGGAACATCGACTCCCCGTCCCTTCCACTGGGTAGTCTGCCTGATTCGCTACTTCATATAAGAAGACGGGTTGACCGGACGCTTGTTGACGCGCACCTCGTAGTGCACGTGAGCCCCGGTGCTCAGCCCGGTGCTACCCACATATCCAATTACCTGGCCCCTTTTCACGGAGGCGCCGGTCTTCACCGCATTGCGCGAGTTGTGTGCATAGAATGTCGTTATGCCGTACCCATGGGAAATCTCAACAGCATTCCCGTAACTGCCCCGCCATCCCACCTTAGTAACTACTCCGTCAGCTGTGGCCACGATAGGCGTTCCGCGAGGCGCCGCTATATCCACCCCTTCGTGAAGACGCGTAACCCGCAGAATCGGGTGTAGCCTGTTGCCGTAACCCGAAACGACCTTCCCCTTGGTGGGTGCGATCGAAGGCGTGTGATTGAGTTTGTCCCGGTATCGTGTTGCTGAAGACCTCAGGCTAGACATGTCTTTCCGAGTGGCGCTGGTCAGTTCGGACAGCCTGGCTAGTGCCTCACCCGCAGCCACCGTCAGCTCGTCCTCTTCCTGAAAACGGCTCGAACATGTCTCCTCTTCAGAGTCCGTCCATGCTGCAGACGAAGAACCGATCACGGGTTCGCCTCTATCTGCCCCCGGGTCGCCTCCCCGCGACGTTGTCCCTCTCACCGTAGCGCTCTTGGCCGCGCCGGAGCCGTTGACAATCTCCCAGATCCTAGAGTTTTCGCCGACTACCTCGTCAACCGCAACGGCCAACGTGTCGGCCTTGTCGGTTAGCTTCTTGAGCTGTGCGATGCGCTCATCCTTCTCCTCCCTGAGAAGTTCGTTCTCCCTCAGGAGTTCCTCCATCGCCGTGCCCTGGGATTCTCTGTCTCGCGCCAGCTGAACTACGCCGTGCGTCATATGTGCGTAGGACACAACTAGAAAAACCGCCAGTCCTAGCGCGATTGGTAGACCGACGCGAAGAGCCCGAAACGGAATGCTTATCGACTTCGGGGGTCCTCCCGAAGTCGGAATGGCCATCAACGTAAGTGATCCATGTCGTTGGCGGCGAAAGCGCCGCGAAAGCAACCGGAGTATCACAGTGAACGTGCCGCCGGAAGCCCCTGTGCTGGGGCGTAGGGAAGAATGCGGCACTTCCCCCCCTCCAGGCAATTCGTGTGTGCGCCCCTCGGAGCGCGCGGCCTAGACGCCAATTGCCCTGTATGAATAGTATGGCCAGTACTTGCCAGGCCTTGCGTCGCACAACCGCAATTGCAGGCATACTTAGCCATCGCTCCATATTCTACTCATTCATACGAATTCCTGCTGATGTTCTCGATTTTGATCAGCGTGGCCTCAAATACCCTTCGATCGCCTGTGCTATGGCAGTGATCTCCTCGTCGGATAGATTATGTGTTGAGCGCCCCGCCTTCACCGGTTTCGCGTAGACTCGCGTCTCTTCGCGGCCGCATAACCCGCTGATCACGACTCCGGTCGCGTTGGCGTCCAGAAGGGCCACAGAGAAACTCTGCTCGCCGCCGACATCGTCAAAGGCGTTATAGCGCAGAATCCCGACCTTCTGCACGTGTTGCTGGCACACGTTGCCAAGATCCGTCAGCTCGCTCCGCGTCTGCTCTAGCTGGGCTGAAAGGGAGTCCGTCCTCGCTATGTAGTCGAGCAGCAGCACCTCGACGTTCCTGCCTTCGGCGCCGCCGAGGAGAGTGCGGTAACGCTTTTCCAGACGCCTAGTTCTCGCCGAAGCCGCTACGAACACGGCGATGCTGACTAGCAAGACTAGGGATAGAACAAGAACAACCATATCTTTCTGCATTTCAACCAGATTAGCCAATCCAACCATTTCCATACCCATATACGGCCCTGAGAGGCCTCGGTCCCCCCTCCTACGCCCGACGTATCTAGTAACGAGCCGCGGAACTTGATCCACTGGCCTGCCTATGATTTTCCGCTATTCGCTGCCCAGGATTATCTCGAGAATCCGATCCAGGTCCTCGGTGGAGTAGTATTCGATCTCGAGCTTGCCCTTGCGTACCGATCCGGACAACTTGACCCTTGTGCCAAGTCTCTCACCGAGTCGCTGCGTCAGGCGAACTGCGTCCGGATCGTCCTCAGAGGTTCTCTTCCGAATTGTTTCACGTGAAACATCCCGCGTAGTCCCCCGAACTAGCTCTTCAGCCTGCCGCACGTTGAGTCCATTCGCGATGATCTGGGCTGCAACCTTCAACTGATCTTCCTGATCGGAGATGGCAAGAAGGCAGCGGGCATGTCCTTCGCTCAGTTTTCTCTCCTCAACAGCTCTCTGAATCTCTGTCGGCAAGTTCAGCAACCGTACCGCGTTTGCAATCGCGGGCCTGCTCCTACCTATGGTGCTCGACAGTTGCTCCTGGGTCATATTGAACTCGTCCATGAGCCTCCGGTAGGCCGAAGCCTCCTCAATGGGGTTCAGGTCCTCTCTCTGGAGATTCTCAATGAGGGCTACCTGAACCATGCTGGGGTCGTCGAGCTCCCTCACGACTGCCGGGATTCTCTGTAGCCCGGCGATCTGAGCAGCTCGCCATCGGCGCTCTCCGGCTATCAGCTGGTATCCGTCTCCTGACGGCCTGACAACTATGGGCTGAAGAATGCCGTGATGCCGTATGGATTCGGCAAGTTGCTCAAGGCCCTCTTCGGTGAAGGATCGGCGCGGCTGAAACGGATTTGGCGAAAGCCGGTCCACAGATATCTCAATAGCACGGGGTCTGTCAATGACCTCGCTCACAATGTCCGCCCCTATGATGGCGTTCAGCCCCTTGCCCAGTCCTCTCGGCTTTGCGGCCATCGCTAAGCCCCCTCCCGCTCCATTACTTCTGCCGCAAGGTCCTTGTAGGCCTCAGCTCCTCTAGACCTATCATCGTATAGCGAAATCGGAAGGCCATAGCTCGGGGCTTCGCTGAGCCTCACGTTACGGGGAATCACGGACCGAAACACGTAGTCTCCGAGGTTCGCCTTCACGTCGTCCGCGACCTGTTGCGACAGGTTGGTTCTGGAATCGTACATCGTCAGCACAATTCCCTCTATCTCAAGGCACGGGTTGAGATGACGCCGAACCAGGTCAACTGTGCGCATCAGCTGGCTCACTCCCTCCAGCGCATAGTACTCGCACTGTATGGGCACGAGTACAGAGTCGGCCGCAGTTAGAGCGTTTATCGTGAGAAGACCCAGTGAAGGAGGGCAATCCACCAGCATGTAGTCATAGACTGCGCGCAGAGGTTGCAGTGCAGAACGGAGCCGATGCTCCCGGGAGATGACGCTGACCAGCTCGATTTCGGCGCCCGCCAGATTGAGCGTGGCTGGAACCACATCCAGGCCCTGAACGGTGGAGTGCACAATCGCTTCGGCAATCGGCGCTTCTTCTATCAGGACCCGGTAGATGCAGGTCTCCACTTCACGCTTGGCGATCCCAAGGCCTGATGTAGCGTTGCCCTGAGGATCCATATCGACAAGCAGGACCCGCCGGCCGGCCATGGCCAGATAGGCACTGAGGTTGACGGCTGTAGTAGTCTTGGCTGTGCCGCCCTTCTGATTGACGATTGCGATAACCCTGCCCACCGCGGCGTTCCCCCTTAGCGTCTTGTGCAAGACTTCTCCGCTCTTCGGCAATGTCCTTCACCAAAAGGGGTTACCTGCGCGACTCTCACCCGGATGATTTCTTGTCAGCCCCTGCCTCGCCCAGGCGACGTCGCTCGGGCATTCCCGGCTTTCTCGGATACTGCCTAGGTGTGCTCCTCTGCTTCGTGGCGCTCACCAGCACTCGTGTGCCGGCCTCAAACGGCAGTTCCAACTGGCAAGTGCTGAGCTCCCCGCCTCCCAGGATGGACACGGCGCGGGCGCCTGACTGCATCTCCTGGGCCACCTTGGGCCCCTTCATCGCCACAAATGCCCCGCCCAACCTTACGAACGGAAGACAGTACTCGGCCAGAGGGGACAGACCACTTACTCCACGTGCTATCGCAAGGTCGAATCGCTCCCTGTAGCGTGGGTGTCTGCCGAGTTCCTCGGCACGTGCCTGTACACACTCCACGTCCAGTAGGCCAAGCGACGCCGAAGTCGCTCGAACGAAATCGACTTTCTTGCCGACGCTGTCGATGAGAAGCACTCTAGCGGCAGGGTTCATTATCTTCAACACGAGTCCGGGGAAGCCAGCGCCGGTTCCGACGTCCACGATGCCGGCGACACTGCACAGGTCGACTACTCGCAGGCACGTGAGGGAGTCGGCGAAGTGCTTGACAGCTATCTCGGAGTCCTCGGTAATGGAAGTCAGATTGACGCTCCTGTTCGCCTCGATCAAGAGCTGCTTGTAGGCACAGAACATGTCCAGCTGCGCCTGGTAGACCTGCACGCCCAGCTCCCCGACTGCCTGTTCCAGAGTCTTTCGGAAGAGCGCGTTCGTACCGCGGGTTGCATCAAGCATGGCCCATACCCTCCGCTCCACCTTCGGCCCGAGCAATCTCTCTCAAATGCACAGTTAGGGCCATCACGTCGGCCGGCGATACGCCCGATACACGCGTGGCCTGGCCTACCGACAGCGGCCTTACCTGTGCCAAACGGTCCCTGGCTTCTCGGGATAGCCTGGACAGGGAAGCGTAGTCAATGTCGCCGGGAATCGTCCAGCGCTCGAGCTTCTTGAACTCCTGCACCTGCTTCTCCTGCTTGGCGATATAGCCGGCGAAGCGAGTCTCTATCTCCACCTGCTCCTTGGCGTCGTCGGCATAGTGCCGACATGAATCCGGAAGAACACTGCCCGCTCGCATCATTTCAATGGCCTCACGCCGCTCGTTGAACCTATTCCACCTTTCATCATCAACAAGTCCTACGTTTCGGCCCAAGGGCGTCAACCTCAGATCCGCGTTATCCTGCCTGAGAAGGAGTCGGTACTCGGCCCTGGCAGTCATCAAGCGGTAGGGCTCATCAGCCCCTTTGGACACTAGATCGTCTATGAGCACGCCGATATATGCCTCAGACCTATCTAGAACGAGGCGAGGGCCCCCGGAGCGCGTAGTGCTCAGTGCGGCATTGACTCCGGCGACTAGGCCCTGAGCGGCTGCTTCTTCGTATCCGGAAGTCCCGTTGATCTGCCCGGCGCAGTACAACCCGCGCACGGTGATGGCCTCAAGTGTCGGAAACAGTTGAGTGGGGTCGATGCAATCGTACTCGATCGCATACCCGTATCTGACGATATGGGCGTTCTCCAGACCCGGTATGGTTTTCACCATATCTTCCTGGACGTCCGTGGGCAGGCTAGTGGACACTCCGGCCACATACATCTCCCCGGTTCGTTTTCCCTGCGGCTCTACGTAAACCTGGTGACGCGGACGATCCGGGAAACGGACGATCTTGGTCTCTATCGCCGGGCAGTAGCGCGGCCCGGTTCCGGTTATGGCGCCGCTGTACATGGGGGCGCGGTGCAAGTTCTTCCTTATTATGTCGTGGGTTGACGCGTTGGTCCACGTTGCCCAGCAGCATAGCTGTTCTCTGGGAAGGAGTCTGCGTAGAAACGAGAACCCATATGGGAGGTCCTCGCCCGGCTGGGCTACCATCTTCGAGTAGTCCACGCTACGCCCGTCGACGCGCGCGGGAGTGCCCGTCTTGAACCGATGAATGGTGAAACCCAACCTGCGAAGGTTTTCTCCCAGTTCAATGGATGGGGGCATGCGATCAGGACCCGACGCGTAGCTAAGCTCTCCCATGTGCACGCGCCCGCCTAGATAGGTGCCTGTTGCGAGCACCACTGCCTGAGCCGATATCTCTCCCATGTCAGTGACCACGCCGGCTACGACGTCACCGCAAGTCACCAGGCCTGATACCGTGGCCTGCCTGAGCGCCAAGTTGGGCTGGCTCTCCAGCGCCGCCCTCATGCGCGCCTGGTAATCGGCCTTGTCGATTTGCTCTCGGATCGCTCTTACTGCAGGGCCCTTCGAAGTATTGAGCATCCGCGCCTGCATGAAGGTGTCGTCCGCCGCCAGGGCCATTTCTCCACCAAGAGCGTCTATTTCCCTGACTAGTTGTGCCTTGGCAGGTCCGCCTATTGACGGATTGCACGACATCTGAGCTATGTTGTCCATACTCACGGTGATACCCAGAGTTCGGCAGCCCATCCGGGCACAGGCGAGCGCAGCCTCGCACCCAGCGTGCCCCAGACCCACTACAATCACGTCGTAATCCACTGCGCCTCACCTCTAGTCTCTCACCGAGTCCCTCGCAAAAATGCCGTCCGGATGGAGTCATTTCCCGATGCAGAACTGCTCGAATATCCTGTCCACGATATCCTCACGGGCGGTCTCGCCAGTGATCTCGCCCAACGCGTTGATGGCAGCTCGCAAGTCGATGGACAGCATGTCAGCCGGTACGCCGTCACCGGCCGCCCGCGCCACCTCATCGAGAGCGGTCGCCGCCCTGCGAAGGCAGTCGGCGCTGCGTGCCCCGAACGACTGAACGCCTTCGCCGACATCAACCTGTCGCGCCATGGCCAGCGTCTCAATCTCCTCTTCCAGCTGCTCTATTCCGCTTCCAGTGAGCGCCGACACCCGCAGAACCCTTCGCCTTTCGGCGCGCCGTCGGAGATTCTCATCGACAACCGCTGCGGGGAGATCCGACTTGTTAACCACAACTACAGTACGGTCTTCGGGCGTCGAC
>Ga0116149_1004376_pt1 | contig 13932 bp, 11 predicted proteins | sample AD_UKC057_MetaG_FD_89787 | JGI IMG/M metagenome (GOLD analysis project Ga0116149, IMG submission 89787) | Active sludge microbial communities of municipal wastewater-treating anaerobic digesters from USA - AD_UKC057_MetaG | ecosystem: Engineered > Bioreactor > Anaerobic > Digestate | place: USA...
AGAAATCATCGCCTGAAATATATTTTACAAAATTGTATACATCCCTCAGGATTGTGATCCTGATACTGGTGTCCAGAATGCTCACCCCGTTCAGCATTGCCTGGCTGATTGTAATATCTCCACCAACTACGTGAAGCCTTGGTGTATACAGGTTCTTTCTTCTGACAAGAACACCTTCGTCATCAATAAAAAAATCTCCGCCGCTGTCGGGTATCACCCTCATCACCGGATCTCTCTGATCAACAAGAACATTAAGTACACCGTCTATTGTAAGATATACTTCAGCCACTTTTAATTCCCTCAGGTTAGCTACCCTGTTTTCAATTTCGTTCAGAGAAAGGCTGCTGACAGGGCGGCCAAGCAAGCCTGATCCGGTCCCGCGAACAAGGTTAAGAAGCTGTCTTTTTGTCACAAAATGATATTCAGTTGAATCGTCGATACTTATTGAAATTCCGCTGCATGGCCGCGATCCATAGTAGGATGAAAGCCATACCGGCATTATCAGTATATATAATAAAGGTATTATCAAAAGTATTCTTACTAACTTTTTCATTTACCTGCTTTCGCTTTCAGTTTTTCTTCAATCGGTCCGACAAGCTTATCAATATCTCCGGCCCCTATTGTTACCAATACATCTATTTTCCCCGGATCAAGCCATGGAAGGATCTCTTCCATCTTCAAAAGCTTCCTGTTCTTCAGCTTCATCTTGCCGAGAATGAGCTCTGATGATATCCCGCTTATCGGCTTTTCCCTTGCAGGATAGATCGGAAGAAGGATCACTTCGTCAAGTTCATCGAGTATTTGTGCAAATCCGTCAGCATGATCACGTGTTCTTGAGAACAGATGAGGCTGAAAGATCCCGGTTACCTTTCTTCCTGAGAAATATTCGCGTACAGATCTGACGCACGCTCTTATTTCCTCGGGATGATGAGCATAATCATCGATATATGTAAGTCCGGGCAGATTGACTCTGATTTCAAATCTGCGTTTCACACCCCTGAAAAGGGTAATTGAATTACGAATTTCCTCCTCAGTTACTTCGCAATTGAGCGCAATCGCTATTGCAGCAGTGAGATTATCTATGTTTATTATCCCCGGGAAAGGGAACCTGAGATCCTTAACTACACCATTGGGAGTTTCCAGACTGAAAAAATAAGATTCTTCCCTGCGTTCAATTTTGAAATTCCTGTAATCCGATCCGGGGTCACTTCCGTAAGTAAAGCATTTTACATTCTCAGGACATCTTATCCTGTCCTTTATTCTGTTATTAAGTATCAGGATGCCATCTTTCCGGATCTTGCTGCAGAAAATATTGTAAGCTCCGATCATTGTTTCATGATCGCCGTAAATATCAAGATGATCGGCATCAACTGCGGATATGACTGCCATCAGCGGTGTCAGGTGGTGAAATGACCTGTCAAATTCATCGGCTTCCATTACTGTGAACCGCCCCTTCCCAAGAAGCAGGTTTGTTGAATAATTCACCGAAATTCCTCCCAGGAAGGCGGAACAGTCGACATGAGACTGTTTCAGTATATGGGCTGTCATCGTTGAAATTGTAGTTTTCCCGTGTGTCCCCGCAACTGCAATTGTATCAGTATCTGAAGATATTGCTCCCAGTACCTGAGCTCTTTTTAATATCGTATATCCGTTATTCCTGAAAAACCTGAGGATCCTGCTATCCGGAGGTATTGCAGGTGTATAAATGACCAGGATATTATCTTTACGGGTAATATCCCTGAAAAGAACAGGCAGCCCGGTCTCGTCATCATCAAATGTTATTTCGCATCCTTCAGCAGTAAGATTTCTGGTGACACTGCTTTCGGACCTGTCGTAACCCGCAACTGCATATCCTGAATTCCTGAAGTATAAGGCAATAGCGCTCATTCCGATACCACCGATACCGACAAAATAAATCCCCTGTATGTTACTCAGATCGATCATTTTTCAGTAAGTTTCAGGACTTCTTCAGCTATTTTAATATCAGCATCGCGCAAAGCCATCTTTTTTATATTCTCTGAAAGCATTGTTCTTCTGGAATTATCCGTTACAAGGCCGATTGCAACATCTGCAAGTATTTCCAGCGCCTTTCTGTCCTCAACGAGGATGGCGGCTTCCCTGTCTGAAAGTGCCCGGGCGTTCCTCGTCTGGTGGTCTTCAGCGACATTCGGTGAGGGGACCAGAATCACAGGTTTCCCTGCAAGGCATAATTCAGAAATTGTACCTGCTCCGGCCCTGGAGACAATAATATCCGCAGCTGCAAAGGCATAATCCATTCTGTCGATGAAACCGTGAACTGAAATGTTGTCGGTGGATAAACCTGAGATTGCCTTACTGACACTCTCATAATAGTGTTTGCCGGTCTGCCAAATCCATTGGATATCAGAACCCGTAACCTTGTCAAGATTCATGCTCAGGCTGTTGTTTATGGTGCCTGCCCCGAGAGAACCTCCCAGGACAAGTATTACAGGTTTTCCGGACTTCAGGCCGAAATAAGCCAGGGCCTCATCCTTCAGGTTATCTGTATTGTCATATGTATGACGAACAGGATTACCTGTAATTTTTATTTTTTCAGCCGGGAAATATTTCTCCATTCCCTCATAAGCAACACATATAACCGATGCTCTTTTTGCAAGCAACCTGTTTGTTATTCCGGCATAGCTGTTCTGTTCCTGGATAAGTGTTGGTATTCCCATCTTTCCTGCCTGTCTGAGTATCGGACCGCTTGCATAACCGCCGACGCCGACGGCGGCATCGGGCCGGAATTCCTTTAAGATCTTCCTTGCAGCCGAAAGGCTTCTGATAAGCCTGAACAATACTGTAATATTCCTTAAGGTGAAACTGCGGTAAAAACCGGCTACCGGAAGTCCCCTGATCTTATAGCCTGCGTCCGGCACCTTTTCCATTTCCATCCGGCCCTCGGCTCCGACAAAAAGGATATCGATCCCCGGATCTTTCTTCCTGAGAGCATTTGCGATCGAAATAGCCGGAAATATATGTCCTCCGGTACCTCCGCCGCTGATGATAATCCTTTTATGCCTTTGCTGATCCATAAATTATTTCGCCTTCATCTTTCTGTTCCTCCTCCGGGAGATCTTCCTTTTTCATCCGTGCATTGACCACCCTGCTGACGCTGAGTATAACACCGACCGAGAAACACATTATTATCACGGAAGTCCTTCCCCAGCTTACAAGCGGAAGTGTCTGTCCTGTCACAGGCAAAATTCCCGTGGCAACCATCATATTCAGCATTGCCTGTGAAACGATCATAACAACAAGCCCCAGTACCAGGTAAGCAGGAAAGGCAGTGTCGCATTTTCTTACAATGGTGATACCTCTGAAAAGGAGTATCATATATGCGAGTACGAGTGGGATGGCCCCCAGGAGCAAGCCATATTCCTCAATAATTATTGCAAAAATGAAATCTGAATTTGACTGGGGAAGCATGTTTCTCTGAATGCTGTGACCCGGTGCTTTACCGAACAGACCGCCTGTTGAAATGGCTATCTTAGCCTGGTTGATCTGGTAATTATCGCCTGTATCACCTTTCCCCGTAAAGAAACTTATAAGCCTCTCAATCCAGGTCATCACCCTGTTATCTTCCTTAATCAGCCATAAAAGAAGGGCGAACAACACTATGAAAACTACTGATAATCCGATATATGCAAGCAGGTATTTAAAGGGTACTCCACCTATGAACAATATCAGAATGCATATACCGAATACCATGATTGCAGTTGAAAGGTTTTCCGGCATTATAAGAGCACATATTGCAAAAACCGGGATCATGAAGAATTTTGTTACAAGTACGAAATCCTTAAGCTGGTTCTGGTATTTTGCAAGTGTTCTGGCGAGGTAAATGACAAGCGCTACCTTGGCGATATCTGATGTCTGTATCCTGAATCCTATAAAAGGGATCTCAAGCCAGCGGGTTGCATCATTGATCCTTACACCGAAGAAGAATGTAAGTACCAGCAGTCCGGCCGAAACAATAAGGGCAATGCCTGCAAGTGAGGAATAGATCCTGTAAGGAAGATAATGTACGATAATAATGATTATAAGTCCTGCCGTAAGCATCATAAGCTGGCTTCTCAGGAAGTATGTCGTGTTACCTCCATGGTTCCTGAATGCCACATTTACCGAGGAGCTGTAAACGGCAAGGAGGGAATAGACCATAAAAATGGCTACAAGTCCCCATATAGCCCTGTCGCCTTTAAACGTTTTTGTAAGCCATCCCTGTTGCATGACCTTGATATTTAAAGATTCCTTACAGCTGCTTTGAACTGACGCCCCCTGTCCTCATAATTCATGAAAAGATCAAAACTGGCACATGCAGGGGATAGTAATACTGTATCGCCTTTCCGGGCAAGGTAGTAGGCTGACCGTACGGCCTCTTCCATTGATATTGTCTCAACTATTGTCGGGACTTTATCCCGGAAAGAATCGATTATCTTTTTATTGTCTTTACCAAGGCACACCACAGCCTTCACCTTTTGCTTCACAACCTGGAACAGCTCGGAATAATCGTTTCCCTTGTCAACGCCTCCGGCGATCCATACAACGTCAGTCTCCATACATTCAAGGGCATACCATGTTGAATTTACATTGGTTGCTTTTGAATCATTTATGAAATTTATACCGCTCACCTTTATTACCGGCTCCAGTCGGTGTTCCACGCCCTGGAAATCAGCGAGGCTCTCTCTGATCACATCCTTACGGATATTAAGCACTTTACCAGCAATAGCCGCAGCCATTGAATTGTAGGTGTTATGACGTCCTTTAAGCGCCAGTTCGTGAATGGTCATAAGCTTGGTTTTATTTTGGTAATCAATAATTAAATCGTCCTCTTCAATGTAAGCTGTCATATTCTCCTTCACCGTATCGGAAAAAGGAAGGAAGGTCATCATAAATTCTTTTTTTGCCAGCTCTTTTTGTATAACCGGATCATCAGCCCAGTAAATAAAAAAATCCTGTTTCCCCTGATTCCGTGTTATTCTGAACTTGGAATCGATATAATTTTGGAAATCATATCCATACCTGTCGAGATGGTCGGGGGTTATATTCATCAGAATAGCTATATCGGCTTTGAATCCGAACATGTCATCAAGCTGAAAGCTGCTTAACTCTATTACATAATAATCATGACCTCCGAGGGCTACCAACATGGCAAAACTGTTACCCACATTTCCGGTCATTGCAACGTTCCTGCCGGCTTTCTTAAGCATGTGGTAGATAAGGTTGGTAACCGTTGTCTTACCATTACTCCCGGTTACACATATCTTAGTCCCTTTTGCATATCTTCCGGCAAATTCAATTTCTGAAATAACAGGTATACCCTTGTCCCGTATCTTAATTATTATCTGGGCGTTTTCCTTTATCCCCGGACTCTTGATAACCTCATCAGCTGAGAGTATTTCGCTTTCGGTATGCCTGCCCTGCTCCCATCTTATATTATATTTGTCCAGGATCTCACGGTATTTCTCCTTTATCTCTCCATAATCAGATACAAATACATCAAATCCGTTTTTTACAGCCAGTACAGCCGAACCCGTACCACTTTCACCCGCACCGAGAATTACTATCTTCTTCTTCATTCAACTATCTGATCTTAAGCGTTACAATGCTGATAACAGCCAGTATTAATCCCACTATCCAGAACCGTGTGACAATTTTCGGTTCCGGATATCCTTTTTTCTGATAATGATGATGAAGGGGGGCCATAAGAAATATCCTCCTGCCCTCCCCGTATTTTCTTTTTGTTCTCTTAAACCATGACACCTGAAGTACCACCGAAAGATTTTCGGCAAGAAAGATCCCGCACAATACAGGGATAAGAAGCTCTTTCCGTATGACGATCGCAAATACCGCGATAATTCCTCCCAGGGCCAGAGAACCCGTATCTCCCATGAAAACCTGTGCCGGGAAAGAGTTGTACCAGAGGAATCCCACAGTCCCTCCGATAAATGCGCTGGCAAAGATCACAAGCTCTTCAGAGCCGGGGATGAACATTATTTTAAGATAATTGGCATAAATAATATTACTGGATACGTATGCGAGAATACCCAGGGCTGTACCGATTATTGCCGATACTCCAGTAGCCAGGCCATCAAGTCCGTCAGTAATGTTTGCGCCGTTCGATACAGCAGTCAGAACGAAAATAATTATCAGGATATACACTATCCAGGTCCATGCCTGCCTTTTATCCTTGTTAATAAATGCCACCAGCCAGGAATAATTGAATTCATTATTCTTAACAAAAGGTATTGTGGTTTTTGTCGATTTTCTCTCCATTATTACCTCTCTTTCGGGCGATACGGTAACAGGAGAATCAGCCAGTTCCCTTCTTTCACCTGATGTCAGCTCCGAAAGGTTGACCCTTTCGGTGATCATTACATCATCGCTGAAACACAGTGTAATACCTATTACCAGACCAAGAACTATCTGTCCCAGTATCTTGAACCTGCCTGCCAGACCTTCCTTGTTCTTCCTGTATATTTTGATATAATCATCTATAAAACCAATCAGGCCGAGCCATAATGTAGTGATAAGCATTATTATCACATAAATATTGTCAAGCCTGGCAAAGAGCAGGGTCGGAATTATTATTGATGCAAGTATTATTATTCCCCCCATCGACGGTGTTCCCTGTTTGCGGTATTGTCCTTCCAGCCCGAGATCCCTTACGACCTCTCCTGCCTGCTTCTTCTGCAATAATTGTATTATCCTTTTCCCTATCATCAGGGAAATGAAAAGTGAAGTTATTACCGCTGCTGCCGACCGGAAGGAGATATAACTGAAAACTCCTGCCCCGGGGACATTAAGTTTGTCAAGATATTCAAACAGATAGTACAGCATTATTCAATATTATTTATCCGCAAGTGCCTTTCTGAGTTCTTCCCTGTCATCAAAATGATGCTTTATGCCATTTACCTCCTGGTAAGTCTCATGACCCTTTCCGGCAACAAGAATCACATCCCCGGGACCTGCAATCATGACAGCAGTTCTGATAGCTTCTCTCCGGTCGCATATCCTGACTGATCTTTTCCTCATGTCAACAGTCAGACCTTCTTCCATATCATCGAGGATCTTTTCAGGATCTTCGGTTCTCGGATTGTCAGAGGTGAGTATTAACCTTGTGCTTCCTTCGGCAGAAATAGCCGCCATTTTTGGCCTTTTGGTACGGTCGCGGTCTCCCCCGGCTCCTACAACCGTTATCAGGCTGACATCTGCCTTACGTATCTTGTTTAATGTGCTGATAACATTCAGAAGGGCATCAGGCGTATGGGCATAATCAACGATACCCGTTATTCCTCCGCGCGAACGTATCACCTCAAGCCTTCCGGGAACAGATGTAATTTCACTGAGGATGGTCAGCACTTCCCGGCTGTCAGCCCCGAGGAGAACAGCTGCAGAATAGACTGCAAGAAGGTTTGAAGCATTAAAATCGCCTATGAACTTTGTCCAGACTTCTTCACCGTTTATCCTGAGGCCCATTCCCTGAAAGCTCTGCTCTATTATACCGCAACGGAAGTCGGCCATCCCTCTGACCGAAAAGGTAAAGTGACGCGCACTGCAATTCTGCAGCATGACCATTCCGTTCCTGTCATCGGCATTTACAAGTGCAAATGCAGCCGGAGGCAATGAATCGAACCAGCTTTTCTTAGCGGCCAGATACCTGTCAAAGGTCTTATGATAATCGAGATGATCGTGAGTGAGATTTGTGAAGATGCCTCCCGCAAATTCGAGCCCGGCTATACGTTTCTGATCAGAAGCATGTGAACTTACCTCCATGAAGGCAAAATCACATCCGGCTATAACCATTTCTCTCATCACACTGTTCAGCTGAACAGGATCAGGTGTTGTATGGGTGGCCTCAAGTTCTTTGTCAACAATATAATTACATACAGTTGAAAAAAGCCCGCATCTGTAACCAAGCCCTGTAAATAACCTGTAAAGCAGGGTGGCGATAGTTGTCTTACCGTTTGTCCCTGTCACCCCTGTCAGCTTTAACGCTGAGGATGGATTACCGAAGAAATTTGAGGAGACCTGGCCAAGGGCACGTGCAGAATCGCCTGTAATAATCCATGAAACATTCTGTGCAGGATTTTCTGGTAATTTCTCACAAATGACCGCTGTTGAACCTGAACTGACTGCACTGGCAATAAATTCATGCCCGTCACTCTTTGACCCTCTGACTGCAACGAACAGAGAATTTTCAGTCACCCTGCGGGAATCAAAAGCAATATTTTCTATTTCCCGCTTCCTTTCACCGGTGAAAGATAATACTTCAATGCCATTTAAAACTGTGCCAAGATCCATATTCCTACATATTCATTTCAAGAGAGACCACCTGTCCTTCAAAATATCTCTGACCATGTTCAGGCGATTGCCTGAGTACTTTCCCTTTACCGGTGAATTTCACCCTGTAACCTGAGTTTTCCAGCAGGTACATTGCATCCCTGAGGCTCATTCCCCTGACATCAGGTACAAGTCCTTTACTGATCTTTACTCCGGCATAGGTAATTGTATCGCCGCTTTCAAGTGTTTTAATCCATTCATCCTTTGAACGTTTGCGGACTCTGACGTCAAGTTCAGCAAGGACATTGTTAATATCCTGCCTGAATCCGTTACCTGCTTCAGGAACCCGGGAAGCCGTTCTTACATCTTTCGGGTCACTGTAGTCCCTGAAGAAATTTGTTGCATATACTTTATCAGATATCTCCCTGAAAACCGAACCGGCAACCTGATTGCCATAATACACACCGTTTGATGGTGCATTCACGACTACTATGCATGAATAGAGTGGATTATCAGCAGGGAAATAGCCAACGAAGGAAGCCTGATATGAGACACCGGATCCTGACTTATAGCCTCTGCTGCCTTTTGCGATCTGGGCCGTGCCTGTCTTTCCCGCGATCTTGTAATTATCATTCCTGAGGTTTGTCGCTGTACCATGTTCCACAACCCCCTCCATCATTTTTTTTGCTTTTCTGATTGTTGATCCGGAGGCTATTGAGTTCACAATTACATCGGGATTAAAATGTCTCAGGACAGTGCCATTGCGAGTAATTGCGGTCACGAACCTGGGTTTCATCATTTTCCCGTCATTTGCCACTGCATTGTAGAAAGTCAGTATCTGCAGCGGGGTCATCTGTACTTCATAACCATGCGACATCATGGGAAGCGAAATGCCTGACCACAGCTTATCACCGGGGTATCTTATAAGAGGTTCACCTTCACCTTTGATCTGAAGGTCAAGTTTTTCATTAAGCTTCATGGCGCACAGCCGGTTAACAAAATCCATGGGCCGGTCAGCATACAAACTGGTAATGAGTTTGGCTGTCCCGACATTGGATGATTTTTCAAAAACCTGCCGGACTGTTATCCTGCCATAACCATCCTCTTTTGTATCGCGTATGACCTTATTATAGAATTTAACGCTTCCGGAACCTGTATCAACAATGTCGCCTGTATCAATCTTCCCCTCTTCAAGAGCAGCCATAAGAACAGGCAGTTTAAATGTAGATCCCGGTTCAGTGCTCTCGCCTACTGCATAATTATAGCTTTCATGATAATTCCCGTCAGATCCAATTTCAAGGTTGGCTATCGCACGTATATCACCGGTGGATACTTCCATGACCACGGCACAACCATGATGTGCATTGTGCTTTTTCAGCTGATTTGCGAGAGCGTTTGATGCAACATCCTGAAGGTCAATATCTATTGTCGTCACAACATCATTGCCGTCGCGGGAATCTACTGTACCTGCGGCATCAACAGTTATCCAGTCCCCTCCTGTCAGACGTTGTTTTACAGCCATACCATTCTTTCCGGCAAGCTCTTTATCAAACGAGCCCTCAATGCCGACCCGGGTACCTCCGTCGCCAAGATTAAGATATCCGATAGTTCTGGCAGCCAGCTCATTGTTGGGGAGGATCCGTCTGTTCTCAGCCTGTGCCATCAATCCTCCCTTATACTGACCTTCCCTGAAAATCGGCAGCTCCTTAAGCTTTTTAAGCGTCTCATAATCAACCCTCCTCTTGATAAGAAAATAGCGGTCACCTCTTTTCCGGGCATCAGTAATGGCAGATTTCCAGCCTTCAGCAGTCCTGACACCAAGGTATCTTGCAAGACCGGCTGAAAGGCCGTTAATCCCCGATGTCCATGTCTGCTGTGACATCCCGGTACTCCTGGTGTCCATATAAATTGTGTAATAGGGGATTGAACTTGCGAGAAGGCGGCCGTCATGTGCAAGGATATCTCCCCTGTCAGCCGGCAGTTCCGCTGTTGTGAAAACATACTTTTCGCTCATGGCCGACCATTTGCCATGCTCTATGGTTTGCAGGATGAGAATACGGATAAAAATTGCCAGTGCAGCAATTGCAAGCACAAAATAAAGAATGCCACCCCGGAATACTATATCGTCTCTTACAGCCATAATTCCTAGTTATCAATAAGGAGCTTGAAAGCCGGAGTTTTAAGCTCCTCCAGTTCAAGGCCTTTTTCCCTTACCATCTTATATACTTCCGATTGTCTGCTCACATACATCAGATCAGCCGAGGTTGAAAGAGATTCAGCCCTCAGCTCTTTCACTTCCCGCTGAATCCTGTTCATATCACGTGTAATCTTCTCGGCATGGAACCTGTTGGCTATATAAACAGCCGCAATGAAGGTCAGAAGCATTACATACCAGATATTCCTGAGAATGATCTTTGAAGTGATCCCCCCACTCAGTACCTCCTTCATGATGCTTCCTGTACTGATCTTCTTTCCGTTTTCACCTTCCTCCTTAGCCATTTCTCAGATTTTTTCAGCAATTCTTAATCTTGCACTTCTGGCCCTGGTATTTACGGCAATCTCATCTTCTCCGGGTGTTATTCCCTTCTTATTGAGAACTCTGAAAGGAACTTCCGGATTGCCGTAAAAATCTTTCTTTTCAATTCCTTCAAAATTGCCCGAACGCATGAAATTTTTCACAATCCTGTCTTCGAGAGAGTGATAAGTTATCACGACAAGCCGACCGCCGCTGTTCAGCATTTCAAGAGACTGAAGCAGCATTTCCTTCAGATTTTCAATTTCGTGATTCACAGCTATCCTCAAAGCCTGGAAGACTTTGGCATAGAATTTATGTTCCTGACGTACCGGAGCCAGCGAACGTATAGCAGAGACAAGGTCACCTGTACGGACAATGGGTTTTATTCTGGCTGACGTAACAATTGCCCTGGCAACAGAGCGTGAATTTGAAAGTTCGCCATATTCGGATAATATGCCGGAAAGATCCGATTCATCCGATTTTCTTATAATATCGGCTGCTGTAGTGCTGCCATCCCTGTTCATCCTCATGTCAAGCGGGGCATCGAACCTGAAGGAAAATCCCCTGTCCGGTTCATCAAACTGATGAAATGAGACTCCCAGATCGGCTATCAATCCGTCTATAGAGCTAATTCCATTAAATTTGAGGTTGTTCCTGAGGAACCTGAAATTCTGGTTAAGAAAAATGAATCGGCTGTCAGCGGGGATATTTACAGCAGCATCCTCATCCTGGTCAAATGCTATAAGCTTTCCCGAAGTCAGCCGGCTGAGAATTTCCCTTGAATGCCCCCCGCCTCCGAATGTTGCATCAACATATATACCGTCAGGGCGGATATTCAGCCCTTCAATACTCTTTTCCGGCATTGCAGGTATATGATAGACCATGGTTAATCGGAATCATTAATATCACCCAGAAACTCTTCCGTCTGATTCGCCAGATCTTCGGGCGTCATATCGGTTGAATGATAATTCTCAGCTGCCCATATCTCTATCTTTCCGTCCTGCCCGAGAAGAACCACATCCCGTTCAACACCGATAAGGTCGAGAAGCCTTCTCGGTAAAAGAAAACGATTATTGCTGTCAAGCTCCAGTTTGTCAGTGCCTTTATAAAAATTCCTGAGGAAATTACTATGGAGACGGTTGTATGGATTTATCTTTTTTCGTATCTTTTCAACCTGGCGGTTCCAGTCATCAGCGGAATAAAGTACCAGGCAGTTTACGAAAATATCTTTACGGACTATCAAATGATCGCGGGAATCAACAGGCAACTGCTTTATGAAATCCATAGGAAGTATGATCCTTCCCTTGGAATCAACCTTGCAATAATTTTCACCGATAAAGGTGGCCATGACTTTCTTGATTTCAATCAGGACGCTAAAATAAAGAAAAAATCTCCACTTTCCCCCACTTTCCTCCACTTTTTTATTTTAACATGTTAATAACTTTTATTAAACTCATCGGAAAGCCGCATGAATTCGAAACTCTGGTCTTAAAAAAAGTTATTAACAATAGGGCATAATAAACATAACCCTATCCCCAACCTCCCGCTGTCGCGCTCGTCTTCACCTAAGAAATGATTAAATAACGAAAACTATTGTAATTGTCTGGATTATATATAATTAACTTTCCCCTCCTTTCAAAGGAGGGGTGGCCAGACGCAGAAACCGTCGGACTTGCAGAAATATTAATTGTCTGGCCGGGGTGGTTAATTCAATTTTTTCGTTACTTTTATTTTAATGGATAACAAACACCTTTTTAACCGAAAAAGTCTCAAACCTCTCAGATCATATCTGAGAAGTAATTCCACTTCTGATGAGTCCGTTTTATGGAATCAACTTAAGTCAAAGAATCTTTAAAGAAGAAAGTCCAGAAGACAACAAAGGTCAACCACCCCGGCCGGGAATGCAGGATTGTAATCATATTATAATCAGCAATCCCGGCCACCCCTCCTTAAAAAAAGGAGGGGAAACTTTTGTTCGCAACAACCCTTAAGTTGACGGCTAGGGGGAAAAGTGGGAAGGGTTATAAATAATAAAGGGAAGGGATAAAGGTTTAAAAAATTACCAGGGGACAAGCTGTATTTTAAGTTTTTTTAAAATTTGATAATTTTACGCGATTTAAATGCAAGAAAATGGACGGACAGGGTGGAAATGAAGAAGTATTGCAGATTGATGTACAGAAAGTGCTGGAATCGAAGAATCCTTCACTTGCAAAGACGGTTCCTTCTTTTCTGATAAACTACCTCAAAAGGATAATTCATCAGGACGAGATCAATGAGCTTCTCCGGATGAACAGTCATCTGAAGGATGCCGGGTTTGTAAGGGCTACCCTTGACTACATGAAAACGACATACCGGGTATATGGCAGTGAAAATATTCCGGTAACCGGAAGATATATATTTGTTTCAAACCATCCTCTGGGAGGGCTTGACGGTCTGGTATTCATGAATGAATTATCGAAATATTATACAAACATCAAGTTCCCCGTAAATGATATACTAATGAATATTAAAAATTTATCGGGGTTCTTCCTTCCGGTAAATAAGCATGGAGGCCAGACAAGGGAGGCCATTAAACAGCTTGAAGACATATATGCATCAGATTGTCAGGTACTTTACTTTCCTGCAGGATTATGTTCACGTAAGAAAAAGGGGGTGATTAAGGATCTTGTCTGGCATAAAAGCTTTATTACAAAAGCAGTTCAGCACAAAAGGGATGTCGTTCCGGCATTTTTCTCGGGGAAAAATTCTGATTTCTTCTACAATCTGGCAAATATAAGGGCCTTCCTGCGAATAAAGGGGAATATAGAAATGCTTTATCTTCCCGATGAAATGTTCAGCCAGAAAGGCAAGGATATATCTCTGGTTTTCGGAAGAGCTATCCCGTGGCAGACCTTCGACAGTTCAAAATCACCTTCTGAATGGGCAGAATGGGTAAAATCCAGGTCTTATGAGCTGGAATCACTTATACTCCGGTAATACGGAATAAAAAAAATCCTAAATTGCACAGTTTTTTTCCGCAGAGTCAGAACTAACCCTATCGAAGAAGATGGAACCTGTCGTTGAACGTTTACCCCTTGATCAGATTATTGCAGAACTTACAAAAGAAAGGTTCCTCAGGA
>Ga0116149_1004382_pt1 | contig 13925 bp, 8 predicted proteins | sample AD_UKC057_MetaG_FD_89787 | JGI IMG/M metagenome (GOLD analysis project Ga0116149, IMG submission 89787) | Active sludge microbial communities of municipal wastewater-treating anaerobic digesters from USA - AD_UKC057_MetaG | ecosystem: Engineered > Bioreactor > Anaerobic > Digestate | place: USA...
CCGGCGGGCGTCGCGGGAGGGGTGCCGGGAGGTTCATCCGCCGCGCCGAATCGCGTCACGGTCGAGAGGGCGAGCCGTCCGGCGGCTGCTGGACCCGTCTCGCGTCCGAACACGATCAGTTCGGGGCCTTCCGTGCGCTCGTCCGCGCCCGCGGTCCGCAGTTTCTCGCCACCCGCACGCTCGATGCCGTCGCAACCGCCGGTCTCGATGCGCGGCGGATCGTGGCCCGGTTCCAGGCCGACTTATGCGCCATCGGCTCCCCAGACCGTCACCCGGTCACCGTCGATCGGGGGTGGGTCGGTTTATCGCTCGGCGCCGTCGCGCGCTCCCGCGCCCTCCTATGGCACGATGAGCCGCACTCCCTCGATGCGAGCGCCTGTCGCGGCCCCATCGGCACCCACTCGAGGAAGTTACTCGTCGCGATCGAGTGCGCCGATGGGATCGGGGCCGACCCGTTCCTCGGGGGGATTCTACGGGGGGGCGCCGAGCCGGGGCGGTTCCTCGCGGGGCCGATGAGTTAGGGAGATTCGGCCTGAAGGCGCGCGTGCCAGACGGTGTCGATCCATTCGCCGCGCTGGAATCTGGCTTTCAAGCACTCGCCTTCCTGGCGCAATCCGGCCCTGTCGAGCGTTTTGCGGCCGGCGACGTTGCGGCGGTCGGTAACAGTCGCAATGCGATGCAGGTTCAATCCGCGGAAGGCGAAGTCCAGGATTGCGCCCACCGTCTCGGCGCCCAGTCCTCGGCAGCGGTGATTCGGGTGAATGAGAATCTGGAAACCGAGTTGCCGGAGATCATCCTCGATGAAATGGAGCGAGGCGACGCCGATCAGTTTGGGGTTTTCGCGCAGGACGAGGCCCAAGTTGAGCGTTACGCCAGTCTGGGTGAAGCTGACGGACTGGTCTTTCTCGATCCACTCGATGACGCCGGCTTCATCCATCGGGTTCCAATCGAGATAACGAAACGACTCCTCGTCGGACATGAGTTCGAGCAGGTCCTTCCAGTCGCCGGGCGCGAAGCGTCTTAAGACCAGCCGTTGCGTATTGAGGGGGAGGGGCAGCAGCAGGCCGTACTCCTGGCTTTGTGCGGGGATCACCACGACCGCGAAACAGAGCGGGCACTCCTGGGGAAGACCCGCGCGGTGGTCTGGAAATGAGATCGCACGACTGCAGTGAGGGCACTTGAAGTCGATGAAGACCGGTTCAGGCGTTTCTGGTGTCATAATCGCAAGATGCCGCGAGGATAACGCCGGGTCCGCGCCAAAGCACTTCAAAAAGACGCTTCGAAAAGACGCTTGTTCCGAGGTCGTGGAATCAGCAGCATTCTGCCTCTTATGAACCCCACCACTATCTTCTGGCTGACAGCACTTCTTGCCGTGCCCCTCACGTCACGACCGGACGATCTGGCTTTGGCGTTGGATGCCCCTGAATTGGCGTTCGCATCCGCATCCCCTGGCTAGGTGCCGCAACGTGAAATCACGCACGACGGCTTCGACGCCGTCTGGAGCCAACTGCCAGGCGATGCGTCCTTGGTGACCGCCGTGACCGGCCCCGCTGCCATTCGTTTCTGGTGGTTCATCTCCTCCTGTACAAACCAGTCGAGCCTCGCGCTCTCGATTGGTGGCGCCTTCCAGACAGCAATCTCGGGCGAGGTGGGCTGGGAAGAACGGACCTTCTTTGTGCCGCCAGGGCCGCAGGAAGTGAGTTGGCGGTGTTCGGGGGGGTGCACGTCGACGGGGGCCCGGAATGTGGGGTGTATCGATCAGGTTTCCGTCGTCCTCCCCGAGGCGCCTCGTGTCATCGAGCAACCGGCCAGCCAATCACTCGCGGCGGGGGAGACAGTGACACTGAGGGCCGGCGTCGATGGAACCGAGCCGATTCTTCTTCAGTGGCGCCGAGGCGACGTCGATTTGCCGGGAGCCAATGGATTGTGGCTCGCGCTGACGAACGTGCAATCGGTGAACGACGCCTGGTACACGCTCGTGGCGAGCAACCCGCTCGGCGTGGTCACGAGCCAGGTTGCGACCATTACCGTCGTGCCCGCCGCGCCGCAGTGGACGCAGACGCCTCAGGACCGGCGGGTGTCGTTGGGCGTCGGCACCTCCTTCGCCGCGGCAGCCAAGGGTAGCGAACCGATGAGTTGGCAATGGTACCACGGCGGTGAACCGATCGCCGGGGCGACCAGTCCGGTGCTGGTCATCGAGAACGCACAGGCCGCCGACGCGGGTCTTTACAGCGTGGTCGTCATGAACAGTGTCGGCCAGACGGCGAGCCAACCGGCCGCTCTGACGGTTCTCGATGCGCCTATCTTCACGCGCCAACCCGCGTCGCAAGGGGGGGCGCTTGGCGCTTCGGTTCGGTTCACGACGGCTGCCGAGGGACCGGGCAGTCTGGGTTGGCAGTGGTACTTCGAACGCGACATGCTCCCGGACGCCACCAACGCCGTGCTGCTGCTGAGCAACGTCACTCCGTCGCTGCACGGTGCTTATTGGGCGGTCGTCAGCAATGCCTACGGCAGGGCGACCAGCCAGGTCGCGAGGCTGAGCGATTCGCCGCTGCTGGCCTGGGGAGTGGTCGGTGGCTTCCACGATGCGGGCCAATTCGAAGTGCCGCCCAGCGCCACCAACCTCCTGGCGCTCGCCGCTGGCGATTCGCACGGTCTGGCGCTGCGACGGGACGGTTCAGTCCTGGCTTGGGGATTCAATGCCTTTGGTCAGACCGACGTGCCTCCCGAGGCCACGAATGTGGTGGCTGTCAGCGGGGGAAGCGACCATTCCCTGGCGCTGCGCGCCGATGGCATTCCCGTGCTGTGGGGCTATGTGCTTGGGAGTGACTACGGCGGCCTCAACGCCGTACCGCCCGAGGCGACCAACGTGGTGGCGCTAGCGCTGGGTCCGGGGGCTCAGCATGTCCTGGCGCTCCGCGCCGACGGCACCGTCGTGGAGTGGGGGCATCCGGGTTACGGGCTGCCGGACGTGCCGGACGCCGCGACGAATGTCATTGCGGTTTCGGCTGGTGCCTATCATTCGCTCGCCTTGCGGGCGGACGGTGCGCTCATCGCCTGGGGTGACAACTCCTATGGCCAACAGCGAGTGCCGACCGCCGCCACCAATGTCGTTGCGATTGCGTCCGGCTGGTTCCACAACCTGGCATTGCGGGCCGATGGGACCAGGGTCAGTTGGGGAACCGACAATTATATCTACGAGTCGAATCCGGACACCGTGAGCATCGCGAGCGGCGCTTACCAGAATCTCGGCCTGCGCAGCGATGGGTCGGTGTTCCTCGCCGGGGGCACGGGGTCATCCGAGGAACCCCCTGTGGTGCCGTGGGCCACCAACTGCGCGGCGATCGGGCGCGGCTCTTACCTATGCCTCGCCTTGCGTGGCGAAGACGCACCGGCATTCGCCACTCAGCCGCGTTCGTGCACCGCGCTGGAAGGGGATACCATCCGGTTCGTCGCCGGGGCGGTCGGAGAACTTCCGCTTTCCTACCAATGGTACAAGGGAAACGCGCTGTTGACGGGGAAGACGCAGCCCTGGTTGATCCTGCCGGACGTCCGCGAGGCAGACGCCGGCGAGTATTCTGTGGTCGCCAGCAACCGCCTGGGGTTGGCTGTCAGCCGGACTGCCTCGCTCGTTGAAGTCACTCCCTCTTTGCCGCATGCCTTGAACGTGCCCAGCAGCATCGAAGCCGCGGCCGGGAGCAGTGTCTTGATCTCGGCGCAAGCTGTCGGGACCGTTCCCCTGCGCTACCAGTGGCGGCGCTACGGCACGAACCTCTTGGATGACGGCCATTTCGCTCAGACACAGGATGCGGCCCTTCTCATTACGGGCTTCCAGGCGGACGACATGGGGGCCTACGACGTGGTTGTGGCCAACGATTTCGGGGCTGTCACCAGCGCGGTGGTCTCGGTGCGGATGCCGGTGACATCCGCCTTGATCAGAGAGGCGCTGGATGCTCCGGACCAGACCTGGGGCCCCGGCAAGTGGGGGGTGGACCCAGTGCATGCGCGCGTCGGCAACCTCTCCGCTTGGGCGATTGGAGCCGCAGAAATGACGACTCGGGTCACGGGGCCGACCGTTGTTTCATTCTGGTGGAAGGTTTCCACGACCACCAATCTGGTGAAGCTCCGATTCACCCTCAGCGGCTATCGGCCGGTCGAAATCTCCGGGGATGTGGATTGGGGACTGAAGTCGTTCGTGGTTCCGCCGGGACAACAAACGCTCCGGTGGATGCTCAGCCAAGCCTCCGGCGCTCAACCGGTGGGCGACCAGTGGGCCTGGGTAGACGGCTTCGCCCTCGGGTCCGGCCTGCCGCCCGCGATCACGCGCGAGCCGCTCGGCGGCACGGTCGCAACGGGAATGCCTTGCCTGCTCAGCGCCGCCGTGTCGGGGACGGAACTGCTGACCTATCAGTGGTATTTCAAAGGGGACCCCTTGGTGGCTGCCAATCAACCGTTGCTGACAATCCCTCAGGCCCTGCCTGCGCACGCAGGCGACTACTGGCTCAAGGTCACCAATGCCTTTGGCGAGACCTCCAGCCGGACTGTGCGTCTCGACGTGCTGCCAGACCAGTTGTCCGTGCGGGTCACCAGCCAGGGCACCATCGAGATTGACTGGCCAGGCGGCACACTCGAAGCAGCGCCGGATGTGGACGGCCCCTGGACACCTGTGCCCTCGGTGACTTCACCCCACACGCTCCACGCCGCGGACGCCGCTCAGTTCTTTCGCACTCGCCGGTAAGGTGATCTTCTCGGCGTGAGGCGATGGCTTTGAGTGCTTCCGTGTTAGAGACGTGCGTGGTTTCGAGCCAGATTTCGTCGTTGACCCTTTCGTTCGACCCAATATGTCATTCCACCTCTGAACGGTCATTGCCTATGAACGAAACTGAGCAGATTGTCCATGAGGTTAACGGCTTCCTTTGCGCGCTCGGTGACGAACCTCTCCAATTCCCGGTGCAGACTCCACTGTCTGAACTCGACTTGCTGCTCGCCGTGAAGACGGAGTACACGGCGCGGCTGCGCGCGAAGGTGCCGGCTTACCGATCACTCCTCTCGGACACCGCCATTCCCGACCTGTTCCTCGAAGCTCTGAGGAGTCGCGAGGCGGAGTTAGAAGGACGTCTCCACTGACAGGATCGGCCAACCGATCGAGGCACGGCGACCCGACCCCATCCGACCGGTGTGCGGGCGGCCACAAGGGATTTGCGCGTTGCCTTCGATTCGTGTGTTTCGTGCGAATCGTGGTCCAGTTCCCGCGTGGGGAGAGGAGAACCACGAATGACACGAATGACACGAATGGCAGAGCTGGAGTCGGTGGTTTTTCGGGTGTTTGTGGTCGTGGTGCCTCAGTGCCAAGCCTGCGGCGGCGCATCGATGTGCGGCTCGCACGGAAGAGGAGGCGGCGACTGCTGACCACCGACCCCCATTCAAGCTGAATTCGTCCGTGCTGATTTCACGACGCCGCCCAATCACGAGAATGAACCTCCTCGACACCGTCGGTTTCGCTGGTTCGATAGTAACCGGATCAATCGACAAATCCGTCGTTTTACCCGAGCTGCACTTCCTGGTTGCACCTCATCGCACAGGCCTTCTTAACCGCCGTTGCGCGATAAGCTGCTCTATCCTTGACGCGTCAAGGGAGAAGTGTTCCAGTGCACCCGTGAATCCCGTCAACGTGAAGGTTCACGAAGCCTTCCGGATAAACCGACAAAGTTGACGCTTATTGGCATTGTCGGCCATGTCAAGAGAACACGAGAGCCAGCTTGGCAATAGCTTTTGAAATCCACTGAGCCTGGACTGCATGAAGACAGCATGTTGTTTGTCATTCCTGGCAGAATGACAATGGGGTCGCATCTATATAGTTGACAAATGGATGTTTGGCAAAGTGTGTTCGGGGGCTATGGCGAGCCCGTTGGGGATCGAGGGGAGCGGTTCGCCAATGGGAGGTGGGTCGGACGGGGGGGGCTGGGGCTCGTGAGCTCAATGTGCCAGGCGGCGGCGAAGGCGATCCAGATTCGACCGCTCGATCAATCCGAAGGGGCTGATCCCGTTCATTTCGCCGAGGACAGAGTCTGCCAGCAGACTCGATTCGCAGCGTGCGCGCCATGACGTTCTACGGCGCGCCTGTCTTCAAGATATATGCCAATACCAAGAACTGACCCGTTTACGGGCGGAGCAGGGCGACTTGGTTTGTCTTGAGCCAGCCGACGCCGCGGCTGGCGCCGGAGACCTGGAACCACCCGGCCTTTTCGTCGAGGACGACCAGTTCCTGGCCATCCGGGAGAGTCTGCAGGCTGGGTGATTCGTCGATCGGGCCGTGCCGGAGAATGGTCTCGGGTTGGACAACAACGGCGTGTCGGGTGAGGCCCTGGTCGCGCCATGTTGTGAACAGGCCCATTGCGCTGAAGAGGAGGGCGACACCGCCTGCGACGAGGGGGAGTTTGAGGCGGGCTTGCAGGGAAGGGTTCAGGTGCAGGAGGCTCCAGAGCCCCAGCCATCCCCAGGCGAGGGCCGCCGTGAGGACTGTCCATTGGTCGAGCGTGAGACGCGGCAGCGCGCGGCGCCAGCGGGAGGCTGGGCTCGGCGGGCCGCCCTGGATCTGTGTGCGGGTGAAGCGCAGGTTGGCTTGGATATCCGGGTCGCGGGGGGCGAGGCGTTCGGCGTGGCGGTACCAGAGCAGGGCACGGCCCAACTGGCCCGCTTTGAAGCAGGCGTTCCCGAGATTGAAGCAGACGGAAGCCGAGATCTTGCCTGACTCGAGGACGCGGCTGTAGGAAGCGATGGCCTCGGGATAATCGCCCTTCTCGTACTGGAGGTTGCCGCGTTCGAAGTTGACGGCGGGGGCATCGGCGGCTCGCACCATCGCTGCAAGGGTGAGGAGCAGCAGGACGAGCCACGACGCGCGCCGCGGATGACGATCAGTGCAAACGGCGCGGGCGGAGCGCGACGGCGCGGACTGATCCGGCGCCGCGGGACGGTCGCGGAACGGCGGTTCGTGGAGAGTGAAGGTTGTTTCTTGAGAAGGCATTCGGCCCATAGATCGGAAACGTTCAACGTTCAACGTTCAGCGAAGAGGGGCGTTGGAAGTTGGGTGTTGAGCGTTGAGCGTTGGACGTTCATTGAAATGGTCTCGTGAATTCCCAGTGATTTGCTGAGACTGTTCATGGCCAGGTGTGGAGCTTCTGGAGTTGGCGCAAGGCGGACTTGACCCTGGCTGTGGTGGCGTCGAGGTCGTGGCTGGTGGCGCCGGGGGCGTAGCGCTGCTGATTACAGGCCTGGAACAGTGCATGGAGGTCGGCGATCAGCTCGGGCGGGACATCGTATTCGCGCAACTGGTTTTCCAGCACGGCCTCGGTGATGGCGGCTGAGGGGAGATCGAGGCGCTCGCCCAGTTGTTCCTGCAAGAGGCGGAAGACAACCGCGAAGAAGCCGTCGGCGTCGCCTCTGGCAGCCTGTTCCGACAATTCGCCGAGGCCCTGGCGGATCACGCGCTGAACAGCCGTGCGCCGGACCGCGCGGGGGTGGGTGGCCAGGTGTTCGCGGCGTTTGCGCCATGCGAAAGCTGCGCCGAGCAGGAGCACCGGGATCAGTTGGAGTGCGAGGAAGGAGTGACGGAGCAGGAGGGGCGGCCGGATTTGGGCCAATGCACCCATCCGTTGTTTGAGACCGACGATGTCGTCAGGCGGGGCAGGGGAGGACTGGCTCGATGAAGGGGCGCCGGGGGAAGGCGCCAGCGCATTCGCGCGTCCGGCTGGTCTGACCACGATGGGCGTGGGTGGGTGGGTGAGCGTACGATACGCCTTGAGCGCCGGGTCGAAGAAGGCGAAGGACAGCTCCGGGAGGGTTTTCACGCCGACGTGCTGCGGGACGACATCGTACTGGAATATCTTGGCGCCTTCCACGCCGAGCGGATCGGTGGTTTCGATCTCGGTCGTGGGCGGGTAGGTTGTGAAATCGCGCCAGTGATCCAGCGGGGGGAGGTTGACGCTTTCGAGGGCGCCTTTGCCTGCCACCTGCACTTTGAGCCGGATCGGCTCGCCCACGGCGACGTTGGTGGGGCTGGCTGTGACCGAGAAAGCGAAGTCGCCGACCGCCCCGGCGAACTCCGCGGGCCGGTTGTCCTTGGGCAGGGGGTGAACTTCGAGAGTGAGAGGATCGCTGGTCAGCTTGACGGGGCGCAATTCGTAGCGCGGCCTGAAGGGATTGTCGAAGAAGTCCTCGAACGGGTCGCCTGTCCGCCTGCGCTCGGTCGGAATGCGGAGCGAAAGCCGGCATTCGGCGGGGCCGAGCTCGAGCATGCCCTCGCGGTTTGCGACGGCTGTGGTCATGAGGGAGATCAGGTGATAGACGGCATTGCCGACCTGGACCTGGCGGGGCGGCGACTGATGGGCCTTGCCGAAGGTGAACCCGGCCCCCGGCAGCGGCTGCATCTGGATGTCTTGTCCGCTCACAACGTAGAGCTGGGTCTCGACCGGGAGGACTTCGCCGACATAAACGTTGGTCTTGGCGGCGGCCAGGCGCAGGAAAGCGAGTTGCCCCTGCGCTTCCGACTCTGTCACTTGCGCATCCGCCTTGACGACCTTGAGAGTGAGCGGTTCGGTGGAGAGCTTGTCGGTGCCGATCGGCGCCACGATGCGCGGAATGGTGTAGTCGCCCGGCTGGCTGGCGGTGACGAAGTAGAACAGGGTCAGGACCGACGACTGCTGGCGATTGACCAGGCGGACCGAGGAACCCTGGCCGCCGTAGGTGAACTGCAGGTTGGGCATCCGCGGAAAGGTCGGGGCCTCGGAGGGCTGACAGTTCTCGAAATTGAGCGAGAGTTTGGCGCTCTCGCCAACGCGGATTGTCGAGCGATCGAGGGTGGCGGTCAGTTGGGCTGCGTGCAGCGGGAAAAGGGCGGACAGGATCGCCACAAGCCAGAGGATCGAGCGAACACGGGACGCGTCGAGGCGCGCCATCGGCGTCGTGTCCCGTCGGCGGGCTTCGTTCAGACGTTCTGTGAATCTCTCCCGTTCCATTGCCTCAATTCGAAATGCTCATGTGAATCGGCATCCGGCGCCCGGCTGCTGTGTTACCAGTCGCGCCGCAGTCCCGACGGCGCGCGTTGGGCTTCGGGAGGCACGAAGATCATCGGGCGCTCCTCGGATCTCGCCGCTTCCAACAACTGCCGGGCCTGCTCGGGCGTCATCTGTCCCGGGATCACGCGGCCCATGGCCGCGTTGGTCTGCTGCGAGGCCGGCGGCTGTTGATTGCGCGGCTTGGGTTGAGCTTCCTCGCGTTCATGGGGTTCAGGCTGTTCCTCCGGCTTGGACCCTTTCTCTTCCTGGGCCTCGGGCCGCGGTTCCTTGTCCTGACGGGATGGATCCTGGGCCTGTTGCCGCGGCTGGCCGGATTCCCTCTCGTTCTTCTTCTGCTGCTGTTGCTTCTCTCGGTTCTGTTGTTGTTGTTCTTGTTCGCTTTGGCTCTGTTGTCTTTCTTGTTGCTGCTGCTCCTGCCGATCACGCTCCTGTTGTTGCTGTTTCCGTGGGTCGTTTTGATCCTGATTGGGCTGCGATTGGCTTTTTTGATCCTGGGACTGCTCCTGCTCCTGGTTCTTGTCCTGCTGTTGTTGCTGTTGTTGCTGCTGCTGCTGTTTGCGGAGTTCCTCGATCTTCCTGGCGACCAGGTCGCGATTGAACTGGGCATCGGCGTCTTTGGGATCGAGTTTCAGGCTGCTGTCGTAGTGGCGCAGGGCGTCTTCCCAATGAGCCAGGGTGTTGGTGGCGGCTGGAGCGCGTTCGCCCAGGCGGTACTGGGTGTTGGCCAGGTTGTAGTAGGCGCGGGCGAGAAGTTGCGGATCGGAAGAAAGGACGGCTGCACTCAGGGCCGTGGCCGCCTCGTCAAGCCGTCCGGCGCGATAGGCGGCCGTGCCGGCGTTGTAGTGGAGGCGCGGATCGTTGGGTTTCTTCTCGAGCAGACGACGGTATTCCTGCTCGGCATTCGAGAAGTTCCCGGACTCGAAATCCTGGAAGGCTTTGTGGGCGGAGGCGTGGGCGTCCCAAGGGAGCAGCAGCAGTGCGAGCAGCGTGACCATTCTGCGCAACGCGGCGTTCGCGGCATTCACAGTCGCTTCCGTGCGGCGGACGCGCTGGCGTTCGTTGACGAACATCTCAGCGAGCAGCAGGAGAATGGCCAGGCCGAGCGGCCATTGAAAGCGCTCGTAGTATTGGCGGAAGCGGCGGGCGGAGTGCTCGCTGCGGGGCAGAGGGGCGAGCCGGACCTCGTAGAGGAGCTTCAACGGATCCGGACCGCTGAGGCGCAGCATATCACCCTTGGTTTTGGCGGCGATTTGCTCGAGCAACTGCATGTTGAGTTTTGAGACGACCGTCTGGCCGTCAAAGTCTGACAGGTAAGTGGTTTTGCCCTGCTCGTCAACCACGCGCAAACGGTCCCCTTCGAGCGTGCCGACGCCGACCGGGAACACCAGGATCCCGGCATCGGCCGCGCGTTCGGCGGCTTCGAGGACGCCGGCCTCGTGATCCTCGCCATCGGTGAAGAGAACGAGGATCTTATGGTTGTCTTCGCTCTCTTTGAAGGCGCGGATGGCGGTGTCGATGGCCTCGGCGATGGCCGTGCCGCCCTGGGGGATGGTGTCGACATCGAGGTAATTGACGCTTTCGGCGAAGGCGTTGTCATCGAGCGTGAGGGGGCATTGGAGGAACGCGGTGCCCGCGAACGCAATCAGCCCGAGGCGATCTGAACGGGCGGCGCGCATCAGGTCCAGAGCGGCGAGTTTGGCCCGGGCGAGGCGGCTGGGAGCCACGTCGGTGGCCAGCATGCTGCGGGAGGTGTCGACGGCCACCAGGATGTCCAATCCGCGCTGATGGACTTCTTCCCAGGCGAATCCGAGCTGGGGGCGCGCCAGGGCGAACAGGATCAGGGCCACGGCGGTGCCGAGGAGGACGAGGCGGAGCTTCTGTCGGCGGGCCGACACGCCGACTGTCAACTGGGCGAGCAAGCGGGATTGGACGAACTGGGCGATCATCGCCTGTTTCTTGCGCCAGGCCCAAACCAGGAACCAGGCGAGCAGGGGCAGGACGGCCGCCAGCAGCCAGAGCATTTGGGGATGGGCGAACGTCATGGGTTGGCGAGGCTGGGTCTCAGACCGACGAGGCGTGTCCGGGTGTTGCGGGCACCAATCCTGAGAGGGGGCGCATCGGCGCTCGACGCCTCGCCAAGCGGCGCTGCCGCGGGGTGCCAGCGTGCCGGCTGAGAACTGGACTTGTCGGCCGCGGATTTCATTGAAGGAGCGACTTCAGGGCAGTTTGCGCCAGACCGTCTGGCTGAGGATGATTTCGATCATAAGGAGGAGGAAGGCGGGGAGCGCCAGCCAGGGGAACAGTTCCTTGAAGCGCTGGAATTTCTTGGCCTCGACCTCCGTCTTTTCGAGCCGGTCGATCTCGTCGTAGATCTCGCGCAGTTTCGCCGTGTCGGTGGCGCGGTAGTAGGCGCCGCCGGTGCGCTGGGCGATCTGCCGCAGCGTCTCTTCGTCGATATCGACATCGACCTGCTGGTAGCGTTTGTAGCCGAAGGGGTCGATGTAGGGCATGGGCGCCTTGCCGCGGGTGCCGACGCCGATTGTGTAGACTTTTACCCCGAGGGCCTGAGCCGCTTCGGCGGCGGTGGCAGGCGGCACTTTGCCCGCGTTGTTTTGGCCGTCGGTCATGAGGATCACGATCCTGCTCTTGGCCTGGAGGTCGCGCAGGCGATTGAGTGCCGCGCTGAGAGCGGAGCCGATGGCCGTGCCGTCCTCGATGGTGCCCAGGTTCAACCGTTCGATTGTTTCGAGGAGGAACTCGTGGTCGAGCGTGGGTGGCGCCGCGATGTAGGGGCGTCCGGCGAAGGCGACCAGGCCGATCCGGTCGTTCTTGCGTTTGTGAACGAAGGTGCGGAGCACTTCCTTGGCCACCTGGAGGCGGTTGGCCGGCTTGTCGCGGAGCTGGAAATCCTCCGACTTCATGCTGCCCGAGAGGTCAAGAGCCACCACGATATCCACGCCGCTGGCTTTCACTTTGGCTTCGCCCAGGCCGATCTGGGGACGTGCCATGGCGATGATCAACAGGGCCAGCGCAAGCCAGCGCATGCGGCGCAGAATGGCGCCGACGTGGGATTGGGTGAGGCCGGAGATGCCTTTGACCAGGGCCACCGAGGAGTAGAGGAAGGCGGGTTGGCCGCCGAGCCGGCCTTTCAACCAGGCAGCTACGGGCAGGAGCGCCAGGCCCAGCAGAAGCCATGGATGGGCGAAGTGCATATCAGCCGTGACGGGAGGGGTTGAATGGGGCGGCGGCCGGGACTTCGCCTTGGTGAAGCCGCTCGGGTTCGAGGTCCTCGAGACCGCGCCCGCCGCGGGCGGATGGCGGTGTCTCGGGGCTCGGCGGGGCGGCATCGGAGTAGAGCGGATGGGGCACCGTCTCGTCCACCAACCGCAGGGCGGCGGCGTGCAATTCGAGAAGCTCGACCTCGGTCGGTTCGTAGCGGGCGAACTTGACGAGGTCGCAGCGGGAGAGGAAATCGCCCAGGCGCTCCTTCTGGTCGGCGCCGAGCCGCTCGCTGGTTTGGAGTTCGAGGAGAAACTCTTCGGTTGTGCGCTCGGGGGCATGCAGGTCGAACCGCTCTTCCAGATAGGCGCGCAGGGCGTTCGAAACGGCGACGCAGAACGGTTCGGGCTGGCTGAGGAACTTGAGGGCGGCCTGGAGCTTCTCGCGAGCGCGGACATGGGCCGGCACAGACGGCACGCTCGGGGGCCGAGTTCGAGCGCGGCGCCACCGGGTCCAGGCGGCCCAGGCGCCGAGAAGGAGAGCGACGAGCGCCAGGGCCCACGCCGCCCAGATCCAGGGATTGGGGATCTCGACGGGCGGCTTGGCCTCGCGAATGTCGAGCTCGGCCGCGGCGTTGGTGGCGGGCGCCGACTGGGGCGGAGTGAGGATCTTGAGTGGAGCGCGCGTGGCCATGTCAGCCGTGACGGCGGCGCTTCTCGCGCATTTCGAAGAAGCGCCCCAAAGCCGCCGCGTAGGGGCGATCGGTTCGTAGTTGGATGGAATCGACCTTGGCGGCGCGAAAGATCTTCAGAAGGTCGCGCTGGAACCGTTCCTGTCGCTGGACGAATGCCTTTCGTTTGCGGTCGTCGCCGGTGTTGACTTCCACCACCTCGCCGGTCTCGGCGTCCTTGAGCACCAGGTAGCCGAGGTTGGGCAGGGCGAGTTCGAAGCGGTCGATGATCTGGGCGGCGACGACGTCGTGGCGCCGGTTGGCCTGGCGCAGGCAGGCGAGCGAGGCCTGGGCGAGGGTTTCGGACAGGACAACGCGGCGGCGGAGGTGCGCGGCCATTTCCCTGCGGGTTGGAGTCGTCTGGCCCAGGAAATCGGAGAGGACGACCACGATGGCGCGGTGAGGCACGACCCGGCTGAGGAACTCGAGCGCGTTGTTCAAGTCCGTGCCGGCGCGGCGCGGCTCGCAATAAAGGATGTCGCGAATGACGCGCAGCACGTGGCGCCGCCCCTTGCGCGGGGGGATGTACTTCTCGACCGTGTCGGTGAAGAGGATGAGGCCGACCTTGTCGTTGTTGCGGATGGCCGAGAAGGCGAGGACGGACGCGACCTCGGCGGCCAACTCGCGCTTGGATTGCTCTCCGGAGCCGAACAGCCCGGACCCGCTCAGGTCGACGACGAGCACGACGGTCAGCTCGCGTTCCTCGACGAACTTCTTCACGAACGGATGGTTCATTCGGGCCGTGACATTCCAATCGATGAACCGGATCTCGTCGCCGGGCTGGTACTCGCGCACCTCGTCGAAGTTCATCCCCTGGCCTTTGAAGACGCTGTGGTAGCGTCCGGCCAGCGCCTCGCTCACGAGCCGGTTGGTGCGCAGCTCGATGAGGCGAATTTTCTTAA
>Ga0116149_1004390_pt1 | contig 13890 bp, 8 predicted proteins | sample AD_UKC057_MetaG_FD_89787 | JGI IMG/M metagenome (GOLD analysis project Ga0116149, IMG submission 89787) | Active sludge microbial communities of municipal wastewater-treating anaerobic digesters from USA - AD_UKC057_MetaG | ecosystem: Engineered > Bioreactor > Anaerobic > Digestate | place: USA...
CCTCCTCGAATGCCTCGGGCGCGGCTTCAGCAGCACGCTGCACACGGTAGTGCTTGAGCCCATCCGAGGGCGAGGCGGCCCAGGTGACGGTCACCGCACGCGACCCTGTCGCCTCAGCCTGGCACGAGGCGGGCGGCACGGGCGGCGGCGCAGTCACGGTCTTGACCGGCGCGGTCGGTTCGCTGACCCGCCCCTCCTTGTCGAGAATGGCGCTGAGCCGATAATAATAGGCGGCGGCATCTTTGAGCCGCGTTTTGGGATCTTGGCCGTCGGCAAAGGTCAGCGCGTCACCGGGCAGGTCCGCGACCCAGGCGTAAGGACCTTCCGCGCTCTCGGCGCGCTCGACGCGATAGCGGTAGACCGGCAAGTCCGGCTTTGACCACGATACCGTCGCCGAGCGCAGCCCGCCGTCCGTCACGGAAACGGACTCCGGCTTGCCGTTCGCGACAACCTGGCCGGTCTTCATGGGCAGTCCCGAGCCCGCGCCGCCCGCATCCGCCACCGCATCGCCGCGCCCTGACGTCGAGCGGCAGCCTACGACGCCCAGCGCAAGCACGGTCGCGACAGCGGCCGTCACGCGCCTGACTCCTTGGCGACTCCCCTTGGTTTGACTGGCCTGCATATCCACTCTCCTTGGCTCTTGCAAAACCCCAGTGATGCAGGTGTCCCGCCAGCCGACAGGCCGCAAAACTTCGGGATTGCAGGCGGTACGCCTGCACACCACGTTCAACCTGTGCGGGGTTTTGCAAGAGGCTCTACGTCATCCGCCTCATCGTTGCGAGTACTATAACGGTTTTCTCAGCCCGGTGCCAACAGCGAATGCGTCCCGCCCCCCCCGCAGGCGCGAGCGGGCGGTGTATCCCCGTTTCACTTGCTTGGGAAAGGGGCCGTTCTTCAAGGCGTTCACTCAAGGCCGCGGTCTCGCCGAGACCGCACTTTTCTGTTGCGAACTCGGGCCTTGATTTTCGAACATTTTCATGATGCAATCAGCCGCCTCGTTCGATCAGATACCAGAGCGTCGCGTGTGCGGCCACTGTTTTCAGCGAGCCGCAATTCATAGGCACCTGCGCCCTGCGCCTTCCGCCGCCGTCCAGTGCAGACGCGCGCCATCCCGTACCGGGCAAGGTCACGGTCAGCGGCACCGGCTCCGCCAGCGTAGGCCCCTCGCCCCACTCCGTCACACCAGTGCGCGTCTCATTCCAGCACTGTCCGGCGTTCTCCACACGCGCCACGGCGATGAGCAACAGGCGTTGCGACTCAGCGACCGGCCGCGCGTCGAGCGCGACCAGCGCGATGTTGGCATACCCGTTGCGCGTGCCGGCAACGACCTCCACGCACACATCGCCAAGCTGGAACGTCCGGCCCCCGACCCTGCCGATCAGCAAACGCGCGGCAGGCGCGTTGACCCGCAGCGACACCGCATTTTCAGCCCGCCGGTCAAATTCGATCTCGCCCGTGTCGCTGACTATCGACCGCCCGTCCAGCCCGCTCGCGCCGCTGAGCGCGGCCGTGCCCGACGCCGTCAACCGGCACGCCGCCTTGCGGCGCCACACGTCCGATACGTTTCCCTGCCCCTGTTCAAGTACGCTGGACACGCCGCGCCAGACATTGTCCACAAGGCGCGCGGCGATCTCCTTTTCAGGCACATCCAGCGTGAGCGGCTCGCGCGCCGGCGCGACAAGTCCCTGCCGGAAGAGCAGCGCCATCGCCGGCACCATGCACATTTGTCCCGCATGTCCGGTTGTCGCGTAGTGGCTCTGGATGCGGCTGTGCCCCTGCTTGCCGCCTTGGAAATTATACCACGAATACTCCGCGAATCCGGCCCAGCCCTGATAAGCCGCGAGCAGCGCCAGTAACGGAAAATTCTCCGAGGCATGATCGTTCGGCGGATTGAGGTCAAACTCTGTCATCAGAAACGGCTTGCCTGCCACCCGCCACAACGCCGCACCCTCGAGCGCACCGAACGCCGCGCCCGCCATCGACGCGTTGCGAACCGTGCGGAGACGCCCCCCCTGTCCATCCGCCGCTTCATGCGGATGGCACGGATAGCAGTGCATATCGATCACGTCGCCGAGCCGTGCCTCGCGCCGAAGACCGGCCAGCCCGCCATAGCTCGCCTGCGTGCAGTAGATCATGGCGCGCGCTCCCAGTTCGTCGCGCAGCACGCGCTTCAGCGACAAAACATACGCCTCTTCCTCGGACATCAGGAAACGCATAAAATCCGCCGATCGCTCAGGGCAGGCGGTATCCGCCACCAGCGGCACGCCGCCCGTCTCGACGCGTTCGCCGTCACGCAGCCCGATCACCGCATAACGCCCCTCGCGCACCGAAACGCCGGACAGTTCGATGACGCCGGCCTGACGGCCGGCCGCGAAATTGAGCCGCATCGGCACGGCCTCGGGATTCTCGACCGCACAGGTCACACCGTACTCGCGCCACGTGCCGTCGAGCGCGATCATCGCCCCGCCGCGCGCGGAGGTCCACGGCGCCTTTTGCATCATCAAGCCCACGCCCAGTTTCATGGCCGTGCCGCCCTGCGCGCGCGCCCGGAAAGAGATCGCATACGTTTTCCCGTGCTCGACCGGCAAGCCCGGCACCATAGCCTGCACGTGCCACGTGTCGCTGCCGCCCGACGCCACCTCCCAGCGCATCGCAGGCGCGCCGCTTGCGGCGTCGTCCACCACGCTCGCCGCGGCTTTTGCGCCGCCGGCACTCTGGAACGACCACTCGCGCGTGCCGTGTTGAAATCTTCCGTTCTTCAACAGTTCGGGCCCCTTCTCGGCCTGCGCAGAGGCATTCCACGCGGCGCGCACGGCCTCGCTGCCGCCATAGGTCTTAGCCAGCCAAGCATTCCATTTGCGCGTCACCGCGCCGCGAAAGGGCTCAGGCAGCCCGGCCAGCGCGTATGCGAGCTGAAACACGGTGTTCTCGTTGTTCAGCTCGATCACCGCCACAACCGGATCTTTCGCGTAAGAGAGTCCGGTGTAGGGATTGACGTGGCCGATCAGTTCGCGCGCGTACTGCTGCTGCGACGCGATATATGGCTCGTAGATGAAGTCGATGCCTTTGCCGAAACGGTGCACTTCTTTCGGCTGACCGGGATAGGGACGGCAGACGTGCAGGTTAATGTCCACGTAGATGCCGTTCTCCTTGAGCTGAGCGATCAGCCAGTCAAACTGGTCGAGCTTTTCAGGATTCAAGGTCTGCATGTCCGCGTTCAGGATGCCTGCCGGCGCTTTGGCAAAATCAAAATAATGCAGGCGGATGAAGTTGATGCCGAGCTCTCTGAGCCGACGCGCCATGCGCGGTGCCTGCGCTTTGGGCGGCATGGGATGGTGGTCGCAGATGTTCGATCCGAACAGCCGCACCTCGCGGCCGCGGCCGTCCACGATCCGCTCGCCGTCCGGCCGCAGATGCCCGTGCGTCCCCGCCGCCTCCGCGTTGAGAAACGAGAGGTCAATCGGAGTGCCAGCGGTCTGCTCATCCGCCAGGTCCGGAATGACAAAAGGAAACCAACCCTGCCGCCCATCGTCCGGAGCCGCGCACGCAACGGATGCAGCCAACCCAACCAGAATGATCGAGACTCGCATATCCTCCCCCCGAACAAATGAACAAACATGACTCATACCTCAGATGATAACATTCCCGTTGCCTACGCTCAATCACATGGATCATCCCTGACCTCAACCGGGTGGTGGCCAGAGCCTTGCGACCGGCACTCGCCAACTCCCATATGTTCCGGTTGCCGGGTTGTCGAATTATGCTAAAATACGGCTATGAAAAAGTGGAATGCGGCCTCAATCAAGGCCTCGAAGGGCGTGACCCGGCTCGCCTGCCTGACGGCCTATGACACCGTCAGTGCGCGGCTGGCCGACGCTGCCGGGATCGCGCTGCTGCTGGTCGGTGACTCGCTCGGCATGACGGTTTTGGGCTATGACTCGACGCTTCCGGTCACCATGGCGGAGATGCTCCACCACACCGCGGCAGTGGCGCGCGGCACGACCGATGCCATGGTTGTCGCGGACATGCCCTTCCTCTCGTACCAGATCAACCGCGAGGAGGCGTTCCGCAACGCCGGCCGTTTCATCCAAGAGTCCGGCGCGGACGCCGTGAAAATCGAAGGCGGCGCCATCCGTGCCGAGTTGGTGCGGATCCTCACTGAAAACGGCATACCGGTCCTGGGCCACATCGGCCTCACGCCCCAATCCGTCAATGTGCTGGGCGGCTACAAAGTTCAGGGCAAGACGCGCGCGGACTGCGACCGCCTGATCGACGACGCGCAGGCGCTGGCCGAGGCGGGCGCGTTCGCCATCGTGTTGGAGTGCACCCCGCCCGACATCGGCGCCGCCGTCACTGCGGCGGTCCGGGTGCCGGTCATCAGCGTGGGTGCCGGCCCGGCCTGTGACGGGCAGATGCTGGTGATGCACGATATGCTCGGGTTGACCGAACGTCCGCCGAAATTCGCCAAACCGTACGCTAAGCTCGCCACGACGATGCGCGATGCGTTTACCGCATATGCCGCCGAGGTTCAGGCCGGTTCTTTCCCGGATGCGGAACACTGTTACGCCCTTACCTCTTCCTGAAGGGTGCCCCATGCGTTCATCACGTGAAGACATCGTGATTACCGGCCTGTCGTGCCGGTTCGCCGAAGCGCCGAATCCGGCCGCTTTCTGGCGGAATGTCATGCAGCGGCGCGCACTGTTCACGCCGCTAGACGAGGCCCCCGTCAGCGAGTTGCCGCCCTCGACGCTCTTCGACCGCCCCTATCCGGCTGCCGCCGCGCAGCTCGGTGACCTTTACGCCTGCACACCGGCCGACCAGTACTTTCCGCGAACGATCAACGCCGGTGAGAACCAGGACGTCTTCTTCACCGTCCAGCTCGCGATCGACGCATTGCGCGACAGCGGCAGCACCATCAACAACCTGCCCACGGACCGCGTTTCCTTCCGTCTGGGGTATGCGCCGCCCTTTAACGCCGCCTCGGTCAACTGGCTGCAGCACACCTTCTTTCTTGACCAGACGCTAGATATCCTCGCGAAGTTTTTCCCGGTCGCCGGCCCTGAGCAGCTCGCCGAAATCCGCCAGCAACTCGCCGCCGCCCTTCCCGCCCCCAACCCGTATGCGTTCCTGTCAGCGCTGGGCGGCGTCATCGCTTCCTGGACCGCGCATCTACTGGGATTAGCCGGGCCGGCCTTCGTGGTGGACGCCGGCACCGTCTCCGGCCATCAGGCCTTGCAGGGCGCGATGGACGACTTGCTTATGCGTCGCGCCGACATCGCCCTGGCCGGCGCCGTTCAGCCGCCGCTCAACCGGCCGGTGCTTCTCGGCCTCGCCGGCACCCTGCCCTTCTCGCGCGGGAAAACGCTTCAGCCCTTCAGCCGCGAGGCGGACGGCACCCTCCCCGGCGAGGGCGGCGCCGTGTTTGTGCTCAAACGTCTGAAGGACGCCCTGCGTACCGGCGACCGCATCTATGCCATCATCCGCAGCACCGGCATTGCCGCGGCCTCGCTCGACCAGCACCAGCGCGTGCCGACGCCAGAACGCCTGACCCGCGCGGTCAGCCGCGCCATGCACGCCGCCGACGTCACGCCCGAGACCGTCCATCTGATCGAGGCGCACGGCTCCGGCGTGCCGCACTCCGACCAGACCGAAATCCAGGTTATGCAGGAAATTTACGGTGAACGCCGCGCAGGGCAGCCGCTGGTCGGCCTCGGATCGGTTAAAGGAAATACCGGCCACACGCTATGGGCGGCCGGTGCCGCCGGCATCCTGAAGACCGCTCTCGCGCTCTCGCACCGCGTGCTGCCGCCGCACGTCGCCGTCGACAAACCGAACGTCCGCATCCTCTCGGCCAAGTCGCCGATCTACCTGCTTTCCGACGCGCGCCCGTGGCTACGCGGCAACAAAAAAAATCCGTGCCGCGCCTGTGTTTCCGCCATTGATTTCACCGGCACCTGCGCCGCCGCCATCCTCGAAGAGTACCCGGAGGAGACATGACCGGCAGCCGTCACCTCTATGATCCGTTCGATTGTGAACTGTGCCTCCTCGGTGCGGCCGATGACTCCCGGCTGGCTGAGGAGGTCAAGCGGATCATCCATTTCCTTGAACACGCGCAGGACGTCTCGCTTCAGGATGTCGCCTATACCTGCGCCTGTTCCGCGCGCAGCATGCCGGCTGTACTCGCGGTCGTAGCCGTCTCGGTCGCTGATCTTCGCGACCGTCTGATACAGGCCCACAAGAAGCTGTCCGAAAATGCAGGACGCATCCGCGACAAAAGCGGCACCTATTTCTTCCGCGACCGTCTCTGTCCGCGCGGGCGCATCGCCTTCCTGTTCCCCGGCGCCGTCTCGTTTTATCCCGACATGCTGCGCGACCTTTGCCTGGTCTTCGAGGATTGCCGCAGCGCCTTCGATGAGTTGGAGGAAGCGCTCCGGACGCGCGACACTGAAACCTTCTCCCCGGCCGACTATATCTTCCCGCCTGCCGCCTGTTACCGCAACGACGCAGAAACCTTCTCGGCCCAGGCCTTTTCCGAATCTTTCATTGCCGTCCACGCCGCCAACACCGCACTCTTCCGGCTGTTCGACCGCATGGGCGTGACCCCCGACGGTCTGGCCGGCTTCAGCGGCGGCGACTTTGCCGCGCTCGAGGCCGCCGGCGTCTACGGCGATCTCTCGCGCAACAAACGCATCGTCTTCATGCGTGAAGGCTATCAGATGCTGAGCCGCCTGGTGGAGCGCGAAGACCTGCCCGCCTGTGTCATGCTCTCGGTGATCGACGCGCCGCGCGAGATGCTAGACACTTTGGCGAATGCCTATCCAGGACGCCTCGCGCTCTCCTTTTTCCACAGCCCGCGCCAGCAAACCATCGCGCTCTCTCCCACGATCCTGAAAGAAGTCACTGCGGAACTCCACAAGGCCGGCGTAAAGACCATGACCGTGCCCATCGACCGGCCCTTCAATACGCCCTGGTGCAGCAAGGTGCTTCCGCCCATCAAGCAGTTTCTCTCGCACTGGGCGCGTCACGTGCCCAAAATCCCGATCTATTCCTGCGCGACGGCCGAACGCCTGCCGGCGCAACCGCGCGCTATCCAGAGCCTCACCGCAGATCAGTGGACCTCGCCGATCCTCTTCGACGATACAATCCGCCAAATGTACGCCGACGGGTTCCGTGTCTTCATCGAACTCGGCGCACGTGGAAACATGACCAACGCCATCGATGAAACCCTGAAGAACCAACCGCACCAGGCCGTCGCCGTCAACCGCATCCACCGCTCCGGACTGGTCCAGCTCCACCACGCCCTCGGCCTGCTGGCCGCGCAGGGGGTGCAGCTCGACCTCACGATGCTCCACCTCCACCGCCGCAGCCGCATGCTCGACTTCAACCGCCCGCTCTCGGTTATCACGCGCACGGAGAATGATTTGCGCCTCGCCGCCCGGCTGCCCTCGCTCACCCTATTCGCTCCGCCCGGTGAATTCCTCACCTCTTCGCGCGCCACCTCTGAGCAGGCGCGCAAAGCCATGCCGGTGATCACAGACAAGCGCAGCTTTGATTTCGGTGCCGATTTCCCGATGCTCGCCAATGCCGCGATCCTCGAAGAACAGCCCGGAGTCATGATGGAGATCGCCAAGGTGCTGACGCTGGAGGACTACCCCTTCCTGCGTGATTACGCCCTCGGCACCGCGCAGCTCTCCTACGCCACCCCCGCGCTCAAAGGCCTGACCCTGCTCTCTCTGGTCTCCAGTCTGGAGATGATGTGCGAAGCCGCCCGCAAACTGGTGCCGCGCCGCCGCGTGGCGCAGATCGACAACCTGCACGCCCAGCGCTGGGTCGGCTTCGAACGCGGCTCGCTGCGCGTCATCCTGCGCGCCGAGCGCATCTCTTGGCCCGACACGCACTACACGGCCGTGCGCGTGCAGCTCCGCGACGACTCGCCCAACAGCGCCTTCACTTGGCCGATCGTCGAGGCGATCATCCTGCTGACTGCCGCCGGCCCCGCCAACCATCCGATCCAGCCCCCGCCGCTGGCCAACCCGCGCCCGGTCAACTGGTCCGGCCACGATATCTATCCTGACCGCCTCTTTCACGGCGAGAGCCTGCGCATCGTGCGCCACGTGGATCTCTGGAGCGAGGAGGGCATCGACTTTGAAGTCGAGGTGCCCGGCCGCGCCGACGCCGTGCGCTACACCAAGATCCCGCTCTTCTCCATCTGGCCGATGCTGCTGGACGGCATCGTCTCCGCCTTTTCACTGTGGCGCGCACACGAAAAATTCGCCGGGGCCATCTCCATGCCCTTCCGCGCGCGGCGCATCATTTTCCACGCCAACACCTTCACCGAAGGCGCCCGCCTGCGCGGCTACCTGCGCCTGATCTCGGTCACGCCGCGCTCGCATGTGGCCGACATCCAGGTCTCTGACGGCAACGGCAACCTGCTCATCCACTTCCGCGGCTGGGAAGAGCTGTGCGAACGCGTCCCGCCTGAATACCACCAGTTTATCCTGCGCCCCTCTGAACAGTACCTGACCCGCGAGCTGCCGCTGGAACTGCTGGGCAACCCCGCCACGCCTGTGGCCGCTTCGGTCGCCACCGAGGTGCCGTTCAAAATCTTCGAAAACAATCAGGAACTCTGGCTCAAAACCTTGGCTCATGTGCTGCTTGCGCCGGTCGAGCGCGAAGAGTGGCTCGAAATGCAGGGCGCCACCAACCGCCGCGTCGAGTGGCTCTTCGGGCGCGCCGCCGCCAAAGAAGCCGTGCGCCGTTTCTTGTTCAAATACCATCAGGCGCGCTGGACCGACGCCGACATTCCCATCTGGCCAGACGACTCCGGCAAGCCCCACCCGCTCGGCCCTTGGCGCGAACACACCGCAGCCAAGATCGACCTCTCGATCACCCACACCTCGAAGCTCATCATCGCCGCGGTCGCTGCCAATGCCCGCATCGGCATCGACATCGAGATGCTCGGCCGCGCCCTCAGCGACGACTTCACCCGCGGCGTCTTCACGCATGAAGAACTGGAGCTCGCCGCCCACACCGGCGAGGCTCCTACGGCCGTCCTGCGCTTCTGGTGCGCCAAGGAGGCCATCTCCAAAGCGCTCGGCACCGGCATCCGCTACAGTCCCCAGGATCTGCGCATCACGGCGGTCGACGCGATGACCGGCCAGCTCCAGATCGAACTGCTCGGGCAGTGGCTGGAGTTCTTCAAACAGTTCAAAGGGCGCAAGAATCCGATCCATACCGCGCTCTTTGAAGGACACGCCGTCGCCACCTGCCTGCTGCCCGCCTCCCTCTTTGAAACACCGGAATAAGCCCGCATGCGCCTGCTGCTCCATAACATCCAATACGGAACCGGACGGCTGCGCCGCTTCGCCTGGCTGGAAACCCTTGTGCGCAGCACGCGCCACTTTCCCAACATCACGCGCTTCGTGCGCCACATGGACCCCGACATCATCGGACTGGTTGAAGTGGACGCCGGCTCCTTCCGCACGCAGCGCAAGAACCAGGCTGAAGAGCTGGCCAACGACCTCGACTATTTTCACTGCCACCGCGTGAAATATCCGGACGACGGCCTCGGCCGCCGCGTGCCGGTTCTCAACAAGCAGGCCAATGCCGTGCTCGCGCGAGAACCGATCCTGCGCACCGCCTTTCACGATTTTGAAACCGGATTCAAGAGCCTGGCGATCGAAGTGGAGCTGGAGAGCGTCACGGTCTTCCTCGTCCACCTCGCCCTAGGCATGCGCGCCCGGCAGCGTCAGCTCGGCGACCTGCACGATCTGATCCAGGGCTGCGCCAAGCCGCGCCTCGTGGCCGGCGATTTCAACACCCTCTCCGGCGTTTGGGAGATGCACATGTTCCTGCGCGCAACCGGTCTCAAGAGCGCCAACACGCGCCACGCCCCCACCTTCCCGAGCTGGGCGCCGTGCCGCGAGCTGGATTTCATCTGCTACGACCCCTCCATCACCCCGGTCCGTTTCAAAATCCCCCGCGTGCGGCTCTCCGACCACCTGCCGCTGATGTTCGACTTCGAGCCGCCCCACACGCCACGGCGTCCGCTTTTCGACGACGGTCATTGAACCCGCGCGGATCAGAGGCACAACATAGCCAGGATGACAGGATTCACAGGATTGGATCTAGTGAGAGTAAACGTGAAACGGAAATTCGCCTACCGGTCTGTCGCCGCGCTCCTTTTGCTCGTCCATGCGGCAGGTTGTTGCTGGCATGCCGTAAAACCTTTGCCCGACGGTCTCAGCCATCGGGGCGCTTGGCTGCCCTGTACCGATGCGCGTTTCCTCTGCGACGTGACCGGGCTCGACGCTAACGGCGCTCGGCAGAGCGAGCAACAGATTTTTGACGAGTTGTTCGCCATGATCAACCGCGCGGAACGGATTGTGGTGATCGACATGTTCCTGTTCAACGCCTTTCTGGGGGCAGGCCCGGCCCCGCATCGTCCGTTGTGCGACGAGCTGACCCAAACGCTGATCCTCCGCAAACGCACGGTGCCCGCGTTGCGCGCCGTTGTCATCACCGACCCGGTGAACACGGTCTACGGCGGCATGAAGGCCGCGCATTTGGAACGCCTCAAATCCGCCGGCGTCGAGGTTGTTTTCACGCGCCTCGAAAGGCTTCGCGACAGCAACGCCGCCTGGTCCAGCCTCTGGCGTCTGCTGGGCCAGCCTTGGGGCAACAGTCCGTGCGGCGGATGGGTGCCTAACCCTTTCGGTGGCGAGCCCGTCACCGTGAGGAGTTGGCTCGCATTGCTGAACTTCAAAGCAAACCACCGCAAGGTGGCGATCGCCGATGACGGCCCCGGGCTACGTGCACTTATCACCTCTGCCAATCCGCACGACGGCAGCAGCGCACACACCAATGTCGCGCTCGTCTTCAGCGGTCCCGCCGCACGCGAGCTGCTGCGAACCGAGGACGCCGTGCTCACTTTTAGCGGTCGAGCATCACGTTCGCTTTTATCCATCGACGACAACGATCTGCAAGCCCCTTCGCCTGACGCATGCCGCACGCGAATCCAAATCCTGACCGAAGCGCCGATCGCCGATGCGGCCATAGCCATGATAGACACCTCGCAGGCTGGAGACGCCTTGGATCTCGTGATGTTTTACTTTGCCGACCGGCAGCTCATCCGTGCCCTGACGCGCGCGGCGCGGCGCGGGGTGTCTCTGCGCGTATTGCTCGACCCGAACAAAGACGCCTTCGGCCGGACCAAGAACGGCATGCCCAACCGTCAGGTTGCGCGAGAACTGGTCGCAGCCGGTGTCCCCGTACGCTGGGCCGCCACGCACGGCGAACAGATGCATGCCAAACTTCTGCTGGTGCGGCATGCCGCAGGCACAGGGGAAATGCTGCTCGGCTCCGCGAACTTCACACGGCGCAACGTGCGTGATTTCAACCTGGAAACCAACGCGCGTCTCACAGGCCTCCTCGACGCACCGGCCATCCAAGAGGCCGCAGCCTTCGCGGACCGTCTCTGGGCCAACGCCGACAACCGGGTTTTCTCTCTCGATTATGACGTCTTCCGCGACGACTCCCGCCGCCGTGCCTGGCTTTACCGCTTGCAGGAAGCCACCGGCCTTTGCACCTGGTAACCCTCACGAACCCGGATGCACGAACGGTTCGTTGCGCGCACACAGGGGACACGCCGACGGTTCCCAAACTTCTGGGGCCATCTGCAGCAGTGAAAAGGTCGGGTAGTCGAAGCGTGCCTGTCCGGCGCTGCGGTCGACCAGCACCAGCACGGCGGCCACATCGGCGCCTGCGGCCTTGACGATATCGATCGTCTCCTGCACACGCCCGCCGCGCGTGATCACGTCCTCCGCCACCACATAGCGTTGTCCCGGCCGCAGAGAGAACCGCCGCATCACCAACCGCCCTTCCTGCTTTTCGGCAAAGACGCATTGCGTATCAAGCACACGCGCGACCTCGTGTCCCACCAGAATACCGCCCAGCGCGGGCGAGATGACACCGTCGAGCGCACCCAAGTCCAGCTTCCCCTTGACCCGCGCAACCAGCTCCTCGCACAGCCGTCCCGCGACGCGCGGATAACGCAACACGTTCGCGCATTGGAAAAAGCGGTTGCTGTGCAAACCGGAACGCAGTTCAAAATGCCCGTTCAGCAAAGCACCGGTCTCCTCAAGCACCTTCAACACATCAGCATCGTTCATCGTTTTGTCCTTTCTCGTTTCAATCCATGACACGGCCGTCGCGGATCGACACGCGCCGGCCCAAGCGTTGAGCGCACGTTTCGTCATGCGTCACCACGACCAGTGTTGCGTGCTCCTCCCGATTCAACGCCAACAATACATCCATCAGCTCCGCCGCATTGCGCCGGTCCAGTGCGCCGGTCGGCTCGTCCGCCAAAACCAAACAGGGGCTCATCACCAGCGCGCGCGCCACCGCCACGCGCTGGCGCTCACCGCCCGAAAGCTGGCCCGGAAAATGGTCGCACCGGTCAGCCAAGCCCACGCGCTCCAACAGGTCGCGGGCCCGGCCGGCGCGCTCCTCTGCCGCATCCGCGCCCCAGGCCGGCACCAGAACATTCTCCAGCGCCGTCAATTGCGGCAGCAGGTGGTGCGACTGAAACACAAAGCCCACCTCGCGGTTACGAAACTTGCATCGCGCGCGCTCCTCCAGACATGCAAGATCCCGTCCATTGACGCGGATTTCGCCACTGTCAGGTCGGTCGAGCGCACCCATGAGCTGCAACAGCGTGGTCTTCCCCGATCCCGAGGGACCTGTCACGGCCAAGCACTCTCCCGCCGCGACCAACAGCGTGAGCCCCCGCAACACCTCCACCGGCACACCGCCAGGCATCGCGAAAGTCCGCACAGCATTTATGACCCGCACATCCGCGCCACCGCTCATCGCCCGCCTCCTTCCACGCACACGACCGTCTGATCGGCCACGCACACGATCGTCCCCTGCGCACCCACCATCAATCCGTATACGTCGTCGCCGACGGCCATACGTGTCACCGCGCCCTGTGGCGAGGCCAGCACGCACAGTTCGCCGCCGCACAGCGCGAAGAGGCGTCCATCCGCAAACGCCAGCTCGCCCACCTCGGAGGTGCCGAGTGTCACGCGCCCCGTGACCCGCAATGCGTCATCTTCCAGCCGGCAGAACACGATTTCTCCCTCCGGCGTGCCGGTGGCGATCTCGCCGCCGAACGCCACCACGGGCTTGGCAAACGTTTCGCTCTGCGCGACTGCCGTACGGGCCACCAGCTTCAGCGCAGCCGGATCGACCGCCACCAGATGCCCCTGACGCGTGCCGCCGACCAAGCGCCCGTCAGCCAGGGTCAGCAGGCCGCCCGCCATCTGGTCCTCTGCCCCGACCTTGATCTTGCCGTGCGCCGCCCCCGTTGCCGCGTCAAACAAGTACACCGCGCCATCGCAATTGCCATAGGCGATACGTCCCTGCCCCACCACCGGTTCGCCGTCGCAACGGTTGGTCGGCTCGCCACGCCAGATCACCGCGCCGTCCCGCACCTTCATGCAGAAAAGACGACCGTCGGCCTGCGACACCAGCCATATGGCCGGCTCGCCATCGACAACGCCGACACGCGGCGCATGCAGAAACAGCCCGTCGGTCTCGCGTGACCAGACCTCAAGACCGTTTTCGACCCGCAGCGCGGTCACCTCACCATTGCGCGACGCCACGACGGCTACCCCGTCTGACACGGCGGCAGCCGCCTCAAACACCTGATTGGAGAATGCCGTGCGCCACCGCACCCCACCATCGGGCGCCAGCGCCGTGACGCCGCCCGCCTCATCCGCCACGAGCCAGCCGTCCCCCGCCGCGCAGGGCGGCGTCGGCCGGGCCGGGAACGGCACGCGCCAGCGGGTGACCGGAGGCGCGAATGGATCGCGCGTCCGACTCGCTGCA
>Ga0116149_1004393_pt1 | contig 13881 bp, 6 predicted proteins | sample AD_UKC057_MetaG_FD_89787 | JGI IMG/M metagenome (GOLD analysis project Ga0116149, IMG submission 89787) | Active sludge microbial communities of municipal wastewater-treating anaerobic digesters from USA - AD_UKC057_MetaG | ecosystem: Engineered > Bioreactor > Anaerobic > Digestate | place: USA...
CCGGTTTACCTCCGATGGTTCCGTAACTTATACGGGTTGGGCTGCAACGGTGAGCTGCAGTTTCCCATGTCAGGATTACTCCATTGCAATAACGGGAAGTACACCCCCGGTTACCAACTCCGATTCACTGTGGATTGATGTATGTCAGGGTCAGACAATCCAGTTTACGGCTGGAGGTACTTTCCCAAACAGTGGGGTTAATTATGTGCAAACCAATGCAAACCTAACCTGGACATGGTCTATAGTAAATGGTGGTAATCAGGAAAATTTCTCGGGTGTTGGCATGAATACACTCACTTATACTTTTAATAATTCCGGTGGATATCATATTAATCTCACGGCTACCGACCTTGTTGGATGTGGCGAAATGATTACGCAAGCCTATCGTGTCAGGGTTTCGATTGACCCGGTTTTTACGGGAAGCTACATCCTGGAAAACAATGTTTGCCCCAACGAAATAGTGCATTTATACGGTGTGGTTACTCCGGTTCCCTGGGAAGAAGAATTTCAGGATGAGGTAGCCGGTGTTACTTTTTTGCCGGATGGGAGTGGCGTTCACTATCAGACATCCATCACCAACGGAACTTTTCAACCGGGGGCTGTAGTGTCGAGCATATCCGATATTTTAAGCATTTGTGTAAACATGGAACATACCTACATGGGTGACCTCGATATGGAGATTGAATGTCCGAATGGCCAGACCATGACAATTTTTGAACAGGGGGGTAATGGAACAATACTCGGACAGCCCGTGGGTACCGATTTACCCATCGACGGCAGCAGCAGTAATACCTCACCGGGTATCGGGTTCGATTACTGTTGGTCGCCTACATCAACATCAGGACCGATTGATCAATCAACGAACTGGACATATCTCAGTACCTACACCGACCCACAGGGGCATGTGAGCAGCGGAGTGTATCAGCTAAACCCCGGTACTTACCAGATAGATGGGAACTGGTCTGATCTTATCGGTTGCCCCCTGAATGGTTCATGGACGATTCATATTACCGATAATTTGGGTCTTGATAATGGTTACATATTTTCGTGGCAGCTGCATTTTGCGGCCAATTTAATTCCGGCTAACCTATGGAACATAACCAACACCTACGATATGAACGATGCCGTGTGGACAGGCAATGGGGTTCAGCCGGGAAATGGTGCCAATGCTATTGCTTACCCAACCGTCAGTGGTTCTCAGGGATATACCTTTACCGTTATCGATGATTTTGGTTGCAGCTACGATACCACCATTTATATCACTGTTTTACAACCCAACGACCCGAGTTGCTGTGTTATGCCCAGTCCCAATGCCGGACCCGATGAGTTGGTCTGCACCAATACCTACACTTTTAACCCGGAATACACGGCAGGAAATACATTTAACTGGACTCAGGTAAGCGGGCCGGGAACCTCAACATGGGCGAATCAGACTTCGCCAAATGCTACAGTTACCGTTTCAGCCTACGGAGTGTATGTTTTCAGGTTTAATGAGCAAAATATGTCGCCGGCATGTAATGTGGGTGATGAAGTACAGATTTCGTTCTGGCCGGTGCCGCAGAGTACTTTTGCAGCAAGCACGGTGCTTTGCGCAGGAGATATTTCAACGATTACCTACACCGGTAATGCCACGGCAGCAGCATCCTATGCCTGGGATTTCGCCGGAGGTACCATTCAGGATGGAAGTGGCCAGGGCCCATACCATATCATTTGGACTGATTCCGGAAATCATACTATGAGTTTACAGGTAACCGAACACACCTGTGTTTCGGAAGTTACCACCGTTACCTTATATACACCCCCGGTGCTAGACGCCAATCCCACTGTTGTTGATGACCCTTGCTACCAAATGTGTAATGGCTCTGCCACATTAAACGTTCTTGGAGGAACACCACCCTATGAATACCACTGGGGTTCCTCGTCTAATTTCCTCGACCATTTATGTGCAGGCGATTATATTGCCACTGTGAACGATGCCAACGATTGCGAATCGGTGGTGAGCTTTACCATTGCCGAACCAACCGAACTTGTCAAAGATGATACGACCTATCAAAACCTGTCGTGTTATATGGCCAACGATGGTATGATGAGCATTACCGTTTCGGGCGGAGTACCTCCCTATGACTATATCTGGATTGATAATGGTCCTAATTCTCCTGTCCGCAATGGGATGGCTGCCGGAAATTACTCGGTAACAGTTGAAGATGCCAATGGTTGCAGCCTTTTTGAGATGTTTCAGCTTACACAACCTGCCGAACTTCAGGTAATGCTTTCGCCCAGTATGTCGATATGCGAAGGACAGAACGTTATGGTGAATGCACAGGCCATGGGAGGAACTTTACAGTACCACTACTTTTGGAATACCGGTAATGGATTTATCGAAGGACCGGCAGTTCTTTCCGTAACACCTGATACAACCACTACCTATACAGTATATGTTGTCGATCAGCACGACTGCATGAGCAATGTCGAAACCATGACAATCACCGTAAGTCCCTTGCTTCAGATTACCAATGTAGATTTAACCCATAACCGCTGCTATCATTCCTGCGACGGACGTGCTGAGCTGACAGTTGTGGGAGGTATCCCGCCTCTTACCTATAGCTGGGGATCGCCAATCCATATATTTAATGATTTGTGTGCCGGTATTTATACAGTTACAGTTACCGACAGAATAGGTTGTTTTGCGTTTACCCATTTTGTGATTACCGAACCCGATACCCTGAATTATTCCGTGCAAACAACTCCGGCACTTTGTCACGATTCAGCCAGTGGGACTGCCGCAGTGGTAATAACTGGCGGAACAATCCCGTATTCCTATGTATGGCCAAACAATGAGACTACCTCTTCGGTTAGCATGGCTGCCGGTAATTATGTGATGACCGTTACCGATGCACACAGTTGCAGGATCGAGGTGCCTTTCGCTATTACAGAACCTGCCCCTGTGGTTGTTCAACCCTGGCCTGACCCTTTAATTTGTATCGGCGAAACAGCCACTGTGGCTGCACAAGCTGGTGGTGGAATGCCTTATTATAACTTTGCATGGACAGGTAGCGATGGTTCCACTAGCAATTTACACTTATTCCATGTGTCGCCTGATACTACGACTACCTACACGGTTACCGTTACTGATGATAATGGTTGTCTCGGAAATATTGCTACCGTAACGGTGAATGTTCATCCTCCAATTACCATCGGATCTGTAACAACCAGTACCGACACGGTTTGTCAGGGCGAAAATGCCATTGTGTTTGTTGATGTGCAGGGTGGTAATGGCGGGCCTTATGTGATTACTTTGCAGGATGGAACCATTGTTGGATCTCCGTTTACGGTTAGGCCGGTATTTACACAGACTTTTTATGTTGAGGCAACCGATATGTGTGGGTCTCCTTCGGTGCATGATTCCATAACGATTACAGTAATTCCATATCCCGAAAACGAATTTGTTTCAGATGTTGTTGAAACTTGCGCCCCGGGACTGATTCAATTTAGCGAAATCACTGAGGTTGAAGGAAATTCGTATTACTGGAATTTTGGTGATGGCAATTTTGCTGACATTAAGAACCCGATTCACTTGTATCAAGATCAGGGAACATACACGGTATCGCTCACGGTAAGCACACCGTATGGTTGCGAAACCTCAAGAACCATATCGAACATGATTACGGTATATCCAAAGCCATCGGCAAGTTTCGTTCTTGAACCTGAGATTGCTACCATGCTGGATTCCGAAATAAAATTCACCAACTATTCGCAATATGCAATGCGTTATTATTGGTATTTTGGTGATGGCGACAGTTCTCTGTTTGTTCACCCGCGGCACATGTACGTATTCCCCGGTGAGTTTGAAGTGATGTTGATTGCTGTTTCGGAGCACAATTGTAAAGATACCACCCGACGGACTGTGATTATTGAGAACCTGATAACAATTTATGCCCCTGACTCATTTACACCTAACGGAGATGGCATTAACGATTGCTTCCGGCTTTGTGGTAACGGAATTGATCCTAATGTATTTAACCTCAGTGTTTACGACCGTTGGGGTAACCGAGTGTATTATACCGAATATTTCAATCCTGAAGTGGGTTGTAATGGCTGCAGTGCCGGAGCCTGGGATGGTACCGACAACGGAAATCGTCAGGCCGGTGATAAGTACCTGCCGGTTGGTTTGTATACCTGGTATTGTGAGTTTAAAGACCTGAATAACATTACCTACAAGAAATCAGGTGTTGTAAGGTTGTTGAGGTAAACTTGCCTTAATGTAATATTTTCGTTTTTAGCTCCATTATTCAAACCGTCTACTAATGCAGTTACTTATTTAAATTGTTAATTGTGTTTTGTAAGTACCATGTAAACAATGAGTTATGCATTTATAATTCACTCGATTTATCCCTGCAATTTCATTTTGATAATCATGAAAAAAAAATTACATTTACAAGATTGGTTTTTTCTGTTTTGAGCAAACCATTTTAGAATATTAACGTCTTGAAATAAAACTGATATTATGAAGTATTTTGCAATCATTTTATTCGCCCTTGTTTCGGTGAATACTTTTGCCCAGAGTTCAGGCGATGTGGTTCCTGACAACCGTCTTTATGCACGCTATTCATCTGAATATATTCAGAATATAATGAACAGCGATCCCAATGCGATTGCTTACATGAACTATGAACTTGATTTTGGTTACACAATTTCAGATGTTGGAGTCGAAAAAGCGTCTAGCCTGCCTGTGTTGTATTATCTGAATACAGCCGACAAAACGATAGGCCTGGCAGTTGCCGATATTGACGAATCAAATGTAAATATTATGCTTTTCAATTTCGACAGGTTGTACGATAAAGCCAATGTGTACCGCATTGGTAACACCGGTAAGGTGATATCGTTTACCTCGTTGAAGCAGCTCAACAAAGAATTTAATCAGAATTAAATATGAAAAGATTATCTGGTTTATTACTGGGTGCCTTGTTATTGATTTCAGGGCTAGCCAGTGCTCAAACTTACCTGATGAGCCAGGGGGGTACGGTAAGTACCTGTTCGGGAACATTCTATGATTCTGGGGGTGCCAGCGGGACGTATAACACAAACGAGTCTTATACTTTTACAATTTGTAGTAACCAGCCCGGGGCATCAGTTATAGTTACATTCACCTCTTTTAATACTGAATCTGGGTTTGACGAATTGACCATCTATAATGGCCCGAATACATCTAGTCCAACTTTGGTTGTTGACGCTTCAGGTACTAGTATTAATGGTCAAAGTTTTGAATCGGTTGGCGGTACTTGCCTGACATTCCGGTTCATCTCCGACGGCTCTATTAGTAATGCCGGTTGGGCTGCTACCATTTCTTGCGGATTCCCTTGTCAGGATTATTCAATTAATATTACTGGTACAAACCCGCCACTTACCAACGTGGATTCGGTATGGATTGATATCTGTCAGGGTGAAACGATTACATTTACCGCAAATGGTACTTATCCGAACAGTGGCGCAAATTATACCCAATCGAATGCAACTACCCATTGGTACTGGTCAGTAAGTTCAAACGGTGCTCCTGAAGAGTTCCATGGAGTTGGGATGACAACATTAACGCATACATTTACGCAATCGGGGGGGTATTTTATTAATTTAACTGCAATTGATGCGAATGGGTGTACCGAAATATATACCGGTGAGCTTCGAGTCAGGGTCTCGATTACACCGGATTTTTTAAATGTTACTCAGGATCAGACTATTGTATGTCCGGGTGAAGCGGTAAATTTCACGGGTGGTGTAGCCACAAATCAATGGATAATGTCGGTTGCTGATACGCAGGTAGTGCAGGAGTGTATCACTGACGATCAGGGTGTTACCCAGGATTTTTGTTGGGAAATTAATGCATTTCAGCCAGGGCAAACAATTACGAGCGCCAGCGATTTAGAATCGGTTTGCATGAACATTGAACATTCCTGGATTGCTGACGTTTGGATTTACATTCAATGCCCTAACGGACAGCAGGCTGAAATCAATTACTATAGTACCAGCAATCCCTGTTCCGGAGATTATTTCGGTTCACCCGATCACAATGATAATTGCAACCCAGGCACCGGTTACGATTACTGCTGGTCGATGAGTGGAACCCAATGTCATACCGATTGGTGTGATGCTGTTGGAGGAACTCTCCCAGCCGGTACTTACTTGCCTACCGGAAATTTTGCCGACCTTATAGGATGTCCAATTAATGGAGAATGGTGCGTAGTGATTATTGATGATTGGGGTTCTGATGATGGTACTTTGTTTTCGGTTTCCCTGAATTTCAGTAATGCGATTATGCCCGGAAATATGTGGACAATTAATCACACCTATGCAAATCCTGATATTGTTTGGACTGGAAACGGGATCGATACCAATTCGGGTGGAAATGCTACTGCCCATCCCAATACACCTGGTAATCAAGTTTATACCTTTTCGGTTACCGATAATTTTGGTTGTACCTACGATACTACCCTTTCGGTAACAGTACGTGATTTTGACAATCCGCTTTGTTGCGTATTTCCAATCCCCAATGCAGGAACCGATAACCAGGTATGCTCCAATTCATACACATTCAATGGTACAATCACTACAGGTAATACGGCTAATTGGACTATGGTGAGTGGCCCCGGAACGGCTACCTGGGTTAATCAGACCTCTCCCAATGCAACAGTTACAGTTTCGGCATACGGAACCTATGTATTTCAGCTATACGAGCAAAACATGTCTCCGTCGTGCTCCTCTACCGATCAAATACAAATTACTTTTAATCAGAATCCAACCTCTACTTTTACTCTGACACCCATTCCGTGTTTCGGGAATTCTACTACGGTTACCTATACGGGCAATGGAGGAGCAACGGCTACTTATAACTGGGATTTTGGCGGTGCTCAGGTACTTAGTGGAAGTGGTGCCGGCCCCTATCAACTCACATGGTCAGCGGCTGGTTCTCATACAGTAAGTCTTCAAGTTGTGATGAATGGATGTACTTCTACTACTACCACTAGTAACATTATTATGCCGGCATTATTGACACATAACCTAACTCTTGTTAACGATCCTTGTTATCAGAGTTGTGCAGGGCGTGCTTCTATTCTGGCTCAAGGTGGTACAGCTCCTTACACATACTCATGGGCATCAGGTGCACCGCAATGGAACAATCTGTGTGCAGGTGCCTATAGTATAACAGTAACCGACCAGAACGGCTGTACTACCGGACAGAACTTTGCAATTACAGAACCATTGCAATTGGTGGTCACAAATACCGCTTCCACCGACCTTACCTGTTATAATTCAAGCGATGGAACAATAAGTGTTACAGCTACTGGCGGAACCGGAAACTTGATGTACATCTGGAATGATATAGGTGTTGCCGACCCTGTTCGGGTGGGTTTGTCAGCTGGCAATTATGTTGTAAGTGTGGTAGATGCCAATCAGTGTCAGGTAGTTGAGTTCTTCCAGTTAAATCAACCCGATGAATTGCTGATCAGTATATCGAATGATTTTGCAATTTGTGAATGGGCAACGGCTCCAATTACAACTCAGGTAATGGGTGGTACCCCCGGTTATGTATACAACTGGGATAGTGGCACCGGTTTCGAAGTGGGTCCCAGCAATATTACTCCGGTACCCCATGTTACCACTACCTATAGTGTTTATGTTGAAGATAGCCATGGCTGCCTGAGCAATACTGCAACTATGACCGTTACCGTAAGTCCCGAGTTGATTATTGATACTATTTTGTTGCAGCACAACCGTTGCTTTAACTCTTGTGATGGAAGTGCTGAATTGGTGATGCTGGGTGGTATTCCTCCTTTGCAATATAGCTGGGGAAGTGCAACCCATGTTTATAATGGTTTATGTGCCGGAATATATCCCATTACTGTTACCGATAATATCGGATGTTCCACCAATAGTGTATTTGTGATAACCCAACCTGACGAAATCACTTATTCAGTTCATACTGAGCCGGCTTCGTGTTATGGATATAACGATGGTCAGGCAACTATTTATGTTCAGGGAGGCACCGAACCTTATAATTATTTATGGCCTAATGGAGATAATGACATGACCATGGTAGATGCTGCAGGCGTGTATACGGTTACTGTTATCGATGCTCACTTCTGCCGTATCGAAGTACCAATCACTATAACACAGCCTGATAGAATTATTCTGCAGGCCACTACCGGACGTCAGATTTGTATAGGGCAGGATGCCATACTTAGTGCTTCAGTTTTGGGAGGTGTTCCTTACTACAGCTACGCATGGCTGGGTACCGACGGATCATCCTATCCAACGGCTTCGGTTACTGTAAGCCCTGCTGTTACAACCGATTACAGGGTTACTGTTACCGACTCTCACGGTTGTACCAGTAATGTGGGTTTGGTTCGTATCGAGGTATATCCGCCATTGCTGATAACTGATGTGGTTACCAGTTGGGATACTGTATGTCCCGGCGATCCTGCAATTATTGAAGTGGATGCACTCGGTGGAAACGGTGGCCCGTATATGCTCCACCTTCAGGATGGAACCGTGGTGCCATCTCCGTTTACGGTTTACCCGCAGGAAACAACCATGTACTATATAACCCTTGACGATGGTTGCGGTACGCCTTCAGTGATGGACAGCATTAAAATTAATGTGTATCCCGAACCCGAAAACCTCTTTGTTTCTGACCGTGTAAACGGATGCCCTGGTGTTCCGATACAGTTTACCGAACTCAGCGAAGACAATGGTCAGGGATTTCTCTGGAATTTTGGCGACAATGGTTATGCTATCGATAAGAACCCAATGCACATATATACCGAACCCGGTGTGTATTCCGTGAGTTTGACCACCAGGTCTGATTTCGGTTGTCTGACCACCAGAACTATTCCGTACATGATTACGATATTTGAGAATCCGGAAGCTATTTTTACAGCCACTCCGCTCAATGTTTCGGTTCTTGATGGCGATGTATATTGTGATAATCAATCCATTGATGCTGATATCGTGTACTGGTTCTTTGGGGATGGCGATTCTTCGCTGGTGTATAGCCCATGGCACCGGTATGAACAACCCGGTTTATTCGAAATTATATTGGTTGCCGAAAACTCCGATGGTTGCACCGATACTACCAAGCGTAGTATTACAGTAAACGGTGAGTTTACCTTCTATGCTCCAACCATGTTTACCCCCAATGGGGATGGTAAAAACGACTGTTTCCGTATTTGTGGAAATGGAATTGATAAAAACGATTTCTATATGGTGGTTTACGATAGGTGGGGTAACAAAGTTTTCGAAACCGAAACCTATAAGCCGGATGTAATCTGTAAATCGTGTGCCGATGGTGCATGGGATGGAACAAATCGCGGAGATGTTGACCTGGGTGACGAAATTATGCCAAACGGCGTATATACCTGGTTCTGCGACTTCAAAGACTGGCATGGAACCATGTTCCGGAAAACAGGTTCAGTACACCTGGTTCGCTAATGAATTGAAAAGCCGGCTTGACCGGCTTTTTTTATGGAATACCTTAACAAATACTTGAAATTAAATTATCGATTCTCATTAACTGTAACGATGACTTTCAAATGGGTTAATCCGGTAATCTGAATCAGTTTTACATAATGGGACTCTTCAATCCGATTGAATTGGTTAAGAAAATCAACCCTGTTTAATTCAAATGAAACAAATGAAGAATTTACTGTATCAGAGCTGTCTAAAACAAAGTACTAATTTCTTTTTTAACCGCATCGATGGCTGCCTGATTGGGTGCTTTGGTCATTTGAATCAGTTTTTCGAATAGGGCTTTACTCAGTGCCATGGCGTTGGCAGAAGGGTCAACCTCCGAAGCACTCGAGTTGATGAGTTTTACGATATTTTCTTTTGAACTTCTAACGATTTCCCAGGTTTCGGGCGAAACATAGAGTTGTTGCGAAAGATTATGCTCAAACTCGGTACGTATGTTCAGCAGCATTTCGCGGTGAAGTTCTCCGGCGGTCATATTGGGTTGTTGAACTCGCATTACCAGATGATTGGGTCCTATGCGTTCCAGAAATAAAATTAATCTTTCGTACGACTGAAGTCGAATGGGGGTTATCAGTTTTTGATTTCGCAAAACAATTTCGAGTTTGCGCTGCTCAATGTCTTTCTGATACATGTGACGTAAAACAAAGTATGCCGTCAGCATAACAAGTAATGCCGGAATGGTTATTTTTAGTATTTCTGCAAACATGGGTCTTTAGTTTTATTTATGCTTTACAATATTAGTTAATTCTAAAATAAGTCCGTAATTTCGGCAAAGAAAATCAAATATTATGGAAAAAGCATCCGACAGACTGAATAAATTGGCCGTTTCGGCAACATTGGCAATGACGAACAAAAGCCGTGAGTTGAAAGAGCAGGGAATTGACGTCATAAATTTAAGCATTGGCGAGCCCGATTTCGATACGCCAGACTACATTAAAGAAGCGGCTAAGAAAGCCATCGACGAGAATTTTACGCATTATCCGCCGGTGCCCGGATATACCGAATTGCGAAAAGCGGTTGTGAATAAATTCAAACGCGAAAACAATCTCGATTTTACTGTCGATCAGATTGTGGTTTCGACCGGTGCCAAGCATTCAATTATTAATGTGTTTTTGAGTGTACTCAATCCGGGTGATGAGGTTATTGTACCTGCCCCCTATTGGGTGAGTTATGTCGATATGGTGAAGCTTGCCGATGGAACCGTGATTGAAATTCCCTGTGGGATAGCTCAGGATTTTAAGATGACGGCAGCACAGCTAAAAGCTGCCCTGAACGAGAAAACGCGGGCTATAATATTCAGTTCACCCTCGAATCCTACCGGTAGTTTATACAGTTACGAAGAGCTGAAATCGTTTGCCGAAATTTTGGTGGATTATCCGCGGGTAATCGTGATTTCGGACGAAATATACGAGCATATCAATTATGTGGGTGCCCACCAGAGCATAGCGCAGTTCGAAAGTATCCGCGACCGGGTGGTTGTGGTGAATGGTGTTTCGAAAGGCTATGCAATGACGGGATGGAGAATTGGTTTTATTGGCGCTCCGCTGTGGATTGCCAAGGCCTGTATTAAATTGCAGGGGCAGTTTACGTCGGGTGCATGCAGTATTGCACAAAAAGCGGCAGAGGCTGCTTTGAATGCCGGTAATGATGCTTGTAAAGAAATGACGGCAATTTTTAAGAAGAGGCGCGATGCGGTAATGCAACAGATAAAGGACATTCCCGGGCTTAAAACAAACACCCCTCCGGGAGCATTTTATGTTTTCCCTGATGTAAGTTATTTCTTTGGCAAAACCGATGGTGAAACAATAATTAAAACATCGGACGATCTGGCCTTATACCTGCTCAATAAAGCCCATGTTGCTGCTGTGGCGGGCGATGCTTTCGGAGCTCCCGAATGCCTCAGGTTATCGTACGCTACATCGGAAAAGGAAATGACCGAAGCTATCAATAGAATCAGAAAAGCGCTAAGCTTGTTGAAATAGTTTAATTGGATTGATCCTGACGCAGTAATCATTTATTGTTTACTGCGTTTTTTATTTCTGATACTCAAATTGGAACTCACTCTCCGCGAAGTTTTTAGCCCTGTCTAGCACTGATACCTTCAAAGTGTGCTCTTTCCCTGCCGGCATGTGTTCGTCGAAAGTGTAGCTTAAAACTCCGTTTTTTGCGTCGTAACCAGCCAGTACCCAAACGTCATCAATGTACAAACTGTATTCTGCAATGCCGCTGAGGTCATCCGAAACTTTAATTTTAAGTTGTTTTTGAGTACTTAGAATTGGTTTGTCAAATTTCGTAACAGGTTCTATTGTAGGCGGGGTGGTGTCGGCAACCAGACTAAATGTTCCAAATTCCTGCGAGTAGGCGGTGAAATAGTTACCCTCACGTATAACGGGTAATAACCGTATCGATTTGTTGCATTCGCAGCGCATAAAGGTTTTGTGTAAAATATCACCGGATATTTTTTCGGAATACAGCGAAATGCTGATTTTTCTTTTTAATGCAATACTTTCGTTACCAATCCGGTAGATTGCCGACAAATCGTTTTTGCCAAGTGCTGCTATTGGAATTTCGTAATGAGAAAAAAGCGCATCCGCACCGGCTTCTACCCTGCATTCGGCGTCAATTGCAAGTTGATCTTTTCTGGGGTTGGTGATATATTCGGAGTTCGCGTTTTCTGTTCCCATAATGGTGAAATTCACCGTTGACAAATTGCTGTTATAATCGGTTAGCTCAATTCGAATATGGTAGTTTTTACCAGCATCAGGAATAAATAACCCACGATTTTTCACCGCTGGATAGAGCTTCAGGTCGTTTCCTTCTTCGAGCCAGCAGCGTTGTACGTCGCGTTTTTCACCGACAAGGTACGCATAGTCGAAATGACTGTTTTTCCGGTTTTGCAACGAGAAATCAATTTTATCCATCCGGCTGTGGTAATACAGGCTATCGTCGATAAATAGCTTAACCTGCCAAACGCCGTATTTGTTTGTTGTGTAGTTGATTCTATCGGTGTATTCAATGCCGAAACCGGTTAGCCCTGAGCAAACAATTCCGTTTTTTGAAACCGTATATTTTCCGGCTGTCCCTGTTGTTTTAATCAGGAGTTTTTCATTTTTCTGATTAACCAGTGAGTTTTTTGTTGCCGGATATATCACCACAGACATAATATCGGGCGGAATATTATCGGTGATTTTGTAAACCGATGTAAGTGTATTGACAGGGTTCTCCGATGCGGTTTCGCGTAATTCGAAGTGCAGGTGAGGACCCGCTGATTGCCCTGAATTTCCTGAGTAGGCTATAATTTCACCTTGTTTAACTATAAATTTTTCGGGTGGGAGCAAGGTATCGAGCGAAAAGTTCTTTCGAAGATATTGTTGCTCCTCTACCCATCGGGCAATGCTGTTGTCGAAGCGGCTCAGGTGACCATAAACCGATGTATAGCCCGATGGGTGATCAACATACAGCGCCAGTCCATATCCATAAGGAGAAACAAGAATACGGGAAACATATCCTTCTTGCACCGCCACGATGGCTTTGCCTTCTTCTACCGTATAATAATCAAGTCCTGTGTGAAAATGTTTCGATCTTGGCTCTCCAAAGTTACCGGTTAACGGGTAGTTTACTTGCAAAGGATAAGAAAAATTCAATTTATTAAGATTGTTCTGAGATACACATAAGTTGCAATAAATCAATATGTTTAAGGTCGATAATATAATTTTTAGTTTCATTGTCAAAAAATGTGCTTCCGTTTGAGCAAAACTATACCGATAATTGTTTTAAAAGAAATAAAATTAAATTATTTTTGTAGTAAGATAATAAGTATGAACGCTGAATACGAAAGTGTATTGCTGAAACTTCAGGCAAAAACAGAAAAGCTGATTGCCCTGTATGCTGCCGAGAAAGAAAAAAACAGCAGACTTTCGCAGGAAGTTGAACATTTTAAGTTATCTTTGAGTGAAAATAAAACTGAAGTAGAAACGTTAAAAACAAAATATGAAAACCTGCGCCTGGCCGGTGCCATTCTGGCTGAATCAGATGGCAATTCAAACGAAGCCCGGCAACGGTTGAACAGAATAATACGGGAAATTGACCAGTGTATTGCTCTATTAAACAGATAACAATCGGATGAACGAGAAACTGACCATAAACATTAATATCAGCGAACGGAGCTATCCGATTAATATAACCCGTGGCGATACCCAACGCGAAGAACTCATTCGTAAAGCAGCCGATCTGGTGAATAATACGGTGGGGCAATATCGCAAAATGGGGTATGTAAGTCGCGACGAACAGGATTACCTTGCTATGGCAGCCCTTCAGCTGGCAATGAAATTTACCGAAAAAGGCAATAGCGAGGATATTACA
>Ga0116149_1004399_pt1 | contig 13871 bp, 8 predicted proteins | sample AD_UKC057_MetaG_FD_89787 | JGI IMG/M metagenome (GOLD analysis project Ga0116149, IMG submission 89787) | Active sludge microbial communities of municipal wastewater-treating anaerobic digesters from USA - AD_UKC057_MetaG | ecosystem: Engineered > Bioreactor > Anaerobic > Digestate | place: USA...
CCATTACACCGGCTCTTCACTGGATCCGTCCGAAATCTTTATCCGGGGCAAAATGACTTCTGTCAATCAGGTGGTTGAAAAAGGCGATGGGAAAATTCTTGCCAATTTCCGCGAAATCCCGTCCGTCAGCATGACACAGGTGTCGGATATTATCGAAGGCGTCCGGCAGATCGGTATGGGCGGAATCCTGGCCGTCGGCGGCATTGGCAATCCCATTTGCGAGACGACGGTGGATGTTAACAAAACGGGAATGATTTTGACCGGCGGATTGAATCCTGTGGCCTTAGCGCATGAGCAGGGGATTGACGTTGACAATCTGGCCATGACCACCGTTATGGAATTCCGGGATATGCAAACCATTTCGGATTTGTAAAAAAAATCAAGCGCACGGACTGACCAGGTGATCAAATGGTTTTTGTGAGACGATAAAAATTTGTTTTTTTCGACAAATTTGATAAGAGACGGTTGCAGATTACAAAAAAAGTCTTCATGACCTTACCTTTATATTATTCCGGCGGTGAAATAATACAAACGGTTGTCGCTAACAGGGTATTGGGAAGCGAAGCAAAGTGGATTGCCGATGCTGCCGAAATCAAAAAAAACAAAAAGCATGGTCAAAGGCCGCGGGTCGTCCAAAGAACAAACGGACAATTCGCGGGTTAAGCTGCGCGAGCGCGTTAAAGAACTGACCTGCCTTTACGGTATTGCTCAAATTGCCTCGAATCCGGACCTTTCGCTGGAAAACAAACTTATCGATATTATCCGGCTGCTCCCGCCCGCATGGCAGTATCCTGATTGTGCTTATGCCAGAATTTCCATTGACGGGCAGGTCTTCCACTCTCCCGGATTTCAGGAGGAGGCACATCGTCAGACCGCAACGATATGCATTGCGGGAAGAAATCGGGGCGCTGTGGAAATTCATTACCGGGACGGCAGAGGGCTTTTGCGGAAAAACCCTTTTCTTCAGGAAGAAAAAAAACTGATTTCCAATATTGCCGGGCAGATGGCTCTGATGATTGAACATGAAGAAGCCATGACTGCCAAAGCCGAACTGGGGAAGCAACTCATCAAAGCGGACCGGCTGGCGGCCATCGGCCAATTAGCCGCCGGTGTGGCCCATGAGCTCAACGAACCTTTAAACACGATCCTGGGATTCGCCCAGCTCACCCAAAAAACGCCACGTCTGCCCGCCCGGGCGCTGGCAGATCTCGAGAAAATCGCGGATGCCGCGCTTCATGCCCGCGACATCATCAAGGAATTATTGATTTTCGCCCGACAGGGCAAGCCCGGCAGCGATCGGATCAATTTAAATATCATTATCAAGGATGAACTGAATTTATTTGAGTCTTTATGCAGCAAATCCGCGGTGGACCTCAGACGTGTCGTTGATCCTCGCCTGCCCGACATTACGGCCAACAAATCACAGATCCGTCAGGTTATTTCCAACCTGATGGTCAATGCCCTGCAGGCTATGCCCTATGGGGGCGCCCTTACGCTGCGGACCTCTTTTGATGCCTCCCGGGTTTATCTGCGGGTGGATGATACAGGAATCGGCATGAGTGATGAGGTCAAAGAAAGTATTTTTCTGCCTTTTTTTACCACGAAAGATGTCGACCAGGGCACGGGTCTCGGACTTTCCGTGGTGCACGGCATTGTGTCTTCGCATGGCGGTGAGATCAACGTGGAAAGCGAGAAAGGAAAAGGGACCTGTTTTTGTGTATCTTTCCCGCGTCGACTGAAAAAGGCTTTCCAGGAGGAACTATTTTGAAAACCTCACAGAAGAACAGCATCCTGGTAGTGGATGATGCTCCCACTGCCATAGACATTCTTCAACGCAATCTTGCGTCGAAAGGCTATCGCGTCCTTACGGCTTCCAATGTCGTGGATGCCGTGAAAATTCTGGAAAGTGCACCGATCGACCTGGTCATCACGGACTATAAAATGCCCAGAATCAGCGGGCTGGATCTTATCCGTCATATCCGAGCGAACTTTCACGAGACGGAAGTCATCATGATCACCGGTTATGCCTCCGTGAAAGGCGCGGTGCAGGCCGTCAAGATGGGAGCGGATGAGTATCTATCCAAACCATTTACCGATGATGAGCTCTTCAGCGCGGTAGAGCGGGCGCTCAACAAACAGGAACTGCGCAGGGTCGTCAAGAACGGAAGACCGCGCGGTACAGCCGAAACGCACGGCATCATCGGCAAATCAAAACTCGTGCAAAAATTGCTGATGGAAATTGAAAAAGCCTCCAAAACTTCTGCAACCGTGCTTATTTTGGGAGAAAGCGGGACAGGTAAGGAATTGGTGGCGCGGGCCATCCATTACTCGAGCAAGCGGGCCTCCGCTCCGTTTGTTCCCGTCAACTGCGGCGCTATACCGGAGAAACTTCTGGAAAGCGAACTCTTTGGCCATGTCAAAGGCGCTTTTACCGGTGCCCATGAGTCGCGGGCCGGTTTCTTTCAGACCGCCGACGGAGGTACCATCCTGCTGGATGAGATTAATGAAATGAGTCCCGCCATGCAGGTGAAACTCTTGAGGGTGCTTCAGGATAAACAGGTCTGCATGGTCGGCGCCAGAAAGACGCAGAAAATAGATATCCGCATCATCGCGTCCAGCAATAAAGATTTAAGGATGCTGGTCAACAAAAACCTTTTCCGTGAAGACCTGTTTTTTCGCCTCAATGTCATTACGATCACGGTGCCGCCGCTGAGAGAACGGCCGGAGGACATTGCCGTATTGATTACTCATTTCGCGGGAAAGTTTGCCGAAGAAATCGGTAAGAGCGCGCCTGCCTTTTCTGACGAAGTTCTTCAAACCTTTGTCGGGTATGCCTGGCCGGGAAATATACGGGAACTCGAAAACCTTATCCAGCGTCTCATTGTGATGACAGATGATAAAAAGATCGAAAATCCGGATCTGCCTTCGGTGATGCGTTTTACCGCCATGCCGGGTTCTGTTCCGTTTAGGCCCCTGGCTGAAGAAGAAACCGCGTATATCCGCAGAGTGCTGGCTAGCGTCGGCGGCAACAAATCCAAGGCGGCAGAAATTCTGCGCATCGACCGCAAAACGCTCCGGGATAAACTCAAATCGGAAAATGATGATCTGAAAGTGAAATAAAAACGCATAAACGATGCTATCTCCATCATTCTCGAAACGGCGGAAAACGATTAAGCCCTTAATTGTTTTCCTGCAACACGAAAGCTGCACAGGCTTTTTCATTATTACACTCGTCCAGCAGATCACATAAATTTCCTCTGACAGCAAAATATTAAGAAAAAAATTTACATTTTTGTAATATTATTTACAAAGTTGTTGATATTTGGTTCGCCCGTTGCATAGATAAATATTGGAGGTTAAAAAACTGATTGATATTGACACAATTTTGTAACAAAATACTATGCGTTATTTGAGAATTGCTGAGCGAGATAACAACGGACTAGGATCGATGAGGAAGTTAAATTGAGCATTTACACTTATGAAGAACTGGCAGCCATGCACGCTATCGCTAAAATTATAGCTCAGCCGATTGATTTACGGGATCAGCTTGAGCAAGTATTGCAGGAGATGAGCTCACGTCTGGGCATGCAGCGGGGCATGATCTCGCTGGTGGATCGTGATAAAAAAGAAGTCTGGCTGGATGTAGCCCATGATGTCAATATCGACGGATTGGAAGTGACCTACAAACCCGGGGAAGGCATCACCGGCCAGGTGGCAGAAACCGGCCGCCCGATGGCGGTGGCTAATCTCGGACAGGAAACGCATTTTCTTGATCGGACCGGCGCGCGCCGTAATCTGAATCGTGCGGAGCTTTCTTTTTTATGTGTGCCGATTATTTATGATTCCAATGTTGTCGGCGTTTTGTCCGCCGATAAGGTCGCCCTGGAAGTGGAAAAGTTGGATAAGGAGCTGGCGCTGTTGTCTTCGGTTGCCGGACTGATGGCCAAGGCGGTGCACATTCGGGCGTTGGAGGAAGAAAACAGACGCCTGCGCAAGATCGTCGGTCAGAATCGTGCGCCATCCATGGATATTATCGGACATTCGACTCCAATGCAGGAAGTTTTCGGAATGGTGGCGCAGGTGGCCGATTCCAACACCACCGTTTTAATTACCGGAGAAACAGGCACCGGCAAAGAATTAATCGCGCGTGCCATTCATAATAATTCTCCGCGCAAAGGCGGACCGCTGGTGCAGGTCAACTGCGCGGCGATTCCCGATACCCTGATTGAAAGCGAGTTATTCGGACATGAAAAAGGAGCGTTTACCGGAGCCTTGACGCAACGCCGAGGACGCTTTGAGGAAGCCAACGGCGGCACCATTTTTCTGGATGAAGTCGGCGAACTATCCGCGGCCGCTCAGGTCAAGCTTTTGCGCATTCTGCAGGAAAAACGCTTTCAGCCGCTGGGATCTTCGCGGGTGATCAATGTCAATGTGCGGATTATCGCCGCCACTAACCGCAATCTGGAACAGGATATTCTTTCTGACCGCTTTCGCGCCGATTTATTCTATCGCCTGAATGTTTTTCCGATTTATCTGCCTCCGCTGCGTGAGCGCGGCAGCGATGTGATTCTGCTGGCTGATCATTTCATACTGAAATACAGCAGTGAGATGGGCAAGCACGTGAAAAGAATTTCCACCGCAGCCATCGAAGTTTTCCTGAACCACAAATGGCCGGGCAATGTTCGCGAACTGGAAAATTGCATTGAACGGGCTGTCTTATTGTCTAAAACCGACACCATCGATTGTCAGCATCTCCCGCCATCATTACAGATAAAAGAAAGGGGCGTTGAGAAAAAGGACAAGAGCAAACTTTCCTCCGTTGTGGAAGCACAGGAAAGAGCTTTGATTATCGAAGCGCTGGAAGAAACCGGCGGCAATCAAACCAAAGCCGCCCGAAAACTGGGGACAACTAAACGCATTATTCAGTATAAGATATCGAAAATGGGCATCAATTCAAAGTTGTTCAAAAAGAAAGCAAACGAATCCAGTCCGCGGTGATTCAAACGTTATTAAAAAATGGGTTTAAAAAACACAAATTTGATTCAAAAATGCAGAAAAGAACAAATTTGTATCATAAAATAATGGAATCAAATTACATCAAATGGTCAAAGACGCAAAAATGAAGGAAATACAAAAATGTAAGTTGTTTTTTGAATCTGGCACGGCTTTGGCAACTTATATTGTGCTTCTCGATTTTAAGATCGAAAAGAGTTTGAGGAGGTTATGAAATAATATGTGTCGCCTGTTTTCCATTACGAGCAACGATCCGCTTTCGCCAATGGTGGCCATACACGCCATTGATGTGATGAAAGAAGGACATGACGGCTCGGGCGTAGGTCTTTTCCTGACCGACCTCGGCGGTGAATTTCAGAATTTTAAAGAGGAACCGATTCTTTCCGGAATTTTTTCTAATGAAGGACTGAAGAAACTCGACCGCTTTATGATTGATCAGGATTTTATGGTCAAATACAAGCTTTCCATCAAGCCGACCAAAACACCTCCGGCGGGCACGCCCAAGAGAGATAATTATGTTATTCGGGTTTATGAATTTCCAGCCGAATGGCAAAATTTGAGCAGAGAAGAAATCCATTATCGTCTGATGATGGTGCAACTGCAATTGCGCCGCATGGGAGAAGAGGACGAATCGATAATGCTTTTCAGCTTCTGGCCGGATGTGATTATGATTAAAGAAGTAGGCGATCCGCTGGCTGTTGCCGAATATCTGGGTCTGGATCGTAAGGAACTCACGGCGCGGGTCATCTTAAGTCAGGGGCGTCAGAACACCAATTACGCCATTAATATTTACGCCTGCCATCCGTTCTTTATTCAGGGAATGGCTTCCGCGACCAATGGAGAAAACACCGCTTTTGTGCCTATCCGCGAATTTCTGAGTTCACGCAACTTTCCCGGTTATACCGGTTACAACTCTGATTCGGAAGTTTTCACGCATATTCTGCATTACATGCAAAATCAACTGGGCATGGGCATGGAAATGTACAAACATATTATTACGCCGCTGAAAGACAGCGAACTCGATCACCATCCCAACGGAGCCTGGCTGAGGAATCTAAAGCAGGCCTGCCGCCCCTTGATTATCGACGGACCGAATTGCGTGATCGGCTGTCTGCCGGACAAATCGATGTTCATGGTGCAGGATTCGAAAAAACTTCGCCCCGGCGTGGTCGGCGGACGCCCGGGATTATTCGCATTTTCTTCGGAAATGTGCGGTCTGGATGCAGCCATTCCGGACCGATACATTAACCTGGACTATCAACCGATGAAGTATGAAACAGTTTTGGTCAGCCGCGACAGGCAGGAGATAAAGAAATGGAATCAATTGGAACCATTAACCCATCCACATTAAGCGTTAAAGATCTGCCCTGGCAGATCATGTGGAACAAAGATCAATGCACGCTTTGCGGCCAGTGCACGACGGTGTGCCCGGTGCGCGCCATCGAACTGGGCGTTCACCGCAAACGCGCTCTGCAGGTTCCCATGGGTCTGGAAGAAAAACCCGGCAGTTTACTGTCCGTTTATTTCGGGGTTGATCAGAGAACGGATGTCGCGCACGCCTGTGTCGGCTGCGGCATGTGCACCCTGGTTTGTCCCAATAATGCAATCATGCCGTTGCGCGCCGATGAAATCGATAAGCTCCGCTTTCATGTCAACCAGGGCGGCGAGCCCCGTCGTCGCGGCGGTCGTCGCAATGCTCAGGACAGTGTGCTGGATAAAATAAAATTTATTCGGATCTCGATGCTGACCGATCCGGCGCTGGATGCCGGACGTCATGAATTCGAATTGAGAACGCTGCTGGGCAGGATTCTGCCGCCGGAGGAAATGCTGAAGGTCAGCCGCGAAAACGGCTGGATGCCGCCGGTGCGCGAGATTTATCCGTTGGTGATTGGCAGCATGTCTTTCGGCGCGCTTTCGCCGAATATGTGGGAAGGTCTGCAGATGGGCGTCGCTTATCTTAATGAAGAACTGGACATGCCCGTGCGCGTCTGCACCGGCGAAGGCGGATGTCCTCCGCGGCTTTTAAAGTCCCGTTTCTTGAAATATGTGATTCTGCAGATTGCCAGCGGTTATTTCGGATGGGATGAAATTATCCATAACCTTCCGCAGATGAAGGAAGATCCCTGCGCGATAGAAATCAAATACGGCCAGGGCGCCAAGCCCGGTGACGGCGGTTTATTGATGTGGTACAAAGTCAACAAGCTGATTGCCGCCATCCGCGGTGTGCCGCAGGGTGTCAGTCTGCCCAGTCCGCCCACGCATCAGACCAAGTACTCGATTGAGGAAGCCGTGGCCAAAATGATTCAGTCCATGTACATGGCCTGGGGCTTCCGCGTGCCGGTTTATCCGAAAATATCGGCCACCAGCACATCGCTGGCGGTGCTCAATAATCTGACCCGGAATCCCTATGCCGCCGGTCTGGCCATCGACGGCGAAGACGGAGGAACGGGGGCCGCCTACAATGTTTCGATGAATCACATGGGTCATCCCATTGCGAGCAACCTGCGTGATGCGTATTTGAATCTGGTGAAACTCGGCAAGCAGAATGAGATCCCTCTGTTTGCCGGCGGAGGCATCGGCAAGAACGGCAATCTCGCAGCCAACGCCGCCACCCTGATCATGCTGGGCGCGAGCGGCGTGCAGACCGGGAAATATATTATGCAGGCTGCCGCCGGCTGTCTGGGATCGGAAGGCGACCGTTGCAACGTCTGTAATATCGGCGTGTGTCCCAAAGGCATCACGTCGCAGGACTCGCGCCTGGATCGCCGGCTGGATCCGGAAAAAGTCGCCCAGCGCATTGTGGATGTCTATTTGAATTTTGATACGGAATTAAAAAAGATCATCGCGCCTCTGGGACGCTCCACATCTCTTCCCATCGGAATGTCCGATGCGCTGGGTATCGCGGATGCAGATGCGGCGGAGAGACTGAAGATCAAGTACGTTTTATAAGACGGGAATCGTAAACAGTTATGACTAAAAAGGAATCGATGAAAATAGCCGGACAGGACAATGGCATTCGTGTGGAATCCCGCGTGATGGAAGAACGGATTCAGCATGCCGTCGAGGAAGGCTATCGTCACATTGAAGTAAAGGCTTACGGTCAGCACGGTATCGGCGGACGTCTCTGGCGGGCCGGTGAAGAGCAGATTAAAATTGACGTGACGGGAACGTCGGGGCAGCGCCTCGGATCCATGGGGTTTGCCAATACGGTGATTGAAGTTTTCGGTCCGGCTTCCGACGATGTCGGCTGGCTCAATGCCGGCGCTCAGATTGTCGTTCACGGCAATGCGACCAACGGCGTCGCCAACGCCATGGCCCAGGGGAAAGTTTATATCGACGGTAATATCGGCGCCCGCGGCATGACCATGACCAAACACAATCCGCGTTTCGAACCTCCGGAACTCTGGGTGTTCGGCAGGGCCGGCGATTCTTTTGCCGAGTTCATGGCCGGCGGCATTGCCGTGGTGTGCGGCGCCGGTGCCGAGAAAGAAAATGATGTCCTGGGGTATCGGCCCTGCGTAGGCATGGTGGGAGGAAAGATTTTCTTCCGTGGCCGCCAAAGCTCTTACAGTCAGGCGGATGCCCGTCTCGTAACCGAGTTGCCGGATGATGAATGGCGTTGGCTGAAGAACAATCTGAAGGAATTCCTGAAGGCCGTCGGCAAAGAATATCTGCTTGACGAACTTTCCTCCAGGCGCGCCGAGTGGAAACTTTTGATCGCCTTAAAACCTTTTGAGAAAAAAGGGCGGGCTTTGCGTCCGATGACTGTTTACCGGCAGGACGAATGGGAACGTGAGCTGGGCAACGGTGGCCTGATCGGCGATCTGACAGCCGCGGACCGTTCTCCGATCGGTTTGATTACGACCGGTGACTTACGCCGCTTTGTTCCGGTCTGGGCCAATGAAAAATATCTGCCGCCCTGTCAGGCGCATTGCCCCACGGGCATTCCGGTGCAGAAACGATGGGAACTCATCCGCAAAGGGAAAATGCAGGAAGCGGTCAATCTTGCGCTGGAATACACACCTTTCCCCGCAACCGTTTGCGGTTACCTCTGTCCGAATCTGTGCATGCAGCATTGTTCCCGCCAGACAGTCAGCCTGCCGTCCGTTGATGTGACGGTGCTGGGTAAAGCTTCGCTGAATGCCGAGGAACCCAAACCGCTTGCCGGCACCGGCAGGAAAATTGCCGTCATCGGCGGTGGCGCGGCGGGGCTCTCCGTGGCCTGGCAGTTGTGGATGAAAGGCCATGAAGCGGTCGTTTTCGAGGGCAGAAAGAAGCTGGGCGGCAAGATCACCGATACGATTCCTCAGAGCCGCATTCCGGATGAGGTTGTTGATCATGAAATCAACCGGTTTGCGAAAAATGTGCGGCACGTTCATTACGGCGCGGCCCTGACGAAAGATAAATTCCGGAAACTGAAAAATGACTTTGACTTTGTCGTCATCGCCGCCGGAGCGGCCAAACCCCGGACAATCAAGGTTCCGGGAATTGATAAAGCACTCACGGCGCTTGATTTTCTGAAACGGAGCAAATGCAATGCTGTGAAGGTTGGCAAAAAAGTGGTGATCATCGGCGCCGGCAATGTCGGTTGCGACGCGGCGACGGAAGCCTTCCGGCTGGGCGCCAAAAGCGTTACGTTGATTGACGTTCAGCAGCCGGCATCTTTCGGTGCGGAAAGACGTCATGCGGAAGCGGCCGGTGCGAAATTTCTCTGGCCCCGTTTCACGAAAGCCGTCACGGCTAAAGGCGTGGAACTGACCGACGGAGGACTTCTGCCGGCGGACACAGTGATTGTAGCGGTCGGCGATTTGCCGGATCTGTCGTTTCTCCCGGAAGATATCGCTACGAAAAACGGATTTGTCCTGGTGGATGAACAATTCCGGACCAATGACGAACAGATATTCGCCATTGGTGATGCCGTGAAGCCGGGACTGCTGACCGATGCGATCGGCGCGGGGAGAATTGCCGCCCGGACGATCAATCATCAGCTGAGAGGTGTTGACGATACTTACGATCAGTTGCCGCCGATTGATTTTCACCGGGTGAAAACGGAATATTTCGATGCGCGTATCAAGAGTTTTTCCGATCCGTTATCCTGTGCGACGAATTGCGCATCCTGCGGCGCCTGCCGTGACTGCGGCATGTGCGAAACGATTTGCCCGCAAAACGCGATTTCCCGCAGGCAACTGAACGGAGAAAATTACGAATATATCGTTGACGAAAGCCTTTGCATCGGTTGCGGCTTCTGCGCCGGAGTGTGTCCCACCGGTGTCTGGGAGATCGTGGAAAATAAACCTTTAGATTAGACAAACATTAAAGAGTGAGGATGATGGAATTATGAAAAAGACGAAACAAACCACCGCAGCAGAAAGACAATACTTGATCGAAAAGGAAAAGTTTGTCCCGGTCTCACAGTATTTTGGGGAAGATACCTTTAACCGCAAGGCGATGAAGGAAAAACTTCCGAAAGAGACCTTTAAAAAATTAATGGAGGCGATAGAGGAAGGAAAGACCATTGACGCGAAGACCGCCGACATTGTGGCCGAGGCCATGATGAAATGGGCGCTGGAAAAAGGCGCCACGCACTTTGCCCACTGGTTCCAGCCGATGACGGGAATCACCGCCGAAAAGCATGATGCTTTTGTCGATCCCTGCGGCGACAGTCAGGTCATGGAGAAGTTTTCCGGCAAGCAGCTTGTTCAGGGCGAACCCGACGCGTCCAGTTTCCCCTCCGGCGGCATAAGAGCCACGTTTGAAGCGCGCGGCTACACGGCGTGGGATATGTCCTCGCCGGCTTTCATTAAACGGAATGGCATTTCCACCACGCTTTGCATTCCGACCGCCTTTATTTCCTATACCGGACAGGCGCTCGATAAGAAAACGCCATTGCTGCGTTCGATTCGTGCTTTAAGTAAAAGCGCCGTCAATATGTTGAAAGTGCTGGGTGTTAAAAATGTCAAAAAAGTCTATTCCAACCTCGGTCCTGAGCAGGAGTATTTCTTGATCGATATGGATTATTTCTTCAAGCGGCAGGATCTGGTGCTGGGCGGAAGAACCGTTGTCGGCGCTCCTCCCGCCAAGGGTCAGGAACTGGAAGATCAGTACTTCGGCAGCATCAAAGAGAGGGTGTCATCGTACATGCACGATGTGGAGGAGGAACTGTTCAAACTCGGAGTTCCGGCCAAAACACGGCACAATGAAGTGGCCCCCAGCCAGTTTGAAATCGCGCCGGTGTATGAAGAGGCCAATCTGGCAGTCGATCACAATCAATTGGTGATGGATACGCTCAAGTCCGTTGCCAAAAAGCACCGGCTGGCGGCGCTGCTGCATGAAAAGCCGTTCGCCCGAATCAACGGTTCCGGCAAGCATGTGAACTGGTCGATGTCCGATAATAACGGCAATAATCTGCTCAATCCCGGCAAAACACCGCATGACAACATTCAGTTTCTTGTGTTCCTGATTGCCACAATCCGCGCCGTTTACAAACATGCGGATATTCTGCGCGCCGCCGTTGCTTCTTACGGGAATGATCACCGGCTGGGCGCCAATGAGGCGCCGCCCGCAATTATTTCGGTATTTCTGGGCGATCGACTGACGCAGATTCTGGAAAACATTCAAAAGGGAACGGTAACCAAGGCAACCAACGCGGAAATTATCGATCTTGGGATTTCGTCACTGCCGATGCTCAGCAAGGATAATACCGACCGCAACCGGACGTCGCCTTTTGCCTTTACCGGCAACAAATTTGAATTCCGCGCTGTGGGTTCGGCGCAGAATATTGCTTCTCCGGCTTTGGTCATCAACACCATTGTAGCGGAAAGCCTTGACGACCTGGCGGAGAAAATAAAAGCCAGAGATACCAAAAACATCAATCAGGCTGTTCTGGAAGTCCTGAAAGACGAAATCACCTATATTAAACCCGTGCTCTTCAACGGCGACAATTACAGCAAGGAATGGGAAGCCGAAGCCGGAAGGAGGGGGCTGCCGAATGAAAAAACCACTCCCACCGCTTTAAAAGCGATGATTACAAAAAAAGGATTGGATCTTTTCGAAAAATATCAGGTGCTCTCCAATCTGGAAGTGAGATCGCGACAGTTAATTCATCTTGAACGCTATATTAAAGATCTGGAGATTGAAGTTAAATGCCTCAACACCATCTGCCTCAGTCAGATTATCCCGGCAACCGTTTTTTATCAAAAGAAACTGGCCGACGCGATCAACAGCACCAAGGAAGCGCTGGGCAACGCGGCCGTTGTCACTGCGGAGATTGAGCTGCTCAAAAAAATCATTGATCTGATCAATAACATCCATGCAACGAACAAGGATATTCAACTGAAGGTCGAAGCGGCCAACGCTCTGCATGATGAACAGAAGAAGGCGGAAATGCTGAGTTCCAAAGTGAAGCCGAAGATGGAGGAACTGCGCGAATACGTGGATACTCTGGAAAATATTGTTGATGATGATGTCTGGCCTCTGCCGAAGTTCTGGGAGATGCTTTTTATTAGTTAAACAAACGCGACCGGCGGGGAATGGTCCAAACCATTCCCCGTTTCTTTATAATTGACGAAACAGAAAAAAAAGGATAGACAACCGCACTTTTGTAATAAATGTAAGGCAACCTTCAATGTCCGAAATGGAATTCGCTCCATGTTTCGCAGTTTTTTCTTTTAATCATTTTTTGCCTGGAGATAAAATTTAAATGCCGCTTTGGAATCGGAAAAGAAAGGCTTTGCTGGTTTTGGAAGACGGCGCTTTTTTTGAAGGGTCCGTTTTTGCCGGCGACGGCGAAACCATGGGCGAAGTTGTTTTCAACACGGGCATGACCGGTTATCAGGAGGTGATTACCGATCCTTCTTATAAAGGCCAGATTGTCGCCATGACCTATCCCCTGGTCGGCAATTACGGAATCAACGACGAAGACATGGAATCCGCCGGCATCCATCTGGAAGGGTTTGTGGTCAGGGAATATCAGCCCGACCCGAGCAACTGGCGAATGACGCGAAGTCTGAAATCTTTTCTGGAAGATCACGGTAAAATCGGCCTTGAAGAAATCGACACGCGCGCGCTGACCCGTAAGCTGCGCTTGTCCGGAGCGATGAAGGGGATTATTTCCACGCACAGCAGGGATGTGCAAACCCTTGTTAAAAAGGTGCGGGACTATCCGGGACTTGTGGGGCGCGATCTGGTTCGGGAGGTGAGTTGCGCAACGCCTTACACATGGAAAAAAGGCGCGCCCTGCGCGGGACTTCCTTCTAAAAAATCTTCCGGGAAATTACGGGTGGCTGTTCTGGATTGCGGCGTAAAATATAATATCCTCAGGCTTCTGGAAAAAAACGGCTGCGAGGTGCTCATTTTGCCCGCCACGTCCACCGGCGCGGAAATCCTGGCTGTAAAACCGGACGGGGTTTTGCTTTCCAACGGTCCCGGCGACCCGGCGGCCCTTCCTTATATTGTTGACGCCGCGCGCGCCGTCATCGGAAACGTTCCGGTCTTTGGCATTTGTCTGGGCCATCAGATTATCGGCCAGGCCATCGGCGGATATACCGAAAAATTAAAGTTCGGCCATCACGGCATCAATCAGCCGGTGAAAAACGCCGAAACCGGCCGGATTGAAATCACCTCGCAGAACCACGGCTTTGTCGTGGTGCCCGAATCCGTGGGGAAAAAAGCGGAAAACACGTATTGCAATTTGAATGATAACACCTCCGAGGGAATGAAAATGAAGCGGGCGTTCAGCGTGCAGTATCATCCGGAGGCGGCTCCCGGGCCTCGTGACACGGAGCATTTGTTCAATCAGTTTGTAAAAATCATGAAAAAAGAAAAGGGGAAGACAAAGTGATTTTGATTATTGACTTCGG
>Ga0116149_1004400_pt1 | contig 13871 bp, 9 predicted proteins | sample AD_UKC057_MetaG_FD_89787 | JGI IMG/M metagenome (GOLD analysis project Ga0116149, IMG submission 89787) | Active sludge microbial communities of municipal wastewater-treating anaerobic digesters from USA - AD_UKC057_MetaG | ecosystem: Engineered > Bioreactor > Anaerobic > Digestate | place: USA...
GATAAGGAAAACCTTATCTGCATCCCGATGATCAATGATATGAAGCCAAAATATTACACGCTCAAGAGTGAGCTTCAGCGAGAAGTGTTAATTGAAGGGATCACGGCTGCAAGAAGCAATCCTGTAAGGATAGGAAGTAATTCCGGTGGAGCCACCTGGCAGGGTAAAGACCCTGAGAAACGTGTTCTGATCGGAACAAACGCTATTGATTACGATTACCTCGAAACAATGAAAATGGAACTCAGATCAGGAAGAGGATTCTCACGGGAATATGTAGCCGATCTGGCAAAAGACACCACCGGCAATTTTCTGGTGAATGAAGAAGTGGCAAAGATAATCGGAGTGGATGATCCGGTGGGCATGAGTTTCAGTTTCATGGGACTGAATGGCAGAATAATAGGAGTGTTGAAAAATTTCAATTTCAAGGGCGCTGATCAACCTATAGAACCTATTGCATTTGCACTTACCGATCCCAACTATCTTAATTTTATACTCATAAGGCTATCGCCCGATAATTTAAAAACAGCGCTTAAAGCAGTGGAAATGGTATGGACAAGGATAATTCCCGAATATCCATTTAATTATTTCTTTATAGATGAGGACTATAATAATATTTTCAGAGCTCAGATCCGCCTCACCAGATTGTTAAAATACTTCACAATACTTGCTGTAATTATCGCCTGCCTGGGACTTTACGGACTGTCTGCATATTCTGCGGAAAGAAGAACCAACGAGATCGGGATAAGAAAAGTAATGGGTGCGGGTACGGTGACAATACAGTATCTAATGATTAAAGAGTTTCTGATACTTGTTGGAATCTCCCTTTTAATTGCAATTCCAGCCGGGTGGTTAATTGTCGGAAATCTCCTGAAGCAATTTGCCAGCAGGATAGATTTACTGATCATCGTATTCATAATAATTGCTGTATGTGCGCTGATCATTGCATTAATAACAGTCAGTTTTCAGGCATTCCTTGCATCAAGGATTAATCCTGCAGAAGCACTAAAAATAGAATAAAAGGCTCAGCGGCTCAGCGGCTCAACGGCGCAAAGGTTCAAGGGCAACAGATAAAAAGACTGAAAGACTATAAGACATTAATAAATCAAAATATGCTTGCCAATTTGCTCAAACACAGCTTAAGGTCGTTTAAAAGACAACGATCCTACATATTAATCAATATTTTCGGTCTGTCAATAGGTATCGCATGCAGTCTGCTGATCGCTTTATTCGTTTTAAATGAAGCAAGTTATGATAGATATAACGTAAAGAAAGACAGGATTTACCGTCTTGTCCTCAATGGCAAGATAGGCGGACAGGAAATTATCGGAGCTTATACCTGTGCAGCCATCGGGCCGACAATGCTCAGAGAGTATCCTGAAGTTGAAGATTATCTGAGGATGAACGGATGGGGTCCGACAATTGTGGAATACAAGGACCAGACTTTCACTGATGACCATGTAGTCGAAGCGGATTCCACATTCTTCAACTTCTTCTCAATTCCACTGATTAAAGGAGATGTAAAAAATGTTCTGAACCAGCCACGAAGAGCAGTTGTTTCGGAATCGACAGCAAAAAGGATTTTCGGAGATGAAGACCCAATTGATAAAGCTGTTAAAATCGGAAGTGATACTGCCAGATATTTTATTTCAGGAATTATGTCGGATATCCCCGGAAACTCACATTTTGAAGCAAATATTCTGCTGTCATTCATGACAAATCCGGGGTCTCAGAATCCGATCTGGATGAGCAACAGTTACTCCACTTATCTTCTATTTAAACCTAATACCTACTATAAAACTGTCGAAGACAAGATCCCTGCTCTTCTTGAGAAATATGTAGGCCCTGAAGTTCAGCGGTTCATGGGTATATCGATTGAAGATTTCCTGGCCCAGGGTAATAAATATTCGTTTTTCCTTCAGAATCTTAAAGACATTCACCTTGATCCTGCTATTCAGCAGCAATTTAAAGAGCCAAGCGATCCAAAATACCTGAAGATATTCGGAGTTATTTCTGTACTTATTGTATTGATAGCAGCCATCAATTTCATGAACCTGGCAACCGCCCAGGCTTCAAGAAGAGGCAAAGAGGTCGGTATTAAAAAAGTTGCCGGGTCAACGCGGGGAATGCTTATTACACAGTTTCTTTCCGAATCTTTTATGCTTTCGCTTATCTCTCTGATCATTGCATTGATAATTATAAAACTTCCCCTCCCGTATTTCAACAACCTGCTTGGAGTGGATCTTAAACTCAGCCTCCTTGAAAAATGGTACACTATCCCCGGACTGTTAGTATTTACATTGCTTGTAGGTTTTCTTTCGGGAAGTTATCCCGCACTCTTCCTGTCGTCGTTCAACCCCTACGAGGTCCTCAAGGGAAGTGTCCGCGGCAGTATGCAGAACGGAACTATAAGAAGGATCCTCGTGGTGCTCCAGTTCGCAGTATCAATAATCCTGATAATCGGAACACTAATAATGTACAGACAGATCTCTTTCATGCTCAATAAGGATGTCGGATTCAATAAGGAGAACATGATGGTCATAAACAGAGGAGGAGCTCTTGAATCGAGGGTTGAAGCATTTAAGGAAGCAGTGAAGAAGATCCCCGGGGTTGCCAATATTGCCAGTTCCACAGCTGTACCCGGAAGGAATAATAACACTAATGGTTATGGTTTGGAAGGCAGGAGGGATGAATCGTTCCTGATGACAACAAACTGGATAGACTATGATTACATTGATACTTATGGTATGTCGCTGACAAAAGGAAGGAGCTTTGACAGGTCATTCAGTACCGACAAAGATGCATGCATAATCAATGAAGCTGCAGCAAAGAACTTCAATATTACTGATATCGACAACGCCAGATTCCTCCAGCCCAGGGACTCCGGGAACTTCAAAATCATGCAGGTAATAGGCATTGTAAAGAACTTTAATTTCGAATCACTTCGCAATCCGATACAGCCCTATGTTTTCCAGTTCAAAGGCGATGATAACCGGTGGGGATATGTGACAGTTAAACTGACACCTCAATATAATCTTCAGACTATTACTGAGATAGAAAACACATGGAAACAATTCACCTCCAATGACCCTATACAGTATTACTTTGTGGATGAAGATTTTGAACAGATGTATCTGCAGGAAAAACAGAATGCCCAGCTGGCAGTAATATTTTCAATACTGGCAATAATTATTGCAGGTCTGGGATTGTTTGGCCTGACATCCTTCACAGTCCAACAGCGCACAAAAGAAATAGGAGTCAGGAAGGCCATGGGATCATCAGTCCCGGGAATATATTTTGTGATTTCAAGAGAGATTATCGTACTCGTCTCAATATCAGCACTTATTGCCTGGCCTCTCATTTATCTAGTTGCCAGCAGGTGGCTCGAAAATTTCTATTTCAGAATCAATCCGGGAGTTTTTACTTTTATTGCCGGGCTTGGAATTGCTCTGATAATAGCACTATCAACTATAAGTTTCAGAATTATTAAAGCCGCCAGGGTCAATCCGGCCCAATCACTTAAATATGAATAGTTTTTGATCAATGCTCAGAAATTATGTCCTTGTAACCCTCAGGAACATCTGGAAAAATAAGCTTTTTACACTTATCAACATCCTCGGACTGGGAATAGCTCTGTCAGTCTGCATTGTTGCTTTCTTTAACCATATGTTCAACTATGAGTTTGACAGAACCAACAGGAATTTTAATGAGATTTACAGGATTACCTGCTTCAGGGACATGGAAGGACGGGAGCAGGAATACGGAGCTGTACCGGCAACTCTCGGATTACAGATAAAAAATGATATTCCCGGTGTTCTGAGATCGGCGAGATTACAGAGAACAATATCTACCGTGAAGATCGGAGACAATATATTACCCGCAATGGTTATATATGCTGATCCTGAATTTACAGAAATCTTTACAGTCTCCATGATTAATGGTGAATCAGGCTCACTTACCGGAACCGGGAATGTCCTTCTGAGCAGATCAATGGCAAAAAACCTGTTTGGAAATGTTTACCCGGACGGTAAAGCAGTTACAATTGTTAATGACAGGAACAAAGAGCTCACATTTACCGTATCGGGAACTTTCGAGGACTTTCCTGAAAATTCAAGCTTCAGAATTGATATCCTCACAAATTATAGTAATTATCTCCGGATGTGGGAAACAAGTGATTCTGACTGGAAAACCTTTACAACAGCAATTTTTCTTCAGGTCCCGGAAAAATCAATACTGCCCTCGGTAAATGCAAATCTCAGAAACTACCTTCCTGTTCAGAACAAGGCCCGTGAAGATTTCAGAATTAACAGGTTTTCGCTTATCCCCCTGGACGATGTGGGAGAAAACACCCGTAATGTGAGTTCCTCCGGCCTTTTTCCCGGGTTACACCCTGCTGTCCTGATTGCCCCGCCGATAATGGCAATCTTTATTCTTCTTATAGCCTGCTTCAATTTTGCAAATACGTCAATCGCAATATTCAGCAGGAGAACAAAAGAAATAGGATTGAGAAAGACTTTCGGCGGAGTAAGAAGTCAGCGGGTGTCTATCCTGCAATATATGTAAGCTCTTTCAGCCCGGTAATGATACTGAAAGGCTCTGCACCGTTTAAATCGTCAGGTATATTATCAGTTATCCTTCTTACTGTTCAATTCACCATTTCGGTCACAGCCCTGATCCTGGGGATTACTTTCTCGGAAAATGCTGAATACCAGAGGACGCTTGACCTTGGGTATGACAGAGACAGGACTTTAATGGTTCCACTGACTCCGGAACTGTTTGAAAATTATAAAAATGATGTGCTTTCCGACCCCAAAGTCCTGGCTGCAGACGGCACCGGCAATCAAATCGGCTGGGGAAATTACAGAAGACCCGTAAAGGAAAATCAGAAACAAGTCGAAGTCGACGTCCTGGATATTGGCCCGGAGTATGCCCGGACGATGGGACTGAGACTGAAAGCAGGCAGATTATTTGAGAAAGAAAGGGAATCAGCCGACAGAACAAATAATTCAATTATTATTAATCAGAAAATGGCAGGTGATTTCGGATGGACAGATCCTGTCGGGAAAAGGATTACACTCTATGATACGATATCCCTGAACGTCATAGGCATGGTCGATGATTTCTTCAATTCAGGCTTATGGGAGAAGATAGAACCGACAATGCTCAGATTAGCAAGACCGGATCAATATAATTATCTGGCGGTAAGAACAAATAAAAATGATGTCCCTGCTGTCCTTGAATCTCTGAGCAGAAAATGGAAAAACCTCTCAACAAATCTCATTTTTGAAGGGAGGACTCAGGAAGACCTGCTGCAGGAGGAAAAGGATATTAATGAAAGCATTCTTAAAGTGAATATGTTCCTCGCTGTTGTCGCAACTATTTTATCACTGATTGGAATGTTCAATATGATCTCACTTGATATAATCCGCAGAACAAAGGAAGTAGGGATAAGGAAGATACAGGGCGCTTCAATACCAATGATAATGTACCTTATCAGCAGGAAATTCATCGTTGTGCTGATTATAGCCTCAGTTGCAGGATGTGCAACAGGTTATTATATGTCACTTATGTTTATGGACAGTATCTGGGATTACTTTGTAAATATCGGTGCCGGCATTTTAATATCCGCTGTGATGATACTGGTGGTAGCGACGGTACTTACTTTAAGCGTCAGGATCGTAAGAGCCGCAATGAAGAATCCGGCAGAATCATTGAGATATGAATAACAGTACCGGTAACGGCTTCAGTACCTCTTTATTAAGAAGATATTTAATACATCCTGTTTATCAGTTGCCCGATCTCATCACGGTTCTTGAGAGGAAAACTATGACTCCTTCCATCCCTGGTGACAACATTTATTCCTTTTGGAGCAAATAATCCGTTTTTATAAAAGATAACCTCAAGAATATTATCGAAAAGTATTTCCAGATTGAACTTTTCAAGCTCATCTTTCAGTGTCTTGAAATAGATCCGTTGATTTGTAACTATAAGTTTTCCATCAACTGTATTATTCTCAATCACCTGATTTGTGTCTCCGGCTTTAAGAACAACTTCATTAGGATATAATTTGACTGTCATTTTTTTCTGATATATTTTGGATAAAAACCTCACTTATAACACAATTTCTGTATTAAAGACGGCAATATTTCCGGTAAGTTGCAGAAAATATTCAAAAAGTAAGAAATTATTAAACCGCCAAAGCGGCATTGATCAATAGTAAAACCAACCACAACATTCACCTTTAGTTCCCCCCCCTCTTTGCGCAGCAGAGAGGGGGCAGGGGGTGAGTTCGTGTCGTCCTGCAGATAGCAGGGAAAGGGGTGAGTTCATGTCGTCGTTTAGAAACAAGTGAAATTGGTGATATAGTACCATCTCCTGTCAAATATTTGGACAATTTTTATAAATTAGTACCACAAATTTCTCAGATGAGTAAGGAAATTCCCAGATTGATCCGTGGCATATCACCCACAATGATCAGGGTCATGAACATTGTTCAGAAAGTAGCTGCCACCGAAGCAAATGTCCTGATAACAGGAGAAAACGGGACCGGGAAAGAACTGATTGCCCGGGAAATCCATAACCTGTCGGATAGGGCAGGGGAGCTGATGATAAGCGTCGACATGGGATCTATACCGGAAACCTTGTTTGAGAGTGAACTGTTCGGACATGTCAGAGGTGCTTTTACGGATGCCAGGGAAGACCGGAAAGGTAAATTCGAGCTCGCAAACGGAGGGACACTTTTTCTGGATGAGATAAGTAATCTGTCGCTTCATTCCCAGTCGAGGCTTCTCAAGGTTCTGCAAAACAGAAAGATAGTCAGGGTAGGTTCAAATAATGAAATTCCGGTGGATATCAGGCTGATCTGTGCAACCAACAGCGATCTGATACAGATGGTAAACGAAGGCAGGTTCCGCGAAGATCTTCTTTACAGGATCAATACGATTATTATAGAAGTTCCCCCTCTGCGCGACCGTGTTGACGATATTCCTATCCTTGCAAACTACTTCCTGAGATTATATTGTGAAAAATATGAAAAGAAGCCAATGAAGATCAACTCCGGCGCTTTGTCAAAGCTTTCCAATTACATGTGGCCCGGTAATGTTAGAGAACTCCAGCACGCAATTGAGAAAGCCGTTATCATGACTGATTCCCCGGTTCTTATCCCGTCAGATTTTGAGTTTAAACACTCAGAAAAGAATCTTCCCGGCGAAGAGCTGACCCTTGAAGAGATGGAGAAGAAACATATTCTTGACAGCCTCAGGAGACATTCAAACAATATCAGTGTTGTAGCTGCAAAGCTTGGAATTACACGGCAGACACTCTACAACAAGATGAAAAAGTTCGGGAATGGATCCTTCTAGCTGACTATCTGACCATCAAAAAGATTAACGATCCTGTGGGCATATCCCGCATCCCTGTCGTTATGTGTCACCATTATAATGGTTGTTCCTTCCTTGTTCAGCTCGGTAAGCAAATTAATTACTTCGATCCCGTTCTTTGAATCAAGGTTACCTGTCGGCTCATCAGCAAGTATCAGCCTGGGATTTGCCACAACGGCACGGGCTATCGCAACTCTCTGCTGCTGGCCTCCCGATAACTGCTGGGGAAAATGTTTTGCACGATGGGTGATCTTCATCCTTGTAAGGGCCTCTTCAACTTTCTGTTTTCTCTCTCCTGATTTCATTTTCAGATAGATAAGAGGCAGCTCAACATTCTCGTAAACATTCAGCTCATCTATAAGGTTGAAGCTCTGAAAGACAAACCCGATATTTCCTTTCCTGAAAATGGTCCTGTCGCGCTCTTTCAGATTGGCAACTTCTGTACCATTGAAAATATAACTTCCTGATGTCGGATTGTCGAGCAAACCCAGGATGTTGAGAAGTGTAGATTTGCCGCAGCCCGATGGGCCCATAACAGCAACATATTCACCCTCTTTTACGTGCATGTTCACTTTGTTGAGCGCAGTTGTCTCAACTTCCTCTGTCCTGAAGATCTTGGTTAATTCATTCGTTTTGATCATGACTGATATTTTTAATTGTTAATGGAAATCTGAATGTCAATTGTTGCCGGATCTTTTAAATACCAGCTTTTCATTTTTACCGAAAGTCTCATAGCCTGAAATTATTACCTTTTCTCCCGGCTGAAGACCTTCAAGCACTTCATAATATTTCGGGTTCTTGCGCCCGATAGAGATATCTCTTTTAACAGCGAAGGTCTCATCACCGTCAAGAACAAAAATCCACTGACCCCCGGTTTCCTGGAAGAATCCTCCTATGGGAACAAGCACCGATTCTTTCGGTTGTCCCAGCTGAAGACTTATATAATATGTCTGTCCTGTTCTGATATTGTCTGGCACGGTATCCTGAAAAACCATGTCGATCTCAAAGGTTCCGTTCCTCACCTCGGGATAAACCCTTTTGACAACAAGGTCAAATTCACTACCCTGCCTGTCGAGTGTTGCTGTCAGCTGTGTTCTTACCCTGTCGATATAATGTTCATCAATCTGAGCTGTCACTTTGAAACTTGTGAGAACATTAATCTGCCCCATATTGGCACCCCTTTGTATCGACTGTCCGATCTCGGGAACAAGAAGCCCAAGCTGACCGTCAACCGTAGCCCTTACATTCAGGTTTTCCACCCTCTGTCTGACCAGGTCGAGATTCCGGCGCATATTCTGAAGATTGTTTTCAAGGATCTCCACCTGGACGGACCGGAAAAGAGAATCCTGCCTTTCGCGCTCGACAAACAAATTTCTTGACTGGATAGCCATTTCAAGGTCTTCCTTAGACCTGAGATATTCTTCGGTAGAAATAAGTTTATCCTTTATAAGAATCTCATTTTGATTGAAATTCCGTTCTTTTCTTTCTATATCATATTTTAGATTGAGCAATTCCCGCTTGATCTGGATCCTGTCCTGCTCCATGGCTATCTGGGTATTCCTGAGGAAATTATCTTTCTCGGCAAGTTGAGCCTCACTGTCCAGAATGGCAAGATGCAGGTCGGGATTGGAGAGCTTAAGGATTATGTCACCTTTTTTTACCATTGATCCTTCTTCAATGAGTATCTCCTCAACCCGTCCGCCCTCCTGGGCATCAAGGAATATCGTGCTAATCGGCTCAACTGTACCTGTCACTGTAATATAATCATTGAACTGATCCCGGATAACGGTTTCAATAATGAGCTTATCCTTATCGACTTTATATGTAGATGTCCGGTCGGTAAAGAAAGCCATATAAATGAGAACGATCATAGCAAGACCAATGGCAATATATATATAGTGTTTCTTCTGAAGGCCTTTCTTTTTCGGCAATATCCGGTCCATTGTTTCTTTTGGAGTATCCATTTCTTTTATTGATTATTTCAGTTTCTTTAGTTTATTATTCAGTGTTTCAGGTTTCAGTGTTTCAGGGTTCAGTGTTTCAGGGTTTCAGGTTTTTAACCTTGAACATGTAACCTGGAACCTGGAATATAGTCAGATAAACGATATACTTTCATAGTTACCTGTCATATAAAACTGTATAATTATTTCCCTGATCCTCAGCTGCAGTTTTGTACGCAGCGCTTCGGTTTCAGCTCTCGACAAAGTTGTTTTTGCAGCAGAATAGTCTGTCACATCAACCAGTCCGGATTCAAATTTCTTTTCAACCACATTGAATGATTTTTTATTGAACTCGAAATTTGACTGGGCGGCAACAAATTCATCCATGCCTCTGCTGTAATTGAGACAGGCGTTCTCTATTTCAGTGTACAAAGCGTTCTTCTCAAGCTCCAGCCTGAGTGCGGCATCAGTCTTCCTTATCTTTGCCGTCTTTATATTCCTGCCGTAATTGTAATTATTGAACAAGGGTATATCGAGAGATACATAAATAGCCTGGCTGTTATTGTTTTTAAGCTGGCTTGTAAATGCTGCCTGTTCACCGCTGTCATCACTGAGTACCTTATAATAGCCGGTATAGACAGAGCCTCCAACTGTCAGGCATGGAGCGACAAGCCCTCTTGCTGCAGATATTTGCTTCTCAGCAGCCTTTAGCTCATATTCGATAGTTCTTAGTCGAGGCAAAGTCTGGGCAGCAATTCTGTATACACTATCAGCTTTAAAATCATTTTCTGTCAGTAATATATTCGCGGGATCGGGCAGAGCTATCCTGAATGCTGTTCCGGGATCCAGCTGAAGCATCTGACGGAGAATTGTAATAGCCTGATTAGCAGTATTTCTGGCAATTGTATAATCTAACCTGTCGGCAGAGACCTGGCTCTCCATCTCCATCTGTCTCGACATTGCTTCTTTTCCTGTCTCAACCATTCTCGTTATTCTGAATTGCTGCCTTTCCGAAAGTTCGAGTTGTTGCCTTGCCACCTCCTCCAGACCCCTTGCATAAAGCACCTGGTAATATTGACCGAGCAGCTCTACTACAAGAGTATTCCTGGCGACTTTCTCCGCTTCAAGCCCGGCTTTAAGCATGAACTTGTTTGCAGCTATGGTATTGAGTGCATTAAATCCTGTAAATAACTGGAAATTTGAATTTAAAGCATAAGAATTACTTATATTCTGCTTAAAGGTTATCAGGTTCGTTACCGGGTCTATCGATCTTCCGAAACCAAGATTTGCATCAGAACCGAGATTCAACGAAGGTAATATGTCCATCTTCGATTTGAGAAAATTTACTTCCGCTGTTTCAGTCTGAAGTATCTGCCGTTTCAGATCCAGATTATTTGTTATGGCATAATTGATGCAATCCTCAATAGTCCATTCCTTCTCCTGACCACCCGCTTCATCCAGACAAAACAAAAATATCAATGCAAATACAGGAGCGATTCTCTTCATCTCATTACACTTTTTTATATTAATATGCTAAAAACATGCCATTATTTTAAATAATTATATATCAATCCTATACATAATCTACTCACAATGAATATGTCTAATATTCATACAGTAAAATGTATGATATTTTTACAGGAATTTTCTTTTCTCACTACAATTCTTCAGAAAATCTGCAGGGAAATAGTATATTTAAAAGATAAAAAACAGACGTTTGAAAAACATACTCACCCTTGCGCCATTGATCATATTACTGCTCATTTCGTGTAATACGAACATAAAGAATAGTACTGCTCCCCCGCTTAGGATTTCAGAAAACCACAGATTTCTTGAATCCGGAAATAATGATCCCTTTTTCTGGCTTGGAGATACCGGATGGCTTCTCTTTATGAAGCTAAACCGTGAAGAAACCGGGCATTACCTTGAGACCAGGCATCAGCAGGGATTCAATGTGATCCAGGTTATGGTTCTGCATAATGTCAGAAATGCTGTCAATGCCTATGGCGACTCTGCAATTATGAACCATCAGGTTAATAAGCCGCTGATTACAGAAGGGAACTCATTTGAAGATCCGCTGCAGTATGATTTCTGGGATCATGTCGACTGGATAATAGATCTGGCAGCATCCAAGGGCATATATATGGCACTGGTTCCGGTTTGGGGATCCAATGTCAGAGCCGGACATGTTACATCTGTACAGGCAACCGAATACGGGACCTGGATTGCCGGCAGATATAAAGACAAACCAAATGTTATCTGGCTCAACGGGGGTGATGTGAGGGGTGATGATTCTACGGATGTCTGGAATGCACTCGGTTCAGCTATCAGAAAGACAAGTCCCGGCCAGCTTATTACTTTTCACCCCTTTGGAAGGACACAATCTTCAACCTGGTTCCATCATGAATCCTGGCTCGACTTTAATATGTTCCAGTCGGGTCACAGGAGGTACGACCAGGATACTTCCGGACTGGCCTATGGTGAGGATAACTGGAAATATGCTGTTGATGATTACTCAAAAGTGCCGGTTAAGCCCACACTTGACGGAGAACCTTCATATGAAGGTATTCCCCAGGGTCTTCATGATACAACTCAGCCTTACTGGACCGATAAGGATGTAAGGAGATATGCTTACTGGTCGGTTTTTGCGGGATGCTGCGGATTTACTTACGGACATAGCTCCATTATGCAGTTTTATAAAACCACTGACCTGAATCCCGGCTACGGTGCAAAACAATATTGGAATATCGCTCTTAATGCGCCGGGCAGTAATCAAATGAAACACCTGAAAAACCTGATACTTTCAAAACCTTTTTTTGAAAGAATCCCTGCAAATGACATGCTCGCCGAACCTCAGGCTGAAAAATATGATTATATTGCGATCACACGGGGACATGATTATTTGTTTGCTTATACCTGGACAGGCCGGGAGTTTTCTCTTAATCTTGAAAAAATACCTGACGGAAAATATAACTCAACCTGGTATGACCCCCGAACAGGTAACTCTGTTCCCGGAGATATATATAATAAAGGTATGGTAACATTTAATCCTCCCGGAGAATATGAACCGGGAAACGATTGGGTGCTCATACTATCGAAAATCTGAATTTAGACCTTTTAAGAGATGCCTGATCTGACTATTGAAAAGATAATACTTGTTGCCTCTGTTTTACTCTTCATAAGCATTCTTGCCGGGAAAACATCATTCCGGCTTGGGATTCCCACACTTATACTCTTCCTCGCTGTTGGTATGTTTGCCGGCAGTGAAGGGATAGGAGGTATCCCCTTTGACAACCCCGGTATTGCACAGTTCATCGGAGTGGTTGCACTTAACTTCATCCTGTTTTCCGGAGGATTTGAGACTGACTGGACTTCAGTTAAACCTGTCTTCGGCCAGGCGCTTACTCTTTCTGTACTTGGTGTATTGATCACTGCAGGCATTCTCGGATTGTTTGTATGGTGGGTAACGGATTTCACGCTCTTAGAAGCGCTCCTTCTGGGTTCTATCGTATCTTCGACTGATGCTGCAGCCGTTTTCTCTATCCTGCGGTCAAAAAAACTTGCACTGAAAGGACATATACGTCCTACTCTCGAATTTGAAAGCGGTAGTAACGATCCAATGGCATATATTCTTACAATCGTCTTTTTAAGCCTCATTCAGGCCGGTGATCAGTCGTTCATTTCAGTTCTTCTGCTTTTTCTGAAACAGCTTATTATAGGTGGATTGTTCGGATTTCTGTTTGGTATAGCCGGTAAATACGTAAATAATTCAATTAAACTGGATTATGAGGGACTTCATCCGGTGCTTTTAATTGCAATAATGCTGCTGACTTATTCTGTTACAACGACGATCGGTGGCAACGGTTTCCTTGCAGTTTATCTTGCAGCATTATATCTTGGAAATCAGTATCTGCTTCATAAAAGAACTATAATGATGGTCTTTGACGGAATGGCATGGCTGATGCAGATAATTCTATTTGTTACACTCGGTCTCCTTGTTTTCCCCAGCAGGATTTTACCTGTAATTGGAATAGGACTGTTGATCTCAGCTTTCCTTATGTTTGTGGCACGTCCCCTGACTGTCTTTTTATGCCTGACACCTTTCAAACTTAAAGCAAGGGTCAAAGCATTTATCTCCTGGGTAGGACTCAGAGGTGCTGTTCCGATTGTGTTTGCTACTTTTCCTCTGATGGCAGGAATTGAAAAAGCCGATATGATCTTTAATATAGTATTTTTCATCTCCCTTACATCAGTTCTGATCCAGGGAACATCTATACCAAAAGTGGCGAAATGGCTTCACGTCTCATTACCTGCACGTGTAAAGTCAGTAACCCCGGCCGATATCCTGCTATCGGAATCTGTTAATTCCGAAATGGCCGAAATAATTATTTCACCGGAATCACGATCGGCCGGGAAAAAGATAATCGACCTCGGTTTTCCTCAGAATGCAAGGATCGCTTTACTGAAAAGGGATGAAAAATACCTGATACCTGACGGACAAACAATAATTAAACCAGGAGATAAGATAATCCTGCTTGCAGGAACTAAAGAAATC
>Ga0116149_1004413_pt1 | contig 13838 bp, 8 predicted proteins | sample AD_UKC057_MetaG_FD_89787 | JGI IMG/M metagenome (GOLD analysis project Ga0116149, IMG submission 89787) | Active sludge microbial communities of municipal wastewater-treating anaerobic digesters from USA - AD_UKC057_MetaG | ecosystem: Engineered > Bioreactor > Anaerobic > Digestate | place: USA...
ACACTGCCCGGTCGGCCCGCTGCTGTCAAGGGAGACCTCCTGGCCGCCACAGGCCACAGGCCACAGGCGGGACGCCTGTGCTACTGGAGCCCACAGGCGGGACGCCTGTGCTACTGCGCTACCGCTCGATCTTCAGCACCAGGCAGGCGAGCGGCGGCAGCACGAGGCGAAGCCGGTCGGAAAAGCCGTGCGCGGCCACGGGCTCGCTGGCCACGAACCCGCCGTTGCCAAGGTTCGAGCCGCCGTAGAGTTCAGAGTCGGTGTTCAGCAGCTCGCGGTAGCTGCCCGGCTCGGGCACGCCGACGACGTAACCCTGCCGCGGGACGGGCGTGAGGTTGAGCACGAACACCAGGAAGTCGCGCGGGTCGCGAGCACGCCGCAGGAACGTGACGACCGAGTTCTCGTTGTCGTTGCAGTCGATCCACTGAAAGCCCGCGGGGTCGTAGTCCTGCTCGAAGAGAGCCGGCTGCGAGCGGTACAAGGCGTTCAGGTCGCGCACGAGCGCCAGCACCCCCCCGTGCGGGAAGACGTCGAGGTACTCCCACTCGAGGCCGCGGTCGTGGTTCCACTCGGCCCGCTGCCCGAACTCGTCCCCCATGAACAGCAGCTTCTTCCCCGGGTGGCCGAACATGTACCCGTAGAGCGCGCGCAGGTTCGCCGCCTGCTGCCAGCTGTCGCCCGGCATCTTCCCGATGAGCGCCCCCTTCCCGTGCACCACCTCGTCGTGCGAGAAGGGCAGGATGAAGTTCTCGTGGTAGGCGTAGAGCATCGAGAAGGTGATCTGGTTGTGCGCCCACCGCCGGTGGATCGGGTCGTGGCTCATGTACGACAGCATGTCGTGCATCCACCCCATGTTCCACTTGTAGGTGAACCCGAGCCCGCCCAGGTGCACCGGCCGGCTGACGCCCGGCCACGCCGTCGACTCCTCGGCCGCGGTAATCGTGCCCGGGTGCTTGCCGTGGGTGAGCGAGTTCAGCTCGCGCAGGAAGTCGATCGCCTCGAGGTTCTCGCGCCCGCCGTAACGGTTCGGGATCCACTGTCCCTCGCGCCGCGAGTAGTCCAGGTACAGCATCGACGCGACGGCGTCCACGCGCAGGCCGTCCACGTGGAACTCCTCGAGCCAGAACAGGGCGTTGCTCAGCAGGAAACTGCGCACCTCGTGGCGGCCGTAGTTGAAGATCAGCGTTCCCCAGTCCTGGTGCTCGCCGAGGCGCGGATCCTCGTGCTCGTAGAGGGCCGTCCCGTCGAAGCGCGCCAGGGCGTGCGCGTCCTTGGGGAAGTGCCCCGGCACCCAGTCGAGCAGCACGCCGAGGCCCGCGAGGTGACAGGCGTCGACGAACGCCTTGAAGTCTTCGGGCACGCCGAACCGCGAGGTGGGGGCGAAGAAGCCGGTGACCTGGTAGCCCCATGACCCGGCGAACGGGTGCTCCATCACCGGCAGCAGCTCGATGTGGGTGAAGCCGGCGTCGCGGACGTAGGGGACGAGGCGCTCGGCCAGTTCCCGGTACGAGAGGAAGCGCTGGCCGTCGGCCCCGCGCGCCCACGAGCCGAGGTGCACCTCGTAGATCGACACCGGGCGCTCGAGCCACCCGTTCTCGCGCTCGCGCCGCTCCATCCACTCGCGGTCCTGCCACGGGTAGGGCGAGGGGTGCCAGACGATCGACGCCGACTTGGGCGGCACCTCCAGGCGGCGCGCGTACGGGTCGGTCTTCTGGAACACGGCGCCGCCGCGGGCGCGGATCTCGAACTTGTACTTCTCGCCGTTGGCGAGCCCGGGGATGAAGATCTCCCACACCCCCTGCGGCGCCAGCCGCCGCATGGGATGGCGGCGGCCGTCCCAGCGGTTGAAGTCGCCCACCACGCTCACGCGCTCGGCGTTCGGCGCCCACACCGCGAAGTGCACGCCCGAGACGATCCCGAACTGCAGCGGCCGCGCCCCCAGCTTGTCCTGCGCCCGGTACTGCGTGCCCTCGGCGATCAGGTAGAGATCTTCGTCGGTGAGCACCCGCCCGAAGCGGTACGCGTCGACCACCTCGCTCGCGCTGCCGTCGGGCCACGTGAACCTCACGCGGTAGTCGAAGGCCAGCGGCTCGCCCTCCCACCCCTCGATGGCCGCGTGGAAAAGGCCGCTCGAGCCGACGCGCGCCATCGGCTGGGGAGGCAGCGTCGCGGGCAGCAGCTCGGCAGCGACCGCGTCGGGCGAGAAGGCCCTGACCACCACCCCCGGCCGCCCGCCGGCCCGTGGGTGTGGGCCGAGCACGGCAAACGGGTCGGGATGCGTGCCGTGCTCGAGCGCGGCCGCGGCCTGCAGGAGATCGTCATGAGACATAGGTGCCCCCCTATTCTGCATCAGATCGGCCGGCCGTTCCGCCCTTCCCCGTTTTCGCCCGCGCCCCCGCAGTGTGTTGCACGCCGTGGGGCTCCCAAGTAGCATTGTCCGGATGAAAGGAGTCGTCCCGATGTCCTCGAAGTTCCTTGCCGCGTTGTGCGGCGCCCTCGTCCTGTCGGTCGGCGTGGCGTCGGCGCAGGCTGCACCGGCCCAGGCCAAGGAGAAGAAGTTGACGCCAGGCACATACGCCCACTTCGTCACGACCGAAGGCGAGTTCACGGTCCGGCTGTTCGACAAGGAAGCGCCCAAGACCGTCGCCAACTTCGCCGGCCTCGCCGAGGGCACGATCGACCCGGCCACCGGCAAGCCCGGCAAGTCGAAGCCGTTCTACAACGGCCTCACCTTCCACCGGATCATCAACGGCTTCATGATCCAGGGCGGCGATCCGCTCGGCAACGGCACCGGCGGTCCTGGCTACCGCTTCGCCGACGAGTTCCACCCGAAGCTGCGCCACAGCAAGGCGGGGATCCTCTCGATGGCCAACGCCGGCCCCAACACCAACGGGAGCCAGTTCTTCATCACGCTCGGCCCGACGCCTCACCTCGACAACAAGCACTCGGTGTTCGGCGAGGTGGTCGAGGGCATGGACGTGGTGAAGAAGATCGGCGCCGTGCGGGTGCTCCCGGGCGATCGGCCGGCCAAGCCGGTCATCATGAAGACGGTCACCATCGAGCGCGTCACGCAGTAGCGCCCGACCGGGTAGCCGTATCGAAGGGAGAATGCATGGTGTAGAAGGGCGGCCTGCCTTCGTCACCCTGCATTCTCCCTTCGAGTTTCCGCACTCGCGTCGCCCGTTCGTCCCTCTGTCCAGAAGGGACTCTCTCATGGCCGCTCTGCCGCACCCGCTCTTCCCCCTTGTCCTGTCCGCCGCTCTCCTCGTTCTCGCGCCCCCGGGCGAATCCTCGGCCGGCCCGCTCCCCGAGCGCTCCGACCGCATCGTCCGCTACGACATCGCCGTGCGGCTCGACCCCGAGAAGAAGCAGCTCGAGGGACGCGAGACGATCACCTGGCGCAACCCGTCGGGTGACCCCGTCCCCGATTTGTGGTTCCACCTCTACCTGAACGCCTTCCGGAACACGAAGAGCACCTTCTTCCGCGAGTCGGGCGGCCGCCTGCGCAACGACCGGGCAACCGAGAACTGGGGCTGGACCGAGATCACCTCGCTGAAGCTGGCCGACGGCACCGACCTCATGCCGGCGATCCGCTTCGAGCACCCGGACGATGACAACGCGGACGACCGGACGGTGGCCCGCGTGGTGCTGCCCCGGCCCGTCGAGCCGAACGGGGCGGTGACCATCGAGCTGGCGTTCAAGGCACAGCTGCCCGAGGTCTACGCCCGCAGCGGGTACAAGGGCGACTTCTTCCTCGTGGGGCAGTGGTTCCCGAAGCTGGGGGTGTACGAACCGGCCGGGCGCCGGGGCCGGGCGTCGGGCGGATGGAACTGCCACCAGTACCACGCCAACTCCGAGTTCTACGCCGACTTCGGCGAATACCGCGTGCGAATCACGCTCCCGTCACGCTTCGTCGTCGGCGCCACCGGCTCGCGCGTGGCCAGCGAGGAGGCCAGCGGCCAGACGACCCACGTTTTCGAGCAGGCCGACGTGCACGACTTCGCGTGGACCGCGTCGCCCCGCTACCTGGTGGTGAACGACACGTTCTCGGCCGGCAAGGACGTGAGCGACGCCGAGTACCGCGCGACCGCCGCACGGCTGGGGCGACCGCTCGACGAGGTGCGGTTGTCCGACGTCGCGATCACCCTGCTGCTCCAGCCCGAGCACCGGCCGCAGGCTGCACGCTACATCCGGGCGGCGAAGGCGGGGCTGAAGTGGTACGGCCTCTGGTACGGGCGCTACCCCTACCGCACGCTGACCGTCGTCGATCCGCCCGCCGAGGCCGGCGGCGCCGGCGGGATGGAGTACCCGACTTTCATCACGGGCGGCACGTTCTGGCTGGGCAACTTCTGGCCGCTCGACGGCGTCCGGGCGGCCGAGATGGTGACCGTGCACGAGTTCGGCCACCAGTTCTGGTACGGCATGGTGGCGAACAACGAGTTCGAGGAGGCCTGGCTCGACGAAGGGATCAACACCTACTCGACGGGCCTGGCCATGGACGCGGAGTACGGCGACGCCAGCTCGTACGCCTCGCTGCCGGGGATGCGGATCGGGGACGTCGACGTGCTTCGGGTAACCACCACGCCCGACCAGAAGGACGTCATCATGAAGCCGGCGTGGGGGTACGCCGGCGACTACTCGACCTACGCCTACCAGAAGCCGGCGACGGCGCTGCGCACGCTGCAAGGGCTGCTCGGCGACGAGACGATGGCCCGCGTGATGCGGACGTATCACGAGCGGTGGCGGTTCCGGTACCCGTCGAGCGCCGACTTCTTCGCCACCGCCAGCGAGGTGGCGGGCCGCGACCTCAGCTGGTTCTTCCACCAGGCCTTCGAGACGGGACACGTGCTCGACTACGGCGTCACAGCCGTGTCGTCGGTCGAGGCGAAGGCAGCGCGGGGAGTGTTCGAGCCGGGCGGCGGGCAGAAGGCCGAGGGCGGGACAGAGAAGGAAAAGGAAGAAAAGAGCCTCGCTCAGGACGCGGCGCCCGAACCCCGCGGCGAAGCGAAGATGTACGAGAGCCGCGTGATGGTGACGCGGCACGGCGAGTTCGTCTTCCCGGTGACGCTGGCGGTGAAGTTCGAGGGGAAGCCGGTCGAGCGCCTGCAGTGGGACGGGCGCGACCGGTGGAAGCGTTTCACGTTCACCCGTCCCGAGCGGCTCGAGTGGGCCGCCGTGGACCCGGATCGCAAGGTCTGGCTCGATGCGAACTGGCTGGACAACGCGCGGCGGGTGTCGCCCGACAAGAGGGTGGCGGCATCGTGGACGTCGCGCTTCCTGTTCGGTGTGCAGGCGCTGCTGATGTTCCTGGGGCTGTAGCCATGACGACACCTCCCGACTCTCCCAGGCGGGCCGCCATCGCACTACTGCTGTGGGCCTGGCACACGGTGCTCGCCCTCGTGGTGGCCTTCCCGTTCTTCACCTGGATGTCGCGGGAAACAGGCGTCGCGCCGGGCACCGACCCCCTGCTCGACGGCATCCAGTTCGGCACCTTGTTCGAGCTGCTCCAGGACTCCGCCGGCTCCCTCCGCGGCGTCCCGGCGGCGCTGATTTCCGCGATAGGGCTCGCGCTCCTGTCGAACGCGCTGCTCGGCGGCGGCCTCTTCGCGCTTGCCGCCGGCCGGGCAGCCGCCGAAGGGCGCCTGCTGTCGCGCTTCTTCGAGGCGGCCGGCCGCTTCTTCCTCAGGTCGGTCGGGCTGATCGCGCTGTCGGCCGTGGCCGTGCTCGCGGTGGGAGGCACCGCGGCCGCACTTGCCGGGGCGGTGCTCGAGCCGATTTTGGCAAGAGCCGGCGAGCCTGGCGACGTCGCGCAGGCCGCACTCACCATGGCCCTGGTGGCCTGCGTTGCCGCCTACTTCGTGCTCGCGCTCGACTACGCACGCGTTTGGATGGTGCGCCACGACGCGCGCGGGGTCGTCCGAACCTGGCTGCGCGGCGCGTGGTTCGTGCTGCGGCACCCGGCGAAGGCGGCCATGCCGGGCGTGGTCTACGGCCTGGGGATTGCGGCGGCGCTCGCGCTCGGCGCCTGGATCGGCGGCGCGCCCGGGGGACGCACCTGGGTCGTCATCGCGGGCGTGCTGGCGGCGCAGCAGGCGCTGCTCTACCTGCGCGTGCTGCTGCGGGTGAACATGGTGGTTGCCGAGGGGCGGGCGGCTGCAGGCTGGGAGCCGGAACCCGATGCCGCACCTGCCCCCGCGCCAGCGTCTCTGCCGTCGAGTAGCGCCGGCATCCAGTAACGCCGGCCTCCGCGCCGGCGTCCTCGCCGCCTACCTGCCGACCGGCGGCCTCAGGCTGAGCTGCCCCTGCCGGGCCGTGTCGATGGCCTGCCCGAGAATCCGCACGGCCTCCTGGCCGGCGTGAAAGCCGGTCGAGTTCTCGGCCTCGACGAAGTCGACCATGAACTGGGCGCGCCGCTGCGCCCGGCGCGCCTCCTGCAGCTGCGGCTCGGGGACGCCCGCCTCGCGCGCGGCCTTGATGTCGCCGATCAGCGCGACCAGGGCGTCCATCGCGGTGTTGCGCGTCTGGAACGTCCGGTCCTGGATCGTCTCGGCGCGCGCCTTCAGCTCCTCCTCGGTCCAGCGGTGGCACGTCTGGCACGCGCGCGAGAGGTTCAGCAGCGGGCTGCGCACGTGGTGGTCGCTGATCTTCAGTGCTCCCTGCCGCAGGTACGGCATGTGGCAGTCGGCGCAGGCCACGCCCGATCGCGCGTGGACCCCCTGGTTCCACATCTCGAACTCGGGGTGCTGCGCCTTCAGCGCGTCGGCCCCGCTGTCGGCGTGGGTCCAGTCCTTGTGGCCGACCTCCTCGTAGTAGTCGAGGATGTTCTCCACCCTGATCCCCTTCGCCCACGGGTAGACCAGGCGCTTCTCGGCACCCTTGAAGTAGTACTCCACGTGGCACTGGCCGCAGACGAAGGCGCGCATCTCCTGGCGCGTCGCCATGGTGTTGACGTCGTAGTTGGCGACCCCCTGCGAGGCCTTCAGCGCGCGAATCCCCTCCATGAACGCGGGGCGCGTCACCCTGAGCTGCATGGTGTCGGGGTCGTGGCAGTCGATGCACGCGACCGGGTGCTTGACGGCCTTGCGCGCCTCCGCGTACGGCATCCGGTTGATCGCCTCGAAGCCCTTGACGATGTCGCCCCCTCCGAGCTTCTTGTAGGTCAGGTACATCGACGCGTGGCAGTTCAGGCAGGTGCCGGGCTGCGGGGTCACGAGCTGCCGCCCGGTAAAGGTCTGGTCGTCGAGCATGTAGGCGTGGCCGCGCTCCTCGCGGAAGTCGACCGCGAAGGCGTAGCCGTTCCACATCGTCTTCAGGCGCGGGTCTTCCTCGAGGCGCGACTGCGCGACGATCGAGCGCGGGTCGGCGTCGGTCGGGGTGCGGGGCTGCGCCTCGCTTCCGCCGTGCTTGGTGCGCACCTGGTCGACGGTGCGGCGGTAGAGGTCGTGCTGGAGCGGGAAGTTCTTGCCCCAGACCTCGGGGTCCTCGGTGTCGTCGGTCAGGGTGACGACTCGGAAGAACGGGTTGCGGGCTTCCTCCTTGTGCTCGCGGATGTTCATCAGGAGCGCCGTCAGGCCGGCGACGACGAGCATGGTCACGCCGGCGGTCAACAGGACGAGAGCTGGAGGTTTGAGCTTCATATGAATCCCGAATCCTGAATCCCGACTCCTGAATCCTGACTCCCGAATCCTGAACCCTAGTGCAGGTGCCCGACGCTCCGGTGGCAGCGGATGCACGAGACCGAATCGTCCGCGCTGGCCGGCACGCCTTCGATGGCGTGCACCATGTCGGCGTGGCACTCGCGGCACGCTCCCTCAGTCACGCGGCGGTTGCGCCCCGTAATCTGGATCGGCTCGGGGAAGTCACCCGTGGTGAACGCGTACGAGTGCCAGAAGCCGTTCAGCCCTTTCGTCGTGTACTTGGGCACGAGGGCGTGGGGGGTGTGGCAGTCGTTGCAGGCGGCGACCGCGTGGTGGCTCGACTTGAGCCACGCGTCGTACTGCTCGTTCATCACGTGGCAGTTGGCGCAGGCGGCGGGGTCGTTGGTCAGGTACGACGCCCCCTTCGCGTAGACGAAGGTGTAGCCGCCGATGCCCGCGATCACGCCAAGCGACGCCCCGACGACGAGCGCGGGGAGGTAGCGCATGCCCCCGATTCTGGATCACGCGTCGGAGCGCTGTCGAGGTCCACTGGGCCGGCGGCGTGTGCAGGAGCGGTGCCAGCCCGTGTCAGCCGCCTTGACGGTTGGTGAGCGTGGCCTGATGATCGAGAGATGACAACCAGGACCCGGCGCCCGGCGGCAAGCCTGCCCGGACTGCTCGCACTTCTCCTCGTCCTCTTCGCTCCAGGCAGCCTCGCCGGGCAGGACAAGCCCGGGTGGGAATCGGTCGCGCTCGACGCGCCCGTCCCGGTCGACCCCCGGATCACCATCGGGTACCTCCCGAACGGCCTGCGGTACTACATCCGCACCAACGAGCGCCCGGTGCAGCGGGCCGAGCTGCGCCTGGTGGTGAAGGTCGGCTCGGTGGTCGAGGACGAGGACCAGCGCGGCGTGGCCCACGTGCTCGAGCACATGGCGTTCAACGGCAGCAAGCACTTCGCCAAGCAGGACCTGATCACCTTCATGGAATCGATCGGGATGCGGCTCGGGCCCGGCGTCAACGCCAACACCTCGTTCGACGAGACCATCTACCAGCTGCACGTCCCGACGACCAACGAAGAGGCGATGAACAAGGCGTTCCTCTTCTTCGCCGACGTCGCCCACGCCCTCACGCTCGACACCGAGTCGATCGAGAAGGAGCGCGGCGTGGTGCTGGAGGAGTGGCGCCAGGGCCGCGGTGCCGGCGCGCGGATGCAGGACCAGCAGGTCCCGATCCTGCTCAAGGGATCGCGCTACGCCGACCGGCTCCCGATCGGCACCCGCGAAAGCCTGCAGACCTTCAAGCCCGATGCGCTCCGCCGCTTCTACAAGGACTGGTACCGCCCCGACCTGATGGCCGTCATCGCCGTCGGCGACTTCGACAAGCGCGACATCGAGGCGCTGATCAAGCGCCACTTCACGCCGATCCCCGGCGCCATCGCCGCCCGCCCGCGCCCCAGCTTCGAGGTGCCCGATCACGAGGAGACGCTCTTCGCCATCGCCACCGACCGCGAGGCCCCCATCACCAGCGTCGGCCTCTACAACAAGCTCCCGCTTCGCGACCAGACGACCGTCGGGGCCTACCGCCAGCAGCAGGTCGAGCGGCTCTACACGACGATGCTGAACAGCCGGCTCGCCGAGCTGGCGCTCAGGCCCGACCCGCCGTTCCTTCGCGCGGCGACCGACCGCGGGATCTTCGTGCAGACCAAGGAGACGGCGAGCCTGGTCGCCCTCGTGAAGGAAGACGGGATCGAGCGGGGCCTCGAGGCGCTGGTGACCGAGTCGTCCCGGGCCGCCCGCTTCGGGTTCACGCCCGCCGAGCTGGAGCGCGAGAAGCGGAACATCCTGCGCGCCTACGAGGGGGCGTTCGACGAGCGCGAGAAGGAGGAGTCGGCGGATCTGGCCGACGAGTACATCCGCAACTTCGTCGAGCGCGAGCCGATCCCCGGCATCACCTACGAGTTCGGCCTGGTGCAGCGCTTCGTCCCCCACTTCACGCTCGAAGAGGTCAACAAGGTGGCGAAGGACTGGGCGGGCGGCAGCCGCGTCGTCCTGGTGAACGCGCCCGAGAAGCCCGGGCTGACGGTGCCCGACGCGTCGCGGCTGGCCGCGGTGATGAAATCGGCGCTCGAGCGAGAGATCGAGGCCTACGCCGACGCGGGCGGCGCCACCGCGCTCATGGAGACCCCCCCGAAGTCAGGGGCCGTGGTCGAGAGCACCAACACGCTCGCTTTCAACGTCACCGAGTGGAAGCTGTCGAACGGCGTCCGGGTGGTGCTGAAGCCAACCGACTTCAGACAGGACGAGGTCGTCTTCCGGGCCACGAGCCCCGGCGGGACGTCGCTCGCGAGCGACGCCCAGTACGTCCCGGCGATCACCGCCGCCGAGGTCGTGGGAGCGAGCGGCGTGGGACGGTTCGACGCCATCCAGCTGCGCAACGTCCTGTCGGGCAAGGCCGCCTCGGTCATGCCCTTCATCAACCCGACGAGCGAGGGGCTGGCCGGCGGGGCGTCGCCGAAGGACCTCGAGACGCTCTTCCAGCTGATCTACCTCTCGTTCACCGAGCCGCGCGCCGACGAGAACGTGTTCCGCGTGATGCAGGACCAGATGCGGGCGATGCTCGCCAGCCGCGAGGCGAGCCCCGAGTGGGCGCTGCGCCGGACGCTGCAGGCGGCGCTGACGCAGGACCACCCCCGCGCCCGGCCCCTGACCGCCGAGATGGTGGGCCAGATGGATCTGCAGCAGTCGCTGGCCTTCTACAAGGACCGCTTCCGCGACGCGAGCGACTTCACCTTCGTCTTCGCCGGCAGCTTCGAGCCCCAGGCCATCAAGCCGCTGGTCGAGCAGTACCTCGGCGCGCTGCCCGGGGCCGGCCGGAAGGAAAGCTGGCGCGACGAAGGGGTGACGCCCCCGGCCGGGGTCGTCGAGAAGGAGGTGCGCAAGGGGATCGAGCCGAAGAGCCAGGTGACGATCGTGTTCACCGGGCCGATGAACGCCCCGGCCAGCGAGCGGGTGGCGCTCGACGCGCTGGCGCTGGCGCTCGAGAATCGCCTGCGACTCACCGTCCGGGAGGCGCTCCAGGGGAGCTACGGCGTCGAGGTGCGGGCGACCGCCCAGCCGATCCCCTCACCGCGATACAGCGTGACGATCGACTTCGGGTGCGACCCCAAGAGGGCCGACGAGCTGGTGAAGTCGGTGTTCCAGGACATCGGCGCGCTGCGAGAGAAGGGTCCGACGGACCGCGAGGTGAGCGACGCCCGCGAGGCGCTGCTGCGGCGTCACGAGACGAGCCTTGCCCGCAACCCGTCGCTGGTGGGCGAGATCTCCGACCGGTTGGAGAACGGCGAGGACCTCTCGACCTACTTCGGCCTGCCGCGCGAGTACCGGCAGCTCACGCCGCGGATGGTCCAGGACGCGGCGCGGCGCTACCTGGATCCGGGGCGGTACGTGCGGGTGACGCTGTATCCAGAGCGGTAGCGCCGGCGGTGTGGTTCGTTCGTGATCAGCGGCGCGCCGGGTAGGCGCCCGCCGTGCGCGCCGCCTCCTGCTCGCTCCACCCGAGCAGCGCCCGCACGTCGCCGGGAAGCGGGCAGGTTGCCCCTGCGGCGGGCAGATCGCCCAGCAGCTCGTAGCGCCCGACGTCGGGGCCCTTGAAGATCGACGCAGGCGAGCGTTCGACCTGCCGCCCGCGCGCCTCGACGCCTTTCGCCACCGCGCGGAACTCGTCCAGCGAGGCCGCGGTCGCCATGCACGTCTCGGTGGCCGCCGGGCTCCACACCACGAGGGGCTGCGACTCCCGCCCGCCCGGGCGCACGTACACGTTGCCGTCCACCTCGGCCGCCTGCGGGCGGGGCAGCTTCTGGCACATCTGAGGCGGCTGCTCGAAGCGCAGCAGCGGACGCGTGTACGACTCGCTCGCCACCAGCAGGTTGTTCACGAAGACGTGGCCGTCGCGCTCTTCCAGCCCCGGCCCCGTGGCGGCGTGCCAGCCGAACAGGTCGCCGCTCGCCACGCGCTGGTTGCGCTCGAACGATGCCGGCGCGTCCACGAAGGTGTTGTTGTAGACCCGCGCCCCGGCGGCGTTCAGGATCCGCACTCCCTTGTCGCACCGCACGAACAGGTTGCCGGCCACCGTCACGCCCTTCGAGATCTCGAAGAAGAAGCCGTCGATCGCCCCCTCGACCCAGTTGTTGACGAACACCCCGTCGCGGTTCCCGACGTCGTACCAGATCCCGTTCGAGTACGGGTTGTCCACCACGAGGTTGTCGCGGCAGGTCACGCGGTGCGACTGGTTGAAGATCTTGACGGCCGCCGGGTAGTAGCCGGTCAGCTGCTCGACGTTGTTCCGCCGGAAGATGTTCTTCTCGAGGAGCACGTCGGACGAGCCGATGACGTACACCCCCTCGGTCGAGGTGTCGCTGAAGAGCGAGTTGCGGATCGTCAGCCGGTCGCCGCGGAAGTACCCGGCGACCCGCGAGCAGAACGTGACGGTCACGTTCTCGAGCGTCGTCCCGGTGACCTCCTTGCCGTAGGTCGCGGGGTCGGAGAGTCCCACCGGCTCGTTGGTCGGCTCCTCGGAGGGCGACGCGGCGCCGGTCTTCCCTTCGATCTCGAGCGCGCGGAAGGCGTACTGCGTGAAGGTGATGCCCCGGATTGTCGGCCCCTTGCGATCTGACTCCTTCCCGTGGACCGGGCGCGCCCGGCGGATGAGCGCGAAATCGAAGGCCGTGATCTCGACCTCGTGGCCCTTGGGATCGACGCCGATGTACACGTGGCCCGAGTCGTAGTCGATGAAGTACGAGTCGGGGCCCACCTCGCCTTCCCAGCCGGCTGACTTCAGCATGCGGCCGTCCACGAAGACCATGTCGTTGTTGAAGCGGTGCACCGGCGTCCGCATCCCCTCGCGGGCGCGCTGCCACCAGCCGAGCGGCCTGGCCGGGAACAGCGTCTTCCACTGCGTGCGCCACAGGTTGCTGCGCAGCGGCTGCCACTGATCCGCCACCCGGGTTCCCTTCAGGATCGGCCGCTCGCCGGCGTACGGCTGCAGCGTGATGCCCTGGTTCAGCTCAAGGCCGCCTGTGCGGTACACCCCGCCGCGCAGGACGATGACATCGCCCGTCACCACGCGCGCGATGGCGGCCTCGATCGTCGTCGGCTGGTCGAGCGTGGTGCCGGGCGCGTCGGTCTTTCCGTCGGGCGCCACGTAATAGACGTGCGGGGCCTTCGGGATCTCGTAGACCCGCTCGATCGGCCCGTACGGCCCGCCGGAGGGCTGCGCGAAACCGGCCGAGGGCGCGAAGAAGCACGACGAAGCGAAAAGCAGGAGAAGGGCGAACGAGCGCATCGTGTGTCCTTTCAGAGGGGTTGCCGACCGCGCCGGAAGAGCCAGGCACACTATAAAGGCTCTCCCGGCGGGGCTCAAGACTGGGTGGCTCCTAGAGCAGGGGCGAGAAGAGCCTCAGGAAGGAGTCGACGAACCGCGAGGTGACACGGCGTGCGCGGTACGCCTCGGGAGAGAAGCGGACGCAGCGCCGCAGGTCGGCCATGAAGTCGGCCTCCACCTCCTGCGCCACGAACGGGTCGTAGATGACGAGGTTGGTCTCGTAGTTGATCGAGAAGCTCCGGATGTCCATGTTGGCCGAGCCGATCGAGCACACCATCGAGTCGACCGAGGCCGTCTTCGCGTGGAAGTAGTCGCCCTCGTACAGCCACACCTGCACGCCGGCCTCTGCCATGTCGAGCGCGTAGGTCATCCCCGCCCGGTAGGCCGGCGACAGCTCCGCGCCCCGCGGGGCAATCATCAGCCTCACGTCGAGCCCGGCGAGGGCGGCCGTTTTCAACGCTTCGCCCAGGCTGGTGTCCGGGATCAGGAACGGCGACTGCAGGAAGACGCGCCGCTGCGCGACCGCGATCATCGCCAGGTACGAGTGGCGGATGGCCTCCCACCGCGAGTCGGGCCCCTCGCTCACCACCTGGATCGGCAGCCGCCGCCCGGCGTCTCCCGTTTCGGGGAAGTACGCCTCGTCGAACAGCCGCTCGCCGGTGGTGTTGTGCCACATCGTGGCGAAGACACCCTGCAGGATCGGCACGGCCTCCCCGATCACGCGCGCGTGCGTGTCGCGCCAGCCGGTGAACCCCGGCGGACCCGTCAGGTGCCTCTCGGTCATGTTCAAGCCGCCCGAGTACCCGATCCGCCCGTCGA
>Ga0116149_1004422_pt1 | contig 13814 bp, 12 predicted proteins | sample AD_UKC057_MetaG_FD_89787 | JGI IMG/M metagenome (GOLD analysis project Ga0116149, IMG submission 89787) | Active sludge microbial communities of municipal wastewater-treating anaerobic digesters from USA - AD_UKC057_MetaG | ecosystem: Engineered > Bioreactor > Anaerobic > Digestate | place: USA...
ATCCAGAACGCGGCCGTCATCGTCTTTCCCGGGTGGATCCCGACCGGCTCGAACCGCCCGCGGGGCGTCGAGGCGATGGGGCAGCAGATGCTGATGTTCGCCGGCACGCTGCTGCTCATGATCCTCGGCGTTCTGCCCGCCGCGGCCGTTGCGGGGGCCGCCGGCTTCGTCCTCTTCCAGGTGATCGGCTGGGCCGCCGTCGCGGCCGCGGCGCTGGTGTTCTCGGCCGCGCTCGCCGCCGAGAGCCTGCTGGCCATCGAGCTGCTCGGACGCCTGATCGAGCGCACCGACCCGGTGGACGTGGAAGCGGAAGAACCGGTGTAGGCGAACACGAGGAGAAAGACGCCCGGGGGCGACATATGGATTCGGTCCCTCCGATTCCCGCCGCCCCGATCCCAACCCCGCCCCTGCGCCTTCCGGCGGGGGCTATAGAATCCCGCCGCGACGGCCGATACCCGATGTGAGGTTGTCCAACCGTGCCTCGAGGTCTGCCCATCGTCCTGTTCGGCCTGGCGATTGTCTCGGGGGTGGCCGCTCCCGCCTCGGCCCAGATCTACAGCTACCGCGACGCGTCCGGCAGCCTGGTGCTCTCCGACGCGGCGCCGTCTGATCCCTCGCTGTCGGTTCGGACCTTCGAGGCGGTGAACACCAGCGAGCGGGTGCGCGTGACGCGCCCTGTCTCGAAGGCGTACCGGGAGCAGTTCGACGAGCTGATCGTGCACTACGCCGAGGCACAGGGGATCCGCCCCGACCTGGTGCGTGCGGTGGTGCAGGTCGAGTCGGGCTACAACCCGCGCGCGCTCTCGCCCAAGGGGGCGATGGGCCTGATGCAGCTGATGCCCGACACCGCGGCCGCACTCGGCGTCAAGCGTCCATTCGACCCCGAGGAGAACGTCCGCGGGGGAGTCGCCTACCTTCGCCACCTGCTCGACCGCTTCAACGGCAACGAGGAGCTGGCGCTCGCCGCCTACAATGCCGGGCCCGCAGCCGTGGGGCGCTACGGCAACCGCATCCCGCCTTACCGCGAAACCCGCGACTACGTGCGCAAGGTGCGCACGCGGACCACCGTCTCGGCCGCCGCCGCGAAACCCAAGCTGGTGATCTACAAGTGGGTGGAGCTGGTGGAAGGGAAGCCGGTGACGCGGTACTCCGACTCACCGCCGGCGACCGGGAGTTACGAGAGGGTGCCGGGGGGAAGGTGAGGGGGGGGTGTTGGTTTTAGTTGTTAGTTGTTAGTTCTTAGTTCTTAGTTGCCGGGTCTCGCGGAGCGAGGGAAGGGATGCAGGATCACCGGCAGCTGGAGATTTGGAAGCGGTCGATGGATTACGTGGTGGAGGTGTACCAGTGGTGCCTTCAGCTGCCGAAGGATGAGCGGTACAACCTCACTGACCAGTTGAAGAGGGCCTGCACGTCGGTCCCACTCAACATTGCAGAAGGCGCGGCCTGCGAAACGAACGGCGATTTCGCCCGGTTCCTCGGCTATTCGTACAGATCATTGAAAGAAAGCGTCACCTGCCTCGAGCTGTGTGAACGGCTCTACCCGTCTCTTTCCAACGCTCCGACCTGCCTCATCAACGAGGCCGAGCAGCTGGCGAAGATGACGCGCACGCTCATCCAGCGGCTCAAGCCGCCCTTCATCCAGGAAACCTGACACGCGTCAGCGTGCAGCCTCGGGACGAAAGGACCAAAAACCAAAAACTAAAGACTAAGAACTAAGAACTAAGAACTAAGAACTAAGAACTAAGAACCAAGAACTAAGAACTAAGAACCAAGAACCAAAAACTACCCCCTTCTCATCTCCTCCACCACCCCCCTCGCCTCCTCCAACATCCGCTCGATCCCCGACGGGTCCTTGCCGCCGGCCTCTGCGAAGTCGGGGCGGCCGCCTCCGCCGCCGCCCACCATCGGTGCGAGGCGCTTGACGATCTGCCCGGCGTGGATCTTCGGCACCAGGTCCTTGGTGACCGACACGACGATCGCAACACGGCCGTCATTCTCGGACGCGAGCACCACGACGCCGCTCTTGACCTGGTTCTTGAGCGAGTCGGCCATCTGGCCGAGGCCGGCCTTGTCGAGGCCCTGCACGCGGCGGGCGACGAGCGTGATGCCGCCCGCGTCGGCCTGCCCGGCCGGTGTGGCCGCAGTCGCCGGGGCCCCCGCCAGGCTGGCCGTCGCCAGCTGCACCTTCAGCTGGCTGTTCTCGCGCGACAGCCGCTTGAGGTCGGCCTGCAGCCGCTCGATCGCGCCCGCCGCCTGGTCGGCCGGCACCTTGAGCGCCTCGAGGACGCCGGCGAGCGTCCTGCGCTGCTCGCGGTAGAACTGCAGCGCCCCGTGGCCCGTCAACGCCTCGATCCGGCGCTGGCCGGCCGCGACGCCGCTCTCGTGGACGATGACGAAGCAGCCGATGTCGCCGGTGGCGGCGACGTGGGTGCCGCCGCACAGTTCCTGGCTGAAGCCGGGTACCGAGACCACGCGGACGCGGTCGCCGTACTTCTCGCCGAACAGCGCCATCGCGCCGGCGGCAATCGCCTCCTCGGTGGCGCGCACCTCGGTTTCGACCGGCGTGTTGCGGAGGATCTCGGCGTTGACCAGCCGCTCGATCTCGGCCAGCTGCTCGGAGGTGACCGGGTCGGGGTTCACGAAGTCGAAGCGGAGGCGATCGGGCGCGACGAGCGACCCGGCCTGCTTCACGTGCGACCCGAGCACCTGGCGGAGTGCGGCGTGCAGCAGGTGCGTCGCGGTGTGGTTCCGCCGGGTGGCGTTGCGCAGCTCCTCGTCCACCTCGGCGACGAGGGTGTCGCGGTCGCTGATGGTGCCGCTCTCGACCACGACCTCGTGGAGGCGTGGGCGGTCTGCGCCAACGCGCACGAGCCCCTCGACCCTCGCTCTCGCTCCCGACGTGCTGGTGATCGCGCCGGTGTCCGACACCTGGCCGCCGGCCTCGGCGTAGAACGGCGTCCGGTCGAGCGCGAGGTAGCCGCCCTGGCCCTCCCGCAGCTCCGGCACCGGGCGGCCGTCCTCGTCGAGCAGTGCGATCACCGCCAGGTTGTCGAGGCGGGTGGTCCGGTATCCCTCGAACTGGTCGGGCCGCCCGCGAAGCGTTTCGGTGGCCGCCTCGAGCGCGGCGCTTCCGGCGGTGGCGAGGCCGAACGCGTGGCGGGCGCGCGCCTTTTCCTTCTGACCCTCCATCGCGCGCTCGAAGCCGGCGCGATCGACGGCCACCCCACGCTGCCCGGCCATGTCCTCGATGAAGTCCCTCGGCACTCCGAAGGTGTCGTAGAGCCGGAACGCCTCGTCGCCGGCGAGCACGCCGCCCGCGGCCGCGGCCCGCTCGAGGCTGTCCTCGAGCTTGGGCAGGCCGATCCGGAGCACCGACTCGAAGCGCTCCTCCTCGGCGTGGATCATCCGCTCGACGTACTCGCGCTGCTCGCGCAGCTCGGGGTACGCGTCTCCCATCTCGCCGGCCAGGACGGCGACGAGACGGTGGAGGAACGGCTCGGTCATCCCGAGGTGCTTCCCGTGGGTCATCGCGCGGCGCATGATCCGCCGGAGCGTGTAGCCGCGGAACTCGTTGGACGGCACCACCCCGTCGGCGATGAGGAAGGTGGCCGCCCGCGCGTGGTCGGCGATGACGCGCATGGAGACGTCGCGCGGCTCCATCGACCCGCCGTAGCGCGCCCCCGCGAGCGCCCCGATGGCGCCGAGCAGCGGCGTGAACAGGTCGGTGTCGTAGTTGGAGAGGACGCCCTGCAGCACCGCGGTGATCCGCTCGAGGCCCATGCCGGTGTCGATCGAGGGGGCGGGCAGCGGGTTCAGCGTCCCGTCGGGCTGACGGTCGAACTCCATGAACACGTTGTTCCAGATCTCGACGTAGCGGTCGCACGAACAGGCCACCCCGAGGCAGACCGGCTCGGGGCAGGGCAGGTGGTCGCCGCGGAAGTAGTGCACCTCCGAGCAGCGGCCGCACGGCCCGGTGTCGCCCATCGCCCAGAAGTTGTCCTCGCCGAGCTCGCTGATCCGCTCGGCCGGCAGGTACTTCCGCCAGATCGCGTGGGCGTCCTCGTCGCGCGGCACCTGCGGGACCTTGTCCCAGTGGCGGAAGATCGTGGCGTGGAGGCGCTCGGGGGGCAGCTGCCACACCTCGGTCAGCAGGGTCCAGGCGAAGGCGATCGCGTCGGTCTTGAAGTAGTCGCCGAAGGAGAAATTGCCGAGCATCTCGAAGAACGTGTGGTGGCGCGGCGAGGGCCCCACGTTTTCGAGGTCGTTGTGCTTGCCGCTCACCCGCATGCACTTCTGGGACGAGGCCGCCCGCGTGTACTCGCGCCGCTCCCGGCCGAGGAAGACGTCCTTGAACTGGTTCATCCCGGCGTTGGTGAAGAGCAGGGTCGGGTCGTTGGCCGGGACCAGCGGCGAGCTCGCCACCACGCGATGGCCGTTCCGGGCGAAGAAGTCGAGGTAAGAGGCGCGGATCTCCGAGGAAGTCATAACAGGACATTGTAGCTTACGCCTGTCGTGCAGGAGGTGCAGGGGGTGCTGAGGGTGCTGGGGGTGCGAGTGCTGGGGTGCTGAAGGTGCTAAAGGTGCGGTGCTGAGGGTGCTAAAGGTGCGGTGCTGGGGTGCTGAGGGTGCTAAAGGTGCGGTGCTGGGGTGCGGAGGGTGCGACCTATTCCTGCTCCAGCTCTCCCCTCCAGTGTCTCTTGAGCGCCCGGGTGACGGCTGACGGCGCGAAGCCCTGGCGGACGAGCTGCTGGTGCAGGCGGCGGAAGTGGGCGGCATCGCGGATGCGGGCGGCCGGGCCGCGCAGGCGGCGCGCGAGCGCCGCCTCGAGCAGCGTGTCCTCGTCGATCGCACCGAACACCTCGTCTGCCGCCTCGGCGGCCACCTCGGGGGCAATCCCGAGCGCGTGCAGCCGCTGCAGCACGCGCAGGCGCCCGCGCGAGCGGACCTGCGCCTCGACCCGCGCCGCCGCCCGCGCCACCCGGCGGTCGTCGAGCAGCCCCGACGCGCGCAGCCGGGTCACGGCCTCCTCGATGGCGGTTGGGGGGTGCTCGCGGCGCTCGAGCCGCTCGCGCAGCTGCCGCTCGGAAAGCTCGCGCCGCGCCAGCATGGCCAGCGCGGCCGAGTACGCGGGGTTGGACACTCTTTCCCGTCTACTGACGGAACCGCTGCACCTCGGGCGCGGCGGCCGGGCCGCCGCCGAACCCCGCCCGCGCCATCTCGTCGCGCGCCGCGTCGGAGGTCATCGCGATTCCCTGCACCTTCAGCTTGAACTCGTCGACGTTGGTCGCCCAGTGCAGCGCCTCCTCGTACGAGACGATCCCCTGCTCGTAGAGCGAGAAGATCGACTGGTCGAAGGTCTGCATGCCGTACTGCGACGTGCCGGCCGCGATCGCGCCCGGGATCAGGTGCGTCTTCTCCTTGTCCACCACGCAGTCGCGGATGAACGGCGTCGTGACCATCACCTCGACGGCGGCGCACCGCCCCAGGCCGTCGGCCCGCGGGATCAGGCGCTGCGAGATGACCGCCTTCAGCACGCTGGCGAGCTGCAGCCGCACCTGCTTCTGCTGGTGCGGGGGGAAGACGGCGATGATGCGGTTGATCGTCTCGGTCGCGTCGAGGGTGTGGAGCGTCGAGAAGACCAGGTGGCCCGTCTCGGCCGCGACCAGCGCCGTCTCGATCGTCTCGAAGTCGCGCATCTCGCCGACCAGGATCACGTCGGGGTCCTGGCGCAGTGCGCTGCGCAGCGCCTGCGCGAACGAGTGGGTGTCCACCGCGACCTCGCGCTGGTTCACGATCGACCGCTTGTCGCGGTGCAGGAACTCGATCGGGTCCTCGATGGTCACCACGTGCGTGCAGCGCGTGTTGTTGATGTGATCCACCATCGCCGCCAGCGTGGTGCTCTTGCCCGACCCGGTCGTCCCCGTGCAGAGCACCAGGCCGCGGTCCTCGTCGGCGATGCGCGCCAGCACCGCCGGCAGCCCAAGCTCGTCGATCGTCCGGATCCCGAACGGGATCACGCGCAGCACGATCCCGATGGTGCCCCGCTGCTGGAACACGTTGCAGCGGAACCGCCCCAGCCCCTGCACGCTGTAGGCGAGGTCCACCTCCTGGGCTTCCTTGAACTTCTGCCGCTGGGCCGCCGACATCACCGAGGCGGCCATCGTGACCGTGTCCTCGTGCGTGAGCCGCTTCTCCTCCGAGGCGGGGGTCAGCATGCCGGCCACCCGCATCATCGGGTAGCTGCCGACCTTGAGGTGGAGGTCGGACGCTCCGCTCTCGACGGCGATCTTGAGTAAATCGTTGACGTGCATGGGGTTATGGCTCGGCAGCAGCACGCCGGCCAACCCGGCGGCCCGTTACCGGGTGACGGCGTTCTCCTGCGTGGTCTTATCGGCCGATCCCTTGCCCGGATACACGTACGTCAGCCAGCCGTGCCGGTCGGGCAGGACGCCGTTGATGGTGTCGAAGAACGCCTGCTGCAGACGCTTGGTCACCGGGCCGCAGCGGCCCTCGCCAATCACGATCTTGTCGACCGACCGGATCGGCGTGACCTCGGCGGCCGTGCCGACGAAGAACAGCTCGTCGGCGATGTAGAGCGCCTCGCGCGGGATGACTTCCTCGCGGATCGGGTAGCCGAGATCGCGCGCCAGCGTCAGGATCGAGTCGCGGGTGATGCCTGGCAGCACCGACGACTGCAGCGGTGGCGTGTAGAGGATACCGTCGCGGACCACGAACAGGTTCTCGCCGCTGCCCTCGCTGACGTAGCCGAAGGTGTCGAGCGCAATCCCTTCCGTGTACCCCTCGACGACCGCCTCCATCTTGATGAGCTGTCCGCTCGCGTAGTTCGCGCTCGACTTGGCCAGCGTCGGGAAGGTGTCGGGCGCGCTGCGCCGCCACGAGCTGACCCGGACGTCCACTCCCTGCTCGAGCGCCTCGGGGCCGAGGTACTTGCCCCACTCCCACACCAGGATGGCTGCCTCGACGGGCGAGCCGAGCGGGTTCACGCCCGGGGCGCCGTACCCGCGGTAGATCAGCGGGCGGATGTAGCAGGCGCGGTAGTTGTTCGCGCGGATCGTGTCGAGCACCGCCTCGCCGAACTCCTCGAGGCCGGCGCGGTACTCCATCCGGTAGATCTTGGCCGAATTGTAGAGGCGGCGCAGGTGCGCATCGAGCCTGAAGCAGGCCGGGCCCTTCGGCGTCTCGTAGCAGCGCGCGCCCTCGAACACCCCGCTCCCGTAGTGGATCACGTGGGACGCGATGTGTATGGTGGCGTCCTTCCATGCGACGAGCGACCCGTTCATCCAGATCGTGCCGGTTTCCGGAAAGGCCATTCTGTCACCTCGAGTGTGGGAGTTGGTGCGGATCGCCGGGGATGATGTCGGAGGGCCTCGGGAATCTTAGCATTCACTGCGCTTCGCCACAAAACGGGCAGCGGTCGGCGCGCGGGTGCAGCGGCTTGCGGCACTGCCAGCAGAACCGCGGCGAGGGCGCCTCGCGCGCGCGCAGCCGCCCCTGGATCTCCTGCAGCTGCGAGCTGGCCGGCCCCGGGCGCACCGGCGTCACCGGCGGACGCCCCGCCCGCGACGACACCCACTTGCTGCGGGCCGCCAGCAGGTCGTCGAGCAGCTCGCCGGCGCGCTGGTAGCGATCGTTGACGGCGGGCGCCATCGCGCGCATGACGATCTCGTTCAGCTCCCTGGGGATCCGGCTGTTCCGCGCGCGCGGCGGCTGGAACAGCTCGCCCCGCATCAGCTTCTGGAGCGCGGCCGGCGACGGCGTGTCGTAGGGAAGGCTCCCGGTGATCATCTGGTACATCGTCACGCCGAGCGAGTAGATGTCGGAGGCAAAGACCGCCTTCCCCTGGAACTGCTCGGGCGCCATGTAGGGCGGGCTGCCGATCACCGTGGTTCCCTGCGAGGCGATCTCCAGGAACCGCGCGGTGCCGAAGTCGGCCACCTTGGCCATGCCGGCGTCCGATACCAGCACGTTGGCCGGCCGCAGGTCGCGGTGGAGCACCCCCTGCGTGTGCGCGTGATCCAGCGCGTTGCAGATCTGGCAGGTGAAGTCGAGCGCCCGCGTCAGCTCCAGCGCGCCCGTCCGGCCGATGATGTTCTCCAGCGTCTCGCCCTGCACGTACTCCATGACGATGAAGAACACGTTCTCCTGCTTCTCGGCCGTCAGGATCGAAACGATGTTGGGGTGGCTCAGCGACGCGAGCAGGCGGGGTTCCTTGATCAGCTCGCCGAAGTCGATGTTCTGCCGGTGCGGGACCTTCAGCGCGACCTTCTTCTGGATCCAGGTGTCCTCCGCCAGGTACACCGCCCCGAAGCCGCCGCTGCCGAGCGCCGAGAGGATCTGGTACTTCCCGATGATCTGACCGCGAAAGAACATCGCGCCGGAGTATACCCCACGCGTGAGCCGTGAAAGCGCTCGCTGCGCTCGCGGCTTCGGCGCGGCAAGCCCTTGAGCCGTGAGCCTTGAGCCTTCTACAGGTCTCCCCAGAGATACTGCAGCACCGGGATCGCGACGGTGGCGGCAGCATCGGCGCGGAGTGTGCGGGTGCCGAGCGTCAGGCGCGACCACCCCGACGAGGCGGCCAGCGACACCTCGGCCGCCGTCCACCCGCCTTCCGGCCCCACGAGGATCGCGGCCGAGACGGGCCCTGGCAGCGAGGGCAGATCGAGCGCTGCCGGCCCATCGACAGCGGGCTCGGCGAGCATCAGCCGAATCGGATCCCCCAGCCCCGCCACCGCCTCCTCGAAGGTCACCGGCTCGCGGACCTCGGGAACCACCGCGCGGCCGCACTGCTTGGCCGACGACACCGCGATCCGCTGCCACCGTTCGTGGCGACGCGCTTTCAGCAGCCGGGCGCGATCGGCCTCCACGCGCGTCGAGACGACCGGGACGATCGCCCGCACCCCCAGCATCACGGCGTCGCGAACCACCTCGTCCATGCCGTCGCCCTTCAGCACGGCCTGCGCAAGCGTCAGCGCGACGCGCGGCTCCGGGCACGCGCACACCGAGCCCACCACGCGCAGCGTCAATCCTGCCGGCGCGGGGTTCTCGACCACCGCCTCGCACTCGTACCCGCGCCCGTTGAAGAGCCGGACCTCGGCCCCGCGGCGCACCCGCAGGACGCGCACCGCGTGGCCGCTCTCCTCGGCGGAGAGCACTGCCGAACGATCGCCCGGCTCGAGGCCCGGGGCGTGGAAACGCACGTGCATCGGGGAGGAACCTGGGGGGCGGAAAACGGGGAACGGAAGACGGAGCACGCAAACGGACAACCGAAAATGCTCAGCGCCGATCGAAGCGGAGGCCCACCCACTCGTCCTCGACGAGGCGGGAAACCGGTGTCATCAACTGCGCGCCGAGCGCCGCGGTCACCGCCTCTTCCTCGTCGAGCGTGAGGCCGCTCGCGATCAGGCTGCCGCCCGGGGCGACCGCGCCCGCGAGCGCCTCAGCCTGACCGATCAGCAGCGCACCGGTCAAGTTCGCGAGCACGAGGTCGGCGGCCAGGCCGGCCATGCCCCGGAAGTCGCCGTGGCGGAGCGTCACGGCCTCCGCCGCGCCGTTCAGCCCGAGGTTGTCGGCCGCCGCGGCGATGGCATCCGCATCGTCGTCCAGGGCGACGACCGACGCCGCGCCGAGGCGAGCGGCGGCGATGGCAAGCACGCCCGAGCCCGTGCCGACGTCGAGCACGTGAAGGCCCGAAGGGTTGCGAGCCTGGAGCAGCGCCAGGCACAGCCTCGTTGTCTGGTGGTGGCCGGTGCCGAAGCCCATCGACGGAAGGATCGTCACGACCAGGTCGCCATCCTGCGCCGGCGGCGTCAGCCAGGGAGGGGTCACGAGCACCCGGCCCACGCGGACGGGGCCCAGCTTCTCCTGGCTGCGGCGCGCCCAGTCTTCGTCGGGGACCTCAATCGGCCTCGGTTCGACAACAGGGCCGAGGCCCGCGAGCGCGCGACCCGCGGCGTCTCTTCCGGCGTCGCTGGCGAAGAAGACCCGCCAGCCTGCGTCCTGCTCCTCGATGGCGGTCGGGTTGAGATCGTCGAGCGCCGCCGCGAGAAGATCGGCCGTCTCGGCGCGCGCCTCGGGCGTTACGGCGGCGAAGCGGACGTCGAGCGCGGGCCAGGCCTTGGGCATCGGGTCAGCTGAAGATGTCCTTCACGCGGTCGAAGACGCTCTTCTCCTCGTCGGCGTCGCCCTTGGGCGCCTTCACCTTCTCGATCGGCATGGCCTTGGAGAGCTGCTCGAGCAGGGTGCGCTGCTCGCGCGTGAGCTTCTTCGGCGTCACCACCTGCACGACGACGTGCAGGTCGCCGCGGCCGCGCCCGTTCACCGAGGGCATGCCCTTGCCCCGCACCCGGAAGACGTGGCCGCTCTGCGTGCCGGCGGAGATCTCGAGGGGCTCGGTGCCGTCGAGCGTCGGGATCTCGATGGTTCCGCCGAGCGCCACGACCGGGAATGTCACCGGCACGCGGCACACCAGGTCGTCGCCCTCGCGGCGGAACACGGGGTGGTCCTTCACGTGCACGACCACGTAGAGGTCGCCGGGCGGGCCGCCGGCCACACCCCCCTCCCCCTCGCCGTAGAGGCGAAGGCGCTGGCCGCTGGCGATGCCGGCTGGGATGCGCACGGCGAGCTTCCGCTCGCGCGCCACCTGGCCGGCGCCGCGGCAGTCGGAGCAGGGGCGGGTGATGATTCGGCCCGAGCCGCCGCACTGCCGGCAGGTCTGCGCGACGGTGAAGAAACCCTGCTGGTAGCGGATCTGCCCGCGTCCCCCGCAGTGCGGGCAGACCGACGGGCTGCTGCCGGGTGCCGCCCCCGTACCGCGGCACGTCTCGCAGGTCTCCTGGCGGGGGAGCTGGATGGTGGTCTCGAGCCCGCGCGCCGATTCCTCGAACTCGATCTCCAGGTCGTACCGCAGGTCGGCGCCCCGCTGCGGGCCGCCGCGCCGCCCGCCGCCCATCCCGAAGATGTCGCCGAAGATGTCGCGCAGGCCGCCGAAGATGTCGTCGCCGAAGCCCTGGAAGATCGAGGGGTCGAAGCCGCCGGCCCCCGCGCCGGCGACGCCGGCGTGGCCGAAGCGGTCGTAGGCCGCCCGCTTGTCGGCGTCGGCGAGAACCGAGTAGGCCTCGGCCGCCTCCTTGAACTTCTCCTCGGCGTCCTTGTTGCCCGGGTTGCGATCGGGGTGGAACTTCAGCGCGAGCTTGCGGTACGCGCTCTTGATCTCCTGGTCGGTCGCCTCGCGGCCGACCCCGAGCACCTCGTAGTAATCGCGCTTGCTCACGCCTTGGCTACCCTTACCACGGCGGGACGCAGCAGCCGGTCCCCGTGCACGTACCCGCGACGGATCTCCTCGACCACTTCGCCGTCGCGGCTCCCCGGCCGCTCCTCGTACGTGATCGCTTCATGGAAGCGGGGATCGAAGGACGAGCCGAGCGCCTCGATCGGCTTGACGCCCCGCTTCGCGAGGAAGTCGACCAGCTGCTTGTGAATCAGCTCGATACCCTGGCGGTAGGCCTCGGCCGAGCCGCCGGCCGGGGCCTGCAGCGCCCGCTCGAAGTCGTCGAGGATGGGCAGCAGCCCCTCGAACACCTCGGACGCGGCGTACTGAACCAACTCTCGCCGCTCCCGCTCCACGCGCTTTCGATAGTTGTCGAACTCGGCGCTCTTGCGCAGCAGCAAGTCCCGGTACTCGTCGCGCTCCCGCTCGAGGGCCGCCAGGTCAGGTTCGGCGGCGGCCCCACTCTCGACCCGTTCCTCGGCCGGGGCGGCCTCCTCTAAAGGCCGCGCCGCCGTGTCGTCGCGTTGCTCCATGAATCCCTAGTCTCCCGTGCCGCCCTGTTGCAGCAGCCGCGTGATGGTGCGCGCCGCGCTGTCCACGATCGAGATGGCTTTCGAGTAGCGCATTCGCGTCGGGCCGATCACCCCGATGCTGCCGCGGCGGTCGCCGTCGGTGTAGCTGGCCGTCACCAGGCTGAAGGGCCGGAGGTCCGGCGCCCGGTGCTCCTCCCCGATGATCACCGTCAGGCCGGGCCCTTCCATGTACTCGGCCAGGATGCGCAGCAGGCGATGCTTCTCCTCGATCATCTTCAGCAGCGCGCGCAGCGTGCCGAGCGAGACCGACCCCTCGGCGGTTTCCTCGACCAGGCCCGCAAACCCCTCGATGAACAGCGCCTGCTGGGCCGACAGCTCGTCGAAAGTGGACTGCGCCAGCCGCAGGGCGCGCGACATCAGGCGGTCGTAGAGCGTCCGTTCCTCGGCCAGCCGTGCCAGCACCGACTCACGCACCTTCTGCAGCGGCCGGCCCGCGAACTCCTCGTTGAGGTAGTTGGCCGCCATGTGCAGGTCGTCGGCCGCGATCCGCTCGTCGATGTCGACCACCTTGTTGGTGATCTGGCCGCGGCGCATGACGACGACGACCAGGATGCGGGTGTCGCCCAGCGGCACGAACTCGATGCGCTGGAACGCGTCTTCCTCGGCTGCCGGGGCGAGGGCGAACCCGACGTGGTGCGACGCCTCGGAAAGCACGTGCGAGGCGGTGGTCAACGCCTCTTCCATCAGCGGCGCCCCGCCAGTCTGCGCCAGCAGCTGGGCCTCGATCCCTGGCACCCTCGACGGCCGCCGCGACTCGAGCAGCATGTCCACGTAGCAGCGGTAGCCGAGGTCGGTCGGCACCCGCCCCGAAGAGGTGTGCGGCTGGTAGACGTACCCCTGCTCCTCGAGCGAGGCCAGCACGTTTCGGACCGTCGCCGAGGACAGGCCGAGCCCCCCCTTGAGGACGAGCGTTCCCGACGCCACCGGCACGCCGGTTTCGACGTACTCGGCGACCAGGGCCGCGAGAATGCGACGCGACCTGTCGGAAAGCCTCGAGGTGTACACTAGCAGTCCGTCTCAGAGAGTGCTAAGCGCCATTATACACGATCGGCAGGGGTCCTTGGCCCTAACCGCCGCTCGCTCAACGAGTAACGCGGGAAAGGCTCGAGCGGAGCGAGCACCTGGCGACGTGCGCCGCGGTGAGGCGCCCCGACCGTGCCGCCACCAGCTCGGCGACGATGCTCACGGCGATCTCGGCCGGGGTCACGGCGCCGATGTCGAGGCCGATGGGGGCGTGGAGGGCTTCCAGCCGCTCACGCGGCACCCCCTCCTGGGCAAGGGCGTCCATCACCTTCAGGACCTTCGCCCGGCTGCCGATGAGGCCCAGGTAGATCCATGGGCGCCCGATCAGGGCCCGAACCGTTTCGAGATCCTGCCGGTGGCCGCGGGTGACGACCGCGAAGTACCCGTCGGGTGGAAGCTCCTGCGCCTCGAACCAGGCCGGGATCTCGTCCACGACGACCTCGGCGGCGGGGAAGCGCTCGCGGTTGGCGAACCGCTCCCGATCGTCCACCACGGTCACTGCGAAGTCGACGCTGGAGGCGAGGCGGGCCAGTTCGACCGAGACGTGCCCTGCGCCCGCGATGTACAGCCGGGCCGGCTGGCGGATCGGCTCCACGAAGACCTCCATCTGTCCGCCGCAGATCAGGCCGGTGTCGGCGGCCAGCTCGTCGGCCAGGCTGTAGTGCAGCAGTTCGGGGCGCCCGGTTGCCAGCGCCTCGCGCGCCTTCTGGGCGGCGTCGTGCTCGTAGCAGCCGCCGCCGATCGTGCCGAGCGTCCGGCCGTCGCGGAAGACGATCATTTTGGCGCCCACGCGCTGCGGCGTGGACCCGCTGGTCGCCACCACGGTGACGAGCGCCGCCGCCTCGCCCCGCGCGGCGGCCTCGACGAGCGCCTTGAAGACGTCTACTGCCATCTGACCAGCCCCCAGCTCG
>Ga0116149_1004430_pt1 | contig 13798 bp, 10 predicted proteins | sample AD_UKC057_MetaG_FD_89787 | JGI IMG/M metagenome (GOLD analysis project Ga0116149, IMG submission 89787) | Active sludge microbial communities of municipal wastewater-treating anaerobic digesters from USA - AD_UKC057_MetaG | ecosystem: Engineered > Bioreactor > Anaerobic > Digestate | place: USA...
CCAATCCCCGTAATAGGCCATTTCCTTTACCCCCCGCTTTATCACATCCGGAGATGCTTCGTCTTTAAGGATATTATTAACAATCGCAAGATGTTTCTCATCATTAAATTTCAATGTTGCGAACGCGCCATGAAACAGTTTTGTATTCGCCTTCAAGGCCCATAATAGTTTGTCGGAAGTCGCCTCGCCACACAACGTAAACAGGCGGATAACACTTTTGTCCCGAAATTTACCCGGCATAAGGTATACCCGGTGCATACGAGGACCGTCCAATTTAACCGTAACCACAAACCCTGTCTTGTACGCCTCCACAGTCCGGAAACCATGCTTTTCACAAGATAAGGCCAATTCCCTCAAGGTATAGGGTTTGCGGCGTTTTCCCCTGGTACTGAGCAGTATATGGAGGGGTTCCAGACAACGTCCGACTTCCATCTGCACGTCCATATCCGGATCCTGTTTATGCTCCAGAAGAATGCCAAGGGCGCGATGGGCAACCTTCCCGAGTTTTTCCGCAGCGTCACGCCGGGCTACCCATCCGGCATCATGGTCATTAAGCACCTTGCCCAATTCATCCAGCAATGCATCCATAATGAATAGCCTTTATTGTGTGTTATAACCCCAAGAAATCGAACATGAAACCGAATACCGGCGGTACTCTTTTTTTGTCTCCAGTCGCGCTGACATAAACATGCAGAAAGCACTCTATTGTATACTTAGTGTACCATATCCTGACAAGGACTTGCGGATAAACCAGCGTCACATCCTGTCGCCTGTTTCCCATGCGACAACTCCGGAATAAGACCGTACAATCGCGGGCATTAGATTTCACAGTGCTTCTACATTTACGCTATTTTGTTATGATCAGATTGTCTGCCTTGGGCAATTCAGGGAACGGATTGTGAGGTTCTTCCTGATACCAATACGCAACGGAAGCGAGATCGTCCTGCAACGGCAAATAGCGGCCTTCACTTTGCCAGCCAAGACTCTGGATGGTGACTTTTATATCCTGTTCAAAACGAACCGGATCGGTGATGTGCCAACGGTATTGACCAAAGCGGCGCTGAACTCCTTCCTGCGCAACATGGTAGAAACCGGTATACAGGCTACTGAAACTCTCGTAGCTGTAAGTGTCTCCGTCCTGTTTCTCATTGTAACCATAAGATCCGCAGAAGTAATCCTCTTCGCCTGTGCCGCATATCGTGGGAAATTCGGTATCTCCGTCTATGAAAAATTTAATCTCACCTTCTCCCCACCATCCCGGGCTGTTGGCGCCATGGGACAGGTAAGTGCCCGCATAATGTCCACGCCCTTTAATCCCGTCAATAATAGTATAGACTTCTTTTTCCGGAAGAGGGTTAACCCGGCGGAATTGGGCATGGAAATAGGGTGTGTCTGCAGATATTTCTTCCAGGGAGTAATCAATCTGGTAATACACCGTAGCACGCTTTTCCCCGAGGTTTTCCATGGTTATCCGGAATCCTTTACGAAATGGCATCTGCCAATAGGAATTGAAACCGCTACGCGGATTGACACATATTGCAAGTGAGGAAATACGGGGCTCATTGCCCATACCCCAGCCGGACGCAAAAAAGTCACCCACCGGCACTTCCACCGAAGGGACGGCTTCATCATCCCAGTAAAAACGGAAGATCATAAGCCTGAAATCGCCCACCGGTGTCATCCAGATATGATTGATAACGCCCGCCCCATCGACTTTTCCCAAAGTGAATGTTGTGCCCGGTTCTATATGAACATAGGGGTTCACTTTCCATCCCTGTCCCAGTTCACGTGCTGCACGTGCAGCGCTCCCCTCTTCCAAAGTTGCCATACCCCCTTTACCCTTTTCTCCGGTAAGATTCTCCGGACTGATGGAACGCGTCGACGCATTCCTGATTTGGCACAGACCCGCCATGGGGTTGTTTTGAGCATATGCTGTCGTCATCGTCATAAGCAGCAACATTGCCAAGGGGAAAAGTTTAAACATCATCATGTGCCTGGCTCCTTTCCGTTACAAAACTGAACATATGCACTTATTACATTTTAACGGGAAACCTAATAGTACCTTTTTTCATCTACAGCTTGCCACATTTCATCCTGACACACAAATACACTTGGAACGATGACCAATTTCCTTTTATCATACTGTAACATCGGTCGGGCCACACTCTCACTTTTTTTTCGCTGACGACTCATTGAAGGCCGTTGCGATAATCCTATATGCTATTTGCTGGATTCTAAACGCGCTAAATCGCCAAAGCACGCGGTTTAGCCCTAGAACAGATCAGAACCGATTTCAGATTTATCCCTGAAAGGAGCCTGCCATGATACTCACCGCAATGACCCTGCTTGCTGCGACGATGACTGCTTCCCCGCCTGTGGATGACTTGGCGACCGTGGCCAAACTGATACAGCAGCCTTCAAAAGAGTATACTTCCGGGCCTTTATGGGTTTGGAATGATATGCTGTCCCCGGAGCAGGTGGTGGAGGCGTTGGATGTGCTTGCCAAACAGCACATACGCCAGGTCTGGGTACATCCACGCCCGGGGCTAATGACCCCCTACCTATCAAACACATGGTTTCAGTTATGGGAGGCCACACTGGCCGCAGCGCGGGAGCGGGACATGCTGGTGTGGATCTACGATGAAAACTCCTATCCTTCCGGATTCGCCGGCGGGAATGTTCCTGAAATCATGCCCGAGTCCAGGGGCCTGGGCTTGACCATACGCCAGGAAGATAAGATTAAAATGCCTCACGACGGAATTCTGGCCGTTTATCGCATAGGTCCCGAAGGCTTTCAAAATGTAACACAGGAATTATCCGACGCGAATGCCATTGCTGAGGGTAATTTTCTTATTGTCCGCGAAGAACAGTCCGCCCCTTCACCGTGGTTCGGCGGAAAAACCTACGTAGACCTGCTCCGTCCCGGCGTCACCGAGCAGTTCCTGGCAGTGACTCTGGATACGTACAAAGACCATTTTGCCTCAGATTTCGGTGTATTGATTCCAGGTTCTTTCACCGATGAACCGCACCTGAAGCCCTGCGGTGATATTCACTGGACGCCTGACCTCCCGGAACAGTATCGGCAACGATGGAACGAGGACTTTTGGGTTGGGCTTCCCCACTTGCGGCAGGACACGGATGCAGGCAGACGTTTTCGCCATCATTATTTGTGTACTCTAAATGAACTTTTCGTGGAAAGATGGGCAAAACCTTATTTCAACTATTGCGCCAAGAACAACTTGGAATTCACAGGCCATTATTGGGAGCATGAGTGGCCAAACTGCGCTTCCGTGCCCGACAACATGTCCATGAGTTTCTGGCAGCAACGCCCAGGCATAGACACACTCTTCAATCAGTACGCAGAAGGCCCCCACGCGCAATTCGGAAATGTGCGGGCGGTCATTGAACTGGCCAGTGTTGCGAGACAGGGCGGCAGAAGCCGTACCCTGTGCGAAGCCTATGGGGGCAGCAGCGCGGAAATGCGTTTTGAAGATTACAAGCGTATTGGCGACTGGTTGCAGGTGTTAGGCGTCAATACCATTAACGAACATCTCTCCGATATCAGTATTCGGGGCGCACGCAAGCGTGACTATCCGCCCACCTTCTCCCAGCATTCCCCCTGGATGCAATCTTACCACGTATTGGTAGACTATTTTGCCCGCATCTCGTGCGCCCTGTCCCAGGGAAAACAAATCAACCGCTGCCTGATTTTGGAACCGACAACAACCGCGTGGATGCATCATTTTACGGACACGGGACGCCTGGACGCCATAGGCGAAGGTTTCCAGGCTTATGTAACGAAACTGGCGAAAGCGCAGCTGGCCTTCGATTTGGGAAGTGAGGCCATTGTCAAGGAAACCGGTACCGTTGCTGAAGCGAACGGCCTTCCAGCCCTTAAAGTTGGGGAATGTGCCTATACGGCAGTGGTAATACCGGCGGAAATGGAATCTATCAACCTCAGCACCTTCGATCTTCTTAAATCTTTTCTCGACCAGGGCGGCAAGGTATTTTCCTGCGCCCCGGCACAATTACCCTCCCATCTTGACGGGGCACCCGCCGAAGTATGCGCCACGCTGCGTTCCCACCCTAACTGGACGTGCGTTACCGCCGATGAATCGGCGGCACGGATTGAAGATTACTGTAAGCCAACACTTCGCGTAAGGCTTGCCCCCGAAAACCAGGGGATCGTTTACCATCACCGTCGCCAGCTTTCAGATGGCGATATACTGTTCCTCGTCAACAGCAGCAATGAGCATTCTGCTTCGGGTCGCGTCTGGGCGGGTGCCGCTGTCGCAGCCCGCAGGACCGCCCCTGAAACGGGTGCCATAACCGCCTATCCAGTCACTCAAAGTGAGGACTCAGGAATTGAAGCGGCCTTCACATTGCCCCCCTGCGGCAGTCTGATGCTTTTCCTTGACAAAACCACTGTTCCCGCAGGCGCCCCCCCCGCCGTTTCCGACAGCCGCGTCCCAGTTGCCATTTCAGCCATTGAGGCACAACGCCTTGACGACAACAACCTTATCCTGGATTATATGGATGTCACTGCCGGCGCGGAAAACGCTTCGGGGGTTTACTTTAAAAAAGCGGCCGATATTACCTTTCAACAGCATGGCCTGCGTGGAAATATCTGGGACCACTGCGTTCAGTTCAGGGACACCCTGCTTCGAACGGAGTTTCCCGACGACAGCGGTTTTGAGGCACGCTATCACTTCTCCATTGAAGGGGCGGTACCAGAACGCCTGCATGCCGTGATCGAACGGGCCGACCTCTATTCGGTGTCCTGCAACGGCGTTCCCTTAACGCCCGAGCCTGATACGGGATGGCTGGATAAAACATTTTCCCGACTGGATATCGCTCAAGCAGCAATAGTGGGAGAAAACGAACTGATCATCACGGCCCGCCCCATGACCATTTTTCATGAACTTGAGGCAGCCCACATCGTCGGTGATTTTTCTTTAAAATCGACAGACCGGGGATTTGTAATTATCCCGCCGGTGACTCTGTCTCTGGGACCCTGGACACAACAGGGATTACCGCTCTATGGGCACCGGGTAGCCTACACGGCATCGGTGAAAATAACCGAGCCCGAGAAACGGTATGCCGTGTTGCTGCCCTCCTGGAACGGTGTTGTTGCCCGGGTAGTAATAAACGAAGAAGAAGCGGGACACATTTACCGTCATCCCATGGAATGCGATATAACCGCGCAACTCCGACCCGGCGCCAACACTATCCAGGTCATACTGTGCGGTTCTCTCCGCAATACGCTCGGGCCTCACTTCGGCGAGGGCAGCACAGGATTAACCCATCCCGGGTCATGGAACAACGCCCCAGAATCAGGACCACCGCCGGGCAATGAGTATTTCAACATCGGCTACGGCCTCCTCAGTCCTTTTGAGGTGGTGACGTATTAGGGAAAATGAACGATTTCGTGTTGGACAACGAAATTACTGGTACTGTTTTTCGACTTCCACGACATCTTCTAATAGCAAAAACAACAAGGATTATTCAGATGCGAAATTGGAATTCTGACTCCATTTTGAACCTTTCCCGAGCCTTCATGGAATCCCGCCTTCTATTATCAGGGGCAGAAATAGATGTATTCACCCACCTTTCCTCGCCCAAGACGCTGGATGAAATTACATCGTTGTTGGAATCCGACAGACGGGCAACGGAAATCCTGCTTAACGCGTTGACCGCGATGGAATTACTTGAGAAACAGGACGAGCGTTATCACTGTCCCGAACCCGCGGCATCACTGCTTTCCTCGGAGTCGGAACATTCCGTCCGGCCCATGATATTGCATTCGGCCAGTGTGTGGCAGCGCTGGTCGTTGCTCAGTGATGTCGTGCGTACGGGAAATACGGCAGCACCCCCTGCCGGGCTCTTTGAAAAAGAGGAGTTGACCGCCTTTATCTTTGCTATGCATGTGGTTGGCCGACACATGGCGGATGAAATTGCCGTCATAGCCAAGGCGCAGGCATCGCGTGCGCTACTGGATGTCGGCGGCGCCACGGGAACCTATGCAGAGGCTTTTCTAAATCAGTATCCTGAGATGCGGGCCACCTTGTTCGACCGCCCCGCCGTCATCGAAATGGCTGAAACACGGCTGGCATCCTCCCCTGTCCGTAAGCGCATTACATTATCTTCGGGGGATTTCTACACCGACCCGCTACCCGCCGGTCATGACCTGGTCTTACTTTCCGCCATCATTCACCAGAACAGTCCGGAACAAAACGTTGCCCTCTATAAAAAATGTTTTGATGCCTTGACGCCCCGGGGACGGCTCCTTGTGCGTGATCACGTGATGCAACCTGACCGGGTCAAGCCCGAAGGAGGCGCCCTTTTCGCCGTCAATATGCTGGTTGCCACCGAAGGCGGCAACTGCTATACCTTTGAAGACATCCGAAGCGGCCTGTATGCCGTAGGTTTTGTAAACGCGCGTCAGATCCGGGATGGCGGGCGCATGGATGGCCTGGTAGAAGCGTACAAACCCTGACCTTAATATCTATCTGGAATAAAATCCGTATTCATATGCGGCATCATACAGGGCGACAATGTTCTCCGGCGGCACACCCGCCTGGATGTTATGAACGTTGTTAAAAACAAATCCGCCACCGGGTTTGAGGATTTCCATGTTGCCGCGTACCGCATGGCGTACTTTCTCGGGACTCGACACGGGCAACACGTGCTGGGCATCAATGGCGCCGCCCCAAAAAGACAAGGATTTGCCGTACTGTGCCTTCAGGTCGGCGGGGTCCATGCCAGCGGCGCTTATTTGAACGGGATTCAATACATCAATGCCGTTGTCAAGCAAGTCCGGAATATATCCGGCGCAAGCGCCACAGGTGTGATACCAGAGCTTTGCGCCTGTCCTGGACTTGATGTACTGAACCAGTCGTTTGTGCCGCGGCTTCACCAGGTCGGTGTAGATACCCGGATGAAACAGAGGACCATTCTGCCCCGCCAAATCGTCGCCAATCATGATCACGTCCACGACGTCTCCCACTTCATCCAGAAAAACGCGGAACCAGTCCAGCCAAAATTTTAGCGTTTGGTCCAGCAAGGCCTCACAAAAAGCCGGGTTGGCCATCAGGTCCATAAACCAGTTTTCAAGCCCGCGCATATACCAGCAGGTCTCATAAACAACCCCGGATATGCCGCTGACCACGGCATAAGGTGTTTCATTTTTAATCTGAAGCGCTCGGTCACGGAGTCCCTCAAAACGGCCCGGATCATCACCTTTGGGGAATGGATACGCCCGTAGATCATCCATAGATGCCTGTGCCAGCGGGTGATGGGTAATATCCATAAAGAAGGGCTGATCGTCAGGCATGGACCATCGTACCCCGAATTCATCCACCAGGTCGTGCCAACGGCGGCCGTCCCGTTCTTCCTGTACGATACCGCCGTGCCAATCCGATGCGGCCCCTGCCGATATGTATCGCGTGTCCACATGAAACCGCTTTAAGACCTCCTCACAGGGACGAGCCAACTGCTGCACGGCATCCATAATGGTTATACCGTCCCGTAGGCCCAGGTACTCCAATAATGCTCCGTAGGCAAATTTATGTATACCAGTCTGATGGCCGCCAAAGTCTATGGGAACTCGGTCCGGTTCGGTGTGGTTCAGGGCGGCAAGCACCCGCTCCCGTGATGTCATGGTTTCCCGGTTCATAGTACCGCTCCTATCCTTTCAGATAATTCCCGTAGCCCACCACCACGGTCGACAGTATCAGTACAATCACGCCGACAAAAACCAGCACATGGGTCCTTCGGTCGGTGGGTTTCCATTCCTTCAACAAAATACCCCACAGATTGCTGAAAGCGATGATAAACGCCATATGCAGGGTCCAGCTGGAAAACGAAAAGGCCTCGCCCATCCGGGTCTCTCCCATACCGTAAAAGAAAAACTGCAGGTACCAGGTTATTCCCGCAAGAGCACAGAAGAAATAATTGGACAGCAGGGAGGCTCCATCCGCATCCACATAATTTTTGAAGCTCCTGTTTTTACTATTCAACACGATACACCAGATCAGATTGGTAGTCAGTCCACCCAGCATCACAACCACAAGGATGGGCATGTTTGCGAAAATCGGCGGAGTCCCTCTTTCAACAGCCAGTTTGCCGATGACGTCACCGGACACGAATGCGAAGGCCATGCACGCGCTCATTATGCCGGAGAAACATGCTACCCATAGGCCGGTGAAAAAGTTGAATTCCTTCACGGAAGATTGTTTTTCCTCCCGTGACAACTGACGCTCTTTGCGCATACCGGCCAAGCCGCACAAAGCGATGCCTCCGACACAGACACCCAATCCGGCGAGCACCACGATACCCGATCGACTTTCCGTCAGTCCTAATAGTGTACCGAGGAATAGAGGTGGAATAACGGTTCCAAATACCGCGCAGAATCCCAACGCTATGGAAAATCCAAGGGATTGTCCCAGATACCGGACGGACATTCCAAAGGTCAGCCCGCCCACGCCCCACAATACCCCGAAGGCATACGTCCAGAAGAGGCTTGACAAAGGTGCCTCCCGGAACACATCCGGTAACCCCGGGCAAATAAAGACAGCGCCTATAATGGGTGCCACAAGCCAGGAAAAAATGCCGCCCGTCAGCCAAAGGCTTTCCCATTTCCAGTTTTTTACCCGCGTATAGGGTAAATAAAAGCTTGCCGCAGCAAGGCCTCCAACGGCATGAAGAAATACCCCCAGAGCGGGATTGTACTCCATTTCGTGCTTCCTCCTTAAAATAGTTTACGGAAACAGATTCTTCAAGGGAATCAAACCTTCATTGTGGCGATTTTACTGGCAGGATTCAATATTTTTTGTTCTGAAGCGCACGATACCCTCGTATTCTGCATCATAAATCGACCCGATGACACTGGAGAACGTTTGCGTCCTCTGTATAAGTTAACGCCATAGGGATTATTATCACCCTATAACTCCGGGAACCCGAAAAGTACAGCCCGGCCAACCGGTGGTTCTATACTCCATAAAAGAAGACCGCCGTTATCGTTGACAGTAACAGCGGTCTATGCATACTATAGTATGTTTTCAATTATTGAAGGGACAAACACCGGGGACATCCTACCCGTTTGTCCGCTGAAACTCCAACATGAAATCCCGCAAGGTCATTACACCATCCACCGGCATGGCGTTATAGATGGACGCACGGCACCCGCCGACACTCCGGTGCCCCTTGAGACCGTCGAGACCCGCCGCTTTTGCCTGGGACAGAAAAGCCTTCTCCTGTTCCTCTGTTCCCACACGGAAGGTCACATTCATGATTGATCTGCAGGCGGGTTGGGCATGACCACGATAAAAGCCGCCGCTGGCATCAATAACCTCATACAGCATCTTCGCCTTATGTTTATTGATGACATGCATCTTTTCCAGCCCGCCGATTTCCTTCAACAACCATCGGCTGACCAAAGAAATAATGTAAATGGTAAACGTTGCAGGCGTGTTATACAAGGAATCATTTTCCTCCATAACTTTGTAATCCAGGAGGGGATGAAGCCCATCAGGCACCTGTTCTAACATATCTTTGCGCAGCACAACCACGGCGGTGCCTGAGGGGCCGATATTCTTTTGGGCACCCGCGTACAGCAGGGCGTACTTGCTTATATCAATGGGACGGCACAGAAAATCGGAAGAAGAATCGCAGAAAAGCGGTTTTCCTTTCGCATCGGGTTCCGTAGCGTATTGGATACCTTCGATGGTCTCATTGGAGGTAAAATGCACATAGGCCGCCTCGGGGCTCAACTCTGGTTCTTCGGGTTGCGGTGTCCTGTTGAATTTTTCCTCCTGACCACTCCAGGCGCTGCGCGCCGTGCCACAACGCGCCGCAGCCTGAATGGCCTTTTTTGCCCAGGAACCCGTATTGATGTAATCCGCTGTCGCGCCCTTTAAAAAGTTCATGGCCAGCATGGAAAATTGCATAGTCGCGCCGCCCGGCGTAAACAGTACGGCATATTCGTCCGAGATGCCGAGCAGGGTTTTTATATTGGATTTGGCCTCCTCCAGGATTCCCTTAAACGCATCCGAGCGATGGCTGATTTCCATGACGGAAGCGCCCGCTCCCGGATAGCACAACAGTTCCTTTTGTGCCTGCTCCAAAACAGGCAACGGCAACGTGGCAGGACCCGCTGAAAAATTGAATACTCTATTGGACGTCATACAGTTCTCCTTTTTGGTGCTCCGTTGGGAAGCTGGTGGGTTCGGGTTACGCGTATTCACGCCGACTTGGAAATCCTTAAGCATGCAAGGATTCCCATGAGGTGATAACCGGGCATTAAGGGGATACGATGATGAAATTATACCTATTCATCGGCAAAAACCCAAAATTTTTACCGTAAATGCTCCCGCTCGCTCCGAAAAAATTGGAACATGAACATGGTATTTGTTACAATTTCGTTTCCCAAGGAGAGGTGGCCGAGTGGTTGAAGGCGGCGGCCTCGAAAGCCGTTGTGCGGTTTTACCGTACCGTGGGTTCGAATCCCACCCTCTCCGCCATTATTCTCTTCCTCAGATCTACAAGAATCAACAACCGCCGTCAGAGCCGATGGTATGAGGAGGCCTCCTATACGGAGCCTCATGAAAACAACTATCGATTCCGTCTCAAAGCCTTGTTGTCCTTCTTATCACGACCAAGCCTACGTCATTCCGTTTTTTTCGCGCACGAGGACGCGTTTCAAAGAAAGTACCGTATAGGCGCGAAAAAACCGGCATGACGGTACAAGCAAGGATGTTGTAAACAGAAAAAAGAGCCGACATGTTCATAAGCGCAGGTAAACGATGGAACGGCAAAGCCTGGCGAATTCTCACCGGCAGCGCCGGTGGATTAACATCGATTTAAGGCGGCATTTCTTGTTCAAATCGGGCATTCTCCATGCCTGGTTTATTCATCGTTGTCAGTCTGCAACGCTACATTATCAGGTGAAGGGATAAAAATTTCCGAGAGTGTGGATTGGGTCGGCAATTTCCGCGACCCTCCAGACATACCGGGCATTTTGATGAAAGCATCCCTTGCGCGCAGGCCAGGTTTTAAAATAGCCTGCGGGAATCCAACAACAAGGTCACGGGGCCCTCATTCACAATGTTAACGGTCATGCGTGCCCCGAAAACGCCGGTAGCAACATTCAGCAACTCCACCTCGTGCAGATGGTGCACCACCAGTTCATACAAGGGTAGTGCCGTCTCCGGTCGCGCCGAAAGAATGAAAGACGGCCTCCGCCCCCGACGACAATCCCCATGCAAGGTAAACTGGGAAATGACCAGAACGCTTCCCCCGACATCTTTCACTGACAAGTTCATTTTATCATCGGCATCATTAAAAAAGCGTACACCTGCAATTTTATCGGCGATGTACCGTGCATCCGTTTCAGTATCTCCCGCTTCGACGCTTACCAAGGCGACAATACCTGTTTGAATTTCTCCTGTTACCCTCCCGTCAACGGACACGGATGCATATGCCACGCGCTGCAAAACACTTCTCATGGCAAAAAAAACACTCCAGTCTATTAAGGAAACAGTTCCGGGCTGGACAGGTAGTTCCTATTGCCCTGCCCAGCCCGGAACAGCAAAACTACAGACAAAGATTGCATCTGGTATCCCCTGTATGGCACACCTGACCGCATCCGGCTTTGATGCGGATTTCCCTGTATTAGTCCTCACTGAAGACCATTTGCCTATAAGACCACAAGCCAAGGGATAAACGATTTGTTCGTGACCACCCGAATACGCCCAAAGTATAGGGCAAAGATTAGAATCGCGTGAGAAATCATTCCAAAATACTACTCGCGTTACCTCTGTAAAAATAAACTAAGTTAGTTCCCATCCCCACTTTGCGACTTCCAGTTCGCACGTATCCATCCCTTGCGGCAAAACAGCATCAAGGCGTTGGGGGAACGGCAGTCTATTGAACATCGGGAATTATGGAACTCGGGATAGCACCATAGGGATATACATTTTGGCTGTAGACCCGGTCCAGAATTGTCTTCAGCTCATCCGGCTTGAAGCCGGCAATCTTGGCTTCGGCAGTTGCTTCAAAAAAATGACGCATAACCGTTTTCCGCGATACTTTCCGGCATTGTTCAGCCGTACCTTCCTTGATAAACACACCTAATCCACGCTTTGTCGTCAGCAGTCCCATGACCACCAAATCACGATAGGCCTTGGACACGGTGTTCATGTTGATGCCCAACCGTTCTGCCAGATCACGTGCAGGCGGAAGTTGATCACTCTGGTTAAGCTTTCCGGAAGCAATACCAAAGCGGATCAAATTTTCCAGCTGTATGTACACGGAAATGTTACTGTTTGGATTTATCGCGGACAGTAAATCCAATATGTCACTACGAGAAATAAACTTTCCTCTTGGCATAATGTGCTTTCCTTTTTTTTTGACCCGTAACTGCCCTTATGGCGCTGGTGTAAAGAACTTGTATGACGAGAGCAACCATTGCTCTATATTTAAAACTGTACTATTATACAACTAAAAATAGTGGATTTCAAATTTTTTTTCGACCATGCCTCCTTTACAAAACTATTTCCTTTTTAGCGTATTTATTTTCAGCAGGAATGCTATATGGCGTATTTTCATTTGCACTTATTCTTGCATCTAATCACGATGTGTATACCTAGAAAAAGAAGGATTAAGTATTTTTTTTACAACTTTACTGTTGGAATCAACAGCCACCGGCAGAGCCGGTGGTATGAGGAGAGTTCCTAAAAGGAGCCTCATGAATACAACTATCGATTCCGTTTCAAAGCCTTGTTATCCATCTTATCACGACCAAGCCCACGTCATTTCGGTTTTTTCGCGGTATACCGGTAACGGCTTTAGTAAAAAGTCATCGGTCGCGAAAAACCGGCATGACGGTACAAGCAAGGATGTTGTAAACAGCGAAAAGGACCGACATGTCCATAAGCAGAAAAAACGATACAACGGCAAAGCCTGACAAATTCTCACCGTCAGGGCCGGTGGATGAACATTGATTTAAAACAGCCCCGCTGCGTATTGCGATAGTTTCCGGGTGTTTGATAGTGTGTATCTATATAAATTTGTCATATGCAAGCAATGGATTTTTCGACCAGAACACTTGAGCGCGATAGTTTCGGTCCGCAAGCAGCGAATTCGCCTTGAGTTCGCCATAGGTACCGATGAATTCAAAACCCAGGTTGTACGCCCCACGACAGGCCCGGGCAATATCGGCAGTATAATCACGGTTTTCCGTGTGTGTTGAAGCATTAAACCAATGCAAATATCCATACTGCCTGTGTGGCGGCAGTACGTCCAATCCTTCAGGGAAAGAAGTTTCACGAGCCATCCCGGTCAGGGTATATTGCCAAACGGTGCTCGGATGCAAGGCTTTGACATAGGGAATGTTTGCTACATTCTTGATTTGTGGATACCCCCGGTAAAGTGCGTTTATGAACACGCCGTCTGGCTTGACATCATGAGCGTATTGCATCAGATCATGCGTCGCAATCACGATATCTTGAATGTTTTCATCCGTGTCAATATTCAAAGCGGCGCGTGCCGCACAGGCCGAACTGGACGAATTGACAATGAAATCCCCCATTTCATAGTTGATGCCGGCAATGGCAAAATTCTCTAACATCCAATCAAGACCATCTCTCCACCACTGTCTGTTTTCAGGCAGGGATGGGTCTAAAACACCTGCTACCGACCGTTTCCCCCCCTCCTCTTGCGCGATACTAACCCTCTCAGGATGTTTTTTTAAATAGACCTCCAGGTTAAAGGGATGTTCCCCGTCATAGTAGTATCCTCC
>Ga0116149_1004437_pt1 | contig 13782 bp, 11 predicted proteins | sample AD_UKC057_MetaG_FD_89787 | JGI IMG/M metagenome (GOLD analysis project Ga0116149, IMG submission 89787) | Active sludge microbial communities of municipal wastewater-treating anaerobic digesters from USA - AD_UKC057_MetaG | ecosystem: Engineered > Bioreactor > Anaerobic > Digestate | place: USA...
CACCCGGAGGACGCAGGAGTCCGCGCCGACCTTGCGCTCCCGGTGCGCGCACTCTGTTCATTCCCGTTTACGGCTCCGCATTTTACGGAACGGGCCGCCCGGCAAAGCAGGCAACGCCCGGACGCCCAGGAAAGCCGGAGCGGCCGGCAGAGCGGTATCGCCCGCCGCAATCAGGCCGCAGGACAAGCCGGTGGCATCGTGCGCACCACGCTTGACCTGGGCATGCAGCGCACGGCAGAGCGCGAGCTTTCCCGCTGGATCGAACGAAACCGGGCGATCGGCGTCTCGAACGGCGCGTTGCTTGTGGCAGACCGGGAAACCATGGAAATCCGCGCAGCGGTCGGATCGGCTTTCTGGTCTGATGATTCGATCTCAGGGCAAGTGGATGGCACCCTTGCAAAGCGCTCTCCCGGATCAACCTTGAAGCCGTTTATTTATGCGCTCGCACTGGATCGCGGGCTTCTGCATCCTGCAACAATGCTCAAGGATACGCCGACGGGGTTCAATGAATACACGCCGGACAATTATCGGGGAGATTTTGCGGGGCCGGTGAGTGCGCAAAAGGCGCTGACCGACAGCCGAAACATTCCGGCAATTGCGCTTGCGCGGGATTTGGCATCCGGCAGCGGGGTTGCTCGAACCGACGATCTGTACGGCTTGCTTGAACGCGCAGGAATTGCGGGCTTGAAGGGGCGGGATCATTACGGACTTTCGATCGTGCTTGGAAGCGCCGAAGTTACAATGAACGAACTTGTCGGCCTGTACGGTGCGCTTGCGAACGAAGGAACGTACCGCGAACCGGAAATTTTTCCGCCGGTGGAGCACGCACTGTCTGCCACCGGCAAGGGTGAAAATTCGTCCGCCCGGCCTGTCGCACTTTTTTCAGACGAGGCTGCATTCATTACACTGCGGATGCTCGAAAGCAATGAGCTTCCCGTTGCGTCGCGCTCGCGCACAGTGGCGGATATTCCGGTTGCGTTCAAGACCGGAACTTCGATCGGCTTCAAGGACGCCTGGTGCGCCGCAATCGCCGGGCCGTTCGTAATGGCGGTCTGGATCGGCAACTTCGACGGGCAGGGAAACACGGCGTTTATCGGACGCTCGATGGCAGCCCCGCTTCTGTTCAACCTTGCGGACGCACTTCTTTCCGGCCTTCCGCCCGAGCAGCGAAGCGTTTCTGAGCTATATCCTGATAACGTATCCCGTGTGAACGTCTGCCCGGTTTCGGGCGCGCTCCCCGGATCTGACTGTCCGCGGACAGTTTCTACCTGGTACATTCCCGGTGTCTCTCCGATTGCAACGTGCAGAATTCACCGCGCTATCAATATCGATGTCCGCACGGGGTATCGAACCGATCGGCCGGAAGGACCGGATGTAGTTCGGGAAGTGCGCGAGTTCTGGCCGAGCGACCTGCTCGCGCTGTTTGCGGAGGCCGGGCTTCCCCGGCTTGTCCCTCCGCCGTATGCACCGGGAACATCCGGCTCCGATGCACGGCGGGCAGGGTTTCCTCCCGACATTATTTCGCCTCTTTCAAATACTACGTATGTGCTCAGAGCCGGCTCCGAATCGCGGAGGACGCTCGTTCTGCACGCAGCAGCAGACGCTGATGCTACGGAGCTGTTCTGGTTCGCGGATTCTGTATTCATTGGCCGCGCTGCGCCGGGGCAGAAACTCTTTTGGAATCCTTCAGCGGGAACCCATCTTGTTACCGCAGTCGACTCGAACGGTAGAACGTCCAGTGTAAAAATTACCGTGAGCGCCGGAGAGTAAGGCGGCAATCCGGCAACGACGGTGGCGAAAAACGCAGGAGTATGTGTTACACTGAGGGCTCTATACATGAACAGGAGACTGATGCATGAAAAAATCTGTATTCGATATTCCTTCGGCAGTTATAGCCGCACTCTTCCTCTTTTTGGGCTCGGCGGGAGCATACGCCTCGGGGGTGCAGGGGTCGGGAGACCTCGCAAAAAAAACCTTCCGGATCGGCGACATTTCTTCGGTCGATTTCGGGGCAGCATGCCGCCTTGTGATTACACAGGGCAGCGAGACCAAGCTGGAGCTGATTACCGACAAGAATCTGATGAACTATTTTACCGTGTCGGACAGAGGTGGAACGCTCCGCATAGATCAGGAACGAAACGTCAATGGAAGCAAGGAGCCGGTATTCAATTTGATGGTCCGCGACCTTACGAGGCTTGAGCTTTCCGGAAGCGGCACCGTGGAATCGCGGGGGTTTTCTACCGGATCGCATAAGACCAGGCTCACGGGTTCGGGCAAGATACGCTACGGCCGATTAACAGCCAAGGATGTGTTTCTGGAACTCACCGGCTCCGGGACCATTTCGGTGGACGACTGCAGGACAACCGGACTAAAAACCCTTGTATCGGGTTCTGGCGGCATCACCGTCGAGGGCTCCGGCGTTGTCGACACGCTGGAAGCGGTAATCACGGGCTCCGGCACTTGTGACACCTCAAAACTCCGTGCGCTCGACGTCGAAGCCCGGATCACGGGCTCCGGTTCGCTCGCGCTGATCGCCGAAAACACACTCGAATCGGTTATTACCGGCAGCGGAATAATTACCTACAGCGGCAGTCCATCGATGGATACGAATATCACCGGCAGCGGCCGCATCCGTAAACGCTGAGCAGGAGCTGCCGGCACAGGGACAACAGGCGCGCGGAAAAAAACATTCAGAGCGGATCCAAAGAAAACTCGTTGTACAAAGCGTTTATTTCTGTGGTACATTGAGACTGCACGCAATGAAGCTTGCGTGAAAAGGCCGGCATGTCCGGCCTATGTTGTCTGCTGTATCTGTACAATGGAGGAGAATTCATGAAACGTGTCTTTACTGCCCTGTGCGCACTCGCGCTTGCATCCGCAGTCCTCGCCGGCTGCGCAAAACCCGCAAACAAAAACTTCATTCTTGCGACCGGAGGAACCAGCGGTACCTATTATCCGTTCGGCGGATCTATCGCGAACATCTGGAATACCAAAGTCCAGGGAATGAACGTTACCGCCCAGTCCACCGGAGCTTCTGCGGAAAACCTTCGGCTGATCAGCAAGGGCGAAGCAGAATTCGCTATTGTACAGAACGATGTTATGGACTATGCCTTCAATGGAACCGACATGTTCGCAGGCCAGAAGCTGGACAACCTTGCGACCATCGGTACACTGTATCCCGAAGTCATTCAGATAGCGGCCTCCGCATCCAGCGGCATCAAGACTGTTGCAGACATGACGGGTAAACGCGTTTCCGTCGGCGACGCCGGTTCCGGCGTAGAGTTCAATGCAAAGCAAATCCTCGAAGGCTACGGACTTACGTTCGACGACATCAAGAAAGCGAACCTTTCATTTAAGGAATCGAGCGACGCCATCCAGAACGGAACGCTCGACGCATGTTTTGTTACGGCAGGAGTTCCGAACGCTGCGCTTCAGGAACTTGCGCTTACCGCAGGACTTGTGCTTGTTCCGGTAGACGGGGAAACCGCACGGGCGATTTCTTCCAAATACGCCTACTATACGGAAAAAATCATTCCCGGCGGCACCTACAAGGGCAATGATGCCGACCTTACTACTGTAGCCGTCAAGGCGACGCTCGCCGTAAGCTCCAAGCTCGACACAAAAACAGTCTACGAGCTTACCAAGGCTTTGTTTGAAAACCAGGCAGAGCTTGCGAACTCTCATGCAAAAGGAAAGGAACTGAGCGCAGCGTACGCAGTTACCGGCGTCTCTGTCCCCTTCCACCCGGGCGCAGCACAGTATTACAAAGAAATCGGGCTGTCGGTCGAATAAGGGCTGTGTTCTCATGATTGAAGGACCGCGCCGCCTGCATCCGTCCGCAGGGCGAGAACCCGCACACCCGCGAGCTGCACAGGCGCGGGCTGCACAGGCGCTGGTCGCGCACCAGCGGCCCGCGCACCCGCGAGCCCTCTCGCGCACTAGTGCGCTGGCAGCAGCCGCTGTGCTGGCATTTCTGCTTGTCCTTTTTTTGCCGCTCTTCCCTGCACTCTGCCTGGAAGAGTCGAGCCTGCAGCGCAACCGCAGAAGGGATTCCGGCAGCGGCAATACCTTCGGGGGCGCTGCCGGCGGGGGGCATACCCTCGGCGCTGCCGCCAGTAGCAGATTCGGTGTTTTTTCACCGATTCTGCTTTCCGATGCCGACACGTTTGAAATTTCATATACCCATTCGGTCAACAAAGGTCGGGTTACCGACCTCTATACAGTCGGACCGGACGGCATCATGCTCAAAGCAACCCGCTTCGTTTCGTATGGAGCCGGAATGAACGATCCCGGCTCCGGCAACACATTCACATCTGTCGACGGACGCTTTGAAATCGGGAATATGCAGCTGCACATTCCCGTTCTCCTGCTCGCCGTCGGCGTCATCGCAGACCACGAGCTTTCCTATGCAGGCCGCACCCGGGTTCTCTCCGACATCTGGCCGCCACAAACCACGCTGGCAATTTCGTACCGAAGAGCTTCGGTATTCGACTATATAAGGAGCACCATTCATGACCGGTAAAAAAAAGACTTCCGCCGAAGTTATCGAAGGAATAAGCAATTCCATGACTCCAACCTCCAACATGGAGGATATACAGGAGTACATGAAACAGTACGATCCCGAAGCCACCTACCGCGAACATAAATGCTGGAAACAGTACATTACAATAATCGTATCGCTCGTTTTCTGTTCGTTTCAGCTGTACGCCACGCTCTCGGGCACCCTAACTGCCCAGATACTCCGTTCAACCCATCTTGCATTCGTCATGCTGCTCGGGTTCCTGTTGTATCCCGCATCCAGAAAAATGCCGCTCAACACGCTGCCCCTGTACGACGTCGCGCTCGGATTGGCAGGCTTCGCCTGCTGGATGTACACAGCCGTCAACTTCGACACCCTCGTCCGCAGAACCGGAGACTTTCTCCCGATAGACATCGCAGTCGGCGTCGCCGCTATCCTGATACTGTTCGAAGCATGCCGCCGCATCGCCGGCATCCCGATCATGATCATCGCAGGCACCTTCATTATCTACGCCTTCGCGGGCCCCTGGCTTCCCGGGTTCCTCAATCATCGCGGGTATTCCTTTGAACGTGTCGTCGCCCACCTATACTACAACACCGAAGGCATCATGGGCACCCCCATCGGCGCCTGCGCAAGCTTCATTTTCCTGTTCATCATGTTCGGCTCCTTTCTGGAAAAAACCGGCATCGGGCAGTTCTTTATCGACATCTGCAACGCCATCGCAGGGGGAGCAGCCGGCGGACCGGCCAAGGTCGCGGTATTAACAAGCGCCCTCGAAGGCACCGTTTCCGGCAGTTCCGTTTCCAACACCGTCGGCTCCGGCAGTTTCACCATCCCCATGATGAAACGCCTCGGCTACAAACCGGAGTTCGCCGCGGCAGTGGAAGCAGCTGCGTCCACCGGCGGGCAGATTATGCCCCCCATCATGGGTGCCGCCGCCTTCCTCATGGCCGAAAGCCTCGGCCTGCCCTACGTTACCGTAGCCAAAGCGGCAATCATCCCCGCTCTCCTGTACTTTTCCGGCATCTTCATCATGGTGCATCTGGAAGCCCGAAAACTCGGCCTCAAGGGAATGAGCAAAGAAACGCTTCCAAAGTTCCTCCCGCTCTTTTTAACAAAGGGCTATCTGATGCTCCCCCTGGCCGTCATCGTCTACTTCCTTGTCGAAGGCAAAACCGCAACCTTCTCGGCACTCATGGGCATCGTCTCGTGCGCGGCACTCGGCATCATCGCATCCATCATCGACATTTCCCGCGGCACAAGCCCCCGCATGGACATAAAAGACTTCGTCGACATTCTCACCAGCTCGGCCCGCAACATTATCAGCGTCGCAATCGCGTGCGGCATGGCCGGCATCATCATCGGCATCGTCACACTGACCGGTATCGGCCTCAAACTGGGAGCAGGACTCATCGAGCTCTCGCACGGAATACCTTTCATCACCTTATTTTTGACGATGATCGCGTCCATCATACTCGGAATGGGCACGCCTACTACAGCGAACTATCTAATCACCTCGACGATCACCGCCGGTGCTATTGTAGGCCTGGGATACGAACCACTGGCCGCCCATATGTTCGCCTTCTATTTCGGCATTATTGCAGACATCACCCCGCCGGTCGCCCTTGCAGCAATAGCGGGAGCCGCCATTGCAAAAGCCAAACCGATGGCGACGGCGCTCCAGGCAACCAAGCTCGCAATAGCAGCGTTCATAATTCCGTATATGTTTGTCTTTAATCCCGCAATGCTCCTGATCGACACCACAGCCGGCGAGGTGCTGTTCATAATCGTCACCGCCCTTGTCGGAATGATCGGCGTCAGCGCCGGCCTGGAAGGATGGCTTTTTCGCACATGCACCGCACTCGAACGGATTCTGCTGGCCGGAGGCGGCCTGCTCCTTATTACTCCCGGTCTGGCAACCGATATTGCAGGACTGTCCATTCTCACCGTTGTCAGCGCTATCCAGTTACTTTTCCGCGCCCGCGACAGAAAAAAACAGGTTACATTATAGGGAATTGGGCGTATACTTTAGTATCACATGAGGCAATCGCAACATATAATGTTTCAGGAGGATATAGACAATGAAAAAAGCAGCTCTAGCAGTATTCGCGCTGTGTTCCGTATGCACGCTCTTTGCACAGGAAGCCGTCAAAAAAGTATGGAACGACGGTACCAATGACTACGTACCGCTCGGAACCCGCGTCAAGCTGAGCGCCGGGAATCTGATCGAAGGATCGGGAACAATCTACTATACCTACAATTCCGGCGAGCCCGTCGAATACACTGAACCGATTGCCCTGAACGAAGAAGGCCAGGTGTGGATCAGTTATGCCACCCGCGACGTGTTCGGGCATGTCTCCAACCACCGCACCTATACCGCCTTCGTCGACGGAACCGCTCCCGACCCGAAGTACTTCGTGGAAGGTCCTTCCTGGATCGACGGCGACGTGTTTTATTTTACCAGCAATACCGGCTTTCTCCTGTACGGCGAAGACAACCTGTCCGGCACCGAACACATCTATGTCACGCTTTCCGGCTCGGACCAGGCATCCGACTTTGCCGGTTCGGACTTTCTCTACCTGACCGACAGCCCGGACGGCGAATACACCGTAGAAGGCTACATGGTCGACTATGTCGGCAATGCCTCGGAGACAGTCTCCGCAGTTGGCTACCTCGACAACACTGCTCCGGAAGTCACGATCGCCATCTCTCCCGAACCCGTTGAGCTCGGCGGAGAAACCTGGGTAGACCCGGCAGCGCGATTTACCATTTCCGCCACTGACGAGCTTTCTGGCGTCAATGCGATCTACGTATCGCTCAACGATTCGCCCTTTGCAAGCTACAAGTTCGATTCCAAACTGCCCATCAGCGGAACCCACTCTATTAAAATGTACGCGGTAGACAATCTTGGAAACAGGAGTGAAGTCAAGGAAGTATCATTCTCCAACAACCTGACCCTGCCGCCTGCAGAGCACGAGCTCGTACTCGACACCGGCCTGTAATCGCGCACGCACAACCAGCACCGCGCACAACAAAACTTCAATTAAAAGACCGGCCCTCTCGGGGGTCGGTTTTTTTGTGCGCTTCTTTTTTGCATTCAGCGCCTTCTTCTGCAATACTGTTATAGGTGCCCTATACAGATGGAGGAATGCAATGAGCATACTGGACTTCGACACCTTCGGCTTGCGTTTGCTGTGCATCGACGACAGCAAAACCCAGCTGTTACTGTACACCAGCGAACTGGACGGAATGTTTTCTGTTTCCACCGCATCTACCTATGAAGAAGCAATCGCCCAACTGACGTCATCGCAGCCGGATTTGATTCTGCTGGACATGAACATGCCGCGAGTGTCCGGCCTTGAGTTTCTGGACATACTGTCCAGCACGCCGCATTATGCACAGATTCCGGTTATAATCGTTTCCGGAGAAAACGACCCCGCATACGTCAAAGAAGCATTTATCCGCGGAGCAGCAGATTACGTCAGAAAACCCTACGACAGCGAAGAACTCATTCTCAGAATAACACGCATTTTCCGCCTGGTATCCGGCCACCGGGATGCGGCCGAGAAACGGACGGCAGGAAAATCGGCCCAGATACTCCTGGTGGAATCGCTGGCCGATCTTGCATCGGCAAAAGACAATGAAAACACGGGCCATTTACAGCGTATCGGATTATATTCCCGGGAAATCGCTGCTGCCGCGGCGGCAAGCATACGCTTCCGAACAGACATATCGGAGGAATTTGTCCAAAAAATTGCGGACATGGCCGCATTGCACGACATCGGCAAGGTAAACATACCCGAATACATTTTGTCAAAAGAAGGTCCACTTACGGATCGGGAATTCGATCATATCAAACGCCACACCACCGACGGAGCGCGGACAATAGACATGATCCGGCTGTCGTTCCCCGACTATGCATTTCTGGATTTTGCGCGGGATATTATCCTGTATCATCATGAACGGTGGGATGGTTCGGGGTATCCGGAAGGAAAGACCAAACAGGACATACCGCTCGCTTCGCGGATTGTCGCAATCGCAGACGCCTTCGACACTATGACGCTACAACGAAGGTATGCCGAAGCAAAAGACTTTGATACAGCATTTGAAGAAATTCTTGCGGCCCAGGGAACCGTGTACGATCCGGATCTTGTCGTAGTATTCCGCCTGATTAAAAACAGGATCAAAGATATCTACGACAAGAATCGGGACCAAGGGTAAACAGAGCCCCCCGAGCGGAGGTCCGAAACCGCGACATCGCTACTTCGCTGAACCGCTACATCGCGACATCGCGACTTCGCTACTTCGCGACATCGCTGAACCGCTGCCGGATGTATCCGGCGCGGGCATCAGCTCTTTTTTCCCCGTGAAAAAACCGTCACTATCTTTTCAAAACCCTGCAAGACAACAATCATCACACCCATAAAAACAAACAATACAAGCATACCGACTCCCATAAGAATCAGACTCTGCTCGAACGCTACCATATCCATACGATTATCCTCCCTGAACTAACGAAGCAATACCGGCACAAGCGCCAGCACCAGTCCGCCGGCAACAACAGAACCGATCTGCCCGGACACATTCGCGGACACCGCATGCATCAAAATAATATTCGTCGGATCGTCTTTCAGCGCCATCTTCTGCACCACGCGGCTCGCCATCGGGAACGCCGAAATACCGCAGGCACCGATCATCGGATTAATTTTCTTTTTAAGGAACAGATTGATAAACTTGGCGAACAGCACACCGCCTGCCGTGTTAAAAATAAACGCGAACAAGCCGAGCGCCATAATGAACAGCGTCTCTGTCCGAAGGAAGTTTTGCGCTTGCATCGACGCTCCAACGGAAATTCCCAACAGCAGGGTAACCAAATTCGAAAGCTCGTTCTGCGCAGTGTTCGAAAGCTTTTCCAACACACCACATTCGCGGATAAGATTTCCGAACATCAGGAAACCGATGAGCGGAGCCGCAATCGGAACCAGAAAACTGGCAATCAGTGTAACGATTATCGGAAAGGCGATCGTCACAACACGGGGAATTTCGCGGTCGACGCCGGACATGTGAATCATCCGCTCTTTTTTTGAAGTAAGCGCGCGAACCACGGGCGGCTGGATAATCGGCACCAAAGACATGTACGAATACGCAACAACGGTAATCGGCCCCATCAAATGCTTGGCAAACCGCGTCGTAATATAAATCGTCGTCGGCCCGTCAGCCGCACCGATAACGCCAATACAGGCAGCTTCCTTCAGATCGAAGCCCAACACCACCGCAAGGGAAATCGTAATAAAAATGCCCAAGTGCGCCGCAGCTCCGAACAACATCATCCAGGGACGCTGAAACAGGGGGCGAAAATCAATCATGGCGCCCACGGCGATAAAGATAAGCAAGGGGAACAGTTCCGTCAGGATTCCAGCTTCAAACAAAATCTTGAGCACGCCCTGAACACCCTCATGTTCCCAGCACACGCCATAGGGCAGATTGACCAGAATAGCACCAAATCCGATAGGTAGCAGCAGCATCGGTTCATAGTCCTTGGCAACCGCAAGCCAGATCAGCAAACCGCCGATGGCAAACATCATATAGTTCTGCCAATCCAGCGTCAGCAAGCCGTCAACAAAAAAACGGCCGATTTCATACAGCATCAGAGTAGCCTCCTGGACAAGGAGTATATAGTAAATTCAAGGATTTGCCAGTACAGCTCACGCGTTGCAGACAGCTTTGCGGGGCAGGTCGTTCCAGATTTTCGCGGCGAAATCGAAGTCGAACAAGTCGACGCCCGAATAGAATCGGGTCTCGATCTTGGGTCCGCACATGAAGCATCTATTACACCTGATATAGGAATGGCAATCGTCCAGATCGGTGCTTCCGCAAAACGGACACGGCTGCAACTTTTTGTTCATAGCGTACCTCCCGGGTAGTGTTACCCACACTATCGGCATACGGGAAACGCATCCTTACCGTTTTGTTTCCGTCGCAAACTATCCGAGACAAGAATTTACAAGAAAGGCGAACGAACCAGGTATGGTCCGCTCGTATCGCACACTTCAAGGCGCACCAATCCTTCGAAGGCTGCACTGCCAGCGCCTCCGGCGTATCAGAACCCGTGCCCGCCTGACGGCCGCCACCGCCCCGACTCCGGCCCAGAGCCGGCTTGTGCGGAGCCGGTGCGGTGTTGGTACTAGAACTTGCCGGAGCCGAGGGTCGCCTTGAAAGACAGAGAGACGGACGGACCGCCTGAAAGGATAACATATTCACCGTCGTTGCCGGCACCCCAGAGTGCGTCCGCGGACCACCAGAACAGGGGATTCAGGCTTGCGCTGAAACCGTCGAAGAAATTCCAGCTGACCGACGGCTGAGCCATTCCGGAAAGATCCGAAAGGCTTGCCATGGCAAACACCGACACCGACAGCTTGTCGTCCGCAAGGCCGGTTTTCGACAGCGACACGCCCGCGTAATGCAGGCCGGCATTGGCGACAAGACCGCGCATCATGTAGGAAGCATTCTGGGAATCAAGGCCGGGAACCGTGCCGGGAGGGAGCGTTTCGAGCAGCGCAACGAGATCCCGTGAATCCTTGATCAGGTCCTTCCGGGCGGAATCGGAATAGCCGTCGCCGTTGTAGAAATACTGGAACGCAGCGGTAAAGTCGTTCTTGCTGTCCATGTACATAAAGCCTGCGGTTGCGGACACATAGACGCCGTTGTCGTCTTTTTCAAAAGTGATCGGGCCTGCCGGTAACTCCGGGATAGAAGTGGCGACGTTTTTCACAAACTTTTTGTCGCTGCCCCAGCCTGCGACGAATTCGCCGAAGAGATTGAAGCGCCACAGAGAGCCGGTTGCGGTCAGCATGGCTTTGGGCGCAAGATCGCGCTGCCAGAAGGCGCCGGCACCGATTTCATAATTTCCCAAAAGGAATTCCAGCTTGCCCGCGTACGCGATGTCTTCGGGGACCAGTGCGGCAGGTTTGATGCCCGGGGAAACAATCGCGTAGGCCCAGAAATTGGTCTGGGTTCCGGGAACCGGCATGTGCACGCGGAGGCTCACAGGACCTTCGAGCTGCGCTTCGGGGTTGGTCGGATCGATTTCGGTACTATTGACCACGTCCGCGGGGCTCCAGAAATAACCGACACCCCATTTGACGGTGTGCTTGCCGAATCGGAAAAACAGGCGATCGTTCCAGACGCGGTCCCCGAACAGTTCAAACACCCCGATGTCGGCTTGTTCGCCGAAGGGCCAGGAGGTCTTGAAGGAGCCGTAGAAGCGGGTATCCTCGTTCGGGCGGGCGTCGAAGAAGATTTTGGCGCCGACGTCGGCCGAAAGGCTCCGGGAATCGAAGTCGTCAAGCTCGAAGCCGTCGTGCCAGGGGTCGGTCCAGGTCCAGGACGGAGAGACGGAACCGGTCCAGTTGCCGCCGATTCTGACGCCTTCGGTTTTCAGGAAGGAGCTGACTGCTCCCGCCGCAGTCCCGCGCGATGCGGAACCGACACTATCCGCCGAACCGGTGCCGGAGACGGGCTCGACGCCGGAAAAATCGCCGCCGAACAGGGCATCGTCGGAAAACATGTCGTCGCCGAAGAGGTCATCTTCGAAGAATGAAGCGTCCTGAGCGGCTGCGGCCGATAAAAGTCCGAAGCAGACAGCTGCAGCCAGTAATGACCGGAAAATAGAGGTTTTCATGCGCATCCTCCGTCAGTTCGCCTGTTCAAGAAAGGCTTTGGTAAATACCTTGTCCGGCAGTTTGTCCACAGAAATCTCGGACAGCGTTATCTGGCTCTTTTCGCCCTTGTTGATTTCGTCGACAATCAGCATCTGGGACGGAAAGTACTTACCCTTGGTCACTTCGGCGTACTTGGGATACAGCATGGTACGCATCAGGCGGCCTGACACGCTGAGGTATTCCTGCTTGAGAACGAGGGGCATGTCCTTGCGGACGTACAGGCGTACCTGGTCGTAGCTGACGTCGTTGCGCCTTGCCTTAAGATCTATTACCCACACCGGAAATTTGCCGAGCATTGCTTCCGAAGTCGAGGCGATCGAATAGTCTTCGAGGGTGTCGTTCTTGCTGAAATCGTCGTTCTGCGCCTCCGAATCTGAAAGCGCTTCCTTCATGCTCGTGTGGCTGAACTTGCGGCTGGTCGGATCGTAGAACAGCAGGTTGTCGCCTTCCATCAAATAGCCCTGGCCCTTGTCTGCTTCGGGCAACAGGATAAGGATAAGCGACTGGTCTTTCGAGTCGCGGCGGAACATGCGGATCTGAGAGACTTCCTGCTTCTTGTTGGGACGGTCGGTAACGATTGTGAAGATCGCAGAAAAATCCATATTCTCGAAAGTCGACGAATCGTCGAGCTGGCGGATCAGCGCTTCAAAATCGGGTGTTTGCGCCGGAAGGACAGCTGCTGCAAGGAGCAGCACAGAGGCGAAAAGCGTTCGGACGATTGCCGGATATCGCTGGTGTTTCATGATCAAAAATCTCCTGTAAAACGGGCACCCCGAACAAACCGAAAGGGTGTACAAGGCGCCCGGTGGTAACACAAGCCCTTCCGCCCTGTTCGGCGGAAGGAGAAAACTACTTTGAGGTTCTGAGCGCCTCCGCCGGAGGAAGTTTCGCAGCCTTGCGGGCCGGAAGGTACGCGGCGACGACGGTCAGAAGAAGCACGAGTATACAGTGGCCAGCCATGGTTCCCCACTGGGGAAGGAACGAAAAATGGCCGTTGTTCAGGAACAGCGAAAGCACTGTGCCGGTGCCGAAATTGAACAGCGAAAGCACAAACATACTGATGCCGGCAATGATCCAGCCGGCGATCGTGCCGCCAATAGCCAGAAACACTGCTTCCAGTATGAACAATCTCTTTACCGCCTTGCGCTGCATGCCGACTGCGCGCATAGTGCCGATTTCCCTGATCCGCTCAAACATGATCATGCGGAAAGTATTCGAGATGCCAACCATGATGATAAGGAACAGTACGAACAGAATAACCGTCGAAACAAAATTGATGATGCCGACGATGTCTTCCATAAATGAGATTGTGTCGTTTATGGAGAACACCCGGTACTTAACGCCATCCCAGGTGGTATCTCGTGCCTGTTTCTGCAGCTTGATATAGCGGGACTGCATGGCAGTTGTGCTTGTAGACACAGCAGCAAGCTCTTCGGGCGAAAGCTCAAAGACCGGCGCATTCTTTTTCAGCTCGGCAAACAGCCGCGCAGTATAGTCGTCGACATGCGTCATATCCTTGAGCATAACCGAGAAAAACTCGTA
>Ga0116149_1004442_pt1 | contig 13768 bp, 6 predicted proteins | sample AD_UKC057_MetaG_FD_89787 | JGI IMG/M metagenome (GOLD analysis project Ga0116149, IMG submission 89787) | Active sludge microbial communities of municipal wastewater-treating anaerobic digesters from USA - AD_UKC057_MetaG | ecosystem: Engineered > Bioreactor > Anaerobic > Digestate | place: USA...
GGAATATAACCTATAACACGGCCGATTGTGGTGGAGATGTTACCAGTGAGGGTAGCTATCAGGTAAGCAGCTATGGTGTTATTTGGTCGCTCGATGAAATCCCGACACTGGCCAATGCCGAAGGCCATACTATGGATGGAAATGGTGCCGGAACTTTTACCAGTTATTTAACAGGGCTCAGCGAATTAACAACGTATTACATCAGGGCCTATGCAGTTAACCCACTGGGTGTTGCCTACGGAAATATCGAAACATTTACTACAGAAGAAGATTTTACGATATATGATGGCGATGGAAATATTTATAGTGCTGTAACAATCGGTACTCAAACCTGGTTAACCCAAAACCTGTTTACAACCTCATTTAACGATCACACACCCATTGCCAATGTAACGGATTATCTCGAATGGAATAATACTCTTGATCCTGCTTTTAGCTGGTACGACAACGATTACAGTAATTATGGTCTTTTATATGGAGCACTCTATAACCATGCCAGTTGCAATTATATTGCAAGTAAAGGCCGGAACATTTGTCCCGAAGGTTATCATGTTCCCATTACTGCCGATTGGCAAGAATTGATTTCATTTGTAGGATCTGATGGGTATTCAGGCTTTGAAGCACATCCGTTAAAATCAGCATCAGGATGGATGTCGGGTGGTGATGGCATCGATGTATACGGGTATACTGCTATGCCGGGTGGAATGCGTTTTACCGATGGTTCATTTGCCTATGTAACAGAAACCGGCTATTGGTGGACACAAGACGAAGAGCCAGCAGAGTCACTGGCAAATCAGTACTATATGTCATTCTCAAGTACCGGAGTAATTTCTTATGCAAGCAGTATCTCCGAAGGCAGATCGGTACGTTGCATTAAAAACAATGATGGTGCTTATGTACCGGTTCTGACCACAACCGAACCATTTGATGTAACCTATCATGTAGGTACTTCCGGTGGAACCATCAGCGACGAAGGAGGTTATCCCGTTACTAAGAAGGGGCTTGTATGGTCAACAAGCGAAAACCCGACACTTGATAATGCCAGTATAAGTTTTATTGTCGAAAGTGGCACAGGCGAATTTATTGGCGATATTTCCGGTTTACAGGGTGAAACCACGTATTATATTCGCGCATTTGCAATTAATGCAGTGGGTGTAGGTTACGGGAACCAACTGATTTTTGTAACTCCTGAAGATACCGGAATTTACGATGGCGATGGCAATGAATACACTCCGGTTACCATTGGTACTCAGGTATGGTTAAAAGAAAACCTGAAAACTACTACCTATAATGACGGAAGTCCCGTTTTATTACAGGAAGACCAGATGGAATGGGATGGCACGGTTTATCCCGCCTATTGCTGGCCTTATAACGATTACGATGCGTATGGCAATACCTATGGTGCCCTTTATAAATGGTATGTCAATAATTTTGGTATGACCCAGGGTAAATCGGTTTGTCCTGTTGGATATCACATCCCTTCGGGAAATGAATGGACAACCCTGATAAATATTGCCGGCGGTACCTATTCAGCAGCTCCAGTATTACGTTCAGTTGACTATTGGATGGAAACTTTTAGCACTGATGATTATGGTTTCACTGCATTGCCTGCAGGTATCAGATGGACTGGGTCAGGTTTCGAAGGTATGGAGGAGCAGGGATCTTGGTGGACTTCGCAGCCCAATAACGGAGGATATACTTATGCCGTTAATATGAGTTCATTTACTGATGAAGTGAATTTGTCGGAATCCGACCCGATGTTAGGATTTTCTGTACGCTGCATACAGAACCCGGCAGGAGCCACAGCTCCTACGGTAACAATTACCGATGTAACAGGTATTACCTACGAGTCAGCTGTTTGTACAGGTGTTGTGACAAGTAACGGTGGTTATGCGGTTATTTCGAAAGGAGTAGTTTGGTCAACCGACCCGAATCCAACGCTTTCTGTGAATATGGGTAGCTATGTGCTGCCGTCTGGCATCGGAAGTTTTACAAGCCCTGTTGATTTGTTAACCGAAAATACTACTTATTATGTCAGGGCTTTTGCAACCAATGCCATTGGCGTGGGATACAGCGATGTGCAGAGCTTCACAACGGATGAGTTCCTTGGAATTTTCGACGGCGATGGAAACGAATATACTTCAGTAACTATTGGCACACAAAAATGGCTTACCGAAAACCTGAAAACTACTTCTTATACCGATGCTTCGCCTATCGATAATGAGACTGATGAAGGTCAATGGGCTTTACCAGAAGCTTCCTATTGTTGGTACGACAACGATCAGGCTACTTACGGGAATACTTATGGAGCACTCTATAATTTCTTTGCTCAAAATCCATTGGCTAATGGTGGTAAAACACTGTGCCCCGATGGCTGGCATGTTCCTGCTGATTATGAGTGGATGTACCTGATTAATTATGTTGGCGGTGAAACCATTGCGGGCACAAAGCTCAAGGCCAGTACAAACTGGCAATCGGGCGGTGAAGGTACCGATGATTATGGTTTTACAGCATTACCGGGTGGACAGCGAGTAAGTGGTGATGGATTTGGTGAAATCACTACAGAGGCATATTTCTGGACATCAACAATGGGAATGAATGATGTTAATACTGCCCGTAATATGAGTGCTTCAGACGTGTTTGCCGAATATTCGATGCAATCGGCTTACAATGGTTTATCAATCCGTTGTGTTCAGAATCCGATTATGTCCTCGATTCCCGAAATCGGTATTCAGGAACCAGTTAATGTAACTCCTTATTCGGCTAATTTTTCGGCTAGTATAACTTCTAATGGTGGATTCGATCTCTTCAATAAAGGAATTATCATTTCGACAAACCCGGGTGTGAACCTGGCAAATGCCGAACAGGTTTTCATGAAGGATAACACAAGTCCTGATGCCTTTGTAGTATTTGTTGATGAATTAACGGATAATACAACCTACTATATCAGGGCGGTTACTGCCAACGCAATTGGTGTTGCCTACAGTGAAGAAATTTCGTTTACCACGCCTGCAGATTTGGGAATTGTTGACGGTAACGGCAATGTGTATTCAAGTGTGGGTATCGGTTCGCAGGAATGGCTCACCACCAATCTGAAAGCAAATAAGTATAATGATGGCACACAAATGACCCGGGTGGATGATGAAATGCAATGGATGAATTTAACCGACCCGGCTTATTGCTACTATGACAACGATTCACTTACCTATCTGGATCAATATGGAACTTTGTACAACTATTATGCTGTTAATCTTCTGGAAACAGGTGGCCGCAATATTTGCCCAATAGGATACCATGTACCTGATTATTATGAATGGGAGCAACTCATGAATTTTGTGGGAGGGCAAACAAATGCCGGTGGTGCACTCAAAGAAACCGGTTATGCCCACTGGCAGGCACCGAATACAGGTGCTGATGATGCCTACGGCTTTACCGCATTGCCCGGTGGTGTGCGCGAATCAGGTATTTTTAATCTGGTTGGCTTTACAGGCGACTGGTGGTTGAGTACTCCATACAGTGATATGAGTGGCTGGCACATGTACTTGCAAAGCACAACTATGGAAGCAAATTATAATGGTGCAGCCAGTACAAACGGATTATCGGTGCGCTGTGTTAGAAATCAGGCAGGAGCTACGGTTCCAGCAGTAAATACTTTGGGTTCATACGATCTTTTGATTGCTTCGTTTACTGCCGAGGGGAATGTTGCAGACGAAGGTGGAACTACGGTTATCGATAAAGGCTTCATTTATGGTACCAATCCGAATTTAACTTTCAATACGGCTTCGGGTAGTGTTTCCGCCGGTGCCAATGGAGGTTGGTACGATGCGCCTATTGAGGGACTCCAGCCGGGCGTTACCTACTATTTCAGGGCTTATGCCTATAATAGTCAGGGTATGGCTTTGGGTAATATTATGTCGGCAACCACCGTTATGATACCTACTCCCATTGATGGCGATGGAAATATTTATTCCTACGTAATTATTGGTAATCAGGCATGGCTTGCCGAAAATCTTAAAGCCACGCGTTTCAACGATGGCAGCTCGATTATGGAGGTGACCGACAATTTGCAATGGCAATCGATTATGGCTCCGGCATATTCATATTATGCAAATAATTATTTGTTGTTTGGAGAGCAGTATGGTGTGCTATACAATGGCTATGTGTTCGATAAGGATGCAAATGGCAACCGAAATGCCTGCCCGGTAGGTTGGGTAGTTCCTGATTACTCTCAATGGATGACATTATTGTATTATCTTGGAGGTCCAGAAGTATGTGGCGGAATGCTGAAAGAAGCAGGAAGTACGCATTGGACAGCCCTGAATAATTCAACAAATTCAACCGGTTTTACCGCCCTCCCCGGTGGCAGAAGGCAGGCATCCGGTACTTTCTTTGATATTAATACTGCAGGTTATTGGTGGTCGGGTTTTAACAATATACCGAAACCAAATGGTTTTGGCAATGCGTTTAATATGACTGATGATTCTGATATGGTTAATGAAAGTATGGCTGATCCAAACTCCGGAGTATCCATCCGATGCGTTTTTATGGGTGAAGGTGCTTTCGGAGAATAATGTATCAAGAGATTACTGTGGCAGGTACGAAACCTGCCACAGTTACTTTAATTGAAGACCTTTGATAAACGAAATCATTGTATTGATTCTTTTTGAAAACAATCCGTATATTTGCACTAATTAAAACTTATGGCATGCGTTTCAAGGTATTGATTTTGGCTTTTCTGTGTTTCTCGACCGGAATATATGCTCAGTGTAACAAGATGCCTAAATGGCTGCTTGGTACCTGGGCCATCGAAAATCAGGCCGGAGTATCGTTTGAGCAATGGACAAATATTGGTGATACAATATATTCCGGACGAACTTTTGGACTGTATGGAAAAGACACCCTGTTATTCGACGAAATGGCCATAAAATGTATCGATGGAAAACCCGTGTATTTTATGTACGGGTCGATGAAAAACAACAGGGTGTTCGCTGGTTTTAAACTCACCGAGCAAAGCGATGCCAATACCTTGTTTTTTAGTAATGAAGGCGTTGATTTTCCGCATGAGTTTTGTTACAACCGTGCCGATAAAAATACGGTATATGTGTGGTTCCATAGCGCAAATCCCGATGAGGCCTGCACCGACTTTAAAATGACCCGGACTTCATACTGAGCATGCAACCACTGAATTTGCCCCCGGTAGAGCTTATGTTGCGTAACAACAACCAAAGGGTCGAGGTGTTTGATATATTTCGTAAAAGATATGTTACATGTACGCCCGAAGAATGGGTGCGGCAGCATTTATTACATTTTTTAATTCAACACCGCCGATACCCGGAGGCATTAATTGCTGTTGAAAAAAGCCTGAATATTAATGGATTACACCGCCGGTTTGATGCCGTTGTTTTTAACCGCGAGGCACAACCCATTCTCGTGGTGGAATGCAAAGCGCCTGCCGTGAATTTAACTCAGCCGGTTTTCGACCAGATTTGTGCATACAACAGTAAACTGAATGTTGAATATCTGCTTATTTCCAATGGACTTCAACACGTGTGTCTCAAAAAAAATCATGCAGGTAACTTTGGATTCCTGCATGATATTCCAGAATATAGTGTTATTACAAACTAATAATTGCGTCCAAATAAATAAGCTGCGGTTAAACTAAACGATGATATATGTGCCTTAGTGTACTCATTTGCAATGAAATCGCTCAGTCCGAAAGCATAATTGACACGTAACTGATATTGCTTAAAATCAACACCTGCAGCCACGCTCAATCCCGTATCGAAGCGCTTGTAATATTCATAGCCTTCTTCGTAAAGCGAATAGGAGTGCTCTTCGTCTTCCATCCAGGGCTCTGGATCTTCTATGGTAACAATAGTTCTTGAACGACCCGCCAACGCTACGCTTACATAAGGGCCAACCTGACCGAAAACGCTGACATTCCCAATGGGCATTTTGTAGCCTATTTCGATTGGGATGTCAAGAAAACTGAATGTGTTTTTGTTTTTGCCAAAAATGATGTCGTTGTTATATCCCTTTTGGTATAGCGAGATGGTTGTGCCTAAATAAATAAAACTCAGAATCTCGAACTCAGCAGTTGCTCCAAGTTGAAAACCAAGTTTACTAGTGTAATCTGCACTCCCCGAAAACTCGTTGGTTTCAATAAATTTCGATACGGTAAAACCCGCTCTCGGACCAAAGTGAAGTCCTTGTGCCATTATCATTCCTGTCATCAGTACCAGAACGATTGAAATGATTGCTTTTTTCATAGTATTTGATGTGTTGGTTATGTTAAAAACTTGTTTCTATATCAGTAATAAAAATTATAGTTCTCATATTGCAAAGTTATGTCATAAATTTGTACTTTTATAGAATTATTCAGAAAAAATGCAAGTATGAAACAAGTATGTATTGCAATGCTGCTGCTGATAAGCCTTTCAGCGAGTTCGCAACGCCTGATCAGGGGCTATCATGTTGCCTTTTCCTATGGTTTTTTGGACAAGGGTGATAACATTACGATAACAGACCTCGACAATGCAACGTCGTATGTGGGCGAAGCTACCAAAGGAAATGCCTATTCGTTGTTTTTCGGTTTTCCGCTCGACTACGGGTATGGCCGTCACCGTTTTACCCTGCTGCCTGCCCTCGATTTTACCATGGCCGACTGGCCGCTGGAATTCGAAAACGAGAATATACCCTTTGGCCGCTCTGCCGACGATAGCATCAAGGTGAGCGCCACCATAATTATGCCGCAGCTGGGCTTGCATTACCGGTATCATTTTTTTGCCGGCAAATTGCATTTTGCCCTCGGATTGGGAGTTGATTTGAAAATACCTGTTTCATCACAATTGTCGCTTACCGACAAAGATAAGCTGGAATATACCCCCGAAAATGGCTTTAACTACACCATGCCTTATCCCACGGGTTCAATTTTCGAAACAGCCGACAATCCCGGGATTCATATTTCGCCACGTATCGGGTTTGATGTGTATATCAGCCGGTTTTTCGTTTTTAATATTTTTTACTATCGCACCGTTCTTAATGCCGGGTTTGATAAATCAATTCTCAGCGGCCATATAGCGGGAGGAATCAGTTATATGCTGCCATTTGGTAAAGACGATGACTCACGTGTACTTCAACAATATAAAAAACAGTAACGATGAAAAAAATACTTTCGTTTTCGATATTGATTATCTGGGCCGGCGTTATCTTGGCTCAGCAGGTAATTCCCGTTGTGCAGACCGGTCATTCGGGTAAAATCAGGGTTATAAACTGGGACGACTCAGGTCGTTATCTGGCCAGTGCCGACGACAACAACGATGTGGTTATAAACGACGTGGTTGCTGGTAAGCAATTTTATAAAGTGAAGCTTCCCGGAAAAATAGGTATTTCCGACCTGAAATTCGAAGGAAACAAATTGTTGATTGCCAATAAAGGGAAGTTTTATTCATTCGACATGCTTACTTTGAAGCTGAGCGAAGGTGCTTCTTCGTTTTCGACGGCTTCCGATGACGGCGGTTACAAAATTAGGGGTACAGCCGTTAAAAAAGGAATGAAATCACTTATCAACAAAGATGTTTATGTGCATTTTACACATATAGCCGAGCATCCCAGCCTTCCGCTGGTTATTGCCGGTGACGAAAGGGGGTGGCTGTATTTCTGTAATAAATCCTTGAATATTAAGAAAAAAGAACACACCCACCGGTTAGATATTACTGATATCGATTATTCCAACGACGGCAGGTATGTTGCCATTGCCTCGGCCGACCGTTCAATCAGCATCTGGAGCCTCCCCGAAATGAAATTCGAAAAAAGACTGATCCCGCGTAGCTTTAATGTATATGGCATGGATTCGCATCCCGACGGAAAAAGACTCGCTTTTGGTGACGAGTTGGGATTTACCTATATGATGGTTTTCGAAGATGATAAAATTTCCTGCGAAGGAATCGATACACACAATGGCCGGGTAAATGATGTGGCCTTTACACCCAATAAAATGTGTGTGGCAACTGCCGGAAGCGATAACAGGGCTGCCGTTGTCGATTTTGAAAATATGATGCCCCTGCAATATTTTACACTTCATCCTAACACTTCTAAACTGAGCCAGACCTTTAACATTAAAGCCATTCAGGCCAAAGCCACCGATGCCGAAGGTAGCAAACTGCTTTTCGATGAAAACGTATATGCAGTTGCTGTCAGCCCCGATGGCCAGCAGATTGTTTGGTCAGGTGGTACCTGGGGAAAACCCAACCCGATGATGAAAGTATCCTCGATTAGTAACCTCAATCTGGAGCAACCCAAGGAAAAACGCAAGAAACGTCAGCCTGATCAGGGTCTGATGAAAAAGGACAATACCCACCGCTTTTATCAGTTGTACTTCGACGATGATAAACAATTTTGGGGAATGGGCGAAAACAACGATGTAGCCCAATCGTTTAAGGTGACGCTTACCGGATACGATGAACAGGGTTCCGGTTCAGTTCGTGGCGGCTTCTCGGGTCAGGCTTTTAACCCAAATAAAATGATTATTGTTTCGATGAACGAAAAAAGTATGACCAACGAGTATCTGGTTAAAAAGGATATGAACGACGGAGATATTTTTTCGTGTACCGGATTTACAATTAGCCGCACTTCGAGGGGTAAAACTGTGAAATACGAAGGGCACAGGGGTTTTATAAACGACCTGGAAATTATTCGTGAGAAGAATTACCTTGTCAGCAGCGCCGAAGATGCTTCGATGATTATCTGGAACCTCGAAACCGGCGAGAAAATAATGACGGTATATGTTGTCGATCAGGGTAAACTCGTGTTTATTACCCCCGATAATTACTATATGGCACAGGGTGATGCACTCACGGGACTGGGATTTAATTACAATGGTAAGGTGTTGCCCGCCGAGCAGTTCGACCTGAAATATAACCGTCCCGATTTGGTAATGGAAAAACTGGGAATATTTAAACCCGATATTATTGCATTATATCACAAAGCCTACCTGAAACGACTCAGTAAATCTGGGTTTACCGAAGAAATGCTGAAAGGTGAGATGAACCTGCCTGAGCTGAGCGTGACAAATATTCGTGAAATCGATTATAAAACCAGTAATGAAAACCTGAACCTCAATATTTCGATGAGCGATAAATTACACGAACTCGATCGTCTAAATATTTGGGTGAACGACGTACCCTACTATGGGACGCGTGGTAAATCGTTAAAAGATCAGCATGGCAAAAAAGCCGATGAAAATGTTGTGTTGCCCCTTTCGGCAGGCCGCAATGTGATACAGGTTTCCTGCCTCAACAACATCGGTATCGAATCACTGAAGGAGGAATTCGAAGTGTATTATGAACCACAGCAAAAACGTAAACCTGATTTGTATCTTGTCTCAATTGCAGTCTCTGAATATCAGGCATCAAAATATAACCTGCGATACACCGTTAACGATGGTACCGGTTTCATCAAATTGTTCAAAAAGCGCGAAAGTGCCTATGGTACCGTATATGTCGATTCTTTCTATAACGCCAGTTGTACCCGCGACAATGTGTTGAACGCTAAAACCCGGCTGATGAACAGTAAACCCGACGATTATGTGATTGTACATATCGCCGGGCACGGTTTACTCGACGATAACCTCGACTTTTACTTCGCTACCACCGATATTGACTTCAAAAAGCCGTCGGAACGGGGATTGAATTACGAAGAGCTCGAAGGCTTGCTCGATGGAATTCCGGCACGCAACAAGTTGTTTCTGATGGATGCATGCCACTCAGGTGAAATTGATAAGGATGACGATTTTGTTGTTGAAAATGTAGTAGGCGACAACCAACGTGGCGTAACCATGTTCGAAACGCGAGGTGAAACCATGCCGAAAACCGGTTTGCAAAACTCATTTGAGCTGATGCGCATTATGTTTGCCGATTTACGTAAGGGTACCGGGGCAGTGGTTATTTCAGCAGCTGCCGGGGGCGGATATGCCCTCGAAAACGAGGATATCGAAAATGGTATTTTTACCTATTCTTTGATTCAGGCATTTAAAAAGAACCAGGCTGATGTTAATAAGGATGGATTTGTTTCGGTATCGGAACTTCGTAATTTTATTTTCGATGAGGTAAAAATTCTTAGTAATGGTAAACAGCAACCTACCTCAAGAAAAGAAAACCTGAACAACGATTTCAAAATATGGTAAGCGTTTATGCCTGATAGCGAAACTTAACAGACTGTTTAGTAACAAGCATATTATGAATTATACAATCAAATGGGCAGCGCTTCTTTCGGGAGCGTTGTTTTTTTTATCGGGTTCTGCAAAACCGCAAACCACTGCAGGTGATAACCAGGAAGTCAGGGTCGTACTACCTATCGGTCATACCGAGTTTATCAGATCATGTGGTTTTTCGCAGGATGGCCGGTTTATAATTACCTGTTCGCTCGATAAAAATATGATATTATGGGATGTGAAAACCGGTTATGAGCTACGGCGTTATCAATCGGCATATGCTATCAATAAAGCCGTGTTTTCGCCCGATATGACTAAAATATTTACGGTGGGATGGGATGGACGTATTACAGAACGCATGCTCGAAACCACCGAGACTTTATCGGTATTTGGCGAAGGAGTGAATTGTATTGTTTACGACAGTGCATCCAACCGACTATATTCCGACAGTAAGCAAGGTTTAATTCTGGTGTTCGATGCGACCTCGCACGAGCAAATCATGCAGATTAAGGCGCATTCACAGCAAATTAACGAAATCCAGCTATCGCCCGATGGAAAATACCTTGCTTCGGCATCGAACGATGGCAGTGTGAAACTGTGGAATCCTGCCAATGGCAAAATAATTCAGGAATTTAATTTTCAGGGTTTTGCCAACGATGTGTGTTTCAGCAGTGCATCCGACATGCTGGCTTGTTGCAGCAGCGATGGTATGGTTAAATTTTTCTCCTTGCCATCATACGCGCTGATACGAGAGGTAAAAGCCCATGATTCGCCGGTTTCGGATGTTTGTTTCTCTCACGATATGCAATGGTTCTCAACTTCGGGGATGGATGGCAAATTGAAGATCTGGAGTCTTAAAAAGTTTGAATTGATTCACGAAATGAATGCCCATAATTTTTTGGTGTATGATGCTGAATTTTCGACTGACGACCGATATATTGCCACCTGTGGTACCGATAAAACCGTGAAGTTGTGGGATGTAAAAACAGGAAGTATTATCCGCTATTACACCGGCCATATTCATAAATTGTCGGGAGTTGATGTTTGTGAGAATACGGGAATTCTGATGGCCGGACATTGGGATCAGATGCAGTTCGATGCCAATAGGGCGGTCTTTTGGGATATGGGCAACGGAGCTCTTGAATCGACTACCGAGCCACATGCTTTTTTACTGAATGCAGTGGCAGTCAATCGTGATGGAACAAAGGCCATGAGTATCGGTGAAGATAATTCGCTGAAATTCTGGAGTACCCCGGATGCTAAACTGTTGGGAGTTTTTTCAGCCGCGGGTACCGGCTATCGTGATGCAGCTTTTTATCCCGACGGAAATCATGTGGCAGTTTCGTGCAGCGATGGCCGGGTGCTTATGTTGGCTATAAACGATTTGAGTAGTTTCTCGGAATTAAAAAAGCACGAGTCAGATGTTAACTGTATTGATGTTTCTGCCGATGGGCGATGGATTGCCTCAGGCGATAAATCGGGCAACGTGATTGTTTGGGATGCATCCACACTGAAACCTTTGAAAACCATTAAAGCACATACGGATGCGGTTTGCGATGTCCGGTTCAGCCCTGATGCCGGCTTTTTAGTCTCTGCTTCGAACGATAAAACAGCAGCTGTTTGGAAAACTTCAACTTTTTCGCTTCAAAGCCGTTATCAGGGACACGATTGGATTGTTGAGGCATCAGCAATTTCGGCTGATAATAAATATGTTTATACCGTTTCGTGGGACAGAACCATTCATAAATGGGATCTATATACGGCTGAGCTTATCAGCAAAACCCTGGCGCACAGTAATTATGTAATTGATGTGAAACTTAGCCGTGATGGTCGTTACCTGACCACGGCATCATGGGATGGAAGTGTAAAGCTTTGGTCATCTTCCGATTTAAAACTCCTATGCACATTTTTAGCCATTGATGATAATGATTGGATTGTCGTCAGTGCCGACAATTATTACATGGGTAGCAAAGATGCCGCTAAACTGGTATCTTTCAGCACGGGACTAAATGCGTATGGTTTCGAGCAGTTCGATTTGCAGTACAATCGTCCCGACAAAGTGCTGGAGTCGTTGCCCGGAGCCGATACCAGCCTGATACCTCTCTACCGTAAGGCCTACCAGAAGCGTTTGCAGAAATCGGGAATCGACGAATCGTATTTCAGCCCTGAATTCAGGAGCCCCGAAATTACAATTACCAACCGGAGCGAATTGCAGTTGCTAACCCAGCAAACTACGTCAGGAATAAGGATTGGTACCCGGGGCGATGTGATGTCGCTGCATGCATGGGTAAACGGAGTCCCGTGTTTTAATACTAATGGACTTCTCACCGGAAGCAATACAATCGATACCTTACTGAACATTCCCCTCAGCACCGGGCGAAACCGCATCGAAATTGCCTGTATGAACCACAAGGGGGTTATGTCGCTGAAAGAAGAAGTGGTTATTGTGCGTGAACCGGTGAGCCAGACTAAGCCCGACCTGTATTTGATTTCGCTGGCAGTTTCGGAATATTCCGATGCGCGCTACAACCTGGCCTATACAATTAACGACGGGCGTGGCTTTATCGGGGCTTTTACCGAAAACAACACCCAATTTGCAAATATATTCATTGACAGTCTGTTTAATAGCCGGTGTACCCGCGAAAATCTCGAAGAAGTGGCCAAACGTCTTAAAAACACCCATGTCGATGATGTGGTAATTGTACACGTTGCAGGTCATGGTTTGTTGGGCGAGGATCTGGAGTTTTATTATGCCCTTTCGTCCACCGACTTTAAGCATCCCGAAAAGGCCAGCCTTCAGTATTCCCAGATTGAGGCCATTCTTGCCGATATTCCTTCGCGCAACAAACTGTTGCTGCTTGATGCCTGCCATAGTGGCGAGGTTGACGAAGCCGGAGTAAGTTCAGTACAGCTCTCCGATAATGCCCGGACGCGGGGTGTTACCATGTATCAGATGCCGGCATCAGCTCCCGGAGAAAGCAACTTCAGCCTGAAAAATTCATTCGACTTGATGAAAGAGTTGTTTGTTGATGTGAGGCGAAGCACGGGTGCTGTGGTAATATCGGCAGCCAGTGGCGCAGGCTACGCCATCGAGCGCGACGACCTGAAAAACGGTATTTTTACCTGGTGTCTGATTGATGCAATAACTAACCGCAATGCAGATGTCGATGCCGATGGTTCAATTGTAGTGAGTGAACTTCGAAAATATATATTTCAGCATGTGCGTGAGCTTAGCGAAGGCGCTCAATATCCCACCTCAAGGCAGGAAAATGTAAGCAACGATTTCAGGGTGTGGTAAGAGGGCGTATGTATTAGTAATTTAAATAGAATGAGTATAATTATAATAATTAACAAATATTACATAAATATTATACTTATAAAAATACATAAATCACTGTTGTCCGATTAAAACTTTTTAAAGAAGCCAGCGCATAAGTCTGGCTTCTTCGTTTTTTGGGTTCTACTGCAAATTTAGTGGAAAGTTTTAAATTTGGGACATGGATTTCACAAAAGATTTTTTCAATTTGTTGTTAGATTTTGGCGATGAGTGGGTCATAA
>Ga0116149_1004444_pt1 | contig 13767 bp, 11 predicted proteins | sample AD_UKC057_MetaG_FD_89787 | JGI IMG/M metagenome (GOLD analysis project Ga0116149, IMG submission 89787) | Active sludge microbial communities of municipal wastewater-treating anaerobic digesters from USA - AD_UKC057_MetaG | ecosystem: Engineered > Bioreactor > Anaerobic > Digestate | place: USA...
GACGCCCCTCGTCGGTGATCTCCCAGACGTCCTTGGGGCTGTCGCCTTTGAGCAGGCCCTCGCGGACCAGCGGGCGTTTGGCGGCCTCCGCGGTGATGCGCCACAGCGGCACGTGGGGGTTGCCCCCGCGGATGGGGCTGCAATCGACGGCCGTCAGCAGCCCGTGCATGACCTGCCCGACGCGGTCGAGCACGTCGTCCTTGCTTCCCGAGCCGCCCATGTCCACCAGGACTTCCAGGATCGGCTGCTGGAACTCCTGCTCCGGGGTGGTGGCGGTCCAGCGGGCCTTGCGTTCGGGCAGGGCCGAGGGAGGTTCAGGATCGCTCAGCAGCACCGGTTGATTGCCTGGCGGGTGAGCGGGCAGGGGGAGGGAGACGTCCGTGCTCTCGTCGTCGTCCACCTCCACCAGGGAGCTTTCCATCCACGAGCAGGCGAGGTCCTGCCACTGCTTGCGGAGTTGGGCCAGCCGCTCGCCCAGGCTGACCAGTTGCTCGGCCTGGGTGGCCGCCTGGCGGGCCTGTTCGTACTGATGGTCAATGAAGGCTGCCGCCCCGTCCCTATGGATGCCGTCGAGTTCGGCCTGGACGCGGCCTACCAGCAGCTCGAAAGCGGAGGAAACGTCCCTGGAAAACTCAATCATAACCGTGCCTCCTCCCGGATCGCCGGCGTCGTCTACCAGCACGTCGGGAGTGTCTGCAACGTCCTGCAACAAAGCAGCACCTCAACAACCCACTTGTTACCTATTCGTCCAAAGCACCATGCTCCTTCAGTAATGTAGGATTTGAAAAGGACTAAGGGGCCTTGAAGGACACAAAGTGTCGAGGGAATAATTCCCCTGGGCCTGGGCGTCTTTTGGGGGCTCTCCGGCCGGGGGCCTATTGCCCCGGCTTGGGCGTTCCGGCGGGTCGCGTTCCGCGTGCGACCAGGCGCAGGTGAGGTTCTTCCTGGTCGGAGGGCGAGACGGGGGCAAAGAGGCAAACGGAAGTCCCCTGGCCGGGTTGGCTCTGGATCTCCATGCTTCCGCCCATGATTTCCATCCGCTCGCCCAGGCTGAACAGTCCCAGCCCGGTGGAACCGGTCTCGACCAACACCGTCCTGGAGGGGTCGAAACCCACGCCGGCGTCCTCGACGCTGATGCGGACCCGCGAGCCGTCCACACGCTGCATCGACAGGCGGGCGTCGCGCACCTGGGCGTGCTTGACCACGTTGAACAGCAGTTCGCGGACCGCCTGGAACAACAACACCCGCATGTCCTCCGCCTCCACGGTCGCCGACGGGTCGATGGCCGCGTGGACCTCCAGGTGGTGGGTTTCGAACATCCAGTGCGCCAGCCAGTGCAAGGCCGGGCCCAGCCCCTCGTCGTACAGCACCGGCGGGCTGAGTTCCATGGTCAGCGAGCGGGAGCCCTGGATGGACTGGGCCAGCAGGTCCTCCACCTGCTGGAAGGCCTGGTCGAGGTCGTCCCCGTCGCACCGGCGGCGCAGCGCGGCGATGTGGAACCTGGCGCCCACCAGGAGCTGCTGGAGATGGTCATGGAGCAGGCGGGCCAGGCGCCGGCGCTCCCTCTGCTCGGCCAGCGTCAACTGCGAGGCCAGTGCCCGGAGTTGGCGGGCCCGGCGCTCGGCCACGGCTGTCCGTTCCGCCACCCGCTGCTCGAGCGTCTCATTGAGCTGGTGCAACTCCCGCTGGAGCTTGGCCCGCTCGATGGCGTATTGCAGGGCACGGACCAGCGTGGGGCTGTCGGACTGCCCCTTGACCATGTAGTCCTGGGCGCCCTTGCGGACGGCCTCGATGGCGATGGCCTCGTCGTCGAGCCCGGTCAGAACGATGATGGGGAGATCCTCGGCGGCCAGGCAGATCCGGTCGAGCGTGGCCAGACCCTGGCTGTCGGGCAGGGTGAGGTCCAGCAGGACCGCGTCGTAGAGGGCGGGGTGGAGCAGGCGGATCGCATCGCTGAGCCGATCGACGTAGGTGACGTCGAAGCACCCGCCGCCGGCGTCGTTGAGCGACTCGCGCAGGAGCGCGGCATCGGCGGGATTGTCCTCGACCAGCAGCAATCGCAGCAATGCGCTCATCCGTCTTCCTGCCCGTTCGACGACTTGACGTCAACCGTCCGCCCCTTGCGTCGCGCCACAACAGTATGATAACGCCGAATCTCGCGTTCGCCAAGCGTCGCTGCCGCCTCTTGTCGGCTTTTCCCTCGACGCGGGGATATTTGCCCTGACCAGCGCTTGCCTGGGAGGGGGCCAGTGGCCTACAAATAAGGGGCGGGTGGGGTCTGTCGTCAGGCCCGCCGCCGGATATCGAACCGCAAAAGGAGATGCCCTATGCTGGAATCTCTGGACAGGCTGCTGCTGGCCGGACTGGGCGCTTTGAGCATGACCCGCGAACGAGCCGAGCAGATCTTCGACGACTACGTCCGCCGCGGGCAGGTCGAGAAGGAGCGGCGAACCGGTTTCGTGCGTGAAATGGTCGAAATGGCCGAGAAGAGCCGGCAGGACTTCGAGAACCTCATCACCCGCCAGGTCCGCGAGGCCGTGGACAAACTCAACCTGCCCACCCGCGACGACCTGGCCCGCATCGAGGCCAAGCTCGACGCCGTGCTGGCCCAGAATACCACGCCCTGAGCGGGTCGCGAGAATGGCCCGCTTTCGATTCCATTTCGGAAGGACCGTCCAGCACTTCCGGCGATACCGCCATATCCTGGCCGTGCTGATGAAATACGGCCTGATCGAGATGGGGGAGGGCCTGGCCCGCAAGCTCAAGAGCGCCCTGGGCCGACGGGCCGTCCCCGAGCGAGTCCGGAAACGGACCCTGTCCGGCGGCAGGCCCCAACGCCTGCGGGCGGCCCTGCAGGAACTGGGGCCCACCTTCATCAAGCTGGGACAGTTGCTTTCGACTCGACCGGACGTCCTCCCAGCGGAGTACATTCTCGAACTGGAGCACCTCCAGGACAATGTTCCGCCCGAGCCGTTCGAGCGCGTTCGCGTGGAGGCCGAGCGGGAACTGGGAGGGCGCCTGGAGGACTTGTTCGCCTCGTTCGACACCACGCCGCTGGCCTCGGCCAGCATCGCTCAGGTCTACGCCGCCGTCACCAGGGAAGGCGAGCGGGTGGTGGTCAAGATCCGCCGGCCCGACATCGTCCGCACCATCCGCACCGAGTGCGAGATCCTCGAAGACCTCTCCGGCGCGCTCAAGTCGATGCTGGGCAGCGATATCAACATCGATCCCCACCGCATCATCCGCGAGTTCACCAACGCGGTGGTCAAGGAAGTCGACTTCAGCAACGAGTTGGAAAACCTCGTCCGCTTCGGGCGATATTTCCGCCAGGACCCCGCCGTTCACGTGCCCCGCCCCTTCGAGACGTTCTGCACCCGCGGCGTGCTGACGATGGAGCGGATCGACGGCATCAAGCCCAACAACGTCAAAGCGATCGATGCGGCCGGACTGGACCGCAAGGAAATCGCCCGCCGCGGGGCCAACTTCGTCCTCCGCCAGATCTTCGATTTCGGCTTCTTCCACACCGACCCCCACCCGGGAAACCTGTTGATCTGCCCGGGCAACGTCGTCGTGCCCCTGGACTTCGGGCAGGCCGCCCGCCTCAGCCGCTCGGAGCGCCAGATGCTCGGCGAACTCATGATCGCCGTCGTCGACGACGACGCCCGCCGCGCGGTCCGCGCCTTTCAGCGAATGGACATGGTCACCGAGGAGACCCACCTCGGCAGGCTGGTCAGCGATGCCGAGGAACTCATCGAAACCTACCACGACCTGCCCCTGGGCGAGATTCCCTTCACCCGCCTGTCCACGCAGATCTTCGATCTCATCCGGCGCCACCACGTCCGCCCGCCCCCCGAGTTCACCCTCATGCTCAAGAGCATGATGACCATCGAGAGTGTGGCCGTCACGCTCGATCCCGACTTCCAGATCGTCGAGTACCTCCGCCCATTCGCCCGGCGGATCCAGCTCGAACAGATCAGCCCCAGACGCACGCTCCGTCAGGCCATGCGGGCCGTTCGCGACGCCGCCGATTTAGCCGGAAACCTGCCCGAAGACATCAGCGCCATCCTCGAGAAATTCAAGCGGGGCCAGTTCCAACTCCACGTCCAGCACGAGCACCTGGAGAACCTCACCCGCACCATCGACGTCTCCGCCAGCCAGATCAGTTTCGCCCTGATCATCGCGGGCTTGCTGATCGGGTCGAGCCTGCTGGTCACCCGGACGGGCATGCTGCTGGGACTGGTCTACATCCAGACCCTCGGCGTGCTGGGGTACGTCGCCGCGGCGGTGTTGGGGGCCTGGCTGCTTGTCTCCATGCTTCGCGGGCGCAGGTTCTGACCGTTCCGAGCCTCGCTCTGCAGCAGTTCGGATACGGGGCTGTAGACTACAAATATGTACTCTGATGCATCGTTCAGACATATATGTTCTCTTATAGTCATCGTTGCCCATTGTGCAGGTATCGGCATATCTGATTACTTAACAGTTGCTTGCGCTCATGGTACGGCTTTGGCACGCCCCGTGCTTTAACTCCTTCGTGCGTTCGGGAATAGGCCCGAGCCCACGAGGAAGGAAAGGGTTTGACGTCATGAGTGCGTTGTGCAGGCCGCGAGGCTGGGCAATCATGGGGATGGCGGTGACAGTACTGGTCCTGCTGGTGCAGGGGGCCTGGGGGCAGGATACGCAGCCGGCCTCGCCGGCGGCGATTGCCGAGAAGGCCCAGGCGGGCGTAGAGGCCACGCAGACGGCCATCAACACCGTCTGGACGCTGTTGGCGGCCTTCCTGGTGTTCTTCATGCAGGCGGGCTTCGCCATGGTCGAGACCGGCTTCACGCGCGCCAAGAACGCCGCGAACATCATGATGAAGAACCTGATGGACTTCAGTTTCGGCTCGATCGCGTTCTTCGTGGTCGGCTACGGGCTGATGTTCGGCGCCTCCAACGGCGGGTTCTTTGGCACGGACAAATTCCTGCTCGCCCATGCCGACGTCGCCACGGGCGACGGGCTCTGGCAGATGGCGTTCTGGCTCTTCCAGATCGTCTTTGCCGCCACCGCCGCGACGATCGTCTCCGGCTCGATGGCCGAGCGGACCAAGTTCGGCGCGTACATTGCTTACAGCATTGTCATCTCGCTGGTGATCTACCCCATCAGCGGGCACTGGATCTGGAACGCTGACGGCTGGCTGGCCAAGCTCGGCTTCCACGATTTCGCCGGCAGCACCGTCGTCCACAGCGTGGGCGGCTGGGCCGCCGTGGCCGGTGCGGCCATCCTCGGCCCGAGAATCGGCAAGTACGTGAAGGTCAACGGCAAGACGCGGGCCAAGGCCATCCCCGGGCACTCCATCACCCTGGGCGCCCTGGGCGTGTTCATCCTGTGGTTCGGGTGGTTCGGCTTCAACCCAGGCTCGACCACGGCGGGGATGAACCTCTCCATCGCGACCATTGCGGTGACGACGAACCTGGCGGCCGCCGCAGGCGCCGTGGCGGCGATGTGCACCGCCTGGCTGCACTTCGGCAAGCCTGACACGTCCATGGCCCTCAACGGCGCCCTGGCGGGCCTGGTGGCCATCACGGCTCCCTGTGCGGTGGTGAGCCCGACGGCGGCCGTCATCATCGGCCTGGTCGCCGGCGTGGTGGTTGTGCTGAGCGTCGAGGTGATCGACAAGATCCTGCACATCGACGACCCGGTCGGCGCTGTCAGCGTCCACATGGTCTGCGGCGTGCTGGGCACCCTGATGGTCGGTCTGTTCGCCAGCCCCGCCTACATCGCCGCCAGCGGCGTGGCCTGCGAGCCGGGCCTGTTCTACGGCGGCGGGCTCAAGCAGCTCTCCGTCCAGGCCGCCGGGATCGTGGCCGTCGGCGGATGGGTTCTCGTGACCGCCGGCAGCATGTTCCTGCTGCTCAAGAAGGTCAATCTCCTGCGGGTCAGCCGCGAGGAAGAGCTGCGAGGCCTGGACATCGGCGAGCACGGCATGGAAGGCTACAACGGCTTCCAGATCTTCGTGACCGAGTAAGTGTACCCACCAACGCGACTGAAGGAATCGCAAGAATTATCAGGTGCAGCCATGAAACTGATCGTCGCCTACATTCAACCGGAAAAACTCAGTGACGTGAAACAGGCCCTCTATGCCGCCGAGGTGTTCAAGCTCTCGGTCACCAACGCCCTGGGCTGCGGACAGCAGGGAGGCTACCACGAGACCTACCGCGGCGTGGACATCGAGGTCAACCTGCTCAAGAAGGTCCGCCTGGAGATCGCCGTAAACGACAACTTCGTCAAGCCCACCGTCGATGCCATCGTGGCCGGGGCGAGGACGGGCAAGATCGGAGACGGGAAGATCTTCATCGTGCCGCTCGACGAGTGCATCCGCATTCGCACCGGCGAGACCGGCTCAGAGGCCATCGGCTAATCCGCTCTGCCTGGCGGGGCAGGTCGTGGAGTGCGGACCTGCCCCGCCAGGCAGCTACAGAGGCAACCAGACGCAGAGTGCGAACGGAACTGGACAACCTGCGGGAAAGGAGTGAGAGACCGGATGAGGAGCCTCCATTCATAGCGGCGGCGGTTTCGCCGCGGGGCGGTGCAGACTGCCGCTCGATGCGAAAGGAAGTGGACTATCGAGAACATACCTGACCGCGTAACGTTGTAGCGAGCCGACCGCCCGGGACGTGAACTGAAGCAGGCTTACCCTTTCCTGCACCGCCCCGGGCGGTTCTGCATTTGCGCCCCGCCGGCGTCCTGGCGGCGGGCGCTCGTTTGGACGCTGCGACCGGCAGCGCCCGGGGGCGGAACCGCTCAGGCCAGCCTCCACGGCCCTCGCATCGGGCGGTCCAGCATGGCGTTGGCCTCGTCGTCGTTGACGAACGTCTCGTTCTTGGCGTCCCACTTCAGGGGCCGATTCAGCCTGGCGGCGATGTGTTGGAGGCTGCTGAGGATGTCCGAGGCGACGGCCGTGTCGATCGGGGCGGCGGGCTTGGTCCGGCCCTTGATCGAGTCGATGAAGTTGTAGTGGTGATTGTCGCTCTTGAACAGGTGGATCTCGTTGGGGCCGAGCTTCTCTTTCAGCAACTCCTTCCGCTTGGCCGAGAGCCTCTGGCGATCCACGTGGACCCAGCCCTCGCTGCCCAGGAACATCACCCCGTGCCCGAAGCCAGCCACCTGGAGGGGGTGCTTCCTGCTCGTGCCGTCATCCATGTGGACGAGCGTCACCCCGTTGGCGTAGCGGTTCTCGACCTGCCAGTTGGTGGCTGCATTGGTGAGCATGTCCTTGGGGAACGTGCCCGTCCCCTGGATCTCGGCCGGGCCGCTCAGGTCCGTGCCGTTGCCCCACTGGGCGATGTCGAGATGGTGGATGCCCCAGTTGGCGATCATGCCCAGGCAGTAGTCCAGGATGCTGTACCACACGCTGTAGCCCTTGCCTTTGACGTAGGGGCGGCAGCGCTGGTAGCAGTAGGGGGCCATGGGGGCCGGGCCCAGCCACATCTCGTAGTCCAGTTCCTTGGGCACCGGTTCGGTGGGCTGCTTGGGGCAGGTCCAGCTCCCGGGCACACCGACGAGGATGGTCTTCAACTGTCCGATCCGTCCGTTTCGCACCAGCTCGCAGGCGAAGCGGAAGTTCCCTCCGGATCGCTGTTGCGTGCCGAACTGGAAGACCACCCCGCTGTCGCGGACGGCCTTGCGGACCGCCTGCGCGGCGCGGATGGACCAGCCGATGGGCTTCTCGCAGTAGATGTGTTTGCCGTGCTTGACCGCCTCCAGCACGATCAGCGGGTGCCAGTGGTCCGGCGCGGTCACCTGCACCGCGTCGATGTCCTTACGAGCGATCATCTCGCGGAAGTCGCGATACGCGGCGCAGTCGGTGTTCTTGTAGAACTTGTCCACCGATTGCTTGGCCTCGTCCCGCTGGGTCTGGTGGACGTCGCAGACGGCGGCCACCCGGACCTCCTTGTTCCAGCGGAAGGTCTTCATGTTGCCGTTGCCCTGGATGCCCAGGCCGATGACGCCCAGCCCCACGCGCTCGGACGGGGCGACGGCCGCGTCGGCCCCCAGGGCGGACGAGCGGACGATCACGGGGAAGCCTGCCACGGCAGGCAGGCCGGCCAGCACGCCGGACTGCTTGAGGAAGTGGCGTCGGGTGGTGGCGTTGTGCGGGACAGTCTCTCGTGCGGGCATGGAATGGACTCCTTAGAGGGCAATGGTCCTGGCGGTGATTCCGTCAGGCTAAACGTCTGCCCGAGTAGACTTATTCAGCTTCGGATTCGGACGCGAAACAGCCAACGGCCCCGCGCCGCCGGATTCGATCGTCATTGCCTGTTCTTGTCCGACCCTGTCGCGCAGTCGATGCGGCCCGGTCTGACGATGACGGTCGTGTCGCCGGTGACGGCCAGGGACTCCGCCCAAGGGCTTGTGGAGGCACCGGATTGCCAGACAGCCTTTGCCTCGGGCGGAAGGACCACCTCGCCCGGCACGTCTGCGGGCAGCGTTACGCGGAGCGTGTAGCGGTCGCGGGCGACCTGCCAGGCCGCCTCGACGCGCCCTTTCGGCGTGGTGATGAAGCCTTTGCACCAGGTGAGCGATCCGCCGCTGTGCGGCGCGATTCGCAGCGGCAGGCCGATCCGAATGCCGAGCACTTCCTCCGTCAGCACGCCGCCCACGCCGCAGGCGATGCTGTGACACAAAGCGATCCGGGCCATGGGGTCCTCCCACAGGGTGCCGGGCGGACTGTCGGCCATGGGGAGGAACATGGCCTTTGCGTCCCGAATGAGGGCGGCATGGTCGCCGAGGCGGGCTGCCGTCTCCAGCCGCTGGAGGAACGGGTACACGCCCGCCCGCGTCAACCCGCGGATGGGTTGGACGCGACGCCGGGGCGTGGGCAGGAAGTCGTCGCGCAGGGCCCGCCACATGCGCCGCTCCCGCTCCGGCGGCGGCACGCGACACCAGAGCACGTGATACTGCGTCGTTTCGCACGCCTGGGGCGAAGGGGTCAACTCCTTCTTGTCGTTGCGGAACAGGACGTCGGGGTAGAACGTCTCGCCCGGGCACAGCCGGTTGATCGCGCCGCGGACCTGCCCGGCGCGCTTCTCCATCTCGACCGCGCGCGACGGGTCGCCCACGAGCCGCTCCAGCCGGGCCATCTCGTCCATCGTCCTGGCATACACGGCGTTCAGGGCTACCGAGGCGCCGTCGGTGCGAATGTCGGCGTAGTCGAAGAACATCCAGCACGGGATCGACTCCAGCAGGCTGTCGCTGTTGCGCCAGGCGTCCATGGCGGCCAGGTTGCGGCGGACCACGGGGAGTATCTCGCGAAGAAACCCCGCATCGCCGGAGCATCGTTCGTAGAGGCCCATGTGCAGGACCCAGAAGAGCGGCTGCGTGGGAATCACCGTGTTGAAGTACTTCAGGTGCATCGGGTAGGCGATGTGCACGAGGTCCGGGGGTCCGGCCGTCCCCTCGTCGTCGTTGACACTGTCCGCCCCTCCGCGGATACAGCGCCGGCTCACGCTCGTGTCGCCGAACATCGGATACACGGCCTTCTGCATCCAGTAGCCTTCCACGCCGTACATGGCGTTGCGCTCGCGGTGAGGGCAGTCCATGTACGCGTCGAGCGTGTTGAGGGCGGCCGTCCATCGGGCGGCCTGGTACACGCGGTTGAGACCGTCGTCGCTGCACGCGAACGAGCCTTTGGGCTCCATCGGAAAACGGAACTCGGTTGCGCCGAGTCGGTGCACGGTCACGTCGCCCGGCCCGCGGTGTTCGATCCGCACGTACCGGATGAACTGGGGCGTGAAGGCCAGGAAACTCTGACGCCCCTCGCGGAGCACGTAGCGGATGGCGTTCCTTCCCGTCTGGACGCAGGGACGCACCGAGCCCTCCGCGTCGAGACGATCGGCCCAGGCGATCTCGACCTGCTGGCCCGCCTTGCCTGAAACCTCGAAGCCGACGAACCCTTCGTAACCGCGTCCCATGTCGAAGGCTGCGGAGGCGCCGTCGTCGTGGAGGACCATGTCGCCCCGGCCCTTATGGGTCAAGGCCTCCGGGCCAGTCGCGGCCGAGGGATCGGCCTTCAGGTGCTCGGTGTGGAGTCGGCGGAACCACTCGGACTTCTTGTCCCACTCCGCCTTCGGCTCGATCCGCGTCTCGGGGCCGTGGAAGTCGGCGGCGAAACCGTCGCCCCGCTGGACGGCCATGACCGACGTGGGCCGGACCTGGACCAGCGGCGCCGGGAGCGGGACGTCCCGCATGTCCACCTGGCGCCACGGAGCGACGCCCGCGTGGCCGAGCACGGTGGCCGGTTGAGGCTCTTCTTCCAGGGTGCGGCGCGCGTCGAACTCTTCCACCCAGCCGCGCTGGTAGTTGAACTTGAGCGACTCGCGGCTCCATGCGGTGATCTCGGCGGCCTCCCACGTGGCGTCCGTCGCGGCCAGCGTGGTCTTCGTCCCGGCCAGTTCGGCCTCCACCTCGCACAACAGCCCGGGCGATTGGGCCAGCGCCTCGAACGGGCAGACGCCGTGAAACACCTCGATCATCAGGCGGTTCTCGCCCGAGCCGAGATGTTCCGTGACCTCGACCGGGTCGACAGTCGCATGTCCGCGGCTGCTCCGCGCGGGGCCGTGCATGACCAACCGCCCGTTGATCCAGAGGCGATAGAACGTGTCGGCGGCCACGTAGGCCATGGCTTTGGCCGGGCGCGCGTCCAGCGCGATCGTCTTGCGGAACCGGACGAACTGGAACGGCGTCGGCGACTTGGGCTTGCACCAGACCCACTGGGCCTGGTACCTGCGAGCGGTTTGCCCAGCCGGCGCCGCCGCCAGCGAGATGGAATGCGGCAGAAGGGATAGGACAACGGCGACGAGCAGGTTTCCGGCATGTCCATGACCCACAGACGTTTCCTTTCGTATGTCCGGTTCCGGATGCGGCGGTCCGGTCCGGCCGGCCGGCGAACCTCAGTCGGCTCGCACCAGTTCCGCCAGGTAGATCGCTGTCATGGTCTTGCCGGCTGCGTTCCGCTCGTGGCTGGAATAGTAGGACACCAGCGCGCGCGTGGGCGTCAGCTCGACGAAGCCGGGATACGAGCAGTCGCCCCCGCTGGGCAACTCGGCGAATTCGTGCAGCTTGTCATTGGCCAGCCAGTAGAGCGAGAGTTTCGGCGGGGCGCCGCCGTGGGTCTTGCGCCCGCCCACGAGGTAGCGGTCGCCCCACTTGGCCAGCAGCGGCCCGCCGATGAACCGCTCGAGGTCCGTCCGTTCCCACTTGTCGTAGGGCGGGCGGGAGCGGAGCAACTGGGCCGGGCCTCCGCGCCGGCCGATGCCGAGAATCTGCCCGTCGCGTTCGAACAGGAAGGCGGTCTCGTCCCCGCCGATCTCCTGGAAGACGGCCCGCTTGCGCCAGATGAGCCCGTCGTCGCTTTCGAGCATGAGCGACTCGACCTGCCTGCCCTCGCCGCGCACCGTCACCTCGAAGCCGATCTTCCGACGCCCGCACAGGTACGCCTTGTCGCCGTATGCCGCCGCCCGCCAGATGTAGTGCCCGAAGGTGCCCTCCAGCAGGATCGGGCTGTGCCATTTCTCGCCGTCGGCCGACCAGGCGGCGTAGCCCAGGTGCTTGTTCAGGTCGTACTCGTCGCGGGCCAGTGTGGTCTTGCCGCTGTACCACGTGCCCGTGTAGACGAGGAGTCTGTCGCGAAAGACCAGGAAGTGCGGGTCGCGCGTGTCGCGCAGCGCTACGCGGAAACGGTGGACCTCGTCCCACTTCTGACCATCCTTGCTGCGCAGGATGATGATGCAAGAAGTGGGGTGGACCATGTGCCCGTCGGGGCAGCTACGGAACGTCAGGTAAAGCTGGTCGCGGAAGCGGCACAGGTCGGTGAAGGCGTTGTGCTCGCCGTTATGGAACACCCGCCGCACCGACTCCACGCGGACCTTCGGCAGGGCCGAGTCGGCAGGGGGGGCGGCACACAGATTAGCGGCGAACGCCAGCCACGCCGTTGCTGCACAAGCCAGTCGGACCATGGGCGTCTCCTTGAAATGACACACCTACCGTAGCGCCGACCGGGGGGCGCTGTCAAGCCTGCGATGGGCCGTGCGCCTGACGCTGTGGAATCTGCGGGTCGTATGCGTCGCATAAAACCTATAAGACCTACGGCCACCCGCCCCCGCAAGAGCGGCACGTTGCTCTGGTGTGGCTGGACTATTATCCGGTATAATGCACACGTGCAGCGGAGACAATCATGCCGGAACTGAGCCGGTTCTTGGGAATCATTATCGTGATGTACTACAACGAACACAACCCGCCGCACTTTCACGCCAAGTACGGCGGGCAACGAGGCGCGTTCTCGATCGCGGACCTGCGGCTGATTGAGGGGCAACTGCCGGCTCGCATCATCGCACTCGTCCTGGAGTGGGCGTTCCAGCATCGGGACGAGTTGCTGGAGAATTGGGGCCTGGTCCAAGCCCGTCGGCCGCTGCGCAAGATCGCCCCATTGGTGTGAGGAGCTTCAACATGCATTATGTGACCGACGTGAAGCATCTTTCCGGCTACAGACTCCTGGTGACCTTCGAGGATGCTGTCAGGAAAGTGGTCGACCTCCAGCCGCACTTGGGGGGGGAGATATTCGAGCCGCTCAAAGACTTGGACTACTTCAAGACTGTCCGAGTGAATCGGGACATCGACACAATCGTCTGGGATAACGACGCCGACTTCTCTCCCGACTTCCTCTACGAGATCGGCGCAGCCATCGCAGAGCCCACGGCGACCGCTGGCGGCCAAGCCCGTTGACCAGGTTCTATTGTCTCACAGGGGATGCAGTGTGCCTTGCCAAGTCGGCACATGGTACCTCCCCTGGCGGGCTGGACGCACGATGCGCCGGGCTGATGCTCAATGCCGGGGTATTGCCAGGATGAGAGCGAACGGGACTGAGCATGGCCAGAGTGAAAATGGCGATGGTGCTGCTGCTCCCAAGCCTGTTGTCGGCTTTTTACTGCGCGAAGGAACCGCTGGCGGCTCTGGTGCTAATGGTTCTTCTCCTTGGACAGGTTGTTGCCTGGTTGGGCACCGGGAGTGTTGATGGCTTGTCTTTGATCATCGCAGCAGACCTATGGATTGCCATCATTATCGTCAGCCAGATCGCCTATTCTCCGGCTCGCAGAAGAACCATCTTGCCCCTTTGCGCCTCTTTCGGAGTCATCCATGCTGCCTGCGTCTTTCTAGCCTATTGGGGCATGGGGTAGGCTTCCCTGCGAGAAACGTCACACATTCCCGTTTCAAGCATCAATTGCGTCTCCCTCTTGAACTTTGCCCGCGGATTGGGGATAAAATCCAGGGATCATGAGCGAGCAGACCTTTTACGTCACGACGCCGATCTATTACGTCAACGACGTGCCCCACATCGGGCACTCGTACACGACCATCGCCGCCGACGTCTTGGCCCGCTTCTGGCGGGCGCAGGGACGCGACGTGCACTTCCTGACCGGCACCGACGAACACGGCATCAAGATCGTCAAGTCAGCCGCTGCCCGCGAGATGACCCCGCGCCAGCTCGCCGACGACGTCGTCGTCCACTTCCAGGACCTTTGGAAGGACCTCAACATCGCCAACGACGACTTCATCCGCACCTCCCAGCCGCGGCATGAGCAGCGCGTCCAGGCGCTCGTCCAGCGCCTGGTCGACCAGGACGACATCTACGAGGGCCGCTACGAGGGCTGGTACGACGAGGGGCAGGAGGAGTTCGTCACCGAGTCCACCGCCCGCGACAACGACTACAAGAGCGCCATCACCAGCCGC
>Ga0116149_1004448_pt1 | contig 13765 bp, 10 predicted proteins | sample AD_UKC057_MetaG_FD_89787 | JGI IMG/M metagenome (GOLD analysis project Ga0116149, IMG submission 89787) | Active sludge microbial communities of municipal wastewater-treating anaerobic digesters from USA - AD_UKC057_MetaG | ecosystem: Engineered > Bioreactor > Anaerobic > Digestate | place: USA...
AAGAAATTTTCACGTGTAGCAGCGCTGTCGAACAATGTATCAATTTCGATGTGCCCAAAGTTTTTGATTATAGATTTGTTTTTTAAAAACATACGGGTTAGGTCACGCCCGTCTTTTACGGCGTACTTCAGGTTGATGGCTGGGTCGTGATAATCAGAAACACTAACAACAATAAAATACAGGTTGGGTTTTTCGGTTTTAACCGGAATATAATCAATTACCAGATTTTCTTTTCTCGACTCGGCTGCATTGCTGTTTATGCATGAAACCTGAATGCTGTTTTTTCCGAGTATCAGGCTGACCGGTACTGTGAGTTCTATGTTGCCGGTTTGATTACTTCGGTAACTGAGACCATTTCTGCCATATATCGGTACATCGTTTGCCCAGATTTGTATTCTGTCGATGTTATATCGGTTGTCCCATGCTTTTATTTTCAGTACAATGCTGTCGTCGGTGGTGCTTAGGGGACATTCCGAAAGATTTGTGATTTCAATTTCGGGCGTATGCCATTCCGGCGAAAACATGCTTTCGGAGAAACCTATTTTCTGCAAGCGTTTTTCGTATGCCTTACGATACAAATCGATGGTTTTTTGGTCAACAAACCCAAGTCTTTCGAGAACGATGTCTGGGCGATTAAACTGTATGTCGAACTGATCGGCTGAATATAAATCATATCCCAGCTTAAAGCCAATAGCATTCATGTTGTTCTTCGATGTGAGATAATAATTGTCGTCGGTAATAGCTATTTTATCGTTTTTACCAATGGGAATAATGCTGATTATCAGTTCACCCGTTGTTGTGTTCCAAAGTTTTACTGACGCATCATCACCGGTTGATGCCACTATGTTCCTGTAAGGATGAAAAGCAATGCAGTTAATCGCGGCAGTATGTCCAGTGCATACAGCTTTTTGAACTATTTTATCTTCTGATATCTCGAATAATACAAGATCGTTTTGACTGGAGGCAATGGCCAGCTGATTGCTTTTATTATTGAATGTGGCTTGTGTTGCTTCGATTCTATAGGTAAATAGAGATGTGTTTTTATAGAAATCGTACAAATAAATTATGCCAGAACTTAATATAACTCCGACTGAATCGTTGCACATCACCGCTTTATTGGCTTTGAAAGGTAGTGATATGCTGCTTTGATAAATTTTCTTATTGTTGCTAACCAGCCAATAGCAAATGCTGTCGGTACCATCAAAACTGACAAAAACCGTATCGGAAATAAACAATACGTCAGTTACCTGATTTGCGTGATGAATCAAAGTTTTTTTCCATGGTTTCGCAATATTGTTCACTGTAATGATACCGTTTTCATAACCGGCTGCAAAAAGGCTCCCCTTCGAATTGCAACCTGTGCAGCTTATCGGGTTGGGGGGGGACAACGGAAATAACCCCAGAACTTTTTCGTACATTAAGTTTCTGAATTTTCGATATACAGAATTGGTCTCGGTTATTTTTAGGTATTGTTCGCTCTTCGACTTGATGATGCGGTTGTCTTCGCCAGCTGAAAAATAGCTGAGCGTATCGGGTAGCGAAGAAACCGAAACAATACCATGTTTATGGACACGGGTAGTTGTCGATTGTAGGTCAGCACTGTACAGGTCGATGGTTTTAATGTCGCCCAGTTCGTTTCCTAACATCAAATAGCGTCCCGATGCATCAAAATTAATGGAACGGTTTCGAAACGACTTGGCAGCAAGCCGTTTTTCTTCGAAAAGCTTATGAGTGTTCCAAATAATTATGGATCGGTCAGAACTCGCTGATGCAAAATTTGTTTCATCAGGGTTAAAAACTATGTCGTTCACATCTGAATTGTGCCGGTTCAGATAGCTGAGTTTCTTACCCGAATTGCTGCGTATTTTTTTTCCGTTATCGGCACTATATAAATATATTTTACCATCGCTATTGGCCCCCAGCAGTAAATTGTTTTTTTCGGAAATACCCGTAGCATTAAAAACATCGGTGAAGTATTCACACGACCGTTTGTATTTTGTTTTGTTGGTTCCAGTCTCCCTGTTGATGAGTTTATTCCCTTCGGCAGTAACTACTAAATAATTTGCTACATGGCATTGATTCCTAATTCTGGTTTTCTGAAGAACTATGGTGCTGTCTTTTGTTTTTAGGGTTCCAATATCCCAAACTTTTACCAATCCCTGATTGCCAATTATCAATCGTCGGTTGTTGTCGGTAAAGTACATCGATTTTACTTCTTGGTCAAATAACAGCGAACACATTTGTTTCCCAAGCAACACATTCCATACAATTATTTTTTTGTCGCTGCCATAGCTGGCCAGTAATTTACCATCGGTTGAATAGCACAGCAATTCAATGCTACCTGTATGACCGCTTTGCACAATCAAATCTACTGGTTGAGCCAGCAGCAGAACCGGCATAATGAAGAGAAGTATTATCAGAGGCAGCTTCATAACTATAGGCTAAGTCGGTAGTAAAATTTCAGGGGATTATTTATCACAATGTTCCCCGATGCATCGGTGTATCGCACATAAAAATCGGGGCGAAGGTAAAAACCGTTGTAAAAATTCAGATTACGTTTTACTTTCAGATGGATGCGGTACAAATGCACGTTTTTCTGTAATATTCGGTCGAGCGATGCTATTATCAACGGGCCTTTATTTTCCATTTCGGTGTAGAAAAACGAACTGGTTTCCATGAGAAAGCCTCCGGTTCTTGAACAAATATCAGCAAACAGGGGTGCATGGTATCCAATCGATATAATGTTAATGCTGATGTTCCGGTTGAGTGCACTGTCAATTAGCTTATTCGCATTTAACCCATAAGAATCATCAATGTTGTATGTGTAAACGGTAACGAAACGTTGTTCATTTACAGCAAAAGTATCTATGTATCGCATCATGCTCATGCAAGCATCATAGATGTTGGAACTTCCGGATAGCTCTTCGGTATTTATTTCGGATTCCATAATTAGCTTTTCATGATATGTGCCTCCGAAAGGATTTCCAGTGCTGTCGGTAAAAATTTTATAATTGTTAATTGTGCTGCTGTTACGCGCAAAATAAGCAATCGACACCTGATTAAGATTGTTCCTACTGCTTTCAGTAAAGAAACGGTTCACAGCCCGGACTCTGAAATTAAAAGCATCGAGGTATAGGGGCGATTCGCTTTGGTTAATCAGCAAAATGTTAGAGTAGGGTAGAGAATTGTCAACAAATAGGCGCTCAATACTATCGATTTCGAAAAAAACACTACTTGTGCTTTCGATGTGAAATGCTGAATCGGGAATTAAAGTAAAATCCTTACAATCTTCAGTAATAGCAGCCACATCTATTTCGAGCATCATCTCGTTGTTGGTTTTCCATTCAAGCTGTGTGCCCATAACAAATGCTGTCGGCAAACCCGGTGTTTTTCTTGGTTCAGGGGCACCGCGATCACAGGAACCGAAATAAATGGCTATGGAAGTGCATCCAATCAGTATTATAATATTTCTGAAAACGGTTCTCATTAATAATATATAAAGCTGTGTTTCTTCATTTTCTGAAACGACAAGGTTTCGTTGTAATGAAACGAAATGCTGTAAGTTGAAACATCCAGACGGTTTGCTTCACTGTCGATTCTTTTTTCGAAACGTACCGAAATCATGGTTTTGTTGATATTCCAACCGATTCCCCCGATTATTCTCCAATATGCCTTATTGTTGTATACAATTCCATATAACTCGTGTATGTCGCTGTATCGATACCCCCAACCTGCATCGTTCCACACCGAGCCATCTTCGATATTCGTGTTTGCAAACACATAACATCCTCCGGCATAAAGCGATATGAAATTTGTACCGCTGGTAATCTTCATTCCTAGGAAAACAGGCGTTTCCAGTGCTGTTTCATATACAGTCAGAGTTTGTTTGCTCCCAAGAAAACTAAGAGTTAGGTTACTTGCCCGCATCGAAGGACTTAGCTCGGTACCCATAAAAAATCTGGCATATTCCAGTTGAAAATATAAACCCAACTGACCGCCAAAAATCGGGCGGTGCGATTTACTCCCTTTCTCGGTGACCGTTCCGAAAACATTGTATGAGTAGATTGGGAAAATATAATCATCCTGAAATTTGGTTTCTCCCCAAAAAGTGAATCCTATATGTTGCCCCATACTGAAACGCTGTGCCTGTAATCCCAGGCAAAAAGAGGAGAGAAATAATATTGTTAGCGCAAATCTCACCATTTTCGGGGCCTGAATGAATAATTAATTTGGAAAAAAAGGAGCGCGTCATCAAAATCCTGAAAATTGTCTCGATTTCTGACAGGCCAGAATTCATAGGCTTCCTGCATGGTTCCTTGTAAACCAATATTAAAAGCCAGTTTATCGATACGCACCTGAATCAGATGAAACCGCATATACAGCCTGTAATAATCCGACTGTAAATCATCTTCAAACATCAGTTCAATTTTATTTATGAAGTTGACATAACCCCACCAAAGTCCGCTTTTATGTCCGACAAACACCTTTGCTTTATGACACCGGTTGGGAACGAATTCGTAGCCTATACCGTAGTAAACTCCATAACCGAAGTTATTCACCGATTTAAAGAAATCGGAATGTGATTGCTGCGTGCACATGAATCGGCTGATATCGATACCAAAACCATAGTTATAGCGGCCTCCGCCGAGATTCCCCGATGTTTCGGAACCTTCTTCCGGTTTCGAATCGAGGCTTACTATAGCATTCAGGTCTATTTCGAATACAGCTTTCCTGTTGTAGTCAATCATGCGATTATCGTATCGAAAAAACTCTTTCCCATCCAGTAGAATCGATTGTTGCGCAATGGAATTGCTAATACCGACAACCAGTATCAATGTTACAAGAAATGTTATGTAAGAGTATTTTTTCATGCACTTTCCACAGGTAAAAATAATAATTAATCCGATTGCCCATTCATCCCATACTCCGAATCGATATTGTTTCGTTATGTCCGGCAAATTGTGCACAAAACCAGGTCATACAACCGACTTACGAATTTCTATTCATTTTATAATTTTTATCAACAGAGGGTTATCACTTATCGATATTTTTATTATTTTTACCTGAAATTAATTAAAAACACACAATTATGAGAAAAAATTTACTTCTGGTGGCACTATTGTTTGCAGCCGCTCTGGCTGGTGCACAAACCACCATTTTCAGCGAAAACTTCGACGGTCTTACCGCCGGACAAACAGTGAATTCCCAGCAACCTCTGTTTTATCCCTGGACAGGTCAGGTTGCTGAAAATGGCTACGTGAGTGATGTTCAATCGCATTCAGCGAGCAATTCAATGAAAATCATCAACAATAATGATATGGTTTTCAATTTTGGCGATAAAACCAGCGGTGAATTTGATGTAAACTTCTGGGTTTATGTCGTTGCGGGTCAGGGAGGTTATTTCAATGTGGAACATGACTTCGGTACTTCCTGGGCATTTGCATTCTATTTCAGGACTGATGGTACCTGCGACCTGATTCAGGGTGGTGTAACAACCAATTTTGCTTATGCTGCCGATACCTGGATGCAGGTAGAACTGAATATTAATCTCGAAACCGATCAGGCAACAGCCTGGGTTGATGGCACCGAAATTCTGACCTGGACATTCTCGAACGAAGAAGATGCTGCCGGTGGACAAAACAAACTGGATGTTATCAATTTTTACGGACTTCATCAGACAAGCACCGGTGTAAACAATTCGGAATATTATGTTGATGATTTCGAATATATCGAAATTCAGAGTGGCATTGCTCCGGCAACTATCGATGTTGAAACAGCCACCATTACTACCGATGGCACAACCACTGAATTGCTCAACATTGCCAATGTGGGCGAACTCGAAATGAATTACAAGGCATATCCTGTGTTTCAGGATCCTGCACTCACTTCAAACCTGATTGACGGACAGATGAATTATGACCTTGATATTGTAACTGCCATTGGCTGGCAGGAAAGCTTCGAAGTGGATGTTGCAGTACGTATGGGAACCGACATTACATCACAGCATATTGGACAGGTGATTCACTATATTACTTTCTTTATTAACGACCTTCCTGCTACCGAAAACATCACGGTGTATGTCTGGTCGAAAGGCGAATATACCCAACCCGGAACTTCAACCGTGTTGTTCGAACAGGTAATGACCCCAACAGCCCAATCGTGGAATGCCGTTACACTTGATAACCCCATTGTTATTACCGGCGACGAACTGTGGATTGGATATCGTTTTACCGGACCTGCCGGTGGTTTTACTTTGGGTGTTGATGACCAACCTGTTGTTCCGGGAACCTGCTACCTGCGTACCGGTCCTGTTTGGACTGAATTTACCGGTGTTGAAGGAACCGGAAACTTCTGCATCCGTGCCGAAGTTGAAGGTGCCGGATGGCCCGTATGGCTTAATGTTGCTCCTGGTAGTGGTACTTTGGCCGCCGGTGCAAATACCGACCTGAACCTCAGTTTTAACACTGCCGGTCTGGTGAACGGAACTTACTATGCTGATGTGGTAATCGGAGCCAACGATCCCGATCAGCAATGGACAGAAGTTCCTGTTGAACTCACATATTTTGTTGGTATCGACAATCAGACATCGGTTGGAGTAATGACTTACCCGAACCCGACACGCGATTTTGTAAACATTGTAACCGACAATCAGATTGAATCGGTAAACGTGTTTAATACAGCCGGTCAATGTGTGATTTCTCTTAACGTGAATGCTGCCAGCACCTCTATCGACATAAGCAGCCTTTCAACAGGAAACTATATCATCGAAGTGAGTGTTGCAGGTGCAACTACCCGCAGCCAGCTTGTAGTTGAGTAGGACTTAAAACAAATAAGAAAAGCCGTTTTTACGGCTTTTCTTATTTATATGGCATTGAAAAATGAAAATACCCACATTTGTTACACTTGCCTTGCTGTTTATTGGTGAATTGGCTTCAGGACAAAAACTGCTCCCTGGCAAACTTACCTATTGTTCTGGAGAGACGAAAGATGCATTTATCGAAATACCCTATATATGCAACGCAAAGAAAATCAGATTTAAAGAGACTGAAAATTCTGATTTGTTAGTGGTTTCTTCATCGGAGCTTCAATCAATTTCAGTTCTTTCGACCACTGGAGAGCAATATGTTTTTGAATATGTGCTAATTCGTAACTTATTAACGAAGAAGGCGAAAAAAAGGTTTTGGTCATTCGTTTTAGTGTCCGGTATTAATACACTTTATATTGTTCCATGGTTTTACGATATTAATAAGCAAGGTGAAATTGTATTTATTGTCCAGACTATGAATGGAATTGAAGATTTTGGCTTTTATTTAAAGAAACAAAACTCTGATGTTGCAGAATATTTTTGTCATGGACCCATCCCTGGAAATACGGACCTTCACCGTATTCATGATGGTGTGTTTGTTAAAGAGTGTAATAGAATGCTGGCAGATTGTCCTGAACTGGTTTCCAGAATAAAGAACTATGAATTGCGATACGAAAAAATGTTGGAAGTTATTAGACAATATAATTTATGTACGTCGTTGCCGAATCAGTAACCACTTACCAATAATATGATTCTTTGAATAATATTTAATGAAAAATATGACTTTTTTCATTGCAATTGCAGAGTCAACGAATTGATAAAGTGTAGTTTTGATTATCCATTCCATTTATAGCAAAGTAGCCCCCACTGCGAAAATTGTTTCTTTTTGATTTGACATTAATGGATTACCTTGATTTACAGATAAGTTATTTACAATACCGTCAGTTGAAATTACACCCTAGAACTACTGCATATTTTTATTAATTTTACACCCAATTTTAAAACCGAAATTATGGAATTGCTAAAAGATAAAGTAGTAGTAGTAACCGGAGCAGCACGGGGAATCGGACGTGCCATTGCATTGGGTGTGGCCCGTCAGGGTGCGCAGGTAGCATTTACCGATCTGAAAGCCGACGATAATTTTAATAGCCTGCTTGCCGAACTTAAGGCCATGGGAATCAAAGCAGCCGGATACGAATCGAATGCAGCAGTTCTCGCTGATGCCGAAAAACTGGTAACCGATGTTACCAATGATTTTGGACGGATTGACGTACTGGTAAACAATGCCGGTATTACCCGCGATACCTTGCTCATGCGGATGACCGAGGAACAGTGGGATATGGTCATAAATGTGAATCTGAAGTCGGTTTTCAATCTCACTAAGGCTGTGCAGCGCCCTATGCTGAAACAGCGCAGTGGCTCAATTGTCAATGTGAGTTCGGTTGTTGGTGTTAACGGGAATGCCGGACAGGCAAACTATGCTGCTTCTAAAGCCGGCATTATAGGTTTCACCAAATCAGTAGCCAAGGAACTCGGTCCGCGTAATATTCGTTGCAATGCGATTGCCCCTGGTTTCATCGAAACCGAAATGACCGCAGTGTTGCCCGAAGAGGTAAGGGCAGCCTGGAATGAAAAAATCCCGCTCCGCAGGGCAGGTAAACCCGAAGATGTTGCCGATGTCGTTGTGTTTCTCGGATCGGATTTGTCTTCGTATGTTACAGGTCAGACCATCAGCATTTGCGGCGGTATGATTTAAACTTTTATTAAATGATTGCAAACATTTCGTGGTGGTGGTGGCTGTTGTTCCTGATTGCGTCGGTGGGAATGGCCTTCCTGCTGTACTACCGCGAGAAGTCGTTGCGCGAATGGAAACCCTGGCAGAAAATCCTGATGTTTTCGCTGAGGTTCCTGTTCATTTTTATCATTTTTACCTTACTGTTTGCGCCACTCATCAAAACAAACAAACGTATTTCGGATAAGCCCGTTGTTGTAATTGCCCAGGATAATTCATCGTCGGTGTGTATTAACTCCGATTCGTTGTATTACCGGAACGTATACTCTTCTGATTTACAGAAACTTGTCAACCGTTTGTCGGAAAACTATCACGTAGTACGCTATACTTTTGGCGATGCTGTCCGCAGCGATTCTCTGATTGATTTCAGCGATGCATCTACCCGTATGGCAGATATATTTCCCGTAATAACAGCTGCGTACGCAGGTATGAATCTCGGAGCCATTATTGTAGCCGGTGATGGCATTTATAATCAGGGCGAAAATCCGGTATATTCTCAAAAACCACCTGTGGCAATATATACTGTTGCGCTGGGCGATACACTGCCGTCGAAAGATGTTTATATCCGTGAGGTGCAACACAACAAGGCAGCATTTTACAAGAATCGCTTTCCGGTGAGAATTATGCTTTCGGCCGATAAGTGTAAAGGCGAAAATCTGCATATCGAAATATCGGGCTCTGCCGGTAAACTCTTCGAAAAAGATGTGCTGTCGGATTCCGATGATTTTATGTATACGGTTGATGCCGAGCTAGAGGCTTCGCCCAAAGGATTACAGGAATATAAGGTAAGCGTATCACAACTGAAAGGCGAAATCAGCACAGGAAACAATACACGCATTTTTGTTGTTGATGTGGTCGATAACCGGAAAAATATTCTTTTTCTTGCTAACGGTTCGCATCCCGATTTGGGGGCCATGGTTTTCGCACTGAAGAATAATCCTGACTACAGCATTACAACAGCATCGATTGCTGAGTTTTCCGGAAAAATTGATGATTATCAGTTTGTGGTGTTGCACCAATTGCCTTCGCTTGACAATGCGGCCTCTCAGGTTATGAAACAGTTGTCGGTACGTAGAATTCCCGCGCTTTATATTTTGGGCGCACGCAGCTCGGTTGATGCATTCAATCAGTTGCAGACAGGGCTTAAAATAGTGTCGGCAAAAACATCTTCCGATGAGGCTTCACCGGTTGCTGTTTCAGGTTTTTCGGCTTTTACCGTTGATCAGGATTTACTCGAAAATATGTCTTCGTTACCACCACTGGTGACTCCTTTTGGAGATTATAAAATTACTTCGAATGCAAAAGTGTTGATGAACCAACGTATTAGTACCGTGAATACCGATAAACCCCTGATGATGTTTATTGATGAAGCAGGTATTCGCAGCGGAATTATTACCGGAGAAGGTATTTGGCGATGGCGCTTGCATTTGTACCGGCTTACCGGTTCGCACGAAGTGTTTGATGGGCTCATAAACCGGATAATTCAATATCTCGTAAATACCCGGCTGAAACAGAGCCTGATGGTTGATTCGAAACGTATTTTTACTACGGGTGAAGCGGTAATTCTCGAAGCCGAATTTTATAACGAAGCTTTCGAATTACGCAATTCCTCTGAATTGAAAGTAAGCGTTCGCGATAGCTCGGCCCGCGAAATAAAACTCAGCTTCGAAAGGACCGGGGACTATTATTCGTTAAATATGGGTTCGATGGCCCCTGGTCGGTACAGCTATTCGGCAGCACTGGAATTCGACCGGAAAACCTATTCCGCGTCGGGAGAGTTTGTTGTGATTGATGTCAGCACCGAAAGTCTGGTAACACGCGCCAATCACGATGTAATGTACCGTCTGGCCAACGAGAATGGAGGTGAAATGTTTTATCCTTCACAGATGAATGCTTTGGCAGAGGCTATCGAAAACAACGAAAATATTGTCCCCCGGGTTTACATTCATTCGAAACTGACCAATCTGATTGACCTGAAATGGTTGTTTTTTGTTATCCTTCTGTTTGCCTCAACCGAATGGTTCTTCCGTAAGTATTGGGGAAGCTACTAAGTCAAAGGTCTAAATAACTGTAATTTAATTATATAGCGAATAAATGCTTTGTCTCGTATTTAATGTAAATTATTTGAATATAATTTATATTTATAAAGTAATTCAGTTACATTTGCAAAATAATAAACAAGTAAAGCGATTAGATAAATGAAACTCAGGTATGTTGATTTAATTGAGCAGTCGTTCGAATTCCCTCAGGAGGAATTCTATGTTGAAGATGGCGAGTTATATTTTCATGATATAGCTCTGATGGATATTGTGAAGCAATATGGCACGCCTCTCAAGTTTACCTACCTGCCCAGAATCAGCGAAAATATTAACCGTGCCCGGGTGTGGTTCAATGTGGCTATTGCTAAGGCAAACTATACGGGCAAGTACATTCAGTGTTATTGCACCAAGAGTAATCACTTCTCGTTTGTGCTCGAAGAAGTCCTTAAAAATAAAGTACACCTTGAGACCAGTTCTGCATTTGATGTTGATATTATAAAGTCGCTTGAGCTGGAGAATATCATTGATAAGTCGCTTCATGTTGTGTGCAATGGGTATAAAATGCCGGCTTATATCGAAAAGATAGCTGAATTAATTAACAGTGGTTATGCCAATGTTATTCCTGTTTTGGATAATACAACTGAACTGGATAGCATACTTGAACAAACAGATAGGCATATTAATATTGGTATCAGAATTGCATCGGAAGAGGAACCAAAGTTTGAGTTCTACACCAGTCGCCTCGGTTTAGGTTATAAAAATATTATGGATTACTATGAAACCAATATCCAAAACAACCCCCAGGTAAGTCTGAAGATGCTACATTTTTTTATCAATACCGGTATAAAAGACACTGCCTATTATTGGAACGAACTTCACAAATGCCTTCAGGTATATTGTCAGCTTAAAAAGATTTGCCCGAGCCTGAATGCATTGAATATAGGCGGAGGATTTCCGGTTAAGAACAACCTGACCTTCGAATATGAATACGAATATATGGCTGAAGAGATTGTAAACCAGATAAAGATAGCCTGCGAAGAAAACGAAGTTGAGGAACCGGATATTTACACTGAATTCGGCACATTTACCGTGGGTGAAAGTGGCGGTGCTCTCTATTCGGTGGTTAACCAGAAGCAACAGAACGACAGGGAAAAATGGAACATGATCGACAGTTCATTTATCACCACCTTGCCCGATACGTGGGCAACGAGTAAACGATTTCTAATGTTACCGGTAAACCATTGGGAGAAACCTTACGAAAGGGTTTTTCTGGGTGGCCTTACCTGCGACAGCGACGATTACTATAATTCGGAACAACACGTAAATGCTATTTATCTACCGGAATTCGATCCTGAGGATGTTCTCTACCTGGGTTTCTTTAATATCGGAGCTTATCAGGAAACCATTGGTGGTTTTGGTGGTTTGCAGCACTGCCTGATTCCTTGTCCTAAGCATATTATTATCAATAAAGATGAGGACGGCAAAATTACCACCCGCATGTTTTCGAAGGAGCAAAGCTACAAGTCGATGCTCAGGATATTGGGCTACAATTATTCATAATAATTATTGATAAGCCGGTTTTATTTCCTGATATTTGCAAAAATTTTTTGATATGCTAGCAACCTATGCCGGAATTCCTGTAGAATACTCTCGTCCTGAATTTGCCAGAATTGTATTGTTACCGGTGGCTTACGATGGTACTTCCACCTGGGTTAAGGGTTCCGACCGGGGACCGGATGCATTTTTGCATGCTTCCGAAAATATGGAATTGTACGATATCGAGACCGGAACTGAAGTTTACAGGCAAGGCGTGAATCTGTTGCCTGTTATGCGCGATTTTGGATCTCCCGAATCAATGACTGAGGCAGTATTTGCAAAGGCCCTCGATATTATGAAATCAGGGCGTTTGTTCAGCATGGTGGGTGGCGAACATTCGGTGAGCATTGGTGCCTTGCGGGCTGCCCGACAGGTTTTTGGCGATATTACCGTATTGCAGTTTGATGCACATACCGATTTGAGACCCGAATACGATGGCTCAGCCTGCAATCACGCCTGTGCTGTGCACGAAGCATCGAAACACAGCAATCTCGTGCAGGTGGGAATCCGAAGCATGGATGTAAGCGAACTGGAGTTTATGAACCGCGAAAATGTATTTTTTGCCCACGAGATTCAGGGGAACCAGCAATGGATGGAGGATGTGTGCAGCAAAATTACTTCCAGGGTATATATTACCATCGACCTCGATGTTTTCGACCCTTCGCAGTTGCCTTCCACCGGTACTCCTGAGCCAGGGGGACTGTGGTTCTATCAGGTAACGGAATTGTTGCGTAAAGTTATTGCCACATCACAAGTGATTGGATTCGATATAGTTGAGTTATGCCCTAATCCAACCGAAAAATCCAGCGATTTTCTCGCTGCCAAACTGTACTATAAAATTCTGAGTTATATTTTTAAATCCTGATAACATGAATTCAAAACCGATTACCCGTTTTATCGAGGAACACTACCGGCATTTTAATGCCGCGGTAATTATCGATGCTGCCGTTGCATACGAAAAGCTTATCGAAAACAAGGGAAATATGATGGTGACCCTGGCAGGAGCTATGAGCACTGCCGAGTTGGGAAGGTCGCTTGCCGAAATGATTCGTCAGAACAAAGTGCAGATTATTTCGTGCACCGGCGCCAATTTAGAAGAAGATGTTTTTAATCTGGTGGCACACACCCATTATGTAAGGGTACCTCACTACCGTGATTTGTCACCCCAGGATGAACAGGATCTGTATGATAAGGGAATGAACCGTGTTACCGATACGTGTATCCCCGAAGATGTTGCTTTCCGTAAGATTGAGAAAAAAATGCTGAAAATATGGAAAAAAGCTAAGGCTGAAGGTAAACGTTATTTTCCTCACGAGTTCATGTATCAGCTGCTTCTTTCGGGCGAACTGGATAACGATTATGAAATCGATCCAAAAAATTCGTGGCTTCTGGCCGCTGCACATCGTAACATGCCAATGATTGTTCCGGGCTGGGAAGACAGCACTATGGGCAATATGTTTGCTGCTGCTGTCATTCGTGGTGATATCGACGTCAGTATTCTGAAAACAGGTATTGAATATATGGTTTATCTGG
>Ga0116149_1004454_pt1 | contig 13753 bp, 11 predicted proteins | sample AD_UKC057_MetaG_FD_89787 | JGI IMG/M metagenome (GOLD analysis project Ga0116149, IMG submission 89787) | Active sludge microbial communities of municipal wastewater-treating anaerobic digesters from USA - AD_UKC057_MetaG | ecosystem: Engineered > Bioreactor > Anaerobic > Digestate | place: USA...
CCCGCGTTGTTGAAGGGCCGGCGGTACACCGTTCGCATCTGCTGGGCGTAAGCTCCGCACGTCAGGGCCATCACTACCAGTCCTACCACTGCGAGATTTCTTGGTTTGGCGTTCATCGTTCTTTCCTTTCAGTTAGCGAGCTTGGGACTGCGTCTTTCTGGAATGCGTGGAGTTTGCAGCGGCCGTGCCATTCGGCAGGCGGATTGGTCATCCCCTGGGGCCGGAAGACATGTATATTTCTTATTTGTAGCTAGTTACGAATCCACAAAAGAACTGACAGCTTCTTGTGGCATCGCGAACTGCCCCGTGCCAAACGCTCCTGTTGGGCAATATTGCCTGCTGTCCCACCCTCCTGTGCCGGGGTATTCCCCAGTGGAACAAGACGCCGCTTCGCGGCTTGTGATATGGCGGCCGGCTACCCAGGGCTCGGCCCTGACGGGCCCTCGCCCTGGGCTGTCCAAGATGCCGCTTCGCGGCTGGGAACGGCACGATTCAACCACCCCGGCTATCCAAGACGCCGCTTTCGCGGCTTGGAACGGCTACTTCTGTCCGCCGGGCGGGACGGTCTCTTCCCATCCCCCGCCCAGGGCCTTGTACAGCGCGATGAGGTCGGTGGAGATGGCGGCCGTGCTCTGGGCCAGCGCATCCTCGGAGTTCAGGAGCCCCTGCTGGGCGCTGAGCACGTTCAGGAAGTCGGTGTTGCCCTGGGCGTAGAGTTGGCCGGCCAATTCGACCGCCCGGCGGTTGGCGGCTACGGCGTCGGTGAGGGCCTTGCGGTGTTCCTGTTCCTTGACCGAGGCCACCAGGGCGTTCTCCACTTCCTGGATCGCGGTCAGGACCGTCTGGCGGTAGGCCAGGATCGACTGCTCCTCGAGGGCCTTCTGGACCTCGATGTTGGACAGCACCCGCCCGGACTGGAACGCGTTCCAGGTGACGGCCGGGCCGAACGACCAGAAACGGCTGGCCGGGTTGAGCAGCGAGCTGAGGCTGTCGGCCTGCCAGCCCAGTGAGGCGTTGATGGTGGCCCGGGGAAAGAGGTCGGCCACGGCAACGCCGATGTTGGCGGTGGCGGCGTGGATGCCGGCCTCAGCGGAGCGGATGTCGGGGCGGCGTCGGAGCAGGTCCGCGGGCACTCCCAGCGGGACGGCCGGCGGGGCATAGGGGATATCCGCGGGGGCGGCCAGTTCCTGGGCGAGCGAACCCGGCGTGCGGTCCAGCAGCAGCTCGATGGCGTAGAGGGTCTGGCGGGCGGAGGACTCCAGCAAGGGAACCTGCGAGCTGGTCGTGGCCACCTGGGCCTGGGCGTTGGCCACGTCCAGGCCGCTGACGAACCCGCCCTCGAAGCGTTGGCGCGTCAGTTCGGCGCTGTGTTGCTGGAGTTCCAGGTTTCTGCGGGCGATGGCCAGACGCTGCTGGAGCGAACGCAGTTGGACATACAGGCGGGCCGTCTCGGCGGCCAACGTGACCTGGACGTTGCGGCGGTCTTCGACGGCGGCCTGCACTTGCGCGTCGGCGGCCTCGACGCCGCGCCGCACGCCGCCGAAGATGTCGATCTCCCACCCGGCGTCGAAGCCGGCCTGGTAGTGGCTGGTCACGGGCGATCCGCTGCCGGACTGCCCGCGGTTGTAGGCCCCCGAGGCCGACACGCTCGGCCCCAGGCCCGAGGCCGCGACGCCCCGGCTGGCCCGCGCCTGGCGGATCCTCGCCTGGGCGATCCTCAGGTCCAGGTTGGACTCGATCGCCCGCTCAACCAGGGACGCCAGCAGCGGGTCGTTGAAGGCCTTCCACCAGCGGCCCAGGGCCTGTGCGCCCCCGGCCGGCTGGGTGGCGGGCATGGCGCCCGGCCCGGCCCAGGCCTTGGGCACGTCGGTACGGGGAGGAGAGAAGTCGGGCCCGACGGTGCACCCGGCCAGGAGGGCCAGGCACGCCAGCCAGAGCGACAGTCGTCCGGTCCGCGTATTCGTGAGGATGTGGTGGATACGGTCCATGTCCGTGCTCCTTGAGCGTCGCGCGCTCACTCGTAGCGCAGCGCCTCGATCGGGTCCAGTCGCGAGGCCTTCCAGGCCGGGTAGAAACCAAAGGCGATCCCCACGCCCGCCGAAACCAGCACCGAGGCGACGATGGCGGTGGGCGAGGTCTCCACGGGCCAGCGCAGGAACTGCTGAACCAGCAGCGAACCGCCGTGGCCCAGGGCGATGCCCATGGCCCCGCCCACCAGGCAGAGGGTGACCGCCTCGAAGAGGAACTGGCGGAGGATGTCGCGTTTGCGGGCGCCGACGGCCATCCGCAGGCCGATCTCCCGCGTCCGCTCGGTCACCGAGACCAGCATGATGTTCATGATCCCCACCCCGCCGACCACCAGCGAGATCAGGGCCACGCACAGCAGCAGGTTGGTCATCACCCGCGTGGTGGACGAGAAGGTGTTGGTCATTTCGGTCATGTCGCGCATGTCGAAGTCGTCGCCCTTGTCCTCGCGGAGGTTGTGGCGCCGTCGCAGGACGGTCCGCATCTCCTCCATCGCGGGCTTGACGTGAGCGACGCTCTGCGCGGCGGCCAGGATCGAGTCGATGCTGGAGAACCGCACGAGCTGCGGGCTGTTGCGGGTCTGGACGTCCGACCGGGCCGGGTACAGATCGGGCGGGTCGCTGGGGAAGGGCTTGCTCAGCAGGTTGGACGCCCCGCTGCTCGAGCCGCCGCTGGAACTCTGGTTGGCGTTGGACAGCGTCGAGCCGGCAATGCGGTACTTGACCACGGTCCAGGGGGCGATCAGGATGTCGTCCTGGTCCATGCCCACCATGTTGGCGCCTTTGCGGGCCAGCAGGGCGACCACCAGCAGCGGCACGTTGTTGACCCGGATCTCCTTGCCGACCGCCTCCTCGCCCTGGAACAGTTCTTGCGCCGTCGTCTGGCCCAGGATGCACACCCGGTTGGCCGTCAGCACGTCGCGGTCGGTGAACGGCTGCCCGCTCGCCAGCGTCCAACTGCGGATTTCCAGGAAGGCTGGGGTCGTGCCGTACATCTGGTTGGGCGCCCAGTTGCGGCTGCCGTAGACGATCTGCGTGCGGGCGCGGACGACCGGGGCGGCCGCCCGCAGCGACGGGCAGCCCTCCGCCAGGGCCTGGCAGTCCTGGGGGGTCAGGCTGGCGACGCTGCCGGCGCCCTGGCTGACCCCGCTGCTCGCCGTCGAGCCCGGCATGATCATCAGGACGTTGGCCCCCATGCTGGCGATGGCGCGCTGAAGCGACTGGGACGAGCCCGAGCCGATCTCCATCATCGCGATGACCGATCCGATTCCGATCACGATGCCCAGCGTCGTCAGCATCGCCCGCATGGGGTTGCGGCGAAGGGCTCGTAACGCGGTCTTGACCGTGCGGTAGGCTTTCATGGCCGGCCTCCCTCGTTCGGGCCGCCCGGACCGGACGTCGCCGCCTCGCCCTCCACGATCAACCCGTCGTGGATGCGGATGCGGCGGTCGGCCCAGCGGGCCACGTCGGCGTCGTGCGTGACCAGGATCACCGTGATGCCGTCCTCGCGGTTGAGCTGGCGGAACATCTGGAGGATCTCGGCGCTGGTGTGAGAGTCCAGGTTGCCGGTCGGCTCGTCGGCGAACAGGACCGGCGGACGGTTGATCAGCGCCCGGGCGATCGCCACGCGCTGCTGCTGTCCGCCCGAAAGCTGGGACGGCTCGTGCTCCAGGCGGTCGGCCAGGCCCACCCGGCAGAGCATCTCGCGGGCCCGCCGGCGGGCCTGGCGGTCGCTGAGGTTCTCCGACGTGTAGGACAGCGGCATGGCCACGTTCTCCAGCGCGCTGGTGCGGGCCAGGAGGTTGAAGTTCTGGAAGACGAACCCCAGCTTGTGATTGCGGACCAGGGCGCGCCGGTCGGGGGAGAACTGCGACACCTCCTCGCCGTCCAGCCAGTACTCGCCCTCGGTCGGGTGGTCCAGGCAGCCGAGGATGTTCATCAGCGTCGTCTTGCCCGACCCGGAGGCCCCCACCAGCGCCACGCACTCGCCCGCGGCGATGGAGGCGGAGACGCCCTTCAGGACGGGCACCTGGATGTCGCCCATCGTGTAGGTCTTGCAGATGTTGTGCAGTTCGATGAAGTTCATGGTCGTCGTCCTCGGCCCCTCTGTCGCCTGAGGCCTTCTACACCGGGGGCGGTCCGCCGCGAGGCGGACCCCGCTTGGGCATCTTCGGCGTGAACGGGTTGGTCACGTCGGACGGACTGCCCGCCGCCGGGGCCTCCCGAACGCCCGTCACCACGTCCAGGCCCTCGCGAAGGTCCTCGCCGCTGACTTCCACCTGGGTCCCGTCGCTGAGGCCCGAACGAACCGGGATCGGGCGAACGTACTGGCCCTGGACCACCCACAGCAGTACGCGCTTGCCCGCGGGCTTGCCGGCCGGCCTGGACGCCGGTGCGGAAGCCGGCATGGACGCCGGTCCAGACGCGGGCCTGCCGGCGCCCGGGCGCGTCGCGGGCCTGTCCGGCGGGCCGTCGCGGTACTCGGGGGCGACCTGGCCGACCGTGGGCGTCCAGTTCAGCGCGGCGACGGGCACCATCAGCACGTTCTCGCGCCGGCTGACCTCGAAGCGGACGTTGGCCGTCAGGTACGGGCGCAGGTGCCCGTCGGAGTTGTCGGTGGCGATCTCCACGGTGAAGGTCACCACGTTCTGCGTCATGGCCGCGTTGGGGCGAATGCGGTAGACCTGGCCCCGGAACGTGCGTTCGGGCAGGGCGTCGACGGTGAACGTGACGCTCTGGCCCGGGTAGACGCGGGCGATGTCCGCCTCGTTGACCGCGACCCATACCTGCATCCGGCGCAGGTCCTTGGCGATCAGGAACAGGCTGGGGGTGTTCAGCCCGGCCGCCACCGTCTGCCCGATGCTGACCCGCCGGTCGATGACCGTTCCGGTGATGGGCGAGGTGATGGTGCAGTACTCCAGGTTCCGCCGGGCTCTCCAGAGGCTTTTCTCGGCCTGGGTGAGGGCGGCCTGGGCCTGGAGGATGGCGGCCTCGCCCACGGCCACGGCGGCCTTGGCGGACTCGTACGCGGACTGGTAGGCGTCGTAGCTGGCCTCGGCGAGCGCCTGCGAGGACCCCAGCTTCTGGGCCCGTTCCCAGTCGCGCTGGGCCTGCGTCAGCTTGGCCTTGAACTGGCCCAGGTCCGCCTGCGCCCGCAGCACGCCCGCCTTGGCCGAGGCCACCTGCGCCTCGGCCTGCTCGGCATCGGCCTGGTAGAGCGCGTCGTCGATTTTGGCGATGACGGCGTCCTTGGCCACCACCGAGCCGTAGTCGGCGGTCTTGCCTTCGGTGTCCTGCCCGAAGGCGACGATCCGCCCGCTGATCTGGGCGCCCACGTCGACGACCTCTTCCGGCTCGAGCGTGCCCGAGGCCGCGATCGTCACCAGCAACTCGCCCTGAGTCACCTTCACCGTGTCGTAGGCGACCACCGGGCCGTTGCCCTGCCGGAACTGCCACGCGATCGCCGTGCCGATCAGGCCCAGCAGGACGACCGCCGCCGCTCGTTTCAGGAATGTCTTCATGGACGACCTCTCTGTTTCTTGCGGCCGGCCGGCCGCTCGGCCCCCTCGATCCGGCTGCGGGTCTCGCGGATGCCCGCCAGGGCGAACACGGCAAAGTGCTCGGCCATGGTGTCGAGCATCTCCTCGCGGAAGACGGGCGCCAGGTCATGGTGTTTCTCCACCTGGCGACGGTGGATGACCTGCATCAGGGGGGCGATCAGGTAGTGTTCGCACAGTTCCACGTCCAACTCGCCCGCGTTCGGCCCCAGCAGCTCGCGGAGAATCGCCTGCGTCGCGTGGCGGATCGGGCGGATGGCGTCGTCGATCACCTGGCGCAGCAGGCCCGTGGGGTTGGCCATCTCGTTGCGCATGATCCCGAACTCGACGGTGTCCCCCGCCAGGGCCCGGTGCAGAAACGCCCGGATCCGCCCGCGAAGCCGCTCCTCGGCCGGGCGGTCCGCCCCGACCCCGCCGTCGTGGGGGAACTGCTGCTGCACCCGGTCGTGCGCATGCCGCCACGCCTGCTGGTACAGGTTCTCCTTGCTGCCGAAGTAGTAGTTGACGGCCGCGATGTTCACCTTCGCCGTGCGGCAGATCAGGGCCACCGTCGTGCCGCGGAAGCCCCGTTCGGCGAACAGGCGGCAGGCGGCGTCCAGGATCCGTTCCCGCGTCGGGCCAGGTTGTCGCTGCGTGTGAGCCATGGTGCTCTCCTGTCTCTACCCGTGATTGAAACATCCATTTGAAACGTTTAGTTCAAACAAACATTTTTCTTCGCTGGTCGGCAGGGGGCGGGCGTCGCGGGGAAGAAGGCGGGCGGTCCGGCGGGCGTCTCCGCGGCCGGGAGCGCGCAAAAAGAGCGGGAATCGCTTCCCGCTCTACGAAGGGTGGATGACGGGATTTGAACCCGCGACCCTCGAGACCACAACCCGATGCTCTGCCAACTGAGCTACATCCACCGTCGCTCGCCCCGAGGGGCGATTCAGCCTGGGACTATATCACGCCGGTTCGGGGATTGTCAATCGCGATTTGGCCCCTGGCCGGCGTCTTCGGGCAGACCATTGCCCCTCCGGGGGCGGCCCATATAATATGGTTGGACCTTTGCGGAGCCGCTCATGGCCGTTCGACCCGGAACCTGGGGCCTTCTTGGATCTTTGTCGCTGCACGGCATGCTGGCCGTGCTGGCGATCAATCTCGGCATCCAGGAGGGCATGGTGCGGATGGGGCGCCCCTCGCCCCGCATGGCCGGCGGGGGCTGGGGCGGGGCGAGCGTGGACGGCGAGCGGCAGGCCTTCCCCTACGACCGCCCCATCGACGCCCCCATGCCGGACGTGGGCGGGCTCATGCGGTCGGCCGACGCCGCCACCAACCGGCTCAACCGCCAGCAGAAGAGCGACGCCCTCCGCAACAAGGCCGGGCTGCTCAAGCAGTTCCCCGCCGCCCACGTGGACCAGGCGGCCGGCGTGGTGGAGTATTTCTACGGCGTGGACGAATCCCGCCAGTGGGCCCCCAAGGCGGGCGTGACGGGGCGGTTCGACGCGGACTCCTCGATCATCCATGACATCCGCAGGAGCTTCGACTCCCGCGGAGATACGGTCTACATCTTCACCTTCGTGGACAAGGACGGGCGGACGCTCACCGGAGAAGTGCCCAAGTCGCAGATGACCAGCGACGACCTCATGGCCTACCGGATCCACGAGCTGGCCCGCAAGAACGAGGGCCTCCGCCGGCTGATCCAGGCCGCCACCAAGATCCACGAAGCCCGCAACGGCGACAAGGAGTAATTGGGCCCGGCGTCAAGAGCCTCTTGCTTTTTGGCGATGAGAAAGGTACATGGGTGCATTTTCGTCCCTGTTGCGACAAGAGCGATGCGAAGAAGCATGGATGCGGCCGTCAGAAAGTTTCGCCAGGACGGGCCGGATGAAGTACAATGCTCCCTTGCGCCCGCCCCCGGCGGCCGCACCCGGAGGCGGGACAAACCAGCAGGTGTTTGTCAAGCCCCAACACCGGTGGATCTGCAATAACTCTTGTCGCCTTCGCGTTAGACGGACTAGAGAATGGAACCCAAGCGGCTTCGTGCCACGATAGCTTCCGCCCAGGCTGGATCGGCAGAAGGTTACCAGGCGCTTCTCGAAGCCTACGGGCCTCGCCTATACGGCTATTTCTTCCGGGCCACGGCGAGCCATCACGACGCCGAGGACATGCTCAGCGAACTGATGCTCCGCCTGATCCGGCAGATGAAGAATTACGACGATCGCGGGCGATTCGAGCCGTGGCTGTTTCGGATCGCCGCCAATATGGTCCGGGACCGGATTCGTCGCATGAAGAGCAATCCGGGCGCGGTGAGTCTTTCGGCCGAAAGCGATTCCGGCCAGAGTCTTTCCGATCAGCTCCCGGGCGCCGTGAAGGTCGTCGACGCCGAGATGCTGGCTGCCGAGTCGTCGCAGGAGATCGGGGTGGCGTTGGAGAAGTTGGACGTCACCACCCGCGAGATGATCCTCCTGCGGTACTTCGGCGAGATGAGCTTTAAGGAGTTGGCGGACATCTTCCAGTGTCCGCTGGGAACGGTGTTGGCCAGGGTGCACCGAGGGTTGCGAACCCTGCGGCAGTACATGGGTGGAGAGGTAAAATGAACGCGTTGAATCAAGAGCAGAACGAACGAGTCGCCCAGTGGCTGGACGGACGTCAGACGCGCCTGAGCGCGGAGGAGTCCGCCGTCGCCGAGCAGATCCGCAACGACGAGCGGTGGCTGGCCGGCGAGTTGCCCGAGCCCGCCCCCGCGCGGGTCATGGGACGCGTCGGCCGCCAGGTCGCCGCCGTCGCCGCCCCCAGGCGCATGAGCATCCTGCGACTGGGCGCGCTGACCGCCGCGGCGGCCGCCGCCCTCCTGCTGGCGTGCGTCAGCCTGTACTTCACCTTCCAGCCCGGCAGCGACGCCGGACTGGTCGGCATCATCAGCGACGCCGCCCACACCATCGACCAGTCGCAGGCCAACCAGCCCTCCATCGCCGCCCAGATCGAGGAGTTGGAGAAGGCCACCGCACGCCGGACCGACCGCGAGCTGGATGAACTGAACCGCGAGGTCGACGAGTACGATGTGTCCGAGACCACCCCCCTGCCCTTCGACGAGGACGGGGCCGGCTGATCGGCCCGACCGCTTGCGCGATCCCCCCCAGGACCCGGGGCCTTTGGCCTCGGGTCCTGTTGTTTTGTAGTCCGGCCCGCCGGGCGGCCCGGGGGCGGCTGGCCTGGCGGCGGGCAAGGCGGTACAATCTGCCCGACCTGTTCCCGTCAACGCAAAGGACTTGCCATGTTCGCACGACTGGCGTTCTCGATGGCGGCCTTCGTGGCCTTCTGCCCCCTGGTCTTCGCCCAGCGCGTCGCGCCTCGGCCCATGCCGCGCCCCATGCCCGGCCGCGGGCCGGCCGCTCCGGCCAGACTGGACTGGGCCCAGGCCGAGATCATCTTCGTCGGCAGGCTCGCCAAGGCGCAGGCCGGGCCGGTCGGCATGTCCATGCCCCCGCTGCACACCCACACGCTGACCTTCGAGGTGGCGCGGGTGCTCCGCGGCAGCCTGCCCGCGTCCGGGCAGGCCGTCTGCTCCCACGCCGCGCGGCAGGTCGAGCCGCCCCGCTTTCCCCAGGGCAAGACCTGCCTGGTCGCCGCCAAGAACGCCCAGGGGCGTCTCCAGGCCCTGATCGTCGAAGAGGCCGACGAGCAGAAGATCATGGACGTCCAGACGCTTGCCTCCCTGCCGCTCGGCTGGACGTACAAGAGCGGCACGGGCGCACAGGCCCTCTCGCCCTGGGCGCCGCTGGGGCCCAAGGCCTGGTCGCCGCAAGCCGCCCCCAAGGCCGCCTCCGGACTCACCTGCGCCACAACCGGCCGGCCCGCCCTGCTGGCCGGCGAGGCCGTCACCCTCCGCGTCGAGCCCGTCCCGCCGGCCAAGGACATCAAGTGGACCAACCCCGACGGCGACGGCGAGTACAAGATCACCGTTGCCAATGCCTCCGCCCAGGCCGTCGAGGTCCCCGCCCTGCTGAGCGACGCAGCCGGCAAGGTCCTCTGGGAGCAGAGCCTGGTCATCCTCTGCCAGCACAAGGCCTATCCCTGCCCGGGCTTTGCGGGGGTGACCGGCAAGGTCGCCGCGACGCGCCTGGCGCCGGGCGCCTCGGTCTCCACCGTGGTCAACGCCCTCCGCCTGGACGGCCCGGCCTGGCCCCAGGGCGGATACCGCATCGAGTTCCAGTTCTGCCTGGGCGAGAAGAGCCTCACCAAATCGTTCTACTTCATGACCCGCCACCACGGCCCCATCCGCGAAAAGCTCCGCGCCGCGGAGAAGAAACAGACCGGCGGGTTCGGCCCGGCAGACCCTCTTGCGGGAGAGTGAAATGAAGACGATCGTGACCATCGCGTGCCTGACGGGAATCCTGGCGTGTTCATCGCGGGCGGCCGAGCCGCGGGCGGGCCCTCTGCCCGTTCGCGGGCTGCACGTGTCGGCCCCGTCCAGGAAGGACATCCCGGCCTTCGCGGAGTTCATTCGCGGGCCGCTGGCCAAGGCGGGCGTCAACACGCTGATCGTCGAGTTCAACTTGCGCTTCGACTTCAAATCCCGCCCGGAGTTCGCCGACCCCTCCGCCCCGAACAAGGACGACGTCAAGCGGATCGTCGACGCCTGCCGCGAGGCGAAGATCCAGTTGATCCCGCAGGTGAACTGCCTGGGCCACCAGTCCTGGGCCAAGCACACGGGACGGCTGTTGGAGAAGCACCCGGAGTTTGACGAGACGCCGGGCAAGTACCCCGAGAACAAGGGCATCTATTGCCGCAGCTACTGCCCGCTCCACCCGGAGGTGCACAAGGTCCTCTTCGCCCTGATCGACGAGCTGGCCCAGGCATGCGAGGCCAAGGCGTTCCACGTCGGCATGGACGAGGTGTTCATCCTCGCCGACAAGGACTGCCCGCGGTGCAAGGGCAAGACGACAGCCGAAGTGTTCGCCGGCGAGGTCAAGTGCCTGCACGACCACCTGGCGTCGATCGGCTGCCGGATGTGGATGTGGGGCGACCGGTTCATCGACGGCAAGAAGACGGGCATCGGCACGTGGGAGGCCAGCACTAACGCCACCCACTCCGCCGTGGACGTGGTACCCAAGGACATCGTGATCTGCGACTGGCACTACCAGAAGGCGCCCGAGACCGCCGGGTTCTTCGCCGGCAAGGGCTTCGACGTCGTCTCCTGCCCGTGGCGCAAGCCGGCTGTGGGCGAAGCGCAGGTGAAGATCATCCGCTCGATCCGCGCGGGCAAGGACCGCCCGGCCGCCGCTCACGCACTGGGGGTCGTGCAGACGACCTGGTGCGGCGTCGTCCCGTTCATGCAGGCGTACAACAAGCCCGCCGGCGCCGACAAGACCCCGGCCGGCGAGGCCGCCCAGTGCTTCCGCGCCACGATGCAAGCCGCCGGGCAGCCCGCTAAAGGGGAGTGAGGAAACTGTGCCCCCAAAGCCGGCCGACGGCCTGCCCAAGTAGCATTGACGTGCGGTGCCACCCCCAAGGAACCCTTGGGAGGGCTACCTCCGCTTGTAGCCTGCCTGCCGTAGGCAGGTGTGCCCGTGAGGGCATCGCAGACCGTAGGCGCGTGGGCATCCCGAAGACCGCCTTACGGCGGGACTACGAGCGCCGCATTCGCAGCTCAAGCCGACGGCGTACAGGGAATTCAGGAAAAGGGAATTCTGCGGTCGTCCTGGGCTTTCCGAGACGCCCCCTGGGGGCTATTCCCGCCTCATCGCCCCGCACGTTGAGAAGCAGAAGCGGTTTGGGGCAAAGGGCTATTGTCATGCCAAAGAAGGGAGGGAAAAGGGGTCGAAATCCCCGGGTTCGCCGCGTTTCGCCGTGGTCCCGGAGCGTGTTTTTCGCGCGCAGCCGGGGTGCAAACGGGGTCGGCCGGGGTGCAAAACGCGGTTCTTTTCGCGCAGCCGGGAGCGTGCCTGCCGACAGGCAGGGCAACTCGCCAGCCAGCGGATCGCGCCCCGCCCATCATCGGGCTTGGCCCAGCGGGGGCATGACCTGCATCCGGCAGGCAGGCATAGAGCCGCTTTCAATTACCCACATCTTCCGCAAACCGACCCCCGCCGGTTTATCCGGCGGGTGAGGAAGTCTGGGTGGGCTATAAGCGGGCGGGTCCTCTTTACCGGCCCCTGCCGGTTTATCCGGCAGGGGAAGAAGTCTGTCGGCTTATGGCCAACTCCTATAGCCAAGCACACTTGTTCACCTGCCGCTCAAGGCGGCAGGGGCCCGGGCAAATGTGGTCCGCAGATAGCTTGCCCAAACTGATCCACCTGCCGCACAAGGCGGCAGGGGTAAAGCTGTGGGTAATTGAAAGATAGAGCCGACGGTGACGATTCCGACGTGACCGCTGCTGGCTGCCGACCTGCCTGCCGGCAGGTAGGTCATGCTCCCGCCGGCGTCGCCGACAAGACCCCAGCCGGCGAGGCCGCCCAGTGCTTCCGCGCCACGATGCAAGCCGCCCGGGAGCCCCCGCCGGGGCGGTAAGCCAGCCCACCACCCGGCCGGGATGCCCCGCAAACCCTCTAGCCGCCCCCAGGCCGCGGCTTGTCGCGCGGGGGGTAGCCGAACCCGCCTCCGAGCTCAAGTCGCGGCCGCGGGGCGGAACGTTCCACCGACCGATATTCAGGCTACCGGGCTGGGATTAGACCCGATGTTATTTTAAGAAAAGGGAGTAGACAGATTTCCGGGGGCGGGGTATGATCTTCCTATCCCGGCGTGACAGTGGAGTTCGGGAGGTCAGCCCGGGAATCTTGGACAAAAGGAGAACAGTCGTGCACACACAACGTCGCAGTTCAGGGAGAGTATTTGTCGTCATCGCCGCCGTCCTCGCTCTGGCCAACCTCGGCGGGACCGCTCACGCGGGCGTCGTCTATGACAACGGCCCGCCGTCCACGAAAGACAGCTACTGGTTGAGCGACTTCGACTTCGGGCACGACGCAGCCAATCGCTTCGATTTGGCGGGCGCCGCGGTGATCCGCGACGTCCACTGGTGGGGCATCTACGCGGAGAGCAACACGCCCCCGCCCCTTGACAACTGGACCGTCCGCTTCTACAGCTTGGCTACGCCATCCGACCTGCCGCTGGACCCTGCCTTTGCCGAGTTTGCCCTCGGCGACGTCGGGCGGACCGACACATTGCTCAACTATAGCGCCTTCGGCGTGAACGCCGACGTGTACGAGTACCACGCCGTGCTGCCGACCGACCTGCCCCTCGCCGCCGGGTCCTACGCCATCGGGATCATCGCCAATACCTCCGGCGCAGCCGATGACTGGGGTTGGCTCGAGGTCGCCCCCGTGTCCTATGGCGGGTACTGGCGCGGCCCGCAAGAGTGGACGGTTACTGGAACGGGCCTCGCCTTTTACCTCACCGACGACCCGCGCCAGAGCAGCGACGACATCCCCGAGCCGGCCACCCTGGCCCTGCTGGGCCTAGCGGCGGGCGGCCTGGGCGGATACGTCCGCCGCAGGCGGACGGCCTGACATCGCAGCCAAAGAAAACACGAATGCTTCAACGTGAACGGGCGGGCCCCAGCGGCCCGCCCGTTTGCCGTTCGACTTGCGGCGGGCGGCCACCCGAAGGGCAGTAACTGCGAGGTGCCATGCTTAAACCGCAGGGCACGGAGGCTCGGGGGTGCGGGACGGGACGTGCCGCCGGCTGATTGACAACCCTGCCGGGGTGGGTAGGATGGACCCATGCCTATCGCACATCGCATCGCGGTGTTTCTTCCCCTGGTCCTTGCTGGTCTCGTCGTGGCTGCCCGGGCGGGCGAGCCGGCTTCCGCCTGGACGAGTACGGCCACCGCGGCGCTGCGTGCTTCAGCAAGCTCCACAAGCACACCTTCGCGGAGGGCGGCTGCACGGAGTGGCAGCGGTGCATCGCGGAGACGACCAGGCTGGTCCGCGAGGCGATGGACGCGGTCAAGCCCGGCTCGGTCCTGACCACCGAGCACCCCGGCTACGACTACCTGCTCCAGCACATCGAGGGGTGCATCACGTACGACCTGACGGTGCTGGCCAGCCCGCTTCGCCCGCTGGAGTGCAACACGCAGCGGTTCTACTTCCCGCAGTGCAAGGCGTACGAGCTGGACCACCGCGGGGCCGACAAGCTCCACCGCAAGCGGTTCTGGAACGCGGTGGGCTCGTTCGGGGCGTACTACCCGCCGGCGATGTA
>Ga0116149_1004455_pt1 | contig 13753 bp, 10 predicted proteins | sample AD_UKC057_MetaG_FD_89787 | JGI IMG/M metagenome (GOLD analysis project Ga0116149, IMG submission 89787) | Active sludge microbial communities of municipal wastewater-treating anaerobic digesters from USA - AD_UKC057_MetaG | ecosystem: Engineered > Bioreactor > Anaerobic > Digestate | place: USA...
CACGTTTCTCTGTTTATCCTGACTCGCATGGTCTCATCTCTTCAAGAAACCACTCGCCGCGATTATTCTCGCGATATCCAACCGGCCTCACCCCTCTCCCGAGAGGCTTGTGAGAAATGCGGGGTAGATTCGCCCCATGGGACAGTGTTCGAGGAGGTCATGTTTCCGTTTGCAGCCCACTTGAGGAAAACGTCCTTTTCTTGTATAAAGGGCCGTTGCGTTAAGATCACCGGATTTGAGTCCCTCTATGGCAACGGTTCGATCCCCCTCAGTTCCATAGACTTATGAATGATGGACCAGCTTATTTGGACTGGTCGATGGATTGAGACGGCGGTTTTTGAGCGGTGCTTCTGTTGTGAATTCACACCTTCCGACAAGGTGATGGGATATGGTGAGTAACCGCAATAACGGGGCAAGACTGGGATTTGAGAACCAGCTCTGGAAGACGGCAGACGGACTCCGCAACAACCTGGACGCTGCTGAGTATAAGCATGTCGTCCTGGGCTTCATCTTCCTCAAACACATTCCCGACGCATTCGAAGAATACCGGAGAAGACTTGCCGCTATTGTTAACCATAGCGAGGGAAATCTGTATTTCCCTCTCGAGATTTGTTGAGACGATTTGAGGATTTTCCGTCCGTGTCACACGTGACGCGGAAATACCAGGGGCAAGACGGCCTTCCAGTGGTCTGCATGGAGTCATAGGGCCACAGGGAAGAGGAATCGTGGGGAGCCACAATGCCGCACAAGCAGAGAATCCTTTTCGGGTATGAGGGCACAAGTGGCCTTACCGCGTGCCTTGTTTGTGCGTTTTCAGGGGTATGCGCTCCAATCGCTTCGACCTTGAGAAACTTTCTGTCTCCATTTCGGACAGAAACTTCGGTTCACAGTAGAATATCAGTTCGATTGGGTTCATTTGGAGACCGGCATGATCAACTTTGTCGAGTTTTTTAAGACAGCCACGGGACAATGCCCCCGGAGATTTCAGGAGACGTTTGCTGGAATGGAGGAATGGCCTTCGCTGGTGAATATCCCAACGGGTTGCGGGAAGACGGCGATGGCAATTCTGGGGTGGATATGGAGGCGGCGGTTTCATGTAAGTGAAAGTGTCCGATCCAACACGCCACGGCGATTGGTTTATTGCCTCCCGATGCGAGTCCTTGTCGAACAGGCAAGAGATGAAGCGGAGAGATGGATTGGGAATCTTGTCAAGAAGGAACTTCTCGGCAAAGAAGACATCCAGGTTCACATGGTCATGCGGGGCGAGGTGGACAGGGATTGGACGATGTATCCGGAAAGGGACGCAATTCTCATCGGCACACAAGACATGCTTCTCTCACGGGCGCTGAACCGGGGCTATGCGGTCAGCCGTTCCCGCTGGCCCGTCGAGTTTGGCCTGCTGAATAACGACTGCCTTTGGGTGTTTGACGAAGTTCAACTCATGGGAAGCGGTGTGGCGACCGGCGCCCAGCTGGCGGCGTTTCGAAACGATTTCGGAGTATCAGGCCAAAGTCCTTCAATCTGGATGAGTGCGACTCTTGAACGCAACTGGCTCCAAACCGTGGATTTCTCCAAGTACCTGAAAGCGGACTCGATATTCTCACTGGACGATAATGACCGGCAACAACTCAAGCCGATTCTGGATGCTCCGAAAACGCTTCGAAGAGGGGAGATCGAACCCGACAAGAACCGCCTGAAAAATCTGGCTCAATACATCCGTGACAAGCACCAACCGGAAACGCAGACGATTGTGATCCTGAACACGGTCATGCAGGCTCAAGAGCTGTATGGACTCCTAACAGCTGCGTATAAGAAAGCCAAACAGTCGACAAATCCACCGGATTTTCTCCTGATCCATTCTCGTTTCCGCCCGGAGGAACGGGGGAAACTGAACGCCGAATTGAAAAGCAATCCCAACAATCCCAAAGGTCGTATCATCATCGCAACCCAAGTTGTGGAGGCCGGAGTGGATATCAGCTGTCAACTTCTTGTCACAGAAGCAGCCCCGTGGTCCGGCTTGGTTCAACGATTTGGACGGTGCAACCGCTATGGAGAGTACGAGAACGCAGAGATCATCTGGATTGATGTGAAGGACGCGGTTCCCTACGAAGAGGCGGAGATCGGAAAGGCAAGAGAGTCCCTATTGAGTCTGGAAGGGCAGGACGTCTCACCGAATTCATTGAAAGCGGCGGGTATTCCCATCGGCGACTATCGCCCCCGTCATGTCATCCGCAAAAAGGACTTGATTGAGCTATTTGACACAACTCCCGACCTTGCGGGGAACGACATTGACATTTCTCGATATGTACGTGACGAAGACGACTGTCGCGAAGTGCAGGTTTTCTGGCGGGAATGGGAAAATGAGCCGAGAAATGACATGGCGCAACCTGACAGGAACGAGCTGTGCGGCGCTCCAATAGGCGATTTCAGGAAATTCCTCAATTCATTGAAAAACGGCGCTTTCGTTTGGGATTACCTGGATCGCAAATGGATTTCTCTGCAGAACGAAAGGGTTTGCCCCGGTCTTGTTGTTCTGCTGCCGAAAGAAGCTGGGGGATATGACGAAAAAAAGGGGTGGACGGGCAACTCTTCTGATAACGTCTTTTCCCCTGTTCCTCCACCTGCCATGCAGGTTTCGACTTTTGATGATGACAGCGATGATGCCGATCCCGCTTCCGCAACAGGTCGCTGGGTAACTCTGGCCGACCATACGAACCGCGTCGTCTCAAGTTGTGAAGAAATCGTCAATGCGCTGAGAGACCTGGAGACGATTCGTCGCCATAAGGAATGTCTCCTGACAGCTGCCCGATGGCACGACGCGGGCAAATCTTATTGGGTGTTCCAGAAAGCCTTGATAGAACCACCGCCGGAACAGGAGATATGGGCGAAGGGGAAATTGGATCGATACGAACGCCGTTTCTTCCGGCATGAGCTGGTAAGTACCCTGGCATTTCTCAAGAGTACGGATTCCGAAACCGTAGAACCTCATCTCCGGGATTTAGCGGCATATTTGATCGCCTCTCATCACGGAAAAATCCGTCTCGCCATTCGCTCCATGCCAGGAGAAAAGGTCCATGACGATCCAAAGAAACGGTTTGCGCGTGGCGTCTGGGAAGGCGAAAAAGTTGGCATGGCGGATTTGGGCGGCGGAGTGACATCACCCAAATTCATTGTCGATCTGGAACTGATGGAGTTGGGACTCACCCATGATGGACAGCCTTCATGGATCGAACGCACCCTGAACCTACGCGACCAGAAGGACCTCGGTCCGTTCCGTCTGGCTTTCCTGGAGGCGGTATTTCGTGTATCGGACCGGCGTGGAAGCAAGGAGGATCGTAACCATGAATGAACTCACTTTAAGAGGCTGCTCCCCCGAACCGTTAATGGATTATCTCAAGGCACTGGGGATACTGCGATTGGTGTCGGAACAGAAAGACTCCAAGGCGCGCGGATTCTGGCGTAATGATTCATTTGTTCTGCTATCGAGCCTTGATGAGGACGGATTGGCCAAGTTTTTTCTGGAGGAGTACAAGCCGACACCGATTGTCGTTCCTTGGAGTGGAGGCGATTTCTTTGGAGTCAACGTAAAAGGCGATCCGGGCCCATTCAAGAAGACGCCGACATCTACGAAGGTCATTGAATCCCTTCTCGCGACCAAATCTGAGCGATTGGAGAATTACCGCAATTGTGTTTTAGAAGTCCTGAAGTCCATGAAGGCAGCAGGTATCGAGAAAAAGGCAGATATTGAGGGAACGAGCAAGAAGAGAAGGAAATCCGAATTCATCGCAACTGTACGGTCGCGAATACCGGATCAGTGTCTTGACTGGATCGATACAGCTGCTGTACTGGAAGAGGCTCAGGCGCACCTGAATATCCTTTTGGGAAGTGGCGGCGGCAGCGAAGGAAACACACATTTTTCGGATAATTTTATGCAGAATATATGGGAGTGTCTGCCTGACTTTGCTACCCAGAGAACCAAGAAAAAAAACTTGGACGAAAGAACCCGTATCGAAAACGCCCTCTTTGGCATACCGATTTCAAGTCTGGTAGCCAAACGGACCGCAAGCCTCTACGATTCCGGATCTATTGGCGGACCGAATGCAGAGCAGGGATTTGAAAGGAAATCATACTTAAACCCATGGGACTTCGTACTATGCCTGGAGGGAGCGATTGCATTTTCTGGAGCGCTGACAAGAAGGTTTGGGATAGGATATCCTCGGCAAGCCGCCTTTCCCTTTCAAGTACAGATGACCCCGGTTGGTTATGGATCGGCAGTTCCGAAAGAAGTGGGAGGTAAGGAGATTTGGATGCCGCTCTGGCAGAATCGTGTAAGCCTTCCTGAACTTCGCGTTCTGATGGCGGAAGGTCGAGCAACCTACCGGGGATCACAGGCAAGAAATGGTCTTGATTTCGCCAGGGCTGTCGTCTCACTGGGCGTCGATCGTGGAATCCGGTCTTTTGTCCGCTACGCAATTGTTAAGGGCCGAGTGGGGGGGGAAGAGAAGTGCAACACAGCATGCGCTCTTTCCCGGTGTGACGTTCGCCTTCGCAAAGATGTAGACCTTTTGCAGGAAATAGACCCCTGGCTAGAAGCATTCCGCACAGCGGTTCACAACGAGAAGGTCAAGAAGACTCCCCTCCGATTCAAGACTGCACTTCGTCGGATTGAACAATCCATTTTCGACTTCTGTCAATATGGCGAATCCTCTCGATTTGCCAAAATTCTCTGTTCTTTGGGGAGAGCCGAACGCAAACTCGCAAATGCGGAGAAATTCCGTGAGGAAAAGAGAATACACCCCATCAGCGGTCTTTCGCAGGATTGGCTTCGAGCCGCGAACGATGGCTCTCCTGAATTCGAACTGGCGTTGGCCTTGGCGCGCATGTACGACCCTGCAAGCAAGATAGGACCAATTCGCGCGAATCTTGAGCCTGTTACCGATGATTGGAAACCACGATGGGCGGAGAAAGATCGATGTGTCATTTGGAATCAAGCCGATCTGACATCGAATCTGTGCGCGGCGCTCGAACGGCGACTGATGGACGGGGATCGTGCAGGATGTCCGAATCTGCCGATTGCGTCCGGGCGTACCGCCCGCTTGGGAGCCGTTGGGATGTTCCTTCATGAAATGACGGATGACAGCCGGATTGAGGAACTCCTATGGGGGTGCATTCTTGCTAAGCCCCCAAGTAAAGAACTTGACCTCCGATTTGCCAGTTCAAGCAGCTCTCCGCCCATTCCGCGTACGTATGCCCTATTGAAACACCTGTTCCTGCCCGGCCATCTGGAACTGGAGAGAACGGGCGAAGAGGTTGAGATCCGCCCGGAAACGGCGGTTATCCCATTATTGCGAGCCGGTAGGATTTCCGATGCCTGCGACATCGCCGTACGCCGTTTGAGAGCCGCAGGGGTGATTCCCATGCCGCATACCCATGCAGGCAGATCCGGCCGGAAGAACGTTTGGTCAGAGTCTGAGAATTCGCAGATCGACGGGAAACGTCTCGCAGCGGCCCTACTCATTCCAATCAGTTCACAATCCATCAGGACTCTCTCTCGTATGGTCCTTCGGGAGCAGGCGGAGATTCCTGAAGAAGAAAATAATGGAGGTATAGTGTAATGTCAATCAATTACAGCGCATTGGAAACCGCACCACGTCTTTTGGTCGAAGTTCCCCTGAAACCGTTACAGGGGGACCGGTTCCAGCCCACGGGTTTTGCGGACTTGGGGGCCGCTCGTTACACGCTACACAATGGAACCGAGATGCTGCTCATCGAGTCGGCGCAGTCTGTCGCGAATCGGATGGAACTGGCATGTTGGGACGAGGCAGTAGACGATCTTATCCCTGAACTGAAAGGGCTTCCCTATATCCTGGTTAAGAAGCCTGATGGTAGCAATCTAACAAATTCTATTCTTGAAGCACACCGGATCAACTCCCCCTACATTTTGGAGGGAAAGAACAAGAGTGTTTTTGACCAAATCAAGAAAGATCTTGTCCCGCACGTCGCCGGTGAGAAGGAACTGGATGAGGACAAGAGTGTTTTTAACCAAATCAAGAAAGATGCTGTTGCTTTGGAATATGGTCCCGTCAAACTAACAGATTTGGCCCGACTCGTCTTCAGATATGACGCAAATGCCGTCTTGCATGGAGTGTTCCTGGCAAAAAAGGAGCTAGCGGGCGGGCGGCTTCGCATGACCCGATGCCTGTCCGGTTTCATCGAGGCGTACAATGTGCGGATTGCCGAAAGCGGTGGTGTCAAAAACGATCGTGTGGACCCCTCAGGTGACACCAAGACCGGGTTCGGCAACGTTCCCTTTCACCGGACGGAATTTACAGCCGAAAAGATCACCGCTTATTTCAATCTCGATCTGGCCCTCTTGCGAGCGTACGGCCTTGGCGAGAATGCCATGCAGCTTCTGACTGCGCTTGCTCTGTTCAAGATTCAGCGATTCCTTTCCACTGGCATGCGCTTGAGAACCGCATGTGACCTGGCCTTGGCAGATCGCGTTCGGGTAACCAATCCCACAAATTTCGAGATCCCTGGTGAAACCGATCTCCTGGCCGAATGCAAGGCAAAGATCGAATCCTGCAAGCCGTTCTTTGCTGACCCTGCCGTGACCGAAGTGATATGGGAACCGAGCAAGAAGAAATCGAAAGAAAAAGAAGAGGATACCGAAAACAATGCGGAGGACGAATGATGCCTGTCGCAATCGCGTTCCGTTTTCTATCGGGGCGATTCCATGCGACACCCTGGGGACGGCATGTCAATGAAGGGGTCCCCGAATGGCCCCCTTCACCTTGGCGAATTCTCCGTACTCTGGTGGCTACATGGAAACGCAAGTTGCCGGGTATTGAAAACGCGGCAGTCAAGGAAATCATAGAGAGTCTTCTGGAACCGCCGGTGTTTGCTCTTCCCCAAGCGACAGTCAGCCACACACGCCATTTCATGCCTCTTAAAAGGGGGCCGGAAGATAAGACGCTCATCTTCGATACATTTGTTAGCATTGAACGAAAGGCAGAGGTGATCGCCATTTGGCCCGGAACCAATCTGCGCGGGGAACAGGCGGATCTCTTAAGGCTTGTACTTTCCAACGTCGGTTTTTTCGGGCGTGCGGAATCATGGTGCGAGGCACGTCTACTGGGCCAGGAAGAGATCGACCAGTTGGAGGAAAGAATCAACTGCGTTCCACTTAACGTATCTCAACCAGGCAGCAATCAGGAAATTGTCCGAGTACTCTGCGCCGATCCGGAAACTGCTTTCGGGAACGAATACACGCCAAAAATGACTATCGGGAAGGGCAAGAAGAAGTCGGAGAGCCCGCTTTATGACCCTGATTGGCATCTCTGCATGGAAACGCTGGAGATTCACAAGCAGAAATGGTCTGATCCGCCAGGAGCAAAATGGGTCAGTTACATTCGGCAGAGCGACTGTTTCAAACCTAGCCCCAAAAGATCCGTTCGGAGAAAACAACCGAGATTCCAGGTAGCGAGATTCGTAATCGACGGGCCTGTTCTGCCTTTAGTGGAAGAAACGCTACCTTTTGCCGAGCTGATGCGGCGTTCGCTGATGTGGAGATATTCTCACCTTCCCGGAATGGAATCCCCTTGTTTTTCCGAGATCTTTTCCGGGAAGAATATAGCAGATGGCTCGCCATTGGAGGGCCACCAGCACGCTTATTTTCTCCCAGCCGACGAAGACGATGATGGACGGATCGACCACATCACGGTTGTTTCCGATATGTGCTTCGGCGACGGTGAATTACGGTCGCTGGATCGGATCAGAAAACTCAAGTGGGGAGAGGATGAGCTCGGTCTTATGTTGATTGCTTTGACTACAAGAGACGAAGCGGGTGGCTGTCTCTTTGGTCCCTCAAAGGTTTGGGAATCCGCCACACCGTTTCTCGTCACTCGCCATCCAAAGAAGCGGGGACAAAAACGAGATTCCCCGGAATTGCTTTCACACCCGTTGGACTTTGTTCGTCAAGTATTGACCGAGGAACTGGATAGATATCGGCGCGAGTGTCGACCGGACATACTTGAACATTGTTCCATTGAATTACTGAACGAGAATCGAATCGGGGCACATCATTTGCGTCCTATCCAATTCAAACGGTTCCGACAGAAAAGAGGAGATGACGGTGGGCGATGTCCTGCTGGAGGATTCCGTGTTACCTTCCCAGAACCAGTCCGCGGCCCGCTCTGTCTCGGCCACTCCTGTCACTTTGGACTGGGACTGTTCATTGCAAAGAGTCCCGATGCAGAGGAGAAATAGATCATGCTTATCGCCGATTTTTCTGGAATCCAGGATTACTTGTTTGCCGTTCCGTCCGATGTCGGTGGGCAGGCACGGATGTTGCGCGCCAAGTCATTTTATCTTCAATTGATCACCGAATGCGCTGCCATTCGGCTGATCAGGGCGCTTGGATTGACTAAGGATGATCTCCTATTCTGCGCTGCCGGAAAGTTCGCCATCGATTTGGACTCTTTAAATGCGACACAGTCATGGGACAACACGATAGAAAAAGAACGTCGATGTATAGAAAGGTGGTTGCTCGAACACACGGCCGGACACGTCGGCTTTTCATTGGCATGGGAAACCGGGCATCGTGCGGGAACTTCCTTCGCGGCGCGCTATGATAGCGTTCTTTATAGACTGCAGATAGAAAAGAGACGACCTTGGTGTTCTGCGGCGCAGCGGGATCATCACTGGACCTGTGAAACACTATGTTTGAATGCCGTCGATCAGGAAAAGGAACAGACCCATTTTGAAACAATCGGAAGAGAACTGATCGGTGCTCAATGGGTAACCATCGCCAGCCACCCGGATGCCGTTGCCAGTCAGGGCGCATACTCTTTCGAAGTATTGGATCTCAATGTCAGGATCGCAAGGGGACGGTTAAGCGCTGAGCCACCAGGGAAAGACGTTTTCGTTATTCCTCTTGAGGAAGACAGATCCATTTCGCTTAACACTATCCCCAACGCGATTATGCTGAATCGGAGTCTTCTTCGTCATGTTCCAATTGAAAATGGTCAACAGGTCTTGTTCGAGACATTGGCAAAACAGGCAAAGGGTGCGCCATTGCTAGGCGTCCTGAAAATGGATGTGGATTCACTGGGGATGACCATTGCCCATCGACTGGAACGTGATAACACGAAGAAAAGCCTATCCGCATTCAGCCGTGAGTTGGACCGATTTTTCTCTGTCGAGTTGGGCGATGTGCTGCAGAATCCGCCATGGAACTCCGTATACACTGTTTTCTCCGGTGGTGACGACCTTTTACTGGTAGGCCCGTGGGATGTCGTGGTCGATGTGGCGGAGCATGTGCATCAACTTTTCCATCGACGCTTTGGCTCCCAGAACATGACAATCAGCGCGGGATTGGATTTGATCAAGTATCACTACCCAATTCGGCAAGCCGCTGAACACGCGGAAGACCTGCTCCATCTCGCTAAAACGACAACGCATTCTCAGGCATCATTCGATACCCTTTCCGAAACACCGAAAGATCAGATCGCGTTTCTGGGGCTGGTTTGGAAGTGGAGTTATCACAAACCGATCATCGATAATTGCAAAAGGTTGATGAAATGGGTGGAAGCGGGTGTAGTCAAGAGAGGATGGCTTCAAGCTATTCTCGAACTGGTTCTTCTGTACCGGGGGCAATGCGCGAACCGTGACTCCCGTGGAAACCCGGATTTGGCCCACTCCCGGCTTGTCTATCACGTGGCCCGCAACTGGCCGAAGATAAACGATAAGAATCCGGACTGCTCAGCGGCCCGGAAGTGGATCGACGATATTCTGGAACATGTCGGAGAATCGCCGCCGACATATATTCCATGGTTTTACCTACCCGTCATCATTCGTTACGCCATGTTGGCAACACGCTCGCGCGAAAAGGAGGAAGAAAATGAGTCGTAGAAATTATCAAGATCACGACCGGCGTGACCAAAATCTGTCCAATCTCTGGCCCGGCTATTTGGCCAAGGGATATTTCGATGACAAGGGCCATTTATGGACTGAATATGTCGGCCGAGAGAAAGTCGAACATCTGGCAGAAGCCATGGCAAATGCTTATCCGCCGTTGAACAAGCATCAACTCCGCCGTTTCTTCCAGCACTGCCGAAGAATTGAGGCCAGACTAAAGTCAAAATCGGCGTCTTGGGCTGAGGTCTATCCCGACGTGAAGAAACTGGACATTGCAGCTGCCGACGGATTTGGCAAATCCTCCCGCAAGATTCCAGAACTTTTCTACGAGTTCATCAAAATGAACGTGGCTAAGGTGAATTTGGAAAAGGACTTCTTGGAAGGTTTTCTGCCTCATTTCGAGGCCTTGGTCGGTTTTGGATCGCTTCATTTTAAAGAACGAGAAAGGAGTTGAATCATGAAAAAAATCAAGCAGCACATCTTTACCGGAACCATTGTTCTTAAGAGCGGCATGAGGATCGGGGGCAGTGATGATGTTCTTCAGATCGGTGGAACGGACTTGACCTGTATTCGAGATCTCGTCACAGGTAAGCCTTACATTCCGGGTTCTTCCCTCAAGGGCAAAATGCGATCCTGTCTTGAATTGGAGCGAGGTCTAAATGGTGATGAACCCTGTAACTGCGCGAGTGGCACTTGCCCGGTTTGTCGGTTGTTTGGCCCTCACAAGAAAACGACACATGATCTCGGTCCCACGCGAATCATTGTGCGGGATGCCCCCTGTATTGAGGGAGGCGATATTGAACTGAAGACGGAAAGCACAATCAAGCGAACCACAGGAGCCGCTCAACATCCCCGCACACAGGAACGTGTCTGCCCCGGAACGACCTTTCGTCTCGGCATTGCAATTCAGGAATTCGACGAGGACACGGAGTTTACATATAAGACCAGCGATGGAAAGTCAGTTACAGGTGGTGATGCCCTCATTGAAGTCGCCCTGCATTGTTTGACACTTGTCCAGGAAACCGGGTTGGGATCGGGAATCAGTAAAGGCTCCGGTGAGATCGAGATCAGGGACTTGAAGCGTGTGGGAAGAAGCCCCCGTCTTCAAATCGAGCCTGAATCCCAGAAGTGAGGTCTGCGCACATGTCTCCGTTCTATCGGTTGCAGATTCGTCCCACTTCGCCTTGGCGTACACCCTGGCAGGCAGACACTCTCGCCACCTTGCTCTGCTGGGTTTGCGTGAGAATGTATGGTCCGGAAATACTCCGGCGTCGGATACTTGATCTCACCCTGGCGGGGGAACCTCCATTTGTTCTTTCAGATGCGTTTCCCCACGATTGGATGCCTATTCCTCAAACGGCCCATCTGCGTACTTGGCCCGGAAATATCGACCGAAAAACCATCAAACGCTGTCGTTGGCTGGAGATCGAATCGTTCCATCAAGTTCGGCAAGGTTTGCCCGTTGAGGCTGATCGCTTATACGAGGACCCCTTTCAACAAATCCTCCAGGTACGCAACACCATAGACCGGTCGACTAACACATCGCTCAAAGAAGGTGGCCTTTACTTTCTTCAGGAGACTACCTTCAATTCGGCGAATCGTTTCTCCCCGTCGCTCGATGTCTATCTCCACGTCCAAGCGGATTTTGTAGACATGCTGATGGCTCTGTTCGATGAACTCTCTGCCACCGGTTTCGGCGCTGACACCTCTGCCGGTCGGGGACAGTTCGAGATACTCGGAGATTTCCATTCCGTTCCTTGGCTCAGTGAACCTGTAGAATGTCCCAACGGATCTATCGTGCTGTCAACATTCCAGCCTGGACCCGACGACCCAGTCCTTGGCCTTTGGGAATCGTTCACCAAGCACGGCAAGATTGGCCCCGATTTTGGGCTTGCCGATGTGCGCAAGAGACCATTGGTGCTCTTTCGTCCGGGGGCCTGTTTCTTCAGCCACCCCACAAAGCCATGGGTGGGTCGTGCCGTTCCAATGGATCAGCTATTGCCCGATGAGACATGCGGCGAGATTCGACGGCGGCATCTGGAGGTTGTTCATTTAGCTTTCGGCTTAGCCATTCCTGCCCATTTCAATCCGGAGGATATTCCATGCCCAACCATGTGATAGTCTCAACCTGTGGCACCAGTCTTCTAACCAACGGCGCTGATAGTGAACTCAAGGATCTGTTGAACAGAACCGCCAATCACGAGCACGAGGAATTGACACAACAAGAACTGGTCAATGTAGACCGCCGAGCCCGAGAATGTGAGCAACGCTTGGGAATGGCTTCCGTTTCATCCGTTCGCAAGCTCAGTGCCGAACTGAACGGACTCTTGGGATTCTACGGAAACCAGATCCATTCAGGCCGGAATGACGTGCATTTTCTGATTCACACAGACACCTACCAAGGAGAACAGGTGGCCAAAATCCTCGAACAATGGCTTCGTAATAACAAACTCAATGTAACCAGGATCTTGGCTGAAGACTTGAATACAAGAGACTTGGCCTCTTTTCATCACGGCCTTTCATTCTTAGTTCAATGGTGTGAAGCGAGTCTGCGCGGATATCAGGAGAAAAATTATTCCATCATCTTCAATCTCGTCGGCGGGTTCAAGAGCCTGCAAGGATTCATGCAAACGTTGGGGATGGTCTATGCGGATGAAATCCTCTATATTTTCGAAACAGGGGAGGAGTTATTGCGCATCCCCAAGCTTCCATTTGAACTGGAGTTGTCGGTTCTCGATACCGTCCGAAACAATCTTTCCGTATTTCGCCGTTTGTCCGCCAAAGGGTCTACTTTGCCTCAGCATCAAGTTCGGAACAAAGGAATTCCGGAAACATTACTGTATGTATTGGGGGATGAATGCGAGCTTTCTCCCTGGGGAAGGATTGTATGGGAACGCCTCAAACGAGATATCTACTCCGAGAGACTTCTTGAGTCTCCGACAACGAAGATTCGCTTCTCATCCGGGTTCAAAAGAGAAGTCGAGTCTCTTGAGAAGGACCGCATCCGCAAGATTAACGAGCGCATCGACGATTTGATGCTTTATCTCGAATCCAACCAACAGAGAAATCCCAATCGGTTGGATTTCAAAAAACTGCGCGGTGATCCATGCCCTCCAGCCACGCATGAATGCGATGCATGGGCGGATGAGGCGGCATGGCGTATATTCGGCCATTACGAAGGGAGTGAATACGTCCTCGATTCCCTCGGCAAAGGGTTGCACTGAGCCTTATCGAGATGACGCCCTTGGATGAGAAGAAGAGAGATATAAGCAAGAATTCCCCCCACTCAGCCCCTACCGGGGCGGCGCCAATTCAAACGGCGCTTTGATCTTTGACAACCTGGTTCCCGATGGCAGCGATGAACACCGCCGGTGATCTGCATGTCCGAAGGTTGAGGGAAATAACTACTTTCCCCTTCGGAAGGAATACACCATGATTCAAATCGCAGAAACACCCATTACGTCACAATCGCAACTACCCGATGAATTCGTTCTGCCCGATCTTGTCCCGGTACGAATGCTCAACGAGTATGCCTACTGCCCACGGCTGGCGTACCTGGAATGGGTTCAGGCCGAATTCGAGGACAGCTCCGACACCGTGGAAGGTCGACTCCGTCACCGTCGAGTCGATCAGGGCAAAGGCGATCTCCCATCCACAGAGGCCTGCCTGGCAGTCGATCAGGCGTCCCTGCCTGGCAGTAGGCCAGGCGTCCCTGCCTGGCAGTCGATCAGGCGTCCCTGCCTGGCAGTAGGCCAGGCGTCCCTGCCTGGCAGTAGGCCAGGCGTCCCTGCCTGGCCAGTAGGCCAGGCGTCCTTGCCTGGCAGTAGGCCAGGCG
>Ga0116149_1004458_pt1 | contig 13746 bp, 6 predicted proteins | sample AD_UKC057_MetaG_FD_89787 | JGI IMG/M metagenome (GOLD analysis project Ga0116149, IMG submission 89787) | Active sludge microbial communities of municipal wastewater-treating anaerobic digesters from USA - AD_UKC057_MetaG | ecosystem: Engineered > Bioreactor > Anaerobic > Digestate | place: USA...
CATACACCCCGTTTTTGGGGATTAGTGGTTTTAGTGGGTCGATTGGTATTGGAGTTAAAACTGCGACGTAAGGCTGTAGCCTTAACTCGCTTGATTCTACTTTTTCTCCCACCTTTTCTAATTAGTTGATTAATAGTTGGCATAATCTTTTAATTTTGTTTATTTTTGATCCTAATAACATTCATTGCTAACTTTTATTGATCGAATGGCAATTCTAACACAAGCCATCAAGTTTATCTAGGGAATCTCTATTCTAAACGAGCCCTTTCTTCACTAGTTGGAATTAAACGACCAATGATTACATTCTCTTTCAAACCTTTTAGGTAATCGATGGCTCCCTCTGCCGCCGCATCAGTTAGAACATGTTTAGTGTGTTGGAAAGAAGCGGCTGATAACCAGGAATCAGTAAACAAAGAAGATCGAGTAATACCAAGCAAAAGCACACGGGCAGTGGCAGGATCACCTCCGGCTGCCATCACATCCTCATTGACATCAACAAAACGACTACGTTCAACGACTTCACCAACTAAGAAATCAGTATCACCTGGCATATCAATTTGTAATTTATCACCCATCTTGCGGACAATGACTTCAAAATGTTTATCATTGATGGTAATACCTTGTGATTCATAAACAGCCTGAACTTGATCCACAATATATTGTTGAGTGGTTAATAATCCAGAAAGTTGTAACAATTCTTGAACATTAATCCCACCTACAGTTAAAGCCTGACCAGTATGAACTAAATCTTTGTCACTGACTTGAAGTTTAATTGAGCTAGACAAAGTATAACTTTCTTCTTCGCCATTATTGCCTTTGATAGTAATTTCTTGTTCATTGGCTTGTTGTTTAACTCTAACTTTTCCTGGGAAATGAGCAATAATTGCCTGCACTTTGGGATTTCTAGCTTCTAATAATTCCTCAACACGAGGCAAACCCTGAGTCACGTCTAGACCAATAATACCTCCCGAGTGTTTAACTCGCATGGTCAGCTGAGTTCCTGGTTCACCAATTGATTGGGCCGCTAATACACCCACTGGCACGCCAATTTTGACCTGACTACGATTGGAGAAATCCCAACCATAACATTTGGCACAGAGACCATGTTTAGCTTGACATGTTAGTGCCGATCTGACCCAGGCACTTTCCACCTTGCTTTGATTAACTGCTTCAGCTAAATCTGGAGTAATCAATTCACCAGCTTTAACCAACACTTTTTTACCATCTTTGATATCTTGAGTGGCATAGCGACCCAAAATTCTCGAAGTAAAAACATCTTTTCTTGGTAAACGTTTAATTTCAATACCTTCAGTGGTGCCACAATCATCAGAACGAATAATAACATCATGAGCCACATCAACCAAACGTCTAGTTAAATAACCAGCATCAGCCGTTTTAATAGCTGAGTCAGTTAAACCTTTTCTAGAACCACGAGCTGAAGTTACATATTCAAAAATACTTAAGCCCTGTCTAAAGTTAGATTTGGTTGGCATTTCCACAATGTTACCTAAAGGATCAACCACTAAACCACGCATGGCAGCTAGTTGTTTCACCTGATCTTTAGAAGCCCGAGTACCTCCTGAATCAATAATAGTTTTGACACTATTTTTGTCATCGTAGGTAGCCCAAGTTTTTTCAGCTAATTCTTCAGTTGTTTTAATCCAAACATCGAGAGATTGACGGCGTCTTTCGTCGTCAGTAATTAAACCTTGCAAATAATATTCTTGAATTTTTTCTACATCATCATTAGCTTTAGCGATAATTTGATCTTTTTCATCAATCATGCCACAATCAGTCACTCCGACTGACAGACCAGATTTGGTAGCTGCTTCAAAACCCAAATCTTTAATGTCATCGATCATTTTGGCGACTACTGTTTCTGGTTCAGTTTCAATCGCTTTAGTGAGAATTTGTTTAATTTTCTTGGCTTCAACAGGTTGATTAATAAAGCGCAAGCTCGCTGGTAAAACACTATTAAACATTAAACGACCTACACTGGTTTCCACCAATTGTCGTGCACCGTCGAATTCCATCTTTACCTGAATTTTTTGACGCAACTTTAACCGACCAATTTGATAAAGATGATAAGCTTCATTTTTACTACCCAAAATAGCAGGGAAAGTTTCCAAGCGCTCATCAAAACTAGTGTAATAGTAGACACCCAATGCCATTTCTTTATTTGGCAGAGTAATAGGCTCACCATTGGCTGGCTTAAGTAAGTTATGATCAGCCATCATCAACTCAATGGCTTCTTGTTGGGCCTCTTTAGTTAAAGGCACATGGACGGCCATCTGATCACCATCAAAGTCAGCGTTATAACCAGCACAAACACAAGGATGAAGGGAAATGGCGCTCCCTTCAATCAAAACTGGATAAAAAGCTTGAATCCCAAGCTTATGCAAAGTTGGGGCACGGTTTAATAAAACTGGATGATTTTGAATAACTTTCTCCAAAATTGCATAAACCTCAGCTTCACGACGATCAACTAAGTGACGCGCACTTTTCACGTTCGGTGCAATACCATGAACAATTAGTTCACGTAAAACATAAGGTTTAAACATTTCCAGGGCCATATCTTTTGGCAAACCACATTGATTCAATTTCAATTCAGGACCAACAATAATCACACTTCTACCAGAGTAATCGACTCTTTTCCCTAACAAATTTTGGCGGAAACGACCGGTTTTACCTCGCAACATTTCCGATAGAGAGCGGAGAGGTCGACGAGTAGAACGACGACGACTCTGTTTTGCTTGAGAACCATCAATTAAAGAATCAACGGCCTCTTGTAACATTCTTTTCTCATTGCGTAAAATAATTTCTGGAGCACCTAGATTAATTAAATGAGCCAAACGATTATTGCGATTAATCACTCGACGATACAAATCATTTAAATCTGAGGCTGCAAAACGCCCACCAGACAACTGAACCATTGGTCTCAGATCTGGAGGCAAAACTGGTAAAATTGACAAAAACATCCAACTTGGATCAATTTCGGCTTTTTTAAAACCTTCAAACACTCGTAAACGTTTGATAATTTTAGTTTTCTTGGTTCCTTTGCTTTCAGCTAATTCATCACGCAAAGAAACGATTTCTTTATCTAAATCGACATCTTTGACCAACTCTAAGATTGCTTCAGCACCCATGCCCACTTTCAAATGGGAATTAGCGTTATATTCATCAAGCTTGAGATATTCATCTTCAGTTAAAACCACTTTTTTCTTGATCTTTTTGACCATTTGTTTAATGGTTTTATAAATCTCATCAGTTTGTTCAATCTGTACTTCCAACTGTTGTTTGGTGCCCACAATTTTATTTTTAGTTTTTAAATCTAATTCAGCTAACTTCAGTTGTAGGGTTTCTTTACTTTTAACTTTCTCCTTGAGAGTTTTGGATTCAGTTTGAAAATCTTCCTTAATTTTAGCGATACTTTTCTCGGCGTTATCTTTTAATTCATCGATTGCCGCCACACTATCTACTTCCAGCTGTTGCAAAACTTCTTTCTTTTGCTCATTGTCCACACCTAAAACAATGTATTGAGAAAAATACATAATTGAATTAAGGTTACGTGGAGATAAATTCAATAGTAAAGATAGTTTTGAAGGAGCACCCTTAAAGAACCAAATGTGAGCTACTGGAGCAGCCAATTGAATGTGCCCCATTCTTTCGCGACGCACTCGAGATTCAGTGACTTCAACACCACATTTATCACAAATAATACCTTTATAACGAATACGTTTATACTTACCACAGTGACACTCATAGTCTTTGACCGGTCCAAAAATCTTTTCATCGAATAAACCATCTTTTTCTGGTTTTAAAGATCGATAATTAATAGTTTCTGGTTTTTTGACTTCGCCATAGGACCAATCCTTAATTTCTTCAGGAGAAGCAATTTTGATTTGTAAGGCACTGAAGTCAACAATGTCTTTGGTCTTTTTGATGGTTTGATTAAAAAATTTTGGCATAAATGTATTTGCTTGTCTATTTGATAAAGTGTTAATTTTTTTAGTAGTTGACCTTTCTTTAGTCCTCGATTTCTATTTTTTCATTTTCTCCTACCACCGCTTCTGTAGCTAAATCCTCATCAGCATCGAGTTCATCTTCATCAACGTCTTCTTCTTCTAAATCGAGTTCTTCTGTTTCTTCTTTCTCAATATCAACTTCTTCATCATCATCTTGCTTTTCACCTTCAGTCTCTAAATCTTCTAAAATTAATATGTCTTCAGCAGCCTCATCTTTTTTCTCTTCATCATTAGTTTGCAAAACTTCATCTAGTGGATCAATATCCAATACTAAAGAATTTAATTCTTTACACAGAACCTTAAATGATTCAGGAACAGTTGGTGCAGGAATTTCTTCTCCTTTAACAATGGCCTCAAAGGCTTTAGCTCTACCCCTAACATCATCTGACTTGATTGTTAGCATTTCTTGTAGAACATGAGCCGCTCGATGCGCTTCTAACGCCCAAACTTCCATTTCTCCCATTCGCTGACCGCCCATTTGCGCTTTACCACCCAAAGGTTGTTGGGTAACTAAAGAATAAGGACCAGTAGAACGAGCGTGAGTTTTATCTTCAACCATGTGACTCAATTTCAAAATATAGTTAATTCCTACCACTGATTTCTCATTGTAAGCTTCACCGGTTAAACCATCATACAGTTGAGTTTTACCAGAAACTGGCAAACCAGCTTTTTCCAATTCCTGCCAAATCTTATCTTCATCAAATTCTTCAAAAGCTGGGACTGCGACTCGATAGCCCAATTTATCAGCCGCCCAACCCAAATGAGTTTCCAATAACTGCCCTAAGTTCATACGCGCCAGAACCGAGAGAGGAGAAATAATAATGTCCACTGGAGTACCGTCCTCTAAATGAGGCATATCTGCTTGAGGAACAATTTTGGAGATCACTCCCTTATTACCGTGACGGCCGGCTAATTTATCGCCAACCACAATTTTTCTTAATTGAGCAATTTTAACTATCACTTCCTTAATTGTTCCCGGATCCAATTCATCACCCAAATCACGATCTAAAATTTGGACATCAATCACTGTCCCTTCTCCTCCGTGAGGCATACGCAATGAAGTATCTCGGATTTCTTTTGATTTCTCACCAAAAATAGCCCTTAATAAACGTTCTTCTGGTGAAAGTTCAGTTTCTCCTTTGGGAGCTACTTTTCCTACTAAAATGTCACCAGATTTAACATGGCTACCTATTTGGATAATACCATCAGTATTTAAGTTAGCCAAAAAAGTTTCACTGACATTGGGAATGTCATTAGTTAATTCTTCAGGACCTAAGCGAGTGTCCATCACTTTGGCTTTGTGTTCACTGATTTGAATAGAACTTAAAGTATCTTGTTGCACTAAACGATCAGAAATCACAATAGCGTCTTCATAACCCAAACCTTTAAAACAAGTATAGGCAATTAACAGATTGGTACCTAAAGCTAATTCTCCATGATCAGTAGCTGGACCATCAATTAAAACATCACCTTTTTTAATCTTATCTCCCACTTGCACTTCTGGAGTTTGATTATAACAAGTACTTTGAGAGGTACGAGCAAATTTATTTAACTTGTAAGTTAAATTACCTTGCTGATAACTCACTCGCTCATTGTTAGCAGTCTCCACCCAAGCTTTGGCTTTTTCTTGATACTTGGCATCAACTTTTAATACCACTTCGCTAGCATCAACATAAAGGACTTCACCAGGAAATTCTGCTAAAACTGTCCAACCCATCGCCGTCGCTATCTCTTTTTCCATACCAGTGCCCACAATTGGTGCTTGAGTTTTAACAAGAGGCACTGCTTGACATTGCATGTGTGAACCCATCAAAGCACGGTTAGCTTCATCATGAGCAACAAAAGGAATCAGCGAGGCACTACAACCAACCACTTGACGTGGCACCACATCAATGTATTGAACCTTTTGTACCGAACCTTCAATAAATTGATTGTTATAGCGCATTGGCACCCAATCCTGAGTAATATAACCCTTATCATCAATGTCAACTCCAGCGTGAGTAATGTAATAATCTTCCTCTTCATCAGCACTCAAGTAAACTATTTCATCAGTCACTTTCATCTTACCTCGATAATTAATTACCTTAGCGTAAGGTGCTTCTAAAAATCCATATTTATTAACTCTGGTATAAAGAGCTAAGTAAGTCACCAAACCGATGTTTGGACCCTCTGGAGAACGAATTGGACAAATTCTTGAATATTGTGACGCATTAATATCACGCATTGAAAAAGAAGCACGATCTCTGGTCACACCACCAGTACCCATCACTGACAAACGGCGCAGATTATCAATTTCTGATAAGGGATTAGTTTGATCAAGAATGGTAGATAAACGATTACGACGGAAAAATTCAGCAATAGAGGCAATCAGTGGTCGAGCATTAACCAGAGCTGAGGGAGTTAATACTTCATCAGTTTTGGTCAATGACATTTTCTCACGAATAGATCTTTCTAAACGAATTAAACCAATACGAAAAGCACTGATTGAAACTAATTCTCCAACTTGGCGTACGCGACGATTAGAAAGATGATCAATATCATCAACTTTACCCTCGCCGTTTTGTAATTTAATTAAATATTTGATACTAGCCAAAACATCTTCTTTAGCCAAAACAGTTAATTTTTCATCAAGTTTGATCCCTAAGCGACGATTCATTTTATAACGACCTACTTCACCCAAATCATAGCGACGAGGATCAAAAAACATATTTTTCAAAAACTCACGAGCTGTTTCTAAAACCGCTGGTTCACCTGGACGCATTTTTTCGTAGATTTCGATTAAAGCCTCAGCTTGACTAGTAGTTGAATCTTTACGTAAAGTGTTGTTAATTAAATCTAGTTCGTCATTTTTTAAAACTTCAGCTAAAGCTTCTGCGATATCATCATTAGTTTCCCAACCCAAAGCGCGAAGCAGCACGGTAGCCGGCATCTTGCGTCGACGATCAATTTTAATGGTTAAAACATGACGACGACTAACATTAATCTCTAACCAAGAACCACGCATTGGCCTCAGCTCAGCTTTATAAAGCAATTCTTTGGTGTTTTGATCTTCCTCACCAGAAAAGAAAACGCCCGGTGATCTAACCAATTGAGTAACAATGCCTCTTTCGATACCATTGATAATAAAGGTACCGGTATTAGTCATGGCCGGAATATCACCCAAAAAGACTTCTTGAGTTCTTTCCTCACCAGTCTTTTTGTTTAATAAAGTCGCCTCAACATATAGGGGTTGATCGTAAGAAACATTTTTGGTCTTTGCTTCTGTGGGTGTATATTTTGCCGGACCAAAACGATAGTCACCAAATTTCAGTGACCAGTTTTTTCCAGTGAAATCTTCAATACCTCGTTCTCCATTAATCTCCTTTAAAGATTCTCTGATCCCATTGTTTAAAAAATCTTGATAACTATTAATTTGCAGGGCAACTAGATCCAATTCTGGTAGGATTGAATGTTCTTGTCCCCAATTTTGGCGATTGCTGGTTTGTGGCATGAAAATCCCTTGCTAAATTTTCTTTATTGTTGATTTTTAATAATTTAAACTGTGTTTTAAATTTAAAATTAAAGTATTTTAAGCTCGTCCTAAAAACAGCTTAACCATAGCAAAAAAACACAGCCAAGATTATCAATTACTTGCTGTGCGAAAATTAATTAGTTGTTTTATTGTTTTTTAGAACAAAAGTCACAAATTAGTTCTGCTACTTGTTATTGCTTTAGGCTAAAATCTCTTTTTAGACAATTGTGCATTGTAACAGGAAGCAAGAATTAGCGCAAGTATTGATTTACATTAGCGTTGTGACCTTCAATCGTGTCTGCCGTGTGAATTTGGTCGGCAAGATCGTGGATATAGTATAAGGCAGTCGTTGACTGAGGATGAAGAACTGCCTTAATCGCTGCTAAGCCAGGATTACATATTGGCTGAGGTGGCAATCCTGGATTTTGGTAAGTATTAAATGCTGAAGCTAAATTTTTGTCTGCAGCTACTGGATTTGACCACCACGTTTGCTCAGCAACACTATAACCCTTAACATATTGCAAGGTCGCATCAACTTGCAGTGGCATATTAATTTCCAAACGATTGAATAAAATACCAGCTATTAGTGGCATATCTTGCTCATTAGCACTCTCTCTTTGAACTAGAGAGGCAAGAGTCAAAATTTGATTCAAGTCTAATTGACTGCTAGCTAAATCTTCAGCTAGAGCAGTTAATACCTTGCTTTCAAAGGTATTAACTAATAGATTCACAATGCTGGCAGTAGTACTCGCTTTTGGCACTAGATAAGTGTCGGGGAACAATTGTCCTTCCAAGCCATCGGTCAACACCAAAAATTCTTGTTCATCAAATTCACTAAGGTCTTGTTTAACTAAACTAGCAGCTATTTCTTCACGCCGCCATCCCTCAGGTATCGTAATCCATAAATCATCGGTGCCTTTGGTCAATACTTGGGTTAATTCACTAACTGACATGCTCGGACTCAATTTAAAAGAACCTGCCTGAATACTAGTTTGCTTACCCTGTTGATAAAGGGCGAGACGAAAAGCTAAAGGAGACCGAATCAAACCTTCAGCTTTGAGGCGTTGAGCAATGTTTTGCGTTGCTTCACCCTTGGGAATAATAAAAGTGACAGTACTTTGATCACTGCTATTTGGAGCTTGTAATAACGAAATAAAAATTGCCCATCCAGAGATAACAATAATTACAAAAATTAGTAAGAAATAAAAGAATGAACGTGGTTTTTTTGGAGAATTTTTCATTGAGGGGCTTAGTCTAACATAAATCTAAGTAGTTTTCGAGAATAATGGCTGCTGCATAGTGGTCTATTGCCTGGCGTCTTTTCTTTTTTGGCAATTCTTTCAACCTCTGCTCAACTTCATATGAAGATAAAACTTCATCAACTAAAATAACATCCAAATTGAACGTTGATTGTAAAATCTCAAAAAATTCTAAGATTTTTTTTGCCATTGCCTGTTCTGAAATACCCAAAACAATTTTGTCAACTTTTTCAGCTTTTACTATTTGCTTAATTTCTGCTAAAGCTTGAGAACCAATAATGGGCTCATTACTCGTCACATCATTGTTGATGATTGTCAGTGGCTCAGCCAAACCCACGTAGGAAATCGCTAAACCAATTCGAGCTAAACCATAGTCAATTGCTAAAATTGTTGACATGTTCTTAATTTATTCTTTGACTAACTGGGCAGTAATCACTCCTCGACGCAAGGTAGTTCCTTCTGGAACGCAGGTCACTAATTTTAATTGACGAACGTCAACTCGTTGAGCAAGAATAAAAGTGTCATCGGCTTTGACTTCAGTTTTGCCTTGAACAACATAGGTATATTTGACGTTGTCATAGGTTAAATATATTTTGTCACCTTTTTCCAGAGTCATTATTTTACTAAAAATTGAATTGTAACGGCGAGGATTGTTTTCACTTGGATTATAAAATTGACGCAAAACCGAATGACCAAATATCACTGGAGCACCCAACTGTCCAGGCATTCCAGTTCCAGGATAATGAATTAAACTTTGATTAAGATCACTTCCACCAACTCGAACCTTGGCATTACTAATCCCTAAACGAGGAATGTCTAGCGTATATTCAATAAACTCGCTTGTGCTTAATTCTACGTTTTCTAGATCGTCACTAAACCAATTAGTTAGGTCTGTAAAATCAAGATCCTGATCTAAAATCACTGGTTCAGTTTCAACACTGTAATCGGTAGTGCTATTTTCTACTATTTCAGTTTGAGCTTGAGCGGAAATTAATGGATTGCCCAACAGTAATTGCGAATTAGGTATTGGAGATAATAAAGTAATTTCTTCTTCTTTTTTCCATGGTAAATAATAATCAATAATGGGCCAAAGCGCAGATAAAGCTAACGCCAAGCCAAAAACTATTAATGCCAATGGCAAAAAAGTTGCCCCCACTCTCACTATTTTGGGTAAGCGGCCCCAAAAATTTAACTGGATTTGCTCATCTAAATTTTTTTCGCCCTGCTGACTGGCTTTATCTTGTTTCAAAAAGTAATTAACTTTTTTATTCAAGTCTTGTATAGGCACTCCATCTCTTAGTGCTTGGCGATAAAGTTTTAACAACTGTTTTTTTTGTTTGGTCAGTTGCGGATTTGTTTTAGCCATATTAATTAATGATGAAATTGAAACGGCTGGAATCTTTTGGTAATTTTTGCAATACTCGACCCATAAAAGCAGGTTGTAAAATTATTTCAGCCCGATCAATAGTTTCTTGTTCTTCTAAATTATTTTTGGCTTCTTCTAAACTTTTACCCAAAACTAGATCGTTTAATGCTTCTTGGTTAATCTTCGCCTTAGCCTTGGCTGATAATTCAGCATCTAGAACTAAACGGTTGCTACCATCGGTCATAAGCTGAGGTTCATCGCTAAGTAAAGATGGTTCTTCATCTACAAATTCATAATTTTCCGGCAAATCTAACAATAAGACTTCTTCCGCCAATTGCTTTAAATCACTGGATGAGTATTTAACTGCTTCAACTGCCAAGGTCATTGTTAATGATAAAGTTTCTACTTCATCCCCTTCTTCATGATCGTAAGCAAAATCTACTATCCGACTCTCGCCAGTCGGCACGTAATAAACTCCGTCTTTGGACTCCTCTTTAAATTCCTTTACAGCAATCGCATACAAATTTTCTTTCAACTGATTCTGTAAATTGTCTAAATCTTTTTGAGAAACCACTCTAATTTCCCGACTTGAGCCACCAGAAAAATCTTCAATGGCTGTAGCAGAGTAAGTATTTTCACTAAAATCAGCTACCGCTAACTTACTATCCTTGCCAATATTTCCTTCCGCCCCAATGTCTTGAGCGGTCAGCGCCACTTCAACACTACCATAATTAATATTCTGCCCATCGTCTTCTTCTTCGGAAACGGCAGCGGGGACTGTCACTTCTTCATTTAGAACAAAGGCAATGTTTTCATATTTAAAGATCGTGTTTGCTGAAAAAGTTTTATCCGTAAAAGTTTTATTAAATAATTTTACTTTGCCCTGTGCTTTATCTCCAACCAAACTGATCCCTGTAGTACTCAAGGTGTCTTCACCTTTAATTTCCTTTTCTTCTAACGAGACTTTCAATAAATTTTTAGTAAAATCCGATTCAGCCAATTGAGGATCTAAAATAATTTCTAAATTTTTTTGCAATATTCTTTCATTAGCCGTCACTTTGACTGTAACATCAGACAAAAACAAATTATAAACGAAAAATAGTGTGATCAAAGCCAACAAGCCTCCTCCCACACCGATCAGTAAAGATTTTTTATTTTTTTTGAAAAAACGTTTCAAAACGCTACTGCTTTTACTTTTTATTTTTTTCTGATCTTGACTGTTCACAGAAGATAAATCAACAGCTTGAAGATTGTCATTAGTTATTTCCTCAGCTTGACTTTTGGCCAATGGAGTTTGCTGGTGAAGAGCTTGCTCTAAATCAATTTTCTCTGAACTTAAATCAATACCAAAACTGCTAATCTTTTTTTCTGCACTTACTAGTTCGGGCCCATTACTAGCCACATCCTGATCAGAGATATCTTTATTATCTGTACTGGTCATTTCACTAAATTCTTGAGTTAATTTTGAGGCAAAATTTTTGGACAACATGTAGCTAGCAGCCAAACTTAAGGATTTAATTAAAAAATCATTGCTTAGAACAACAAATTCTGGCATTTGTAAAAAACCTGACAATGTAGTCCAGTCAAAAGCCTGCAGTTCTGCCTGCTCTTTGTTTAACACTTTTTGGGGCAAATTTAATGAGGAAAGAAAAACCTTGTTAGGAAAATACTTGCCTTGCTCGCCTAACTCTTGACTAATTCTGGCTAAACCTTCCTGTAAATCGTCACCAAGTCTAGCGGAGCGGCCAATTTTCAAATTCGCCAGTAATTTTCCGTGTTTGATTAACAGTAAATCAAAATCTTTGTCACGTAAATAAAGAACAATCGAAGAATCATGAGGATCTTTCATAATTCTAGCTTGATGGATACCTTCTGAAATACTCATTTGTCCCAGGGGCAACAAACTTAAATTATCTGTTAAATCTTTAACTATCACTTTTTTGCTATCCTGTAAATCACCCTTCTCCAGCCAAGTTTCATCAAAGACAAAAACACAGTCAGCTACTTCATCCGCCAAAGGACCTAAATCTTGTAAAGCTTGATCAAGTTGTGTTAATAAATCTTGGCGATCAAAATAAGTTTTAATTGCGGAATATTCTTTAATTTCTTGATTTTTGCTAACCAAAGCAGCTTGCAGTTCCTGATCGCTGAGAATGATGGTAATAAATAACTCAGTTTCCATCAGCTCTCCTACCGGCATTTCGGTCTCTTGCTCTTTTTTGCCTTTGATAATCTTTTTTAGTAAATTGGGCATATTATTTGGATAATAAAAAATTGGTTTAAATAAAACCTGCAGCTCTATTAAAGCAGAATTTTCGATAATTTTGAAGAACTGAGTATTTATTCAGCTCGGAAACGCATATAAATTCTGCGTACACCTTGCGAGACGGCTTTTTCCTTAAAAATTTCCAAATCGCCAAAGCGAGCAATTTGACCAGTACTTGCGACGTGAGGACCGCCACAAAGTTCTTTAGATATCCAGTGATCAGGATCGCCAATGGTATAAACACTAACTTGATCGGGATAACGTTCAATAAAAAAAGCAATCGCTCCAGACTTGAGAGCCTCTTCCTTAGAGAGAATTTCATGCGATACCGGCAGATCTTCTTGCAACCACTGATTAACTAATTGTTCAACTGTTACCAACTCCTCTTTATTCAATGCTCGAGTATAACTAAAATCAAAGCGTAAACGTTCACTATTAATGTTAGAACCTTTTTGCTGAACTTGATCGCCCAACACCTTTCTCAAAGCCGCTTGCAGTAGATGAGTGGCCGTGTGAAAAGCTGTTGTCTTGGCCTCATGATCAGCCAAACCACCTTTAAATCTGTCCTTAGCAGTTTGTCTAGATAAAGCAGCGTGCTGTTGATTGGCTTCAGCAATCTTACTGTCAATAGCTGGCTCAATGCTAATATTTCTTGTTTTAGCTTCTTCGATGGACAATTCAAACGGGAAACCATAGCTTTCATAAAGTGTAAAAACCAAATCGGCAGTCAATTGATCTTTATTACTAATTAAACGATTAAACTCTTTCAGACCACGTTTGAGCGTTTTGTTAAACTTTTGTTCTTCATTTTTTAAAACTTCATTAATATGTTCAGTTTTGGATTCCACTTGTGGATAAAAATCTTGATATAGATCAACTATTGCTGGGACCAGATCTGGCAAAAATTCTTGTTCTAAACCTAAATATTTGGCCTGTCTAAGCGATCGGCGAATTAAACGCCGCAAAAGATAACCTTGTTCCTTATTACTTGGCAAAACACCATCAGCAATTAGCATGACACTAGCCTTAAGATGATCAGCAATGATACGAAATGCAGCTCGTAAATCTGGATCTTGATAGTTTTTTTGACTAATTTCCTCTAATTTTTTAATAATTCCACTAAAAGCACTGCTTTGAAAAACATCAACTTGACCTTCTAGTACAGTTAATAAACGCTCCAAACCTCCACCGAAATCAATATTTTTTTGGGCTAATTCACGAAAGCCAGTTGCTGTCCGTTGGTATTGCATAAATACGCTGTTACCAACTTCCAAAAAGCGACCGCAATCACAATTAATGTGACATGGTTCTTGAGCAAA
>Ga0116149_1004460_pt1 | contig 13745 bp, 11 predicted proteins | sample AD_UKC057_MetaG_FD_89787 | JGI IMG/M metagenome (GOLD analysis project Ga0116149, IMG submission 89787) | Active sludge microbial communities of municipal wastewater-treating anaerobic digesters from USA - AD_UKC057_MetaG | ecosystem: Engineered > Bioreactor > Anaerobic > Digestate | place: USA...
ACAGGAGGGAGGTTGAAGTACGGGGCGTCCCGGGCGCAGGTATAAATCAAGTAAGGTAACTATTGTAGTCTAGTAACAGCATGTATTATAATAATTGAATCAATACAACAAATACAGTACTAGTAGAGCGTTCGTAAAATAACATTGCAACATTAAAAGACTAGACTTGGGCATCATCAATCTTATAACTCCAGTGGAAGACTACCGGGTCTTCGTTGACCTGACGCAGCCATTGTTCAATCCGCTGTTTAAGTTCTTCTTTGGATTTTGCCCGAAGATAGCGAAGAAACGATCGCGTCATCTTGCTGAAAAAAGTCTCCACAATATTGAGCCAAGAACCATGTTTGGGCGTGAAAGTGAACTCAAAGCGGTTGGCGTGCTCCGTGAGCCATTTCATGGTTTCCTTGGAAATGTGGGCCGAATGGTTGTCCAAGATAATGCGGAGCTTCCAATCGGCTGGGTAGGCCTGATTGACCTCCGCCAGGAATTCGGTAAACTCTTGGCTACGGTGCCGTTCGCGCACCAATCCTATGACCCGGCCGTCATGCAAATCAATTCCAGCCAGCAATGTCAGGGTACCCTTTCTAACATACTCGTAATCCCGGCTCCACGTTTCGTGCTGGCCTGTCACAGGAGGGAGATCGGGAGCGGTATGATCCAGCGCCTGCATGCCAGGCTTTTCATCATAGGAAATAACCGCCCAAGCGCGTCCAGAGGCTCCTTGGGCCTCCTGTTCGCGTGCAACGGCCACCTCCTTGTATACCGCCAGCACTTGGGCCATTTTGACATCAAACTCCGGATCGCGCCGCTCCAAGTAATAGTTGAACTTATGCGGTTTGATCTCCGCGTGCTCCAGTATGTCATGCACCATGCTTTTCGTGGCGCGGGCCAACGCGGGATGGCCCTCTTGGGCCGCGTGTTTGCATATGTGCGCGGCCAATAACGAAAAGGTCCACACCTCTTGCGCATAGCCCAATTCAAACGGCTTCTTACAAGCCACATTCGCTACCCAAACCCGGTCTTCCGTGGTGATTCGGCCGGGACAGCCTTTTCGGGGCAGATCCGACAGCGCCATCTTCACGCCACCGGCGAGCGCTTTGTCGACACACCGTTCAACGGTCGGGCGGCTTTTTCCCACTGTTCGGGCGATTGCATGAATCGCCCGTCCATCCGCATAATCCAGCAGAATCGAAGCACGTACCACCTTACCATGCGGCGCGCTGCGAGATGCCTGCAATTCAGTGAGATCCTTGCGTTCTTCGGCAGTAAGAATCAACGGGCTACGTTTCCTCTTAAATGGCATAATGAACCTCCTTTCTTTCTGAAGTCATTATGCCGCAAAAAAACCTGTATTGCAACGTTTATTTACGAACGCACTACTAGGGGATAAATCCGACAGGCATTAGTAAACAGGACACTTGCAAGCATACGGGGTAACAAGACGCCCGAACAATTTCGCAACGTGATGTCTAAAAAAAGAACGCAACATTAAAATAACGATTTGAACATATTCCCGCTGTTTTGAGGCTCTTATTTATTTCAGAAGGGGTGGTACTCATGACGAACCGGCAACAGATAGCGAGGTATCTTGAACAAGAACGGGAGGTCTTGATACCCGGGCTGGCGGCTGCAATCGATACGACATCACAAGACGGTTTGACGGTTTTGGTCAAGGACTGGCTCGAAAACCTGATAGCCCTGCTTCGGGATAAGCCATGCCCGTTAGCGGACTGGGCCGCACAGTTTACGGACTACATCCGTACACGGGAGACACCCGTCGGAGAGGCCTTCGCCAACATTGAGCGCCTGCGCAAGGCGCTGGTAGCATGTTGTCAAGGCAAAATTACCCGCGTAAGCGACAGCGACCTGCTGGCCGCTTTTTCCGATGCCACGGCCTTGTTTTCTCAGGCTGTTTTTGCGCAATTTGCCGAACCTCTTTCCAGGCAACCCGCCGTCCGCCGGCGCCCGCATCAGGATGGCTTGAAAACGGAAACGGCACCCCTGTCCGTTTTAAACGCCGGGGAAACCGGGGCATCGGATTCGGGACTCCGCTATATTCAGGAATATCTGTTGCCCCTGGTCCCTTTTGCCGCACAGCTGTTGGACGGCACGGGGAACATAATCTACAGTTCAAAAGAAATTACAGACCTTCCCGTAAATGGTTACGAAGGCCAGGAACCCCTTTGTTGTTTCCTTTACCATCAGCGCCATGGTGAACAGAGCGAATGTCCCTGCAAGGGGGTTTTTAAAACGGCCCAGTTTTACCTTGGCGAAATTCAGTACGATTCGCGCATGGAAATGAAGTGGTTTCGGCTGCTTATTGCGCCCGTGCCGGACGATAACGGCCGCATCGCGTGTGTGTTCAGTTGTGTGTACGATATGACCCGCCGCAAACAGATTCAGAAACAACTGGAAAGCGAGATTATTGAACAGCAGCGTTCTTCGCTGGTGGCCCAAATTTCAGTTACGGTGGCCCATCAACTGCGCAATCCGCTCAGCGTTGTGCTTGGATTTGCGGAAATGATGGCGAAGGGTCTGGCACCGGAACAGTACGCCGAGGCGGTAAGCCGCATCCTGCGCAATAGCATTCGCTGCAAGGATATTGTGGAGAGCCTGCTCGATTTTGGGAAAGGCATGCCCCTTGAACGGCGCGTAGTGGACTTTGAAGTACTCATTCGGGAATCCGTCCTCTCCCTGTTGCCCCCGGACCAAAACAGGCTGGTGACCTGGAATTTTTCCGGCAAACCGATGCTGATCGAGTGCGTTCCGGAACAAATGACGCAAGTGGTGCTCAGCATGCTTCAAAATGCTTTCCATGCGGCCCAATCCAAGATTGTCTGCACGCTAGATAACAAGGGCGACCTTATCCGATTGCGGGTGGTGGATGATGGCCCGGGTATTCCCCTGGACCTGCGCGAACGTATTTTTGAACCCTTTTACACCACCCGGCGCAGTGAAGGGGCCACCGGCCTGGGCCTGAGCCTGGCGCGTGCCGCCGTCGCGGATTATGGCGGCAGTCTGACGGTATGCGCCCCCATGCCGGGTGAACCCCGGGGTGCCTGCCTGGTACTGCAATTGCCCGTGCTGAACCAGAGCGGGACGGCACCCGAAACAGCGAACGCGCCCGGAAATGCCATTCAGGTACGCCGCGTCCTTATCGTGGATGACGAGAGCGACATGCAGGACCTTCTAAGAACATCGCTGTACCTGCACGGGTTTCTGGCGGACACGGTGGGCACCGGCATGGAAGCGCTTGAAAAACTCAAGCAAAACGATTATGGCGCGGTGGTTCTGGATTACAAGATCGAGGGCGTGTTGAGCTGTTCCCAGCTGTATGCTGAAATTACGGACCAATATGCGCACCTGATTCCGCATATCATGTTTCTTACCGGCGACATGCTGAATTATCAGGCCCGCGTTTTCATTAAAGAAACGGGGCGGCCCTTCCTGGAAAAGCCTTTCCGCATAAAAGACTTCCTGGCGAAACTGAACCGTTTGCTTGGCTGATGCGGGGTTTTCCGTCAGCCCGGAGGATGCTTCCTCCGTCTTTCCCGGTTCTCCCGTCAACGCGTGAACGGGAAAGACCGGGAAGACGGTTAAGGCTCACTATTTGGGTCATAACTGCCTGTGTTTGATGTTAGAATCGCCTCTACAAATCACTACCCGGTACGAGGATGGTAATTCCGTGCCATCCCTGAAAGAAAGAATCCCATGATGCTGAACATTCTCACTATGTCCTTCCTCCGTGGTCTGCCCGTGCTTACGGTATTGATGCTGTTGTCGTGCATTTATCCCGCAGCGCAACCGGCGCCCTCCCCCGGTACACCGGAATCTGACACTTCCGCAAAAGCGTCCTTTGAAGTCGTTCTGGAGCTGCCTCCGGGTGAAGGCAATCCCCGCAATTCCGAAGGTGATTTTATTTTACTTAAAGACGGCGGCCTGCTTCTCATCTATACCCGCTTTACCGGGGGCTCCGGCGACCATGCGGCCGCCTATCTGGCATCACGCCGTTCCACGGACGGCGGCGCCACTTGGAGCAAAGATGACACCGAGGTCGTTCCCAACGAAGGGGCCATGAACGTCATGTCCGTGTCACTGCTGCGACTTCAGGATGATTCGATAGCGTTATTTTACCTGCGCAAGAACCGCGAAGACGACTGTCGTCCCGTCATGCGCATTTCCCGTGATGAAGGCGTATCCTGGGGCTCTCCGGTCGAATGTATCGTTCAGCCCGTGGGCTATTATGTCGTCAACAACAGCCGGGTAATCCAGCTCCGGGACGGGCGTATTGTCATACCTGCCGCACGGCATGCATTGCGGGGCGAAGCGTTTTCTTCCCGGGGCCGGGTCGTCTGTTACCTGTCTGATGACGTCGGGAAAACGTGGCGTCCTTCGGCCACAGTACTGGAGGCGCCGCCGGAGATGCAGACAGGATTCCAGGAGCCCGGCATTGTGCAATTGCCGGACGGGGAACTGTTCATGTTGTTGCGTAACAGTAGCGGCGTTTTTTACCAGTCCCGTTCGGGCGACGGCGGCGACACCTGGAGCGAAGCGGCACCCACGACACTGAAGACGCCGGTATCCCCCGCCTCTTTCAAATTGATTCCCGGGACCGATGCCCTGCTCCTGGTTTGGAACGATCATGATGGCGCCGCTCCGGAAATTCAGGGGAAGCGTACTCCTTTCACGCTGGCCTTTTCGCGGGATAAAGGAAACACCTGGGAGCATAAGATCAATTTGGAAGACAACCCGCGGGGATGGTACTGTTATACGGCCATTGCCTTTACCGGCCGGCACGTACTGCTCGCCTATTGTGCGGGGGATACCCGTACCATGGGCGGGCTCGCCCTCACCCGTGTGGGGCGCATTCCCCTGCCGTGGCTGTTGGAGCAAGTGCGGTAGGGCCTGCAGGGAGTCCCCACGTTTTGTTTTTGGCCGTAAACGGACACTATTTCAGATGCAGGAGCGAGGATGCTTTCGTCACTCGGGATGTTTTATGAAGCGCACGCGGTATGGCTGTTGCCTTTGTTTATCTTTCTTTCGCGGATTCTCGATGTCAGCATCGGCACCCTGCGAATCGTATTTCTTGGGCGGGGCATGCGCCTGCTCGCCCCCCTGTGCGGCTTTTTCGAAGTGCTGATATGGCTGATGGCCGTGAGCCGCATTATGGGTGACGTGACCTCCTGGATTAATTACATCGCTTATGCCGGCGGTTTCGCCGCAGGCAACTTTGTCGGCATGTATATCGAGGGCCGCCTCGCCATGGGACTGTTGTCGGTGATGATCATCACACGCAGCGACGCCGCCGCACTCTTGCAAAAGTTCGCGCAGGGCAACTTTGGGGTGACCCAGGTGGGCGCCCAGGGAGTTCAAGGCAAGGTGCGCATGATATACTTGATTATCAAGCGAAAAGATCTTTCCCGTGTCTCGGCCATGTTGAAAACGGAGCAGCCGGACTCCTTTGTGGTGGTCAATGACGTCCGTACGGTTGCGGGAGGCATCTTTCCACTGGAAGCCAACAGGTCCAAAGGGCTGCGCAGATTTTTCCGGGGCGCGCGAAAGGGCAAATAGTCCGGGAATGGGAATCTACGGGAGACCTATGAAGCGAAACACATTACCGGTTAAGGAACGGATAGCCTCTCTTGGCGCCTGTTCTTTGTTTGAAGGTCTGCCGGCTGACCTGATGTGCGCCCTCGCGGAAATGGCCGGGGGAAGGGCGTACGAACCGGGAGAAGTCCTGTTCCACGAAGGGACGGGCGCCGATGGGCTGCACATTATCATAAATGGACAGGTGAAGGTATGCCGGTACGGGCCGGAAGGCCGGGAGCACATCCTGCATATCTTCGAAGGGGTGGAGCCTTGCGGGGAAGTGGCCATGTTCGAAGGCGGCACCTATCCGGCCACGGCCGAAGCGCTGGCCCCATCCACCACCCTGTTCATCGCACGCCGCGACTTTCTCGAACTCGCGGGGAAACGCCCCGATTTATTGATGAACATGCTGGCGGTATTGTCGCGAAGGCTGCGCCGCTTCGTAGAGATGATAGACGACCTTGCGCTTAAGGAGGTGTCCACCCGGCTCGCGCGGCATCTGCTTGACCTCTCGCAACAGGCCGGCGGCACCCTTGAACTCGAACTCACCACATCGAAGGCCATGCTTGCGGCCCGCCTCGGCGCGGTGGCGGAAACACTGAGCCGCACTCTTGCCCGTATGCAGCGCCGCGGGATTATTGAAGTGGACGGGCGCCGCGTGCGGTTGCGCAATCCGGCGGCACTCCGGAAACTGGCTGAAGGCGATAAACTCTAGGCAACAGCCGGCCTGCCGTGCTTAGTCTTTTCTTCCCATCGGGGCCGGCAGAAAGATTTCCGGAGCCATCAGTTTGACTTCGGAAGCCATCAGCGGTTTGAACTGCATTCGCTGCAGAATGTCTTTTTCGATATCCACTCCGGGTGCCACTTCGATTAGTTTCAGCCCTTCTTTTTCCAACTTGAACACGCAGCGTTCGGTAATAAAAAGAATCTTGTGGCCTTCCTCGCGGGCGACCTTGCCGCTGAAGGTGATCTGACCGACCTTTTCCACAAACTTGACCGCTTTGCCGTCCTTACGGATGGCGAGTTTCCCCTCTTCCACAGCGATATCGGATCCGACCGCGGAAAATTCACCGCAGAACATGACCTCTGAAGCATTCTGGGTGATGTTGATGAACCCGCCGCTGCCGATGACATTGGCGCCCAGCCGGCTCACGTTGACGTTACCTTCGGCGTCCACCTGCGCCATGCCGACACAGGTGGCATCCAGCCCGCCGCCGTCATAAAAATCGAACATGACGGTCTGCGAAATGATGGCGGAGGGATTCCGGGCGGGACCGAAGTTTTTGCCGCCCTGCGGCAGGCCGCCGATCACCCCGATTTCCGTCGTCATTGTTATGTCTTTAAGCATGCCCTCTTCCTGCGCCACCTGTGCGACACCCATGGGAATGCCCACGCCAAGATTGATAAGGTCGCCCTTCTTCAGCTCGAGGAAAGCACGACGGCAAATCACTTTTTCCGCGGTCAGGGGCATCGGCTCCAGGGCACTACTCAAGTCCGCAATCTCATCGCCCACATAGCTCGGGTCGCAGTCCACGAACAGGGTGTGCGGATGGGTTTTCCGTGAGGTGGCGACAACCACGATATCCACCAGGATGCCGGGAATCCTGACGTCTATGGGGCGGGCGGGCGTGTCGCGCAGACGTTCAACTTGGGCGATAACGATGCCACCGCAGTTTTTGGCCGCCATGGCCGCCTCGAGACTTTCCATGAAGAGGGCCTCATTCTCGAGGGTGATGTTGCCTTCCGGGTCGGCGGAGGTGCCGCGTATCACAGCCGCATCCGCTTTTATCGGTTTGTAACGCAGCATTTCCCGGCCGCCCACTTCTAGTACCTCCACGAGATCCTCACAGGCGCGGGTGCGTTCGTTCAATTTGCCGCCTTCGATGCGGGGGTCCACAAAAGTCCCCAGGCCCACCCGGGTAATGAGGCCGGGCCGTCCTGCGGCGATTTCACGAAACCATTGGGTGATTACGCCCTGCGGCAGGTTGTAGGCTTCCACTTCGTTATTCGCGATGACCTTGACCACATTGTGGTTCAATCCCGAATGGCCCAGGATCATGCGCTTGACCATGCCGGGATGGGCAAAGTGGTTCATGCCCCGCTCCTCCGTACTGAACGGGCCGATCCCGGCCGCCCAGGCCACGGTAAGATCTTTGGGAGAACCCGTGGCCTGATACATCCGGTAAAAGGCGGGAAAGACCTCTTCGGTGGGCATGGCCTCCAGCAATACCGTGGCTCCGTCCGGAATACGTTTTACCGCTTCATCTGCCGTCAATACAATTGCCATAACGTTGCGCTTCCTTTAGTACTATTTTCCTGCCTTTAAAACAAAACTGGAAGGGGGTCACCTTGTTACACGCTCAGGCGCCTTGCACTGCCGCAAGGTTTACTTTCACTACCACTTTTTTCACGTGGTCAGGCGTTGCACCGTGCATCAGCTGCGGTGCATGCGCATCCCGGGGAAACAGCACCGTGAAAATGCCGGGGCGGTTGATTATCCGTATCGCCCCGTTCACGGGGCGTTCGAAAAAGAGGACATCCGATTCCGTATTATAAGGCGTTTTGACTGTCAGCGTCGCGCGCGGGAACCAGTCTATGCATTCCGTGTTTACGAGCGACATTTGAATATCCAGGTACCGGTCATGGGCCTCGAGCACGCTGTTTTCGACGGCAACGGTGTCATAACACATGACCCGCCCCTTAATCCGGTCGTCCAGAATGGGGACCATTTCGCCGGGTTCCGCCTCCGGTGTCAGGGACTGGAGGTACTCAAACGCACACCGCCAAACGGCATTGCCCGGATAATAAAAGTTCCAATTCGTAAATGCATCTACTATCATAACGGTCTCCCATGTGCCTTTTTCAGCGGATCGGCTCTTTTTTGGGGGTATGGTACACTACAATCATGGTCCTAGCCAAAAGCTGCTTTGCGTTCGTGTCCGGCACCGCCCGCAAACGTGCTATCATATGCGTCGCGTAGACGCTGTCGCTGCGAGGCCAGGCGCTTCGTGAATAAGGATGCGTTGTCAAAACGGTGTGTTTTGGTCGCCTGGCTGTTGGCCCGCACTCTTTCCCATGGAAGCGTACCGCGACAGGGTATACCGGATGTACCGCATGCTGTATTGAGGAAAGGACAGGAATGGAACTCAGGTGCCCCCGATGCCAATCACGCTTGTCTCTGGAGGATGTTTCGCCCGATGCTCCCGTGCGCTGTGGCGTCTGCAATGCGTTGTTTGTCGTGCCTGATGCCTCCAAGGCGGTCCACCCCGGCGAGGGGCCTGTTATTGATGTGCATGCGGAGCCTGTGAGCGGCAGCGACACGCCCGCCGGGCGGCCCGTGCCGGGAAACGGGCATTCCGGCGCCTCGGAATTTGAAAAATCGCGGGGCGCCTACGGGCCTTCGGGGCGGTATATTGTGATAGAAAAACGTATTCCGGTCCGGGACAGCCCGGATTTCGGGTGTTGCGGATGCGGTTGCCTGCTGCTGTTGCTCCTGTTTTTATTGTTTGTCGCGGGGTGCGCCTCCCTGACAATCTCATGATGCATGAACACATCCGCGCGGCGTATGAAAACAAGGGGAGGCGCGTAACCCGGTCGCGCCTCCCCAATCCTCTCCCCATGCCAAAAGGAAGTGTGATATATATTAGCCCTGAGGTGCCTTTGGTGATTTTAGTGCCAGCATCAATACAGCGACCGCCAGACAGGCGATACCGGCAATGACCATCGGCGCAAGCCAGACAGTCACATCCGCGGTCCCCACCGGAGCCCTGTCCTTGAAATAACCCGCGATTTGAGGTCCCACTATGCCGGCGACCCCGTAAGACAAGAAAACATACCCGTAATTCAACCCCACATTTTTATTGCCGAAGAAGTCCGCCGTCGCCGATGCGAACAAGGCAAAGTTACCGCCGAAATTAAACCCAATAATGCACGCGCCGACAATAAACCCCATCTTGGAGCCGCCCATCTTATAAAAGGCGAGCAGCATGATGCCTTGGAGAAAACACATAAGCACAATGGAACTCTTGCGCCCAAGTTTGTCGCTTATGGTGCCCCAGATTATCCGTCCCAATCCGTTGAGAATGGCGAAAAGAGCCATTGCCGTGCCCGCAATAATACCGGCTTCATTGGCTGTTGCTGCCGTACCGCTTGCCTGAAGAGCGTCAATACCGAAAAGCTTTATGATGCCTATAACCATCAGGCCTGCCATCGCCGAGGCCATGAAGGTTAGCCAGAGCATATAAAACTGGGGGGTTTTCAGCATTTGGCGTTCAGTAAAATCTACCTGTCCCGTGGAACCGCCTGCCGCGGCTACCGGCGGTGTCCAGCCTGCAGGCACATAGTTTGCCGGGGGATTTACCATGACCAGACTGCCCAGCACTACCAACACCAGAAAGGTCATGCCGTACACAAAAAATACCGCCTGAACGCCCGGCAATCCCAACATGCCATCCAGATTGTTCAACAATCCGCCAAACCAGCTGTCTCCCAACTTTACCCAGAGGGTGGCGCCAAAACCGAAACCGGCCACGGCAAACCCGGTTATCATGCCTTTTTTATCGGGAAACCATTTAACACATACTGCGATGGGAACTACGTAAGCCAATCCGATACCTGTTCCGCCAATGACACCGATACAAAGCAGTTGCATAATAAAGTTCGTGCCAAATAAGCCGCCCAAGATATAACCCAGTCCTAGTACAACACCGCCTGCCAAAGCAATAGGCCTCGGACCAACTTTGGCCTGCATCCGGCCAGCAATGACCATGACAACCGCAAAAAACGCGAGGCCGGCCGAAAAGATTAACTGTGTTTGTGTGGCGGTAAATTTATAAGGCCCCGCCTGATTTGTCAGTAGACCCGTGAAAACGCTCCAAGCGTAAATAGCGCCAAGTGAGAGCTGGATAAGGATTGCTCCCGCGACAATAATCCAACGATTCATTATTTTGTTTTCAGCCATGATAGGTATTTCTCCGATGGGGTAAAGAATGACTTTTGAAGATTACTAGACAAGGGAGCCGGCATCCCACGGATACCGGCTCCCGAAGATACAATTACGCAATAGGTTGCCGCCGCGGGGCGCTTATTTTTTCAGCAGGCGGTTGTGTTCGGCCACCAGCGCCTCCACCACGTGCGGGTCGGCCAGGGTCGTCGTATCGCCAATCTGGTCCACGGCATCTTCCGCAATCTTTCGCAGGATGCGGCGCATGATTTTACCGGAACGCGTCTTGGGCAGCGCCGGCGCGAACTGCACCACGTCGGGCGCGGCAATGGGGCCGATTTCGCTGCGCACGTGCATGACCAGTTCCTTGCGCAGCGCTTCGCTCTCTTCCACGCCGCCAACCAGGGTCACGTAGGCGTACAGGGCCTGGCCCTTGATTTCATGGGGCATGGGCGCCACGGCGGCCTCGGCCACCTTCGGATGGCTGACCAGCGCGCTTTCCACTTCCGCCGTGCCGATGCGGTGGCCGGACACGTTCACCACGTCGTCAATGCGGCCCATGAGCCAGTAGTCGCCGTCGGCGTCTTTGCGGCAGCCGTCGCCCGAGAAATAGAGATCGTTATACATGGTGAAATAGGTGTCGATGAAGCGGTCGTGGTCGCCCCACATGGTGCGCATCATGCCGGGCCAGGGTTTGCATATGCACAGTTTGCCGCCTTCGTTGACATCCACTTCCGAACGGTCATCGCGCAGGATGACCGGGTCCACGCCGAAAAACGGTCGGTTCGCGCTGCCGGGTTTCAAGGTCATCATGGGCAGGCCTGTAATCATGAAGCCGCCCGTTTCCGTCTGCCACCATGTGTCCATGATCGGGCAGCGGCTCTTGCCAACCACCGTGTAGTACCACATCCACGCTTCCGGATTGATGGGCTCGCCCACCGAACCCAGGATGCGCAGGGAACTCAGGCTGTACTTGTTCACCCAGTCGTCACCCTTCTGGATCAACGCACGGATCGCGGTGGGGGCGGTGTAGAACTGGTTGCACTTGAACTTGTCCACAATGTGCCAGAACCTGCCGGCATCCGGATAGGTGGGTACCCCTTCAAACATGAGCGAGGTGGCGCCGTTGGCCAGCGGGCCGTACACAATGTAGCTGTGGCCGGTCACCCAGCCGATGTCCGCTGTGCACCAGTAAATATCGTCTTCGCGAAGGTCAAATACATACTTGTGGGTCATCGCAACCTGCAGCAGATAGCCGCCCGTGGTGTGCACCACACCCTTGGGTTTGCCGGTGGAGCCCGAGGTATACAGGATGAAGAGCGGGTCTTCCGCGTTCATCGGCGTCGGTTCGCAGTCCGCGCCGGCGGCCGCCATGAGTTCGTCGTACCACAGGTCCCGGCCTTCCTGCATCTCGCAGGGTTCGGGATTGCGTTTTACAACGATGCACTTTTCGATGCTGGCGCAATCGGGCTTGGTCATGGCCTCGTCCGCGATGGCCTTCAGCCCGATATGCTTGCCGGAACGAAGTGAAACGTTGGACGTGATGAGCATCTTGCAGGAGGCGTCGCCCACCCGCGTGGCGATGGCGTCCGCGCTGAAACCGCCAAACACGATGGAGTGGATGGCGCCGATACGCGTGCAGGCCAGCATCACGATGGGCAGTTCAATGATCATCGGCAGGTAAATACAAACGCGGTCGCCCTTCTTGACACCCAGGCTCTTGAGCACGTTCGCGAACTTGCACACTTCCGTGTACAGTTCCCGGTAGGTCATCTTGATAACGTCATCTTCCGGTTCGCCCTGGAAGATCAAGGCCACCTTGTTCTCGCGGGCTGTGCCCATATGGCGGTCCAGGCAGTTATACGAAACATTCAGTTCGCCGTCCTTGAACCAGGTGTGCTCAATGGTGCGGCTTGCCGTGTCCCATACGTATTCCAGAGACTTGGTCGGTTCCTTGAACCAGGCCAGCTCCTTCTTCGCATGCTCCAACCAGAACTTGTCCGGTTCCTTGATGGAGGCTTCCCACATCTTCTGATATTCGTCTACGCTCTTGATGGCCGCCTTCGCTACAATCTCCTGGGGCGCCGGAAAGGTGCGGTTCTCGGTCATTAAAGAACTCATGCCTTTTTTTTCTTCTGTCGCCATAGTCGTTCACCCTTTCTTCTCGTTGTGGTTTCCCATTGACAGCGGGTGGATACCGGCCCGCCTTGCTTTACGTTTCGACTTCCATCGGCAAGCGCCTCCATCGGCCTGATGTATCCGGGTTAATGCCGCTGGACCGCGCTCTCAGCCTTGTTTACCTAAGGGTAAGTAACACGTTCCCGGGCAAAAATATGCCCCCGCATCCATGCTACCTACCGTTCGTTATAGAAACTATTGTATAGAAAGATCACTGCGAAATGCAAACAGGCATGTTGCGGGAGAGAAAAGAGGGAGCGACCCGACCCTTTACGGGGTGCTGATAAGGTCTCGGACGAGGGCTGTTTCGTCGCATCCGGGAAACAAGGGGCACTGCAGGCAATCTTTAAACACTTTGTAGGGTAATTCGGAACGGTCTACCTCGGAGAAGCCAAGGCGGAGGAAAAAGTCGGGTATACGTGTAAAGGTATACACGCGCTCAATATCCATCTGTTTCGCCTCGACGAGTGCGGCCTCCACCAGTTTACGTCCGATGCCGGTCCCCCGCAAGGATTTGCGCACCACCAGGGAACGCACCTCGGCAAGGTCTATGAGGTCGATATGAAGTGCGGTCATACCCCCGACGCCTGAATCGTCCACATGGACATGGAAATCCCGGGCATTTTCAAACATTTCGGAAAGCCGCCGCGGCAGTACCTGGCCTTCCCCCGCGGCTTCATCCAGCAGGGCCTTCATGGCGACAATTTCCGTCAACTTTGGCTTTCGAATAATACCCATGTATCCATAACCTTCCATCCTGGCTGTATCCAACTCCTGCGGGCGTTGCCCGCACCCCAGACACGCGTCATTGCGAGCGAACCACCCCGACGCGTCGGTGTTTATTTTTAAAGAAACATGGTCATGATTTTGGAGTATGAGAGGAATACGATTGCTTATCAGCCGACTATTACTAATCGTCATTGCGAGGAACGAAGCAATCTCATCGCTAAACGGACTTGGTGTAAACCAGATTGCTTCGTTCCTCGCAATGACGAGATACGGGTCCTTTGTCATGGTTCATTTCTTGTTTTTTATA
>Ga0116149_1004461_pt1 | contig 13740 bp, 15 predicted proteins | sample AD_UKC057_MetaG_FD_89787 | JGI IMG/M metagenome (GOLD analysis project Ga0116149, IMG submission 89787) | Active sludge microbial communities of municipal wastewater-treating anaerobic digesters from USA - AD_UKC057_MetaG | ecosystem: Engineered > Bioreactor > Anaerobic > Digestate | place: USA...
CGAGAGCTGGGAGTGGGATTTTGGAGACGGTTTCAGTGGTAGCGGTAGCAAAGACATAGAGCATGGCTACTATCAACCGGGTGAATATACGGTGCTGGTGGAGGTAACACAGGATGGTTGCACCAAAACAGCAGAAAAACTAATTGTGATAGAAGACCACACAGGGGGCATAGCCAGTAGAACCGGGAATGAGGCGATCACCATTTATCCCAACCCGGGCAGCGGACAGGTTGTAATAAAAACCAACAACGGCAGTGCCATAGGAAGCATTCGTATCAGCAGTACATCAGGAAAGCAAATGTACAAAGCCGATATCAGCAGTCAAGAAATCCTTATAGACATAAGCCAATGGAATGTAGGAACTTACCTAGTAGAATGCAAGGAACACGGAGTGATGAAGTTGTTGGTGGAATGAGTTGGCAGAATGCAGAAGGGGTGATTTTTAGCATTTGTCACCCTGAGTAACGGAGCGAAGCGAAGTGCTCATCGAAGGGTGAATCCGAAGACGTTTCTCCATAATCCCTGTCTATGCTTCGATTAACGCTGCGCTACTCAGCATGACAGGGGCATTTGTCACCCTGAGTAACGGAGCGGAGCGAAGTGCTCATCGAAGGGTGAATCCGAAGACGTTTCTCCCTAACCCCTGCCTATGCTTCGATTAACCTTCCGCTACGCTCCAGTACTCAGCATGACAGGGGCATTTGTCACCCTGAGTAGCGTAACGAAGTGGAGCGGTAATCGAAGGGTGACTGCCGAAGCCGTTTTCAGTTCCCCTGCCTATGTTTCGATTAACGCTGCGCTACTCAGCATGACAGGGGCGGTTGTCACCCTGAGTAACGAAGCGAAGCGAAGTGCTCATCGAAGGGTGAATCCGAAGCCGTTTCTCCATTACCCCTGCCTATGCTTCGATTAACGCTGCGCTACTCAGCATGACAGGGGCGGTTGTCACCCTGAGTAACGAAGCGAAGCGAAGTGCTCATCGAAGGGTGAACCTGGAGACGTTTCTCCCTAACCCCTGCCTATGCTTCGATTAACGCTGCGCTACTCAGCATGACAGGGGCGGTTATCACCCTGAGTAGCGTAACGAAGTGGAGCGGTAATCGAAGGGTGAATCCGAAGACGTTTCTCCCTAACCCCTGCCTATGCTTCGATTAACGCTGCGCTACTCAGCATGACAGGGGCATTTGTCACCCTGAGTAGCGTAACGAAGTGGAGCGGTAATCGAAGGGTGCACACGAAGACGTTTCTCCATAATCCCTGTCTATGCTTCGATTAACCTTCCGCTACGCTCCAGTACTCAGCATGACAGGGGCACCCTCCTATTTTACCATCATTTTCAGCCTGAGTTTGTGCGCATGGTTTCTTACTTCGGCGATATAGACACCGGCAGGTTTTCCGGCCAGCGTTATCAGGGTTTTGGGTGTTTGCAATATTTGTGTCGAGACAACATCGCCAATGGCATTATACACGGTTAGACGGTTGTTCATCAATAAATTTCCTTCGAACTGCAACTCAAAATTTCCTCTTTCCTTGGTTTCGTTTATGGTAAAATCAACATTGGTTTCGAGAGCAGGGAGATACTTTTTGTTGCAATACTTATTGTTTTCGCCAAGAAACCGAATGGTTTGATAAAACAAGGGCCACCAGTAATCGCTCGGGAATATCGAATAATCAAGTTCGCTGATATTAATGCTGCCACAGCTATAAAAACAATGTCCCTGTCCTTCGTATGGATAAAATTGCGCATTGCACCCAAGGCTGTCGAAATGCTCCTTCATCGCCTTAGAACCATAGAAGTATACATTCAGGTCTTTACCATAAGTAAAATTCAGGGCATAATCTTTATCGAACGGAACAATCGGGTCGAGCGAGCCATGAATGAACAGCATGGGCACGGCATCGTAATCGTCGAGCAGACTCAGGTCGCTGGTAGCACCCCAAAAAGCCACCACGCCGGAAATTTTAACACGGTGGTCGCTAAAGCTGCCTGTACAATCGAGGCAACGCAAATCGGCATTGTTGGCACCAAACCCGGTACTGTAGGTTTCGGGTGGGCGTTCCGAATCGTCCATATACACCGTGTTTATCGAAGTGATGGCTCCTGCGCTGTTTCCCAGCAAGAAAATCTGTGTGGTGTCGATACCAAACCTGTCGCTGGTATGAATCAAATAGCGCACGGCAGCACGGCAATCCTGAGTAGCCCGGTACATTGCCCTGATGATGCCTGCATCGCTGCCAATAGCCTTGCCGCTGCCCAATGGATTAAAACCCACACGGTAGTTGATTGCAGCTGCCACATAGCCATAGTGGGCCAGGCTGTCGCACCAGGCCTTCATATCGCGCCGCTCTTTAGACCCCTGCAAAAATGCACCCCCGTACAAGCAAACCACGAGTGGACGCTTTGCCTGTTTATCGTTGGCCGGATAATAAATGTCGAAGCTTAGCGACTCCGGATCGTTCATGCCAAATCCGGTAAAATCCCAGGAGTCCTCAACAGCATAAACAATGTCTTTTTCGATGGTAATCTGCTCGAAAACCCGTGATGTATAGCGGTTTTGAGCAATCAACATGCTGCTAAGCAACAGAAATACAATTATATAGAAAAAATATTTCAAAAAATTCACAGTTAGATGTCACAAATGTACAAGTTATTCGTTATAACAAATTAAACACCAAAGTTTAGTTAAATTTTTTTATTTTGCGCACCAAACCAATGTTTTGATAAAAAAGGTTTCCATTATAATAATCCTGCTGGCCATCGCCACAAGTATGGCCCATGCGCAGCTCATCAGGATGAACAACCGCCTGGTAATAGCAGGGATGGTGGTCGATGCTACCGATTCGTCGCCATTGGCTTATGTAAACATCTACGTAAAACACACACGCAGTGGCACCATCACCGATACTTCAGGATATTTTTTGTTGTTTGCCAATGTAGGCGACACCATCATTTTTTCGTCGCTGGGTTACGAAAAACTCCATGTGGTTGCCACCGATACCCTGGGTGATATCGCCCGACCCGCATTTGTCGAAATGAAACGTACGGTGTATGAACTTTCGTCGGTCGATATAATCGCGTTGCGGCGATATCAGCAGTTTAAGTACGAAGTCATCAATATGAAACTGCCCGAAGACGACTACGTGAGGGCCGCCAACAATTTTCCCATCAGGCCGGTGGACCTCGATTACTACACCCGTCAGGGGGCTTCGGGCTTTGGGTTGATATTCCATCCGATTACGGCATTATACGACGCTTTCAGCAAAGAAGGAAAGGAAAGGCGTAAGCTGGCTGAGGTTACCGAACAAGATAGTTACCGTGCTGCTGTCGAACAAAAATATAACCTGAAAATGGTTATGCGGGTAACCGGACTGAACGATACCGAAGCAGGATTGTTTATGAAGTGGATGAATCTGTCAGATCCTTTGGTAATCAATGCATCGGAATATCAGCTTATCGAAATAATCATGATGCAGTTTGTGAAATACCAGAAACAGCAATAAACGTGGTTAAGACAAAAACATTGGCATACTTACACAACAGCATAGGCAGAAGTCATTCTCCGATAGGTTCACGACACAGGTTAAAAGACAAAATCCAAGCAAAAAACCGACAGGTTATTAACAACACACAATTTTCAACTTGCTGATTTTCTGAATATTTACCAATCGAAAAGAATTTATTTTTAAAATTGTTGATTTTTCAAAATAATTATATCTTTGCAGTCCATTTTGGCGAAAGCTAAGTGTGAACATAAAGAATATAAATTAAAAGTTTTAGTGCAGTGAACACATTAAGTTATAAAACTGTATCAGCCAACAGGAACACTGTTCAGAAAGAATGGGTACTGGTTGATGCTGAAGGTCAGGTATTGGGTCGGTTGGCTTCGAATGTAGCCTATATGCTGAGGGGAAAACACAAACCTGATTTCACCCCCCATGTTGATTGTGGCGCCAATGTAGTTGTAATCAACGCCGAAAAGGTACTTCTTACCGGTAAAAAACTCACCGACAAAGAATATGTAAGCCATTCGGGTTATCCTGGCGGACAGAAGATCCAGTCGCCGGAGGAATTGTTCAAGAAATATCCGGAACGTGTGATTGAAAAAGCCGTAAAAGGAATGCTTCCAAAGAACAAACTGAGCAATCAGTTGTTCCGCAATTTATATGTTTGCGTTGGCACCGAGCACCCCTACGCTGCACAGAAACCGAAAAAAATAGATATCAACGAAATTAAATAGGCAACATGGATACAGTTAATGCCATTGGCAGAAGGAAAGCCGCTATTGCAAGGGTATATCTTAGTGAAGGTAAAGGAAATATCACCGTGAATGACCGCAAAATGGAGGAATACTTCCCCCTGATGCAAATACAATATATAGTAAAACAGGCTCTGTTGGTTACCGAAACCACCGAGAAATTCGACGTTAAAGCCAACCTCGAAGGTGGTGGCATTAAAGGTCAGGCTGAAGCATTGCGCCTTGCCATTGCCCGTGCCATAATTAAAACAGACGCTGAAACCCGCCCCATACTGAAATCGAATGGATTCCTTACCCGTGATGCCAGGGTGGTTGAGCGCAAAAAGCCCGGTCAGAAGAAAGCCCGTAAAAGATTCCAGTTCAGCAAGCGTTAGTCTGCTGCTGCTTTTCAGGCTCTGTTTAGAATCTAAATTGTCCGGACTATCAGCAATGGTACTACCTGACAATTGTTTTTATAAGAATGTAAACTAAATTTAATTGAACATGCCAAGACTCAGTTTTGATGAATTATTGAACGCAGGTGTTCATTTTGGGCACCTTCGCAGGAAGTGGAATCCACACATGGCTCCCTACATCTTCATGGAAAGAAACGGGATTCATATTATTGACCTGCACAAAACCGCGGTAAAAATCGACGAAGCCGCCAACGCCCTGAAGCAAATTGCAAAATCGGGACGTAAAATTTTATTCGTTGCCACCAAGAAACAAGCCAAAGACATTGTGGCCGAAGAAGTACAAAAAATCAGTATGCCTTACGTTACCGAGCGCTGGCCCGGTGGTATGCTTACCAACTTCCCGACCATCCGCAGGGCTGTGAAAAAAATGACATCCATCGACAAAATGATGGTTGACGGTACTTTCGATACCATGTCGAAACGTGAAAAACTTCAAATTTCGCGTCAGCGCGCCAAACTCGAAAAGAACTTAGGTAGTATTGCCGACCTGTCGCGCCTGCCCTCTGCACTTTTTGTGGTTGACGTTATGAAAGAACATATTTCGGTGAAAGAAGCCCAACGTCTCAGCATCCCTGTTTTTGCCATTGTTGACACCAACTCTGACCCGACAGGTATCGATTTCCCGATTCCTGCCAACGATGACGCTTCAAAATCCATTCAACTGATTGTGAAAACCATGTGCGACGCCATCAGAGAAGGACTCGAAGAACGTAACCAGGAAAAAGACAAACTTGCCGACAAAGCGGTTGACGCCGACGTAGATGCCGAAGACGAAGATGAAGTTTTCGACAGCAAGCCATCACGCAAATACACTGTTGATGAAGAAGAAGAATCCGGTGTAAAATCGGATGCAAAAAAACCGGTTGGCCGCAAGAAAATTGTGAAAACCACCAAGGTTAAAGATAACTAGTAATCACGTAAAAAAATTAATTTTATTATGGCAGAAATAACAGCAGCCGATGTAAGCAAGCTGCGCAAAATAACCGGAGCCGGTATGATGGACTGCAAAAAAGCCCTCACCGAAGCTGACGGAGATTTCGAAAGAGCTCAGATACTGATTCGCGAAAGAGGATTGGCCATTGCCAACAAACGTGCCGACAGAGAAGCATCCGAAGGTGCCGTATTATCGTGTACTTCAGCTGATAAAAAACTGGGCGTTGTAATTGCATTAAATTGCGAAACCGACTTTGTTGCCAAAAACGAAGATTTCGTGCAGACAGCAAAAAGCATCCTGAATATTGCAACCGAGAACAACCCTGCCGACCTGAATGCATTGAAAGCATTGGTTATCAATGGAAAAACGGTTGAAGACATGATTCTCGAAAAGAGCGGTATTACCGGCGAAAAAATGGAACTCGCTTATTACGATTTTGTAAAAGCAGGATATGTTTCGTCATATATTCACATGGGCAACAAACTGGCTACCATCGTTGGTTTCAACAAACCCGTTGAGGAGCAGGCAGCAAAAGACATAGCAATGCAGGTTGCAGCCATGGATCCGGTAGCTGTTAAACCCGAGGATGTTCCACAAAATGTCATCGAAAAAGAACTCGAAATTGGTCGCGAACAAGCCCGTAACGACGGAAAACCCGAAAACATGATTGACAAAATCGCTCAGGGTAAACTCCAGAAATTCTACAAAGAATCTACCCTGTTGAATCAGGACTTCGTGAAAAACGGAAAAGTTACTGTCAATCAGTATCTGCAAGGATTCGACAAAGAACTTACCGTTACAGGTTTCAAACGTTTTGGCCTGAAAAATTAAGCAACTTACCCTACCAGGATTAAAGCCGTGCCCGGTAAGCACGGCTTTTTTCGTATCCCATTGCTTTGTGATGCCTGCCTGAACGTGAAAAATATGTTTGAATAAACCAATAATTTTGTAAATTTATCGCTCAATTTTTAGACCTATGACGACCAACAAATTTAAGAGGGTATTGCTTAAACTTTCGGGCGAATCGCTCGAAGGCAATCTGGGTTACGGCATCGATCCTGACCGCCTGATGGAATATGCCCAACAGGTACATCATGCCCATTGCACCGGAGTTCAGATAGGGATTGTAATAGGCGGAGGAAACATTTTCAGGGGCTTGTCGGGAACACAGAAGGGTTTCGACAGGGTTACCGGCGATCAGATGGGAATGCTGGCTACAGTTATTAATTCGTTATCGCTATATAATGCACTTACCTCGCTCGGGTCGAAGACCAAACTCTTTACCGCTGTCGGAATCGAGTCGGTGGGCGAAAGATTTTCGAAACCGGCTGTACTCGAAGCCATGGGCGCCGGATATATCTGTATATTTTCGGGAGGTACCGGCAACCCGTTTTTCAGCACCGATACCGCTGCAGCACTACGCGCTGTAGAAACCGACTGCGACCTGCTGCTGAAAGGTACACGCGTCGACGGGGTATATACTGCCGATCCCGAAAAAGACCCGACGGCCATTAAATATCAGTACCTCACTTATAAAGAAGCCTACGAAAAAGGTCTTAAGATTATGGATTTGACGGCATTTACATTGTGTCGCGAAAACAACATGAAACTGATGGTTTTCGACATGAATACACCGGGCAATCTCATGAAAATTGTGTCCGGCGAAAACATCGGAACACTGGTAAGCAATTGATTAACCAAAATAATCTGATTTTGTATGGATGATATTCAATTTTACATCGATTCGGCGAAAGATGACATGAACGGAGCACTGGAACATCTCGAAAAGGAGTTTCATAAAATCAGGGCGGGTAAAGCCTCTCCTGCCATGCTCGAAAACATCCGCGTCGATTACTACGGAACTACCAGCCCACTGTCGCAGGTTGCCAATGTTTCGTGTCCCGATGCCAAAACAATTTTTATTCAGCCCTGGGATCGTGGTGTAATTTCAGCTATCGAAAAAGCCATTCAGGCAGCCAACCTGGGATTTAATCCTTCGAACAACGGCGAAGTAATACGAATTATGGTTCCGCCACTCACCGAGGAGCGTCGCAGACAATTGGTAAAACAGGTGAAAAACGAAGGTGAGAATGCAAAAGTTGCCATCAGAAATCACCGGCGCGATGCCATCGAAGAATTTAAAAAATTAAAAAAAGAAGGACTTTCGGAAGATATGGCTAAAGACGCAGAATCGAAAATACATAAAGCCCACGAAGACTATATTAAAAAAGTGGACGAAGCCATTGCCCGTAAAGAAAAAGAAATCATGACGGTGTAATTTCTGGTATTTCACTGTTTACTGCGGTGAACCCGTCGTTTGGCGGGTTTTCCTGTTATTTGAAAATTAATAAACCACACTATGAAAACAACCTTTCTGACCATTGCCATTGCATTTGCCCTGAGTTCGCTCATTGCTCAGGACCGTTCCGACTGGATTGGATTCTATCCCGAAGCCTGTACCAGTATTACCGTGGGTAAATCGGCCACAACCGATGGTTCGGTTATCACATCGCACACCGACGACAGTCACCGAACACGCAGCGAAATGAATATAATTCCGGCCATGGACCACAAACCGGGCGAGATGACTCCCATGTACAGGCGTATTGCCTGCGATACAACGGCTATGCCATCGTATTCGAACATTGTTATCGGCGAAATACCACAGGTGAAACACACCTACCAGTTCATTAACACGGCATATCCGTGCATGAACGAGCATCAACTTGGCATTGGAGAGTCAACTTTTGGAGGCCGCGATTGTCTGCAGTCGGATGCCGGACTTATCGATTGTCAACGCTTGTGTCAATTAATGCTCGAGCGATGCAAAACCGCACGCGAAGCCATCGTTATGGCGGGCGAACTATTGAAACAATATGGCTGGAACGACGCGGGCGAATGCCTCACGATTGCCGACCCCAACGAGGTGTGGCATCTCGAAATCGTGGGTCCCGGAAAGGGAAAAGTGGGTGCGATCTGGGTTGCACAACGCGTACCCGACGACCATGTGTCGTGTAATGCCAATGCAAGCCGTATCATGGAAATTGACTTAAAAAACAAAGACTATTTTATGGCCAGTACCAATATTTTCGACATGGCCCGCGACAGTGCCTGGTGGAACCCTGAAAAAGAAGCATTCCGGTTTGCGTATGCCTATGCACCCCAGTCACGTAAAGAACTTGCGAGCCGCCGCCGGGAGTGGAGAATTTTTGATATGCTCGCACCATCGCTGCAACTTGACCCCAACGACGAGAATTATCCCTTCTCGGTAAAACCCGATAAACCGGTAAGTATGGAAATGCTCGTACTGATATTTTCGGACTATTACGAAGGCACTCCTTACGACATGACCCGCAGCATTACCAGCACCGATAAAAACGGAAAAACCATAGTATCACCGCTCGCAAACCCGTTCATGCCCTACGAGCAATTGGAATTGCACAACGTAAGCGGAGGATGGTATCACACCGGTAGCGATGGTCATATCCAGTTTTTGGGAGAACGAACCATTGCGCGCTGGTACACCATGTACGGCACCATACTGCAATCGCGCTCATGGCTTCCCGACGAAGTAGGCGGGGTTGCGTGGATTGCACTCGATAATATTGCATCATCGGTGTATGTTCCTTTCTATTGTTCGGTTACCGATATGCCACAGTCGTATAAAACGCCCGGACGCACCAAAGGGTACACCCTGCAATCGGCATGGTGGGCTTTCAACAGACTGGGAACACTGGCAGCACAACGCTGGGGTGATATGCGCCACGATTTGGCAGCAGTTTGGGGCCCCATGCAAAAAGACTTATTTAAAAATCAGGAAAGCGTTGAACGCCTCGCCATGAACATGAAATCGGAAAAAAAGCGTATTGAATTCCTGACACAATATTCCAACGATCAGGGAAACAAAGCCGTGAATAAAGCCATTGAACTCGGCGATTTCCTATGGACAAAATATGACGAGAAGTTTTAAACCGGTCGCTTATTGCTGGGTTGCATCGGAGTAATTGAGTTTGACAACCGTGCATTGGTTTTCGACAATCTCGATTTGCCCCTGCCAGAAGTAAACACCATCGTTGGCAGTGTAATTGTGCGTACCAACCACCAATCCGGCAAAGTTTGCACAATCGGAGTGACCGCAATCGGGAGCTGTGGTTATTTTATCAAGAATATTTTCGGTAACACTATTAATGGTAACCGTAATATTATCGTAACCTTCGCTCTGCCAGAACACAGCATTACCGGTTTTCGGAATAACATTAATCGATTTCAGCGATTCGCTCGACAATTCGTTATTGCGCGAAAACGCAGTGAGTTTAAAAGTAAGAATACCCGCAGCGGTTTCGGGAATAACATACACGGGGTTTTCTTCGGTGCTGGTGCTATTACCAGGCAGATTCCACTCATAATGATGGGCATCGGTCGATGAATTGGTTATCACAACCGTTTCTCCGGCATTATACACCGATTTGTCGAGCGAAAAACTGGCGGTAGGTTGTTTCTGACACGATACAAAAAACAATACAGTAAGAATGAGCAGCGCGGCTTGCAAGATTTTTTTGGTTGGCATGGTATCCAATATTAAAATTACCCTACTCTTCAGGATTTTCGGATACTCCCCCCGGGAACTTGAACAGTACTTAAGAATCCCGAAGTGGCGGCAATTTAATAAATATTTAAAAAACAAACTACCGGTTGTTAACAACAAAACAGGCAGCGTCAACAAATTGGCGCTGCCTGCATACCTATAGGTTCAAAATCAAAGGCTGAATACAGCTTTTATTTTTTCAACATAATCGAGTTTCTCCCATGTAAATAATTCAACTTCCACCTTTTTATCTTCGATATAAGGTGAGGAGAAAACCTTCGTCACTTTGCGGGGGCTGCGGCCGAAATGTCCGTAAGCTGCCGTTTCGCGGTAGATAGGATTCCTGAGCTTAAATCGTTGTTCGATGGCTGCCGGACGCATATCGAAAATGTCCTTAACTTTTTCGGCAATCACACCATCGGTCATGTTCACATGGGCAGTGCCAAAGGTGTTTACATAAATACCTACCGGCTGGGCCACGCCAATAGCATAGGCAACCTGAACCAGAATCTCATCGGCAACACCTGCCGCTACCATGTTTTTGGCAATATGCCGCGTAGCATAGGCAGCCGAGCGATCGACCTTACTGGGGTCTTTGCCCGAGAAAGCACCACCACCATGCGCACCGCGGCCACCATAGGTGTCCACAATAATTTTACGTCCGGTCAGGCCAGTGTCTCCATGAGGTCCTCCAATGACAAATTTACCCGTTGGATTCACATGCAACACATAATTGTGTCTGAACAGTCCGGCAGTTTTTTCGGGCAGGCCTGATGTAACCCTCGGAATCAGGATATTCTGTACATCGTTTTTAATGGTTTCGAGCATGCGCTTTTCGTCGTTGTCGAAATCGTCGTGCTGGGTTGATATTACGATGGTATGAACCCTCAGGGGTTTCTGCTGGTCGTCGTATTCAATGGTCACCTGCGACTTGGAATCGGGCCTCAGGTAAGTCATCATCTTGCCTTCGCGCCTGATTGCTGCCAGTTCCTGAAGCAAGCGGTGCGACAAATCAAGCGGCAAGGGCATAAAATCTTCGGTTTCGCGGCAGGCATATCCGAACATCATGCCCTGATCGCCGGCACCTTGCTCCTGATGAAGCCCCTTACCCTCTTCGACACCCTGATTGATGTCGGGCGACTGTTCGTGAATGGCAACCAGAACACCACAGGAATTACCATCGAAGCGGTATTCACCTTTGGTATAACCCACTTCGTTGATAACACGGCGTGTAGTTTCCTGAATATCGACATACACTTTCGATTTCACTTCTCCGGCAACCACAGCCTGACCCGTAGTCACCAAGGTTTCGCAAGCCACTTTCGACTGTGGGTCGAAAGCCAGAAATTCATCCAGAATTGCATCAGAAATCTGATCGGCCAGTTTATCAGGATGGCCTTCGGATACCGATTCGGATGTGAATAAATAACCCATCTTAACAAGTTTTAAATTAATACTATGTTATTGAATGATTGTAAAAACAGAAACGGTGTTTTAGCATTGTTTTGCTGTGGTTGCAATCACCCAAATTTTTCCACTGAGAAAACACAAAAATACACTTAATTGTTTTTCTGTGCAATTTTTTTTTTTGATTCCTGAAATTAAATTCAAAAAACCGGCAGGTCGTGTTTGTGTTTTTTTTTCGGAATGATACGAATGTAAATGATTATTTTTATTTTTGTGCAACAGCAACACAAACACAACACATCGCTATGGCAAAACTTAACGAAACGGAACAGGCAGCCGTAAACATTATTGGAAATGGCACTACCATCAAGGGAGATGTAATTTCGACGGGCGATATGCGCATCGACGGCACCCTGCAAGGGAATTTACAGATTAAAGGGCGTCTTATTATTGGAGAAACCGGAAAAATCATTGGGGAAATCGATTGCAAAAACTCTGAGATTTCAGGAATTATCGAAGGTAAAATTGTGGTGGGCGAGCTTTTAACGCTAAAATCAACGGCAAAAATAATGGGTGATATCATCACCTCGAAACTTGCCATTGAACCCGGCGCTGTATTTACCGGAACCTGCAATATGGGAGGTAACAGGCAAAAACAGGAATACACTTCGGTTTCCGAAAATGCCGAAGCCAAATAGCGACAATCCATACAGCCGTTATGCCCGCTACTCGGCTATTGTAATCGAAATGATTGCAGTAATTGCGGGTTTAACTTATCTGGGTGTATGGGCCGACAAAAAAATCGGAAACGAAACGGCCTGGCTTACCATCGTGCTTTCGTTGTTGGGTGTAGCTGCTGCCATATATTTACTGATAAAACAATTGCCCCGTGAATAAAGCCATACAGAAATATTTCTCTGCAACACTGAAACTTCTTTCGTTTGGTTTGTTTTTGTTCTTCCTGCACTGGCTGATTGTTTACCTTGTTCTTAACCTGACCAATCCGGCCGGATTTTGGCATTTTCACCTCTTTTTGGGATTGCTTACCCTGCTGAATCTGATTGTGGTAATCTGGCTGCTTAATAAGGATGCAAAACTGATGGGTCTGGGGTTTATGGCGGCCGGATTTTTAAAAATGCTGGCTTCGGTGGGTTTTCTGTTACCCTATCTGATGAACAAGGACAGCGAAACCACCGGAATCGTTATTCAATTTATGGCAATTTACGTTGCCTATCTGGTGTTTGAGGTAATGTATCTGGTTAAATTGTTAAAAAAATAAAGAATTTTCAGAAATCATTAAAAATTGTTATTTTCAAAACGCGAAAACGAACACAAAACCGATGACGGCACTATATAAATATTTCGCTTCTTTTTTGCTCATTATTAGCATGTTTGCCTATAATGCAGCCGCTTCGGAACCGAAGCCTGAAGAAGAAAAACTCGATGTGAATTCGATGATAATGCATCACATTAAGGATTCTCACAGTTGGCACATACTCACATATCAGAAAGATGGTGAAGAAAAACAAGTGAGTATTCCCCTGCCCGTAATCCTTTACTACAACGGTCATCTCGATGTATTTATGTCGTCGGAATTTCATCATGGAGAAGAAAATGTAATCCGCGGAGACCGTGAATATATATTGCATCACGAAAAAATTTATCTGGCCAACGACGAACATGGAATCACGCTCGAAGAAGGCGAAAAAGAGGGCGAGCATGTGATAGCTAACGAAAAGCCCCTCGATTTCTCGCTTACCCGCAACGCCGCTGCTTTGTTATTTTCGGTGTTTTTACTCCTGTGGATATTCCTCAGCATGGCCCGTGCCTACAAAAAACATCCCGGTCGCCCTGCCGGCATGCAGGCATTTCTCGAACCCCTGGTATTGTTCGTGCGCGACGACATTGTAATCCCGAATGTAGGTAAACACAAATACGAAAAATACCTGCCTTACCTGCTGACCCTGTTTTTCTTTCTTTTGATTAATAATATACTGGGATTAATTCCTTTTTTTCCGGGCGGCTCTAATGTAACGGGCAATATAGCTATTACCTTCACGCTGGCATTACTTACTTTACTGATAACCGTATTCAGCGGGAACA
>Ga0116149_1004465_pt1 | contig 13736 bp, 11 predicted proteins | sample AD_UKC057_MetaG_FD_89787 | JGI IMG/M metagenome (GOLD analysis project Ga0116149, IMG submission 89787) | Active sludge microbial communities of municipal wastewater-treating anaerobic digesters from USA - AD_UKC057_MetaG | ecosystem: Engineered > Bioreactor > Anaerobic > Digestate | place: USA...
TACTACGGTTTTCGCTATGTCCAGATCGAAGGCGCCACCGCGGTAAACCTCACCGAGAAAACTCCACCCACGGAGGAGGAAGGCGTCACGATCACAGGTCTGGTCGGAAATTTCACCTATGCTTCCGCCGATAAAGCAGGCACCTTTTCCTGCTCCAATCAGCTCATTAACCGGATTGACCACCTCATCCGAATGGCCATCTACAGCAATTTCCAAAGCGTTTTCACCGATTGCCCCCATCGTGAAAAACTTGGCTGGCTTGAGCAGACTCATCTCATGGCCAATGGGCTCATCGCCAACCTGAGCCTCATGCGCCACTATACGAAACTCATGCGCGATTGTGCCGAAGCCCAACTCCCCGACGGTCTGGTTCCCGATATCGCCCCGGAGTATACCGTCTTCAGTCCGGATTTCCGCGATTCACCCGAGTGGGGCAGCGCTTTTGTCCTGGACCCCTGGTATGTCTGGCTTCACTACGGAGATACCCGCCTGGCAAAACGTTACTATACGCAGATGAAAAACTACCTCACCTATCTGAAAAATAAAAAAGACCAGAATGGGATGATCTCTCACGGCCTCGGCGATTGGTACGATGTCGGCCCCGGCCCTTCAGGCTATGCACAGCTCACATCCAAAGAGCTCACCGCCACGGCGACCTACTATCAGGGTTTAAAATCCGTGATTCACTTTGCCCGGCTCTTTAATCGCCAGGATGACCTCAAGGAACTCACCGCTGAGGCAGAGTCCATCAAAGAGCTCTTCAATAAACGCCTCTATAATTCCGAAAAGAATTACTACGACAGGAACAGCCAGACGGCCAACTCCATGCCGCTGGTCGTCGGTCTGGCTGATGAATCTCTCGCAAAACCCATTCTGGAAAACCTGATCACCACCGGCATCCGCGGTGCCACCAACCGCATTACGGCCGGCGATGTCGGCTTCTCCTATCTCGTCAAAGCGCTCCTGAAACACAATCAGGGCCAGGTCCTCTTCGATATGGTCACTCAGACCAATGGTCCGGGCTATTGGCACATGCTTGAGCAGGGCTGCACCTCTCTGCATGAAAGCTGGAAGGCCGAGACGTTCAGCTCATTCAATCATTTCATGCTGGGCCATGCACAGGAGTGGTTCTACCGCGGCATCGGCGGCATCAATCCCTCTGCTGATAATCCGGGCTATCAGAAATTCATCCTCAAACCCCAGGTCGTCGGCGATCTTTCAGAAGCCAACGTCGCCTATCGATCCATTCGCGGTGAAATTTTGAGCCATTGGAAAGTAGAAAACGGCCGCTTTATTTACCACATCCGCATCCCGGCCAATACCGAGGCCCTCGTCTACCTGCCGGCCACTTCCTCTGATTGGGAAACACTGGCCGAAGGCGATACACCCCTCAAGAACCATCCGCAGATTCAGGTCTTGAATAGAGAGAGCACTCCCAAAGCCATTGAGCTCAAAGTCCCCTCCGGCGACTATCTCCTGAATTCCGAGTACAAACCCTGAAAAAAGCAGATAAACAAAAAATCGGAGGTGTGAACCAAACCACATCTCCGATTTTTTTGCCCTCGTAAAAGAGCAACGTCCCGGCCTTCGCTCTAGTCTATAAACCTGCGGACGATTTGCCCATAGGCATCGATCCGGCGATCCCGCAAAAACGGCCAGTGAGTACGGGTCACGTCCACGCTCTCCAGGTCCAGCTCCGCAAAAAGAATCTCCTCTGAATCCACCGAAGCCTTCGCAAGTATCTGCCCCGAAGTCCCCGCCACGAAGCTCTGTCCCCAGAATTCAATCCCGTCTCCTCCCACCGGCGTTTCTTTCCCGACCCGGTTAATGGCCGCCACGTAGCAGCCATTGGCGACGGCATGAGAGCGCTGAATCGTTTCCCAGGCGCCGTGTTGATTGACCCCGTACTCCTCCTTTTCGGAAGGATGCCAGCCGATCGCCGTCGGGTAAAAGAGAATCTCAGCCCCCTGCAGCGCCGCCAACCGTGCCGCCTCCGGGTACCACTGATCCCAGCAAATTAAAACGCCGATCTTCCCGTAGCGGGTCTCCCAGACCTTGAACCCCGTATCTCCCGGCGCAAAGTAAAATTTCTCGTAAAACAGCGGGTCATCGGGAATATGCATCTTGCGGTAAATCCCCAGGAGCGACCCATCCGCATTCAGTATGGCCGCTGTATTGTGGTAAAGCCCCGATGCACGTTTTTCAAAAAGAGAGGCGATGATTACCACTTCATACTGTTTGGCAATCGCCCCAAAAGCCTCCGTTGACGGCCCGGGAATACTCTCCGCCAGCGCAAAGTTCGCATGGTCCTCGCTCTGGCAAAAATACTGGGATTTGAAGAGTTCGACCGTACAGATTATTTTCGCTCCCTGCCGAGCCGCTTTTTCCGCCAGCAAGAGTGTGTTTTGCAGATTGCTTTGAGTGCATTGCCCGCAGCGCGTTTGCAACAAAGCTATTTTCACAGGATGGGAAGGGGTCTCTTTTTTCATTTTTTTCTCGTTTCTCGTTTCAATTCTAAGCCGGATAGCAAAAGCCGCTTCTTCTCAAAAACGGCTCTCGCTCTCGTTCCGTGCCGCCTATTCGAGTGCGGCGGCGATTGCATCTCCGATCTGGGATGTCCCCACGCACTTATCCGTGTCGGAAGCGCCGGCAATATCTCCGGTGCGCAATCCTTGGGCGAGCACCTTTTCCACAGCCGCCTCAATCGCGCAGGCCGCCGCCTCTTCTCTGAAAGAATAGCGCAGCATCAGCGCCGCCGAAAGAATCTGCGCAATCGGGTTAGCCAGATTCTTGCCCGCAATATCCGGTGCGGAGCCGCCCGCCGGCTCATAAAGCCCGAAACGGATCCCGCTCAATTCCGAGGTCTCTCCCAGACTTGCACTGGGCAGCATTCCCAGAGAGCCCGCCAGGGCTGCCGCTTCATCGCTCAAGATATCCCCAAACATGTTTTCGCAAAGCAGCACGTCATATTGAGAAGGGTTCAATATCAACTGCATGGCCGCATTATCCACGAACGCATGCTCCAATTGCACATCCGGGTATTCCTTGCCCACGGTGGTTACGACATCGCGCCAGAGCACTCCATTCTCCAGAACATTGGCCTTATCTATACTCGAAAGCTTTTTGCGGCGCAGCCGCGCAGCCTCAAACCCGACATGGGCAATGCGTTCAATTTCCTCAGTCGTAATCACCATCGTATCGGTGGCCCGCAGGAGGGTTCTCTTGCCTCCGATCCCTTCTTCATCCACCACCACATACTCCTCGGTCTTTTTGGGCTGCCCGAAATAGAGACCGCCGGTCAGCTCGCGCACGACCATGATATCAATCCCCGTGCCGAAACGGCTCTCCTTCAAAGGACACGCATGATTCAGCCCCGGGTAAAGACGCACCGGCCTCAGGTTGGCAAAGAGCTCGAAGTGTTTGCGCAGGTAAAGCAACGCCGCGCGCTCGGGCCGTTCACTCTTGGGCAAAGTCGGGTCGCGCCCCGGCAAACCCACGGACCCGAAGAGAACCGCATCGGCGGCTTCGCACTCTTCAAGCGTCTTTTCCGGCAAAGCCTTGCCCGCAGCATCGATTCCCGCCCAACCGACGGGTGCCTCGTGAAATTCAAAATCCATTCCATAACGCGATTGAACGGCCCGCAGCACTTTGAGCCCCTCACGCATCACTTCCGGTCCGATTCCGTCGCCGGCCAAAACTGCAACACGATATTTTTTCATTGTTTCAATAATCCGTCTATTCTCTTAAGTACACGTTCTTTCCCCAAAACTTCCATAAGATGATATAAGCTGGGGCCGGACTTCGCCGCGGTCAGAGCCAAACGCAGCGGATGCACCAGGGGGCCGGCTTTTAACCCCAATTCTTTCGCTAACTCCTTCAATACAGCCTCCAGAGAAGCCGAGCTGAAATCCTCCAGGGCGGCATATCTCTCGCGCAACATCGCAAGGCGCTCCCTGGCCTCCGGCGTAAACTCGCTCTCGAGCATCTCCGGGGAATACTCCAGCTCTTCCGTAAAATAGAACCCGGCATACTCGGGCAACTCCGAAAAGGTCTTCACCTTATCCTTGCAGGTCTCCAATGCCTTCCTCACATACTCCTCATCCCATCCCGAGGAGAGCATTCCGCTTCTCTCAAAAGCCTTCCTTCCCAGCTCGACAAACCGCTCCATGCTCAGTTGACGCATATATTCGTAATTGATGGATTTCAATTTGTTCATGTCAAAGCGAGCATTGCTCCGATGGACCTGACACAAATCAAAGCTCCGTATGATCTCCTCCACGCTCACGATCTCCTTGTTATCGCCGGGCGTCCAGCCCAGGAGCACCAACTGATTGACGAGCGCTTCGGGCAAATACCCCATCTCCGGGTAAGCCATCAGCGACGCTCCTTCATCGCGCTTGCTCATCTTGCTTCCGTCGGAGTTCAAGATCAGCGGAATATGTGCATATTGAGGCGGCTCGGCACCGAAAGCCCTGAATAAAGCGATATGCTTGGCCGTATTGGTCAAATGGTCTTCCCCGCGGATGACGTGCGTAATTCCCATCAGTAAATCGTCAATCACGTTCACCAGATGGAATACCGGTTGGCCGTCCGAACGGACAATGACAAAATCCGGGTCCTGCGCCTCGCGGTCAGTTAGCTCCCGGCGCACCTGTCCCACTACCAGGTCCTCTATCAGGACCGCTTCACGTCCCATCTTGAAATAAACGGCTCCGTCCCGGTCATAGGCAAAACCCCTGGATTTGAGTTCTTCTGTCTTTTCACGGTAAATATCCGACCTCTGGCTCTGGAAGTAGGGACCGAAATCCCCCTTGCACGCATCCCGGTCGCCGCCGCTCAAGGGCCCCTCATCCCAGTCAATCCCCAGCCAGCGCAGTCCTTCCAGGATCACGTCCACTGCCTCCTGCGTATTGCGGGCCGCGTCCGTATCCTCAATACGCAAAATGAACTTCCCGCCTGTATGCCGCGCATAAAGCCAGTTGAAAAGCGCCGTCCTCGCTCCGCCTATGTGGAGGTAACCCGTCGGACTGGGCGCAAACCGAACCCGTGTACTCATCCCCGATATAATTCCTTCTAATTCAAACTCCCAGGGCCTCTTCCGCCCTGTTCTTGCGGTCTTATTCTACCTTCTGCCCGCCTCTCTTCAAGCTTCGAGCGCAACCGCCCTTTCATTATTTCCCCACCCGCTCCGGGGCAGACTCACCACGAAACTGGCGATCGGCTACAATTTGTCATGGAAAGAATACGCCTTACCCGAAAGACTCCCTCGACCCGTCCAGCTATGGATTCGTTGGCGCCGGAGAGTCGTCCGAATCTGTTTTTCTCTCTTGCCGGCCCTCCTCCGCCTTCTCAATAATGTCGGCAATAGCCTTGCTGGGATTCTCTTTTTGAAAACCCTTAAGTATCTCCAACACCCTGTCAAACTGCACCGCATTTGACGTTAGCGACCATCGGGCTGCAGATGCAACAATGACCATCCCCAGATTATCCTCATCCTCCAATCCGGGAAGAGCCTCCGTAATCCGCTTGATCGGCTTCGCATCGCCTGTCACAAAAAACTCTGACCAGAGAAGATCCAGCATCTCCGCGCTGAACCCCATCTTATAAAGATCAGGCATTTTATACTTGGCATATTCCTCATACTTCTTTGCCGCCTTCTCAAACTCCTCCTTCTTCAACAGGTCTTCCAGCAACTTATTGCCCTTCTCAACATTCGCATATCTCACGGCCATCAAAGCTATCGGCTGCTCCGAAGCGGGCAACGAACCCACCGTCTTGAAAAACACATCCAACGTTTCGGGGTAAGTACGCATGGTCGTCCCAAAAAACACGAAACTCATAGATGCAAAATCCGGCTGAGTAAAATGTCTTTGCTTCCCGGCATACTCCAGAGCGTATTTGAACCGCTCAATATCTTTAGTCCGGAATAGGTTCATCATCCACTCCCCATACTCTTCAAGAGAAAGAAACTCCTTTGCCTTCTCCTTTACCCCCTCCTTCTTCTCAGGAGTGGTGACTGTGTTTGTCCGGACCGAGTCCGGTTTAACTGAATCGGAGGGCTTCACCTCCTGGGCAAAAATCTGCGGTGCCTCACACAGACAGGCAGCACAAAGAGCCAAAACAAGAAATAATTTGAATCGCATAACTCGGGGAAGATTGGAGCAAAAGAAAAAAGAAGTCAAGACTTTGCGTCAGCTCAAAAATATGAGCACCGAAAAAAGAATAATAAAAGACCGGACCGCTTTGTTTGTTTTTAATACGTTTGCCAAGGCACTCGCGCGAGCCGGCATTGAATTTCTACTCCATTCGTGCTAATTTGCCCACGGAGGGCTTCCACGCCCTTAACTGTTTTTGGTGCTCCGCATCAAGATACGCGTTTTCATACAGAGAATATTATGGCTGAAGAATACAATCCTTATAATCCAATCGTGATGGATCACTTCTTGAATCCCCGCAATATGGGCGACCTGGAAGACGCCGACGGAATCGGAGAGGTCGGCGCGGCCGCCTGCGGTGACATCATGAAAATTAGTCTTAAAATCAGCGATGACGGGAAAATCTCGGACGCACGCTTTAAGACTTTCGGTTGCGGCTCGGCTATCGCCAGCTCCAGCATGGCCACCGAATTGGTTAAAGGGAAAACCATCGAAGAAGCTCTGAAAGTCACCAATAAAAACGTGGTCGATGCTCTGGGCGGACTCCCTCCGGTCAAAATCCATTGCTCTGTCCTCGCCGAGGAAGCCATCAAGGCCGCTTTGGAGGATTACCTCAAACGCCATCCCGAAAAGGCTGCTCTCGTAGCCGCAAATAACCACAAGGCATGATGAAAGTTTACTTGGACCACCAGTCCTCGACTCCGGTCCTGCCCCAAGTCTATGAGGCGATGCTCCCTTGGTTCAGTGAATACTATGGGAATGCCTCCGCCCTCCATGATCAGGGTCTGCGCGCCAAAGCCGCTCTGAATCAGGCTCGAAAACAATTTTCCGAGGCGATTCATTCTGCTGACCCCGAAAGCGTTCTCTTTACCTCTTGCGGTACCGAGGCCAATAACCTGGCCGTCAAAGGCACCGCTTATGCTCTTCGGCATAAAGGCAAACACATGATCCTTTCCAAGGCCGAGCACCCCTCTGTAGAGAACTCCGTCGCTTTTCTGGAGGGCCAGGGTTTTACCGCCACCAGGGTCCCCGTCGATTCCCAGGGCTTCATTAATCCGGAGGATATCCGGGCCGCCATCACGCCCGAGACGATTCTGATCGCAACCCACTATGCCAATCACGACATCGGCACGATTCAGCCCATTGCACAAATCGGCGAGATCGCCCGGGAACACAAAATCCAGTTTTTCGTAGATGCCGCTTTCAGTGCGGGCTGGCTCCCCATCAATGTCCGGGAGATGAACGCAAGCCTTCTGAGCCTTTCTCCGCACCGCTTCTACGGCCCCAAAGGGGTCGGCGTGCTCTACAAAAACCGCAAGGCTCGCCTCTCAAGCATTATCCACGGAGGCATCCAAGAAAATAATTTGCGTAGCGGCACCGAGAATATCCCCGCAATCGTCGGCGGCGGTCTGGCCATGGAACTTGCTGAAATCGAACGCGAAAAGAAAGTTTCCCGCCTGAGAGTCCTCCAGGAAAAGCTCTGGAAAGGCCTCTCCGAGCAGATCAGCTACATTTGCCTCAATGGCCCCCTGCCCGGCGAAAACCGCCACCCTGCCAATCTCAATGTCAGCACCGAATTTATCGAGGGCGAGGGCCAGCTCCTGCTCTGCAATGCCGCAGGCATTGCCGTAGCCAGCGGCTCCAGTTGTGTGAGCAAAAACCTCAAATCTTCCCCGACACTCTCCGCTATTGGCCTGGATATCACCCTGGCTCAGGGTAATATAATATTCACGCTCGGCAAGGATAATACCTTCGAGCAAATCGATTATGTCGTCTCCTCATTCACCAAAATCGTGGAGCGTCTCCGAAAGATGTCACCCATGTGGGATGCCTTTCAGAAGGGAAATATCGCCTCTGTAATTCCCCAAAAACCTTAAATAAAACGCCGCCCATTCGGCTTTTTTGCCGTACCCTAACCGGTTTTCGGGAGCCTCTGCTCCGTAACACCTTTTCCTAACGGGAAAGGTGTTTTTTACTATCCCTTCTTTTTACAAAAAAATTATCTTGTCTTATAGGGGGCCCTCTTGTAAAGTGGGGCGCAGGTAGTTAATGCATGGATTTGTATGAGGCATGAGCCTGCCGAATCCAAGAAGAAAACTGTATGTTTTGGCGCATACTGTGAGGGTATGGTGTGTGTCTGAATTGTAGGGTTTCTTTCTGTTTTGCAAAACATCTAAGAACATCTCTGACAGAGAATAGTATGGGAAAAAAAACGCTGACGAAAGCCGATAATCCGGCTGAAAACCAGGATGAAATGATAACTGGCCTGGCAGATAAGTGGCGCGATAAAAAAGGCAGCCTCATCATGGCCTTGCACGATGTTCAAAGCCATTATGGTTATGTACCGCGCGATGTGGCGCGCAAACTGGCACACCAATTGGATGTACCGCTGGCGCGCATTTATGAAGTAATCACCTTCTACAACTACTTCAAATTAACCCCTCCGGGTAAACACAGAATCAGTGTTTGCCTCGGAACGGCCTGTTACCTCAAAGGTGCCCCCGAGCTCATTGAGGAAGTTGGCTCCCTCTTGGGAATCAAAGAAGGCCAAACCACCTCCGATGGCTTGTTCCAGTTGGATGTGGTCAGGTGTCTGGGTTGTTGTGGATTGGCTCCTGTTTTGACAGTAAGCGAGGAAGAAGGCGATAAAGTTTACGCCAAGATATCCCGCAAACAGGTCGCCGAAATCATTGCCAAGTACAGTAAACAGGGAGCAATCGAGAAAAAATGAAAAAGCTTAGTAAAGAAGATATCTTCGCCGCCAGCAAATCCAATCCCTATGTCGGCGACTATGTAAAAGTCGGTATCAGTACCTGTGGCGTCGCAGCCGGAGCCAAGGACACCATCAAGGTGTTTGAGGAAGAAACCAAACGTCTGGGCATCAAAGTTGATATCCGCAAATGCGGCTGTATCGGCATGTGTTATGCCGAACCGCTGGTGGAAGTATCCGCCGCCGGTCTGCCCAAAGTAACCTACGGCAAAGTGAATCAAAGTGTCGCTCTGGAAATCATCCAGGAACATTTGGCCCACGGGCGCCTGGTGAATGACTATATTTTTGACATGCCCATGAATCGGTAGGATTAGGAGAATTATGAGCAAACAAACTATTTTTTTACTACGTGATACCTCCCTTACACAGGATAATACGCGCGATTTCCAGGTTCTTTTCCTGAAAATAGCCCGTGACTTGGGGATCGAAGAATCCATCCAGGCCGTCAGAGCTTCGGATTTGGGAATCTACGATAGGGGCTATGTTGTTAAAGATCTGACCAACGGGGTCACTTACGCCAATATCCGTGACACAGATATCGAGAGATTTCTCAAGGCCACAGTCAAGGGCGAAGGCTCGGTGGATGAGTTTAAATACACCGCCGATAAATGCCAGCTCCGTGTCGTGCTGCGCAATTGCGGATTGATCGATCCCGAAAGCATCGAAGAATACATGGCTCAGCAGGGCTATTGCGCCCTGGCCAAAGCCCTCACGGAAATGACTCCCGAAACAGTCATCGAGGAAATGAAGAAGAGCGGCCTTCGCGGTCGCGGCGGTGCTGGCTTCCCCACCTGGATGAAATGGTCCTTTGCCCGCAATTCTCTTGATGAAACCCGTTTCGTGGTTTGCAATGCGGACGAAGGTGACCCGGGCGCTTACATGGATGGCAGTATCCTCGAAGGTGACCCTCACGCCGTTGTCGAAGGTATGATCCTGGCCGGTTTCGCCATCGGCGCACAACGCGGCTTCTTCTATATCCGCGCTGAGTACCCCCTGGCCATCAAGCGCATTGAAACCGCCATTGAGCAAGCCTACGAACGCGGTTTGCTTGGCAATAACATCTTGGGTTCAGGCTTCAGCTTCGATCTGGAAATCCGTCTGGGTGCCGGTGCCTTCGTCTGCGGTGAGGAGACAGCCCTCATCCAATCCATCGAAGGCAAACGGGGTACTCCCATATCCCGTCCTCCCTTCCCTGCTGATAAGGGATTGTGGAAACACCCGACCATCATCAACAACGTCGAGACTCTGGCGACCATCGCCCAAATCATCAATCGCGGCGGCGAGTGGCTCGCTGCAATCGGCACCGAGAAATCCAAAGGAACCAAGGTCTTCGCCATTACGGGTAAGGTGAAAAACTCTGGTCTCGTCGAAATCCCCATGGGAATGACCCTGGGCGAAATCGTCTTCGGCATCGCCGGTGGCGTTCTGGGTGGAGGCAAACTCATGGCCGTCCAGACAGGTGGTCCCTCCGGCGGCGTTATTCCTCTGGAGTTGATCGATACCAAGGTCAGCTATGAACACCTCGCAGAAGTAGGCTCCATCATGGGCTCCGGCGGCTTGATCGTCATGGATGAGGATGATTGCATGGTCGATATCCCCAGATTCTACCTCCGCTTCTGCGTAGAGGAATCCTGCGGTAAATGCGCTCCGTGCCGAATCTGCGGCTTCCAGATGCTGCAGATTCTCGATCGAATCGCAGAAGGCAAAGGCGTCGATGCCGACTTGAAACAGATGCAGCGCATCGCTCAGGGTATGCAGAAAGCGTCCCTCTGCGCCTTGGGCCAGACGGCTCCCAACCCGGTCTTGTCTACGATGAAGTACTTTGCCGAAGAATACAGGCAGCATGTCGAAGACAAAAAATGCCGTGCGGGTAAATGCACCAAAATGGTTCAATATTCCATCGATCAAACCCACTGTAAGAAGTGCAAACTTTGCGCAGTCAACTGCCCCGTGGGTGCCATCTCCGGCTCGCGTGAAGCTGGATACGTCGTTGACCAGGTCAAATGTATTAAATGCGGCACCTGTTACGAAGTCTGCAAATTTAAAGCGATAGTGAGAAAGTAACATGATTACTGCAAGAATTAACGGTATAACGGTCAAGGTTCCTGTGGGAACTACCATTCTGGAAGCGGCAAAAAGGGTTCAGGTCAAAATCCCTACCCTCTGTGCCCATCCCGACCTTCACTCGAGATCCTCATGTGGAATCTGCATCGTAAAGGCCAAAGGCGTCAACAAAATGCTCCGCGCCTGCTGCACTCCCATTGAGAAGGATATGGACATCATCACGCACGACGCGGAAATCGTTGAAATCCGCCGCACCGTGATCGAATTGATCCTCTCCAAACACCCCAATGAGTGTCTCACCTGTACTCGCAATCATACTTGCGAGCTCCAGCAACTGGCTGCCGATTTCGGCATCCTCCGTGAGTCATTCCCCCAGATTGAACCCAATATTCCTTACGATGATTCGACCGGCGCCATCGCCGTCGACCGCCGTAAGTGTATTCTCTGCGGCCGTTGCGTGGATGTCTGCCAGATAATGCAGAATGTCTGGGCACTGAGCTTCCTTGATCGCGGTATCGACGCTCGCGTCGCTCCTGCCGGTGAAATCACCCTCGAGGAATCCCCCTGCGTCCGTTGCGGACAGTGCTCCGCTCACTGCCCCACCGGCGCCATCGTCGAGCACGATGACACGCCCAAGGTCTGGGAAGCCCTTCAGAATCCTGACCTCCATTGCGTGGTCCAGATCGCTCCGGCCGTCCGTGTCGCCGTCGGTGACATTTTGGGATATCCTCCGGGCACGAACCTGACCCGTAAGCTCTACGCCGCATTCCGCCGCTTGGGCTTCGATTCAGTCTTCGATACCAACTTCGGCGCCGACGTCACGATCGTCGAAGAAGGTACCGAGTTCGTCCATCGCTTCACCAAAGCCCCCGAGCAACTGCCGCTCATCACGAGCTGCTGCCCTGCCTGGGTCGATTTCATGGAGAAATACCACCACGATGTTGTGCCGCATTTCTCTTCCTGCAAATCGCCTCACCAGATCGTGGGCGCTCTGGCCAAGACCTTCTACGCGAAGAAGAGAAGACTTGACCCGGAGAAGATATTCGTCGTCTCCATCATGCCCTGTACCGCCAAGAAGTACGAGATCACCCGCAGCAAGGAGATGTATTCCTCCGGTTACAAGGATGTCGATATCGTGATTACGACACGCGAATTGGCACGCATGATCAAGCAGTCGGGCATCGACTTCAATTCACTGGTCGATGAAGACGCCGACAGCATCCTGGGCGAATACACCGGTGCTGCCACCATCTTCGGTGTCACCGGCGGTGTCATGGAAGCTGCGCTCCGCACCGCTTACTATGCGATCACCGGCGGTAAACTCGCCAATATCGAGTTTGAAAACGTCCGCGGTTTCGATGGTGTCAAAGAAGGTGCGATCCCTGTTCACGGCACGACCGTCAAGGTCGCCGTGGCTCATGGAATTGGCAACGTCGAGTATGTCCTCAACCGTGTAGTGGAAGCCAAACGCAAAGGCGAAGAGCCTCCCTATCACTTCATCGAAGTCATGGCTTGCCCCGGCGGTTGCATCGGCGGTGGCGGTCAGCCCTATGGAATTACCAATCAGATTCGTGCCGCACGTGCTGCCGGACTCTACGAAGATGATCGCGACAACACGATTCGTTACTCGCATGAAAACCCCTCGCTGAAGGCTCTGTACGATGAATATATCGGCAAACCTCTCGGCGAAAGGGCGCACCATCTCTTCCATACGGAATATACGACTTACAGCGAATATAAACGCTAAACGCTAAACAAGAATCCTAAGCCAAGGAGCGCATCCGCTCTGACTCAAGGGATACTATGTTCTACAACAACACATTTATAATGGCCCTCTGAGCCGCTTGATCGCGGCTCGGGGGGCTTTGCTTTTTACTTTACGATGAAAAAAAGAATCGGTTTTATCGGAATCGTCATTGAAGACCGCCGGAGAAGCGCCGACAAAGTGAATCATCTCCTCTCCGAGTTCGGTCAAATCATTATCGCTCGAACCGGAATCCCCTATAAGGATCGCAATTGCTGCGTCATCACCCTGGTGGTCGATGCCACCACTGATGAAGTAGGCGAATTAACCGGAAAAATCGGCAACATCCCCGGCACAACCGTCAAGAGCGCCTTGAGCAAAGAAACTAAACTTTAATCCAAAGAGAAAATCCGTTCCGGGAGTGATCACCGCCAGAAACAACCTTTTCCATACGAAACCTCTGTCAGGGCTTTGCCGGCTTAATCTGTCGCCTATCCCCCCTCAGCTTTTTCTCGACTCGAAAAATGAAAACAAAAATATCAGCAAAAACAGGCCATTTCATCGATGATCAGGTGATCGCCGATGTCCTGGCCAAATCACACGCTCCGGACTCCTCCGAAGTGCTCGAAATTCTCGCCAAAGCTCGCGAACTCCATGGTCTTTCCATGGCAGATGTCGCCATACTCTCTCTGGTCACGGACCCCAAGTTGCTGGAAGAGCTTTTCCACACGGCCCGCTTTGTCAAAGAATCCATCTACGGCCGCCGCATGGTTCTTTTCGCCCCGCTCTATATTTCCAATCTCTGCGCCAATGAGTGCGTCTACTGCGCATTCCGGGCCAAAAATTCTGCCATTAAACGCAGAGCCCTCAACCAGGAGGAAATCGCCCGCGAAGTCGAAATCCTCATCAATCAGGGCCACAAACGCATCCTCATGGTCGCCGGCGAAGCCTATCCCAAACAGGAAGGCTTCCAATACATCCTCGATTCCATCGCGACGATCTA